>Ga0207657_10008013_pt1 | contig 10772 bp, 5 predicted proteins | sample KBSC33metaG_FD_184316 | JGI IMG/M metagenome (GOLD analysis project Ga0207657, IMG submission 184316) | Corn rhizosphere microbial communities from Kellogg Biological Station, Michigan, USA - KBS C3-3 metaG (SPAdes) (version 2) | ecosystem: Host-associated > Plants > Roots > Rhizosphere > Soil ... | reverse complement strand
AGTGCGGGATCGCGGACGATCTATGCACAATCCAACGACTACGACGATGGCGGACGGTTGGTGAAGATCGGCCGCGAACTGGGCCAAGCTGGCACGATGTCCACCCGGCGCACGACCGAAAACTATGACTACGACGCACTCGATCGGCTCACGCGCATCCGCGCGGACGACGGCCCGGCGATCCAGTATGCCTACGACAAAGGCGGCAACCGGACGCGGGAGATGCACGAGGCCACGGCCGTGCGCGTGTCATCCAATGACGAGGCGCACGCAGGTTCGCGTCTCTACCTTTACGCCCCAGGCAGCAATCGCCTCGTCGGGCTGACGCGCGCTGGTCTCGGCAGCACGCCCGCGAATGACGCGAAACCCGCAGCGAGCATGGGCCGACTGTTCGACAGCGCCTGGTTGTACCGCCCCAGCGGCGCCCCGTTCGCCCGCATCGGCTTCGCCCCGCTCGGATCGGCATCGAAGGACGTCCAAACGCCCAGGTCAAGCCGGCGCATCGTCTACGACGACGCCAACCGTCCGATGGCCGTGTACGACGCCAACGGCCGGCTCGTCGCGGCCTACGCCTACAACACGCAAGGCGAGCGCATCGCGAAGACCGTCTTCGCGCCGTCCTCGCCGACGAGCGGCGTCGTGCGTACGGCGCTGTCGGGCGACGGCAAAGGCGTGACGACCTACAGCTTGTACCGTGACCATCGGCTCGCGGCCGAAGCTGACGGCGAAGGCCATATCACGGCACACTACGTTTATCTCGACGACAAGCCGGTCGCCAGGATCGACATGACGCGAAACCGCAATCCGGTCAGCCGGCTGTGGCAACACCTTCGTGCGATCGGCACCGCACAAGAAAAACTGCCGCGCGCTTCCGCCACCGTCGCGACGGTCTACGCCATTCAGACCGACCATCTGGGCACGCCTCAGGCAGTGACGGACGAGCACCAGGAGATCGTCTGGCAAGCCAGGATATCGCCGTTCGGACAGGCGAAGATTGTCCATGCGCGTAGCTCCACCGAGACAGGCAAGGCATTCGACCTGGCGCTGCGACTCCCGGGGCAGGTCTTCGACAGCGAGACCGGCCTGAACCAGAATTATTTCCGGGACTATGACCCGACGCTGGGGCGTTATACGACGCCGGATCCGATGGGCGTGGATGGCGGTGTCAATCCTTTCGCGTACGTGAACAACAATCCGCTGATGGGCATCGACCCGTTGGGCCTGTACCAAAGCGACATCCACTTCTATATGACGATGTTCCTTGGGATTGCGGCAGGCATGACAAACGACGACGCCTATACCCTGGCGCTCGCGGCCCAGTTCGTGGACGAAAATGACGATACGAGGCCGCTGAACATCCAGCTTGCGTACGGCAACCATATCGTTCGGCTGCTGTCATACCACTTTACGATGGTACCTTCCGTCGTCGATCCGAATACCGGCAAACTCAGCGGCTTTCATTACGGTACGCCGACGACGAGTACGGCATACGCCAACATTCCAGAGAACCCCCAACTGCAGCGTCTATATCATGCGGTCCAGCTGGCGCAAACGGAAACGAACCTCGTCGACTGCCGTGGCACACGACTGCAACTGATGGGTGAATATCTGCATTCGTTTGAAGATACGTTCGCCCATCGGGATCCGGACAATCATCCGTTTCCTCTGTATGTCGGTTTAGGTCACGCCTACTACGACAGCGATCCGGACTTTACCTACGTACACGACGCGCGAAACGTTGCACATGTGGGGACGACCTACCATTGGAACCATAACGAGGAGCGTACCCTTAAGATGGAGCGCGAAGTGTATGCAAAGCTGACTGCATGGGGAGACCCCAGCAAGGCTATTCCTTTCGACGATTTTGAGGCTATCCTAAAGAATTTCAATGGCATTCCTGAACATGAACATGCGGGTTACGAGGAAACCAACCCTGGCGGCAGCGAGAAGATAAAGCTCCTGCAACAAACGTTAAATCAATGGGTCAACGCAGGCCGCGTTAGCAGCGGTGTGAATTGGACAGGTGAGGGAGCGCGAACGTACATATTCAATGCCAATGCCGGGGAAAGTAACAGAAACAAATTTCTTTGCAATGCCAATGGTCACGCTTTGGATCAAAAAAAATATCAGGGGACTATTCTCCCAACGTGTCAACATGACGAAACGCCTTCAATTCCGCCCAGTGACAGCTAAGCCCGCTGAGCGCCCGGCAGAGAAGCAGAAAGAGATCTTCTGCAATGAAAACGAGCATACTCCAAGTTTAGAACATGAAATTATCATTTCTTGAAAAAAAGCATTCTCTAAGATTGTGCCCTCGATTAACGGCTGAATTTTTTCTTGCGGCTGGCTTGATATGCTCTCTTCCCGCATACTCTTCAGCGCAAAACTGCCGTCCAGTCGAAAAAATGCGTGTCGGCTCTGGATTTCGCGGCGGCGTTATCCCTATCGGAAAATATTGTCTGACGGTCGATCTGAGACAGTCGCAGGAGTTCGACATTCACGCGGCGCGGTTTCTGACCTACACAGGAGTCCCGCTGTTGACAATTTTTTATACGGGGCCACTTGGATCGCTAGATTTTTCGACTGGGGGCACCACCGAGATCGATCTGCAAGATCACGAGATTAGGGCGGCCGTTGACGATATGACGGGAATACGAGATATGATTCCCAGCAAGCATCTTTTTATACACGACGGGACGATCGTCGTACCTGGAAACGATAAATACAATATCGGTATCGACTTACAGGCGATGGCGAGCCCTCAAAAAACCTATGCCCGTGCAAATTGTAAAGCAGAGCAAACGGCATGCGAGGAGGAATCGCCAGCGAATCACAAGGCGCCGCCTTATCTACCGACCGAACACGTCGTTCGAAGAGTCAACGTCCGCGCCGGCTGGCTCGGCGTCCAGATGGTCGGTATCGGCAACACCCTACGCGACAGCGTGATCGAGGTCGACAGCCGCGGTGCCATCGCCCTGTTCGGCCCCGGCAGCAAGATCGAGAACAACACCATCATCGTGCACGGCAAAGGCGACGCGACGTCCGACGATGGCGCGATCGTGCTGTGGGACGGCAACGGCGCGGTCATCCGCAACAACCGCTTCATCTTCAAAGGCTGGTTCAAAAAAGCGCCGCCCGCGATCCGCCTGATCGATTCGGCCGACGTGCAACTGGACGGCAATACGTTCGAGGGCTTTGATCAGCGGGTCGAACAGATTGGCACGAGCAGTTACCGCATCAATCCATGACCGTACGATCGACGCCAAGCTCCTTCCGCACCACAGCGCTCGCCGCCTTGGCCGGCGCCGTTTTCGCGCTCTATCTGTTCGTGGCGGACATGGCGATCCCCGCGCCGTCGCACGCGCAAGGCCACTACAACATCGGGAACGCGCTGGTGGGTGCGCTGTTCTTCAGCTATGCACCGTTCACGGCAGCGCTGTCGCCACTGGTCGCGATGGCGATGTACGGCACGTACGCGTACATGGCGCTGGCGCAGCGACGGCGCGCGGGCCTCGCTTTGCTGGCGCTGCATTACGGATTCGCTGCGCTGGTGACGGCACCGTTTTATCTGCACCGCTCCCCCGACCTGATCGCCGACACGAGCGACCAGTTCATCCGGCTCGCCGCGCACCCGGGAACGGCGCTGTTCGTGTTCGCACCGTTCGTCATCGCAAACGTGTGGTACGTGCTGCGCATGCTCCGGCAGCCCGCGTTCTCCACAAGGTAACTGAAAAGGAAGCTCTCATGCCCAGCCGATGGTCCCGCCTGGCCGCCCTGCCCTGTGTTCTCGCATGCCTGATGACGGCAAGTCCCGCCCGTGCGGACCTGCCGTTGTTCCCGTCGCAGCCGCCAGCCTGCCCACCCAACAGCAGCTGCGCACCGGGGACGCCGCCGGCGACACCTCCCGGCACCTGCGGCCCGGGCAACGGCGGCGCGACGTGCGGCGGCGCCGGACCGGCCACGCTGGGCAGCGGCACGGGTGTCAACGTCGGCGCGGGCAATCCGATCAACGTCATCAACGGCAACAAGTACCAGCGCGAAGTCGACATGGCGCCGCTGCCCGGCACGCTGGGCCTCGAGATCGTCCGTCACTACAACAGCACGTCCAGCCGGCCCGGCGCGTCGACGAACCTCGTGGGGCGCGGCTGGAAGCTGTCGTACGAGACCGAGCTGTATGCCACCGGCCGCACCTTGCAGGTCGTGCAGGCGGACGGCACGCGCATCATTTTCAGCCGCGATGCGCGCGATCCGAGCCAGTGCGCCAGCGCCGATCCGGCCCACGGCACCATCGACATCGTCAAGGGCGCGCACGGCGACGAGTATGTGTGGCACTGGACGAACGGACGCGAACTGCGCTTCGATACGCGCGGCCACCTGACGCAGATCCTCGCGCCGGGCGGCCAGTTCGTCAGCCTGCAGCACGACAGCGCGGGCCTGCTCGTAAAGGTCACCGACCCGCAGGGCCGCAGCCTGAACCTGACCTATCTCGACAAAGCAAGCGCCCGCGCAGGCGATGCGTTCCGCGGCGTGCAGACCATTACGAGCCCCGTCGGCAAGTTCACGTATCACTACGGCAGCCCGATGCCGCAAGGCGCGCAGATCGACAAGCAGGTGCTGCTGGCGAACCTCGTCCGCGTCGACATGCCCACCGGGAGCCGCTACTACCACTACGAGGACGCGCGCTTTCCCACGCTGCTGACGGGGATCAGCGAACTGGCCACGGACGCGGGCCACCATCTGGCGTGGCACCGCGTGTCCACCTATGGCTACGATGCCAACGGCAAGGGCAACCTGTCCGTGCGCGGGCGGCCGGCCGCGCTCGCGCGCGACGCACACGGTGCGATCCTGCGTCCGGCGCGGCTCGTCGCGGGCACGGGCATCGACCAGGTCACGCTGGATTTCTCCAAGGGCGGACAAACGACCGTCACCAACGAACGCGGCCAGGCCACCGTGTTCCGCCATGCCGTCATCGGCGGCGAATACCGGTTGCTGGAAGTGCGCGGCCCCGGTTGCACCAATTGCGGGCCGTCGAACGTCCGCTATCGCTACGACGCGCAGGGCAAGCTGGCCGAGACGACGACGCTCGATGCCGCCGGCACGCCGCTGGCCGGCATGCGCACGGACTTCGACGCGCGCGGACGGCACGCCTCGGTGAGCCGCATCGACTACGCAGGCGGCCGCCCCGGCGCACCGCAATGGCAGACGCGCTACGAGTACGCGGGCGCGGCGACGCAGCCGGCGCGCGTGCTGCGGCCCAGCGTCGTCGCGGGCAAGCAGGCTGTCGTCACTATCACGTATGCCGAAACGGGTGCGGCCGCGGGCAAGCCGATGTCGGTCGGCGAAGACGGGTTCGTGCCGTCGACGGACCCGCACCTGCCCGCCGCGACCATCACCCGCACGGTGGACTATCGCTACGCTGCCAACGGCGAAGTGGCCCGGATCGACGGGCCGCTGGCCAACGCCTCGCTCGACGCTACGGCGGCCAACAGCGACATCACGCGCACCGATTTCGATCCGGTCACCAAGCTCCCCGTGCGCATCGTCCATCCCGGCAATCGCATGGAAGAAGTGCTGCAACGGGATGCTGCGCTGCGCCCCCGCGTCGTGCGCATCACGGACGGCGACCGCGTGCGCACCGTGACGCTCGCGCTGAACTGGCGTGGCCAGCCGGAGCAGGTGGAGATCGCTGGCGCGCCACCCATGCGCCATCGCTACGACGTGAACGGCCGGCCGCTCGATGCCGACGACGTGCCCGCGCCGGACATCCAGCCCGCACTCGATGCGGCGTTGGCCGGTACCATGGTCGACCGCGATCCGCAGAGCCGCCCCGTGGCCTGGCATGACGCCGGCGGCGCCGTCGCCGTGCGCACGGACTGGGGCGCGCCCGGTACGGCGGCGCAGGCGTCGCTGCTCGCCATCAGCGCCGGCAGCGCGCGCGCCGAGCGCCTGCTCGACGACTTCGGACGCGTCGTCGCGATCCGCAATCCCGACCAGGGTTGGCAGGTCGCGCAGCACGACGCGGCGGGACGCATCGTCGACAGCATCGACCCGCGCGGCGCACGCCAGCACGCGGAATGGGATGCGGGAGGACGCCTGCTGAAGCTCGTCCGCTACGCGCCCGGCGCGAGCGCCGCGGAGCAGACCGTCACCTATCGCTACACGGGCTCGCTGCCGCGCGAACTGGACATCGCCGATGCCGACGGCACCCGCGTCACGCGCAACGAGTTCGATTCGCAAGGCCGCCTCGTCGCGCAAACGCTGACCATCACGCCGTCCACACGCATCGCGGCCGCGCTGGCGGAACCGGTGACGCTGCGCCACGGCTGGCGCTACGACGCGCACGGCCGGCTCGTCGCACGCACGTTCACCGATGGCGCAGGTGCCACGTTCGAGCTGCGCGAAGACAGCGACGAACAAGGCCGCACGACGCGCATCGCGACGCACGGCGTGCTGCCGGCCGCATTGGGCGGAGGCCGCGTCATCGCCGCCGCCATCGGCTGGAAGGACCTGCCCACCGGCCCGTTCGCGGGACGCATCGCGCATGGCGATGGCAGCGTCGATGAATTCGACGTGACCCCGACGCCGGCAGCACCAGACGCACCGCGGTTCCTGGAAGCGAGCCTGGACATGGGGGACGGAAGCGGTGCGCGCCGCTCGCCCGGCCGCGACACCGACGCTGCCGGCCTTCCCGCCGCGATCACGACGGCGACGGCCGACCAGCATCTCGCGTGGGATGCGGCCGGACACCTGGCGCGCGCGGTGCGCGCCGACGGCAACACGCACTACGTCTACGACGCGCAAGGCCAGCGGGTCGCGCGCATTGTGACGGATGCGCAGGGCCGCGCGGCGGCGACGCTGTTCTTCCATCACGACCACCAGCTCGTCGCCGAAACGGATGCGCAGGGCCGGATGCAGTACGCGTACGCCTATCTCGGCTGGCGCCCGTTGGCACAGCTCGACCTGCGCGACGGGTCGTTGTGGAGCACCCTGCAGCGCTGGCTGTTCGGCGCGCCGGTGCGCCACTTGCACACGGACCGCGCGGGCAAGGTCACGGACATGACGCAGGACGGCACGACGATCTGGCGCGACCGCGGCGCGCAGGAGGCGCCGTTGCGGCGCGCGGCCGGCGTGTCGTTCGCGGGCGTGCACCAGCCGCTGCGCTACGTCGGCCAGTACCACGACGACGAAAGCGGTCTCGTGTACCACGGCGCTCGCTATTTCGACCCGGGCAGCGGCCGCTTCCTGAGCCCCGACCCCGCCGGCATCGCGGATGCGACGAGCGGCGTGCCCGCGCCGTTGCTGCTGGACCTGTACGCGTACGCGGGCGGGCGGCCCGATGAATTCTTCGATCCCGACGGGGCGGCGCGGATACGGTACTTCGCGATCACGGTGGGCGGCGCCAATGGGGCGGCGCTGGGAACGAATCAGGGCTACACGGTCGCGCGCTGGGCCTTCATCGTGGATAACGTCCAGGCGGGCGTCGGCGTCGACGCGCTCGGCCAAAAACGTAACGAGTACGCGCGGAACGGTACCGGCCTGCTGGTCGATGTGAACGGTAATTTCCTCGCTGCGAGACAGTCCGCTGCTACCTGGACCGGGGGCGACGGCATGGCGGACATGTTCACCAATCACTACGGTAGTAATCTGATCAGCATTCCGGAGTTCACCATCACGATGGACGACAACGATGCAACAAAGCTCATCGCCAGTTACATCGCTGCCGACCGTCAAGTGCTGGGCAACACCTGTCCGGCGCGCTCGCTGTTGCTGCCGCAGATCAAATTTGCGGCGGGCGAAGCCAATATCGACGTAACAAATGCGACGGCGAATGGCGCGCACAAGGAGCGCATTCTCGCTTGTGGAGAGGGATCCTCGGCCAACCTCGAACAACGCCGCGTCGCGAAATACGAAGCGGCGGCCGAAGTCAACGAAACGGCGCGCATCAACCGCAATTGCTCGGCGGACGGTTGCCCCGGCATCGGTTACTACTGCGATGCGACGAAATGCTTTTCGCCGCGCGACCAATTGGCGTATGGGCCGCCGCAAACCACCGAGCCCGTGCATACGCCGTCATACGGCCGTTCGCAGTTCATCGGCAGTACCCTCGTGTCCGAGCTGCTCGGCAGTTACAACACGTTTCCTACGGACGTGCTAACACAACTGGGACTGACTCCCCGTATCCGGCAGCTGTTACGCGATGCCGATACCCGGGCGAGGAACATGGCGGAGTGGTGGCGCAAGACGAAAAAAGCGAGCACTTATGCTGCGGCCAACCAGGCCTGGGCCAATCTTCCGGCAGCAGAGCGTACCCGATTCACTACTGAAACCGGCCTCGGCGAACGGGCCTATGTCGACATGGTGCGCATCAAGACGCAGCCACCGAGAAACTCGAACGGCGACGATCTTTCCAAGGATGCCGCGGCGGCATTCGGCACCGATGCCATCATGAGCAACAGCGATCTGAAGAGCTACCTGATGGGCATCTTCAAGGATTTCGATAAATTCACGGTGATGAGCCATGCGCTGATGCGCAAGAACATGAATGCCGCGTTGCGGGCCCAGCCGAGCGCCTCTGAAGAGTACCTGGCCGCGATGGTGGCGCGCGCCCATAATGGCGGGACCTGGAACAGGACCTACGACGACCTGAAAAAACACGACTCCTACAATTACGTGAAAAACTTCATTGGCATCGATATCTACACCAAAAAAGGTGATTGGAAATCCCTCCGCTGCACCGACAGTTTTGGCACCAATACCGTGAAACCCGGCACCAACGGCAAGGGAATCGGTGGCCTTGAAATGAAATCTTTACAACTCAACTGATCTCGATGAAATCACTATTTTTTGCCTTCGGCATCGCAGCGCTGACCGCCAATGGCACCGCAACGCATGCGCAACCCATGCATCTTACGACCGACGTTCCGGAGTGCCGCATGCCTGGTGGCACAGCACTTCCCGAGCGCTACCAAAGGCTGGCGAAAAAACACAAGGAATTCGCCTGGGTCAAGAAAGTGGCGCCGGACGATCGCCGGATCAGTCAGCAAGGCTGGGAAAGGGTCGATGGATCGGCGATGTACAACTGGTTCGATTTTTTCCGGGTCGATCTCAATAATGACGGCTATTGCGACTGGTACGTCAACGCATCCGTCCCATTATCGACGGGGGGCGATCGCGACACGATCAATACGCTCTACCTGGGACAGAAAAACAGCTGGGTGCGGATCGGCGCACACATCCCCGAAGACAAGCCGGACCAGTTGGGTGCCGGCGATGCCGACGATGAACAAAGCGGCTACCTGTTCGGCGAGGAGATTTCGACAGTCTACGATGCCGCCGCAAAGACCAACTACTTCATCACCGCGTTTTACGACCGCAACGTGCAGCGCGACGACCACCCGGGATATCGCGTCATGACCTGGGATAACGACAAAAAGACCCTGCGCTTGCTCGACAAATGGCAGGCGGGCTCGAAGGCCGCCGAGGTATACGCGTTCTTCAAGACGCATGGCGCGTGGAATCCTTCCGGAAAAACGAGCACGGCGAACGATAATATCCAGCGCTTCGATCCGCAGGTCGAAGCAGTCGAACTGGAGCAGGCATGCGACCGGGGCGGCGAAGGCGTGTCGCCCTATCTGCTGAAGCGGTGCAAACGCTAGCGACACGGATGCCGATGAAAACAACCGCACTGATCCTTCTTTCGTGCTTCGCCATTCTGGGCCCGGCACAAGCGCAGTCGCTCGATACGTCGACGCTGAGCTTGCGCCCGCCCGCCGCGTGCAAAGGTGCCGGCCGCCCTGCCCCGAGGATCAGCGACACGGTGCACGCGGAAATCGCGGGCACGCCTGCGAGCGATATCGATCTGGATGGCAATGGCTGGTGCGACTGGATTACTTCATTGCCATATCCGACCAATTCGCAGGGACAGGAATACCGTGCGCGCGAGGCGATTCTGCTGGGTACAGCCAACGGCACACGACCCTTTGGAGATAGCGCGCGCCTAAAGCGGTATTGGAAAACACATCCGCAAGAACTCAGCAATCTTGTCGTACCGGATGGAACCGTAGGGATGGCCCCGCCACTGGTCGCGTACGCGGGTAAAGACCCGGCGCCGTATTTCGCTGGATTTTCTGGTGCTTTTCCAGATTATTGGGGGGACGGTGATGCCTATAAAGTCTATAAATGGAACCAGGAGGCTGACGCTCCCCAACAGGTCAGCAGCAGTGAGTACGTCGTCGTGATGAAGTTCTGGCAGAAAAAGTACTGCGAAGTAAAGAACTATTCCAACCAGGACTTCCTGAACCCGGACTATAAAAAACCGGATCATCCTCTCGAAATCTATATATGTGCGCCCTGGGTCACCGAAGCCATTCACCGCGCCGAACAGGATGGCGCTGGCGCCAAGTGAGTGCCGTGCCGTCCTTCGTGGCATCCGAACACCTTGAATCGTCGAGACGACCAATGACATTCCCAATGACGAAACACCTGTCAGCCAGCCTTGTTCTCCTAAGCGCCAGCGCCGGCGCCGCACAAGCCTCGGACGCGATCCCCGCCGACCTCATGCTGGCCGATGCGGGCGCATGCAAGAAACCCCGCGTCGCCGCACCGCCACCCATCAGGGAAAGCGCACAACGGTACAACGTCCGGCGCCGCTACTTCGACCTGGACGGCAGCGACACGTGCGTGCTGATGGATGTGTGGGTCGAAAGAATCGGTAACAGCGATTCGCCCGGCATGCGCACGCTCGAGCACAGCTTCCGCCATGTCTACCGCGG
>Ga0207657_10008010_pt1 | contig 10772 bp, 10 predicted proteins | sample KBSC33metaG_FD_184316 | JGI IMG/M metagenome (GOLD analysis project Ga0207657, IMG submission 184316) | Corn rhizosphere microbial communities from Kellogg Biological Station, Michigan, USA - KBS C3-3 metaG (SPAdes) (version 2) | ecosystem: Host-associated > Plants > Roots > Rhizosphere > Soil ... | reverse complement strand
GCGCCCCCTTCGGCCGGAGTGTCGCTGGCGTTCAGCCGGTTCCACGCGACCCGGCAGCGGGCCGAGCAGAAGCGCGCGTGCTCCCGGCGCGGAGTAAACAGCACGCCGCACTGCTCACAGTTCCTGCTGTCGGTCACCATCTCCATGTTACGCGTAACGCGTCTCTGACCTGCGCAATGACGCACATCGCCGGGATGAACACTTGGTGACGTGCAGGTGACTTCCGCGATTTTGACGGTAGCTCGTCTATGCTCGCCGCCACGCTGGGATACTCGACGCCACGAGAAACCGATCGGGCTACGGTGACTTCCACACTACTGACGCAGATCGACGATGCCCTGACCGCGGCGGCCATCGTTATCGGCGGCGCCTTCGCTTACCTCAAGTTCATCAAGGGGCGGGTGCTCACCGCCGCGGTCGGCTATGAGATCAGGGCGTCCGTGACCGCGCACGCGGTCCAGCGCCGGCACATGCCGCGCCAGCCGTTCAACGGGCCGCCGGTGGGAGCGCTCCTGGTCGAGGTGGCGATCCGCAACAACGGCCAGCTCGCTATCACCGTGCCCAGGGATTCCGAACAGCTTGTCTCGGTCAGCTCCATCACCGCCGAGGAACTGGCCAGGCACGGCCACGACCTGACCCAGGAGGCAGTGGGGTGGAAGGAGCCCGATGCCTATTTCGCCAGCGCGAACATCCTGCTCGACGACGGCGAGCCGCCGTCCGGCGACCTGGTCCTCGGCCCCGGGGACGTGCTCACCCTCGGCGCCGTCTTCGCCGTGCCGAGCGGGCATAACGCCGCCGCGTACCTGGTTGTGCTGAACAGCTTCACCGTCGCCCGCCGGTGGCTGAGGGCCTATGGCCGCTGGAGCGAGGCGCGTAGGCTGATAGTGCCTGACCAAGAAGCCGAATAGGCGCACGGAGGCGTGGTGGCATTCGAATCCGGTGCGTCGCGGCCGCCCGGAGCCATGAGCAGGCCCCCGCGTCGGCTGCGGCGCAGCTGCACGCACGACGGTGCCGACCTGCTGCGCGACGCGCTCGGCCAGTTCATCTGCGACATCTGCGGTCAGCCCTGCGAAGACGAGCCCCCGGACGCCGGCACCGAGCCCTAGGCAAGCCCAATCCCCGGACCCCGGCCGGGCGGCCCGGGCCGCCCCCTCGTCGGCCCGGACCGCCTCGTCGGCGTAGTAGCACAGTGCCAGCCGTCAGGCCGCCACCCCATACAAAACTTCGCACAACCGTCAGCCGCTCTCGCGCGCCGCGAGCAGCGTCTGCGACTCCGCCGCCCAGGGCCGCGGCCGCGGCCGCAGCCGGCGCCAGTCGAACGGCGGGTGGCCGAGCTTGGGATGCCGGCGGTCGTACACGTTGGTCGCCACCCAGATCCCGGTCAGCGCCAGCAGCAGGACCTTTCCGGCCCAGGCGGCCCAGGCGGCCGTCCCGCCGGGCGCCGAGAGCCCGCCGATCCCCGCGGTCCACAGCCAGTAGCCGAGCACCGGGTACACCACCACCTGGTGCCAGATCTTCGTCGGCGCCACGGCCTGCGCCGGGGTGTAATAGCCCCGCCGCAGCTCGTCGCGCCACTGCGCCAGCCCGAACAGCAGCCCGAGCACGACCGCCGTGACCCCGGCGGCCGGCCCGGTCAGGCCGTGCGGCGGGTGCGGGCCGGCCAGCCAGATACCCAGGCCGGCCGCGACCGCCAGCAACGGGTCGCCGTAAGCCACGGCGGCGAATTGCTGACCCGGGACGAGCCAGCGCCGCTCGAGCACCAGGGCGATGACGATCAGCGCGCCCGGCGTCACCGCGAACACGCACAGCCCCGCCACCCAGGGCCCGTGCCGCAGCGCGGCGCCGAGCACGGGCAGGTAGCCCGTGCTCACCGTGTCCGGCCCGGCAGGTGCATGAGTAGCCAGCGTGGACGGCCTCACGCGGATAGGCCAGGCAAAACTTCGCTGTACTTGGCTGAAGGACAGTCGCGGTGGCGCCTGGCGGCGCGGCGCCCGCGGTTTGTGAGTTCAATTAGTGCTGCTCTGATGACACCAAGTGCACTCACATCCGATTCAGCGCGACCGCCATGACGCCTCGAGGAGCCCGGCCACCTCCGCGTCGGCGAAGAACTGCTCGTGGGTGCGCGCGAAATGGATGACCCGGATCAAGTTGGCGCCGTGCGCCGCGCCCGGCCCGGCCGCGTCCCCCTCCGTCATTGGCTCGGTCTCGCGGCCCGGCCGGGGGAAGTGAGTGGCCACGACGTCGATGGCGGCGCCCTTCGCCGCGGTGAAGGCGTCCAGCGTCCGCGGGTGCACGTGCGCCGCGCTCGCGATCTGGAGGCGCTTGTCGAAGCGGGCAAGCTCCTGCCAGATGCCTAGTTCGGTGCGGTTGTGCACGAGCTGGTCGAGCAGGGGCGGCCGCGTGGCGGCGGCCCGGCGGAACGGCTCCGCGTCCGGGGTGGGGGAGGGATCGCCGCGGCCGATGGCTTCGACCACGGCCCGGGTCACGAACGCGTCGGCGCGCTTGGCCAGCAGCGCCCTGGGCTCGAAGAACTGGAACGCCGCGAGCAGGTAGAGCAGCCGGTTCTCCTCCTCGTCGGTGGTGCTGATGATCGTCTTGGTGCCGGGAGAGAGCTCGCGCAGGGTGGCCAGCGCGGTCAGCCCGGTCGCGGTCGACTGCACGTAGCGCAGGTCCACGATGGCCGCCTCGAACGGCTCCTCGTAGGCCAGCATCCGGGGCAGCGCGGCCGGGTCGCGCACGCCGGCCACGGTGTGCCCGTCGAGGATGCCGCGCAGCGCCATCTCCACGTTCAGGTAGTCGTCGATCACCAGGATCCGCACCGGAGGGCCCCCCTTACCATGCCGACTGCCACCGGACGCACGCCCTCGTCCCGCCCCCGGCCCGGTCGGAAAACGTCAGCGAACCCGAGTATCCCCGCAGGTGCTCGGCCATCACGGCCAGGCTCGTGGCCGGATTGTCGAGCACCCCCGGCGGCATCCCCGGCCCGTCGTCGTCGACCCGCAGCACGGTCTGCGGCCGGGCCGCGCCCGGCTGCTCGGCGACCCTGACGGTGACCTCGATCCGGTGCGCGCCCGCCTTCCACGCGTTGGTCATCAGGTCCACCAGGCAGCGCCGGGCCAGCTGGTAGTCGGTCCCGCTGAGCTGCACCGTATGGCTGGCCGCGTCGAGCTCCGCCGTGATCTGCCCGCCGCTGGGCAGGACCCGGGTCACGCAGTGCCACAGCAGCTCGACGCCGCCCAGGTCGGCGGTCCGGCCGAGGGCCAGCAGGCGCGCCTCCTCGGTCAGCGCCAGCATCTCGCGGGCCAGCGACCTGGTCTCCGCCCCGGCGCCAGAGTCGGCGTCCACCTCGCTGATCAGCGCGTAGGCCGCGTTCTTGACCAGGCTGTGCACGGTGACCGCGTCCTCGGCCCGGTAGCGCCGGGCCAGCAGGCCCAGCGCGTCCCTGGCGGCGCGCAGGATCAGCTCGTAGACGAGCGTGAACGGCAGCAGCAGCAACACGACCGCGCAGGCCAGGATCACGCCGAACAGCCCGCCGGGCACTGCCTCATGCTCCCAGTAGATCGGGTAGCCCAGGATCGCGAACAAGATGGCCGCGACGATCAGCGGCATTACCGGCCGCAGCAGCAGCACCGCCCGTCCGGGCGGCACGTCCGGGGAGTACCAGCTCGAGTCGGTCATCGCCTGCAGGAACGCGCTCCACACGTGCACCACGATCAGCACCGTGCCCAGCTCGTAGACGATGGCGGGCAGCGGGTGCACCGCGATAGGCCCGGCGAACAGCAGCGTCACCGAGATGATGCCGAACCCCTCCAGCAGCCCGGACAGGTCGGCGGCGGCCCGCAGCCTCGCGCCGATCAGGTGCCTGGCCACCGCGCTCAGCCCGGGGATGTCGTGATCAACCAGGAAGTCGAGCAGCGAGGACCGGTTGTGCGCCCAGGCCGTGACCGCGCCCACCGAGCCGAGCGCGAGCATGGCGGCACCCTGCGGCACGCTGCCGGCCGGGAACCACAGCAGCAGTACCCAGAAGCCGGCCATGCACCCGGCCCGCAGCAGCGCCCCGGCCCGCCACAGCGGGGTCTGGTACCGGACCGCGATCGCGTAAACCAGCGGCGTGCGCAGCGATGAGTCGAACACGATGGTCCTAACGGGCGGTATGGCCGACGGCACGGATTTTCTCACGGAAGGTGCCCGGCCGGCCTCCCCCGATCCGGGAGTACCGAACGGGCCTGGCTTCCCGCATCCCCGGCCGCTGGTCAGCCCGCCCGGCCCGGCACGGTGACCTCGTGCCACTCGCCCCCGTGGGACCATACTCCGTTGCCCTTGGTCTGGCCCGGGCCGGTGTCCGCGGTCGTGGTGTACAGCGGATGCCCGTTGTAGGTGGCCTGGAGCGCCCCGCCTGGCCGCACGATCGCGCCGATGGTGCCGGTCACCCCGGAATCCCAGGTCGCGGGCCCGGTCACCGGCGGCCAGCTCCGGGCGCAGCTGTCCAGGCAGGCCGACTTGGTGGCGCTGTCCGGGCCGAACCAGTACAGCGTGTAGCCCTCGTCGTCGGTCAGTACGGTGACGTCGCCGATGGTCCGGGTCTGCAGCAAGGTCGCTTCGGCCCGTGGCCCGGGCGCCGATGAACCTAGAAGATGCATCGCCCACCCCGCGCCGGCCGCGACCACCAGCGCGCAGGCGGCGGCCACCAGCAGCCAGCGCCGACGCCGCCGTCGGCGCGCCACCCGCCTGACCAGCCGCCCCGCACCCGGATAGCCCGCGTCCGGAGAGTCCGCACCCGGATAGCCCAGATCCGGATAGTCCGCACCCGGATAGTCCGCATCCGGATAGTACGTAACCGTATTATCCGGCGCCGTATTGCCCGCGGGGGGTTCCTGCGCGGCGGCCTGGACCGGCGGCCGGCGCAGCAGTGCGGGCAGCCCCGCCAGCCCGGCTAGCTCCGCCCGGCAGCTGGCGCAGGCGGTTAGGTGCCGCACCACCACCACGCGGTCGGCAGGAGCGATCGCGCCAGTCAGGTACACGCCCAGCTGCGGCCGGATCCCGGCACACGTACCTGCATCGTCCATATGATCGCCCCGCCAGGCCGTCTCGGCAGGCGTCTCGCCCTACCAGGTATAACGGCCGCACCCGGCGGCCAGTTCACGCAGTGCAACGGATGACCCGCAGGTGGCTACCGCCGTCTGCGGGAAATGGAAAACGGCGGTAGCCACAGCTCCACGGCCGTGTCGGCCGGGAAACATTGCGGGGACGCGACCGCCCCCGCAATGGCCGCTTCCGTCCCCGACATCAACACGGATTCCCGGGCCGAACGGTTCACAATCTCGCTAGCTGTCGTCGCGGATGGCGTCGAGCAGGTCGCTGGCCTGCTCGGCACTGGCCAGGGCGCCGTCGGAGCCGAACCGGCGCAGCGCCGCCAGCGCCTTGTCGGTCCTGGTCACTTCCAGGTCGGTCATCGCGATCAGGTGATCCAGGCTGAGCAGCTCGAAGAAGACGCTGGAAGACACCTGACTAGTGTGCCCGAACCCGTGCCCTCCGACTGTAGAGCCGCTGTCTGACCCGCTGTCAGACGCCGTGAAACCGGGGTTCCACGGCGTCAGAACGCGCTGGATCCGGGGTTTCATGACGTTCCGGTTGGCCCAGCGCACCCGGACCGTGAGGCTGACGGTACCGATGTGACCTGAGTCCGGTTTTCGGGCACCGGGGCGAGCTCAGCGACCGCCTTTGCCTCCGCGGCGCGGTTGGCTCGTGCCATGATCATGGCCGCGATCATGCCGAACGGTTCGTCGAAGGAGCCCGCCGCGGCCAGGCCGGCCGCCTTGCCGATCCGGCGCGTTTCATGCCGCGCCGCCGGGCTTTCCAAATCCCGGTAGCGTCGTATGGTCCCGTCCTCGTCGTAATAACCGCCGTTATAGCCAGGGAACCGTTTGTACCGACGGTCGGCATATTTCTTTCGCGGGTATATCCGACGGAATAGGAAACCCGATAGCGGCCGGCCCGACGGGCCGGAATAGAGCCTTCGCGGCCCGGCCCCCAGTCCGGGCCGGGCCCCGGCCGGCTTCCCCGCGGCCAGCGTGACGGCTAAGGTGCCGGTCATGAAGGCCGACTCGCCCCGCCCCGACTCGCCCCGCGCCGACTCGCTAGCCACCGGGGACCGCGATCTGCTCCCGCTCTTTCCCGAGCACAGCTCGGTCAGCCCGGACGGGGAGCTTGCCATCGGCGGCGTGGGAGTCCGTGACCTCGCCGAACGCTTCGGCACGCCCGCCTACATAGTGGATGAGGCCGGGCTGCGGAACCAGGCCAGCCGCTTCAAGGACGGCCTGGCCGCCCGCCACCCGGACTCGGAGGTGGTGTTCGCCTCCAAGTCGCTGCCCTGCCTGGCCGTTTACAAGCTGTTCGCCGCCGCGGGGCTGAGCATCGACGTGGCCGGGGCGGGCGAGCTCGTCATGGCCCTGGCCGCCGGGGTCCGGCCCGAGCGGATGTACCTGCACGGCAACGCCAAGACCACCGCCGAGCTGACCATGGCGCTGGACGCCGGCGTCGCCACCGTGGTGGTGGACAACTTCGACGACATCGACCGGCTGGAACAGCTGGCTACCCGCCCGCAGCGGGTGCTGATCCGGATCATCCCCGGGGTCGCGCCGGAAACCCACGAGTCGCAGTCCACCGGAGGTGCCGACTCCAAGTTCGGGCTGCCCCTCGACCAGGCCCGCGAGGCCATCACCCGCATCCGCGCAAGCGAGAAACTGCAGCTCGACGGGCTGCACCTGCACATCGGGTCGCAGATCCTTGATACCGAGCCGTTCGCCCAGGCCGTCGAGGCGGTCTCCGTGCTGGGTGAATTCCCGGTGTACGACGTGGGCGGCGGCCTCGGCGTCCGGTACACGCTCAAGGACGAGGCGCCCAGCGTCGGGCAGTACCTGGACACGATCACCACGGCCGCCAGGAACTACCTGCCGGCCGGCGCCAAGCTGGTCATCGAGCCGGGCCGGTCGCTGGTCGCCAGCTCGTGCGTCACGCTGTACCGGGTGACGACGGTCAAGCACACCGGCCGGACGTTCGTCGCGGTGGACGGCGGCATGGCCGACAACCTGGACGCGGCGCTCACCGGCCAGGGCTTCGAGGCGGCTCTGGCCACCCGGATGACGGCCCGGCCAGACGAGATAACCCAGCTCGTCGGCCGTCAGTGCGAGTCCGGTGACCTGCTCGTGGGCGGCCTGCCGCTGCCTGCTCCCCGGGTCGGTGACCTGATCGCCATGCCGGTGACCGGCGCGTACACCTACACCCTGGCGAACAACTACAACGGCGCGCTCCGCCCGCCGGTGGTGTTCTGCCGGGACGGCGAGGCCCGGCTGGTGGCCGAGAGGGAAACCCACGAGCACGTGCTCGCGCTGCACCGCCCGGCCCTCGACCTCACCTGGTGAACGACGCTGGCCAGCCCGGAATGCGGCGGCTGCGGGCCGTGCTTTCCTCCACGAGCAAATTGCCACCCGGATAACCGCGGCGCCGGAATATATCGTAATACGGCTCGGCTTATAGGCGACGTCCGTGGCGTCAGATGTTAAGGTTCAGCCAGGTATCACCGGAAAGTCGGCAGTAAGGCGATATGTAACGAGGGAGCAGGACCTGGGCGTCGCGCATTCCGCCTGACGCGGTACTCCTGACGCGAAGGGGCCCCGGCAACGGGGCCCCTTTAACCTATCCGGGCAGGAACACGCACTTGGTGGCCAGGTAGGTCTGGAGCCCTTCCGGCCCGTACACGCTGCCCATGCCGCTAGCCTTGCGGCCGCCCCACGGGGCCCCGATATCGGGCACGTACAGGTTCACGCCGAACGTCCCCACGCGCGCTCGCCGGGCGATGCCCAGTCCGCGTTCCGGATCGCCGGTCCACACGCTGCCGGCCAGGCCGTAGCTGGAGTCGTTGGCGATCTCGATGGCCTCGGCCTCGGACTCGTACGGGATCACCGCCACCACCGGGCCGTAGATCTCGTCCCTGGATATGGCCATCCCGGCGTCGGCGTCGGCGAACACGGTGGGCTCGTAGTAGTAGCCGCGCACCGGCATGGCCGGCCGTCGCCCGCCGGTCACGATCCGCGCCCCGGCTACCACGCCGGCCGTGACCGATGACTCCACCCGGACCCGCTGCCGCGGGCTCGCCAGCGGCCCCATCGTCGTATCCTCGGCCATCGGATCGCCCACGACGAACCTGGAAGCCTGGCAGGCCAGAGCCGAAACCGCCTCGTCATACCGGCTCCGCGGGGCCAGCACCCGGGACATGGTGAAGCACGCCTGCCCGGCGTTGGCAAAGCACAGCCAGCCGAGTTCGGCGGCGGTCGCGTCCAGGTCGACGTCGTCGAGCACGATCGCCGCCGACTTCCCGCCGAGCTCGAGGCTCACCGGCTTGAGCGTCTCGCCGCAGATCGCGGCGATCCGCCGCCCGGCCGAGGTCGGTCCGGCCACCGCCACGATGTCCACACACGGGTGCGCCGCCAGCATCTCCGCCACCTGGCCGGTGCCGGTGACCAGGTTGAAGACGCCGGGCGGGAAGTCCGCTGCCTCGAACGCCTCGGCCAGGATGTAGCCGGACAGCGAGGTCTCGGCCGCGGGCTTGAGCACGATCGTGCACCCCGCGGCCAGGGCCGGGGCCAGCTGGCAGAACGCCAGGATCAGCGGGTAGCTCCAGGATGCGACCACGGCCGCGACGCCGACCGGCTCGCGCCGGACCATGGTGCGCCCGGTGAAGCTGACCGCCTCGCGCATCTCCTCGGTGGACATGTCCCGGGCCAGCGCGGCGTAGTACCTGATGATCCCGCACGGGATCGTCACGTTGTTCCGCCGGGACAGCTGGATCGGCATACCCATCTCCGCCGTCACCAGGCGGGCGGCGTCCTCGGCCCTGGCCTCGAGCGCCGCTGCCAGCCGGACCATGGCCGCCGCCCGTTCGGCCGGGCTGAGCTGCGGCCACGGGCCGGCATCGAACGCCCGGCGAGCCGCGGTCACGGCCACCTCGACGTCGGTGCCGACCATCGAGGGGACCGCGCCCGCGACCTCCTCGGTGGCCGGGTTCACGATCGTGATCACGTCGGCCGAACCGGATCCGACCAGGCGGCCGCCCGCGTAGACGTCCCGGTACTCGAGCAACGCGAGTTCCTTCCGGAAAACCCCCGGTCAACAGTTAAAGTGCCTGTTAATCTCTACGGCTGACATGCTACTTGTCAAGTATCAGCGCGGGACCGGCCCGCTCACGCAGCCTCCCCGCCCTGCTCGCGTGGCCTCATTGTGGCCAGTTCGACCTGGTCAATAACGTGCGGACAAGAGGATTTGTGCTCTGCAACAGGGACACGTAAGCACCGCAGGCGTACGATTCGGGCATGGCGGTACCTAACTGGTCACCGGTGCTGCCCGGCGACCACCCCGATCACGCCGAGGCCCCCGCGCGGCACCTGGACCGCGAGAACGCCGCGCTGCGCGAGCTCGTCACCGTGTACCGGTACCTGTCCGGGCTGGCCTTGCAGGACGCCGACCTGGCCGGGGTGGTGCGGCTGATCTCCGACCGGACCTCCGCCACCGTCGCCGTCCTCACCCAGCTGATGGACGTGCTGACCGCGGCCGCGCCCGGGGTGAGCGCGGAGAAGGCCACCGCTGACGTGCGAGAGCACCTGATCCACCCGCGGCTCGGCCAGGTCCTGCGCGCGTCCCGGCTGAGCCAGCGCGCGCTCAGGCTGCCGAAGGTCGGCGGCATGCCGGCCGTCATCGTCGCCCCGGTCATGGTCGGCGACGAGGTCCCCTCCTACCTGATCACCATCGACCCGGCGGACAACCTCTTCGGTGAGGACATGAGCCTGCTGGTGACCGAGCACGCCGCGACCATCTGCGGCGTCATCCTCGGCCGCGAGCGCGTGGTCGCGGCCGCCGCCAGAAGGGTCCGCGACGACCTGGTGGAAGGCCTGCTGCTCGGCCGCGGCCGGGACAATGCCGACGCCGGCCGGTGGGCCGCGCACCTGGGTTACGATCCGGCCCGGGACCACAAGGTGGTGGCGATCGCGTTCGAGCTGCCAGCCGGGCCGGTCTACAACGGGGCCGCCGCCCCGGGAGCTCCGCATCCCGGAGACGGCGCGGCGCTGCGGCAGCGGATCTGGGAGAGCATCGAGCACTTCGTGACCACCCGGGCGCCCGATGCGATCGTCTCGGCCCGCGAGTCCGAGGTCGTGGTGGTGACGACCACCCCGGAGGCGCCGAACGGGCCCGCCCTGGACGCGCGCCAGCTGGCCGCCTCCTGCCTGGCCCGGCTGGCCGAGCTCTTCCCGACGGCCAAGGTCGTCATCGGGATCGGCGGGACCTGCCGGGATCCGGGTGAGATCGCCCGCTCCTACGCCCAGGCGCAGCGCACGACCCAGACCCTGCAGCGGCTGGGCCGCTCCGGCACCGTCTCGGCGTTCAGCGACCTCGGCATCCTCCGCCTGCTGCTGCAGGTGCCCGACCTGGCCGAGCTGCGCTCCTTCGCCTCCGATGTGCTCGGCAAGCTCAGCATGCACGAGCACGAGCACAAGTCGGAGTACCTGACCACGCTGGCCTGCTACTTCCGGGAGAACAACAGCCCGCAGCGGGCCTCGCGCATCCTGCACGTGCACCCCAACACGGTGGCCTACCGGGTCAAGCGGATCGAGGAGATCACCGGGCTGCGGCTGGACAACTACTCCGACCGGCTCATCGCGCAGGTGGCGCTGGAGATCCTCGATTCGCTAGGGGACGAGCCGTGACCGCTCCCAGCCAGA
>Ga0207657_10008008_pt1 | contig 10773 bp, 7 predicted proteins | sample KBSC33metaG_FD_184316 | JGI IMG/M metagenome (GOLD analysis project Ga0207657, IMG submission 184316) | Corn rhizosphere microbial communities from Kellogg Biological Station, Michigan, USA - KBS C3-3 metaG (SPAdes) (version 2) | ecosystem: Host-associated > Plants > Roots > Rhizosphere > Soil ... | reverse complement strand
CGCCGCCCGGCCTTGCGTGATCGAGCGCGAGATCAGGTAGATCATGTTAGGCCCCGGCGTCAGCACGATGCCGAGCGAGATCAGGGCGAAACCGAGCATCGTGGGGAGGTGGGGCATGATGGACTCGCGGAAGGGATACGCACATTTCTAGCGCGCGTCAGGCAGCGATGTCATTCCGCAAATTGCTCGGAGCGCAATTCTGTCCATGTTGGAGCACGCGATGACGGCATGCACTAATGTGCCTCGTCCCAATTCCCCGCCGCGTGGGCGTCGACCTTGATCGGCACGCTCAGGCGCACCGCGGGGTCCGAGGCGCGCTCCATGGTGCGGACGATCACTGGCATGGCGGCATCCACGCCGGCTTCTTCCACCTCGAAGATCAGTTCGTCGTGCACCTGCAGCAGCATTTTGGCCGCGACGCCGGCTTTGGCCAGCGCCGGCTCCATGCGGATCATGGCTCTCCGGATGATGTCGGCGGCGCTGCCCTGGATCGGGGCGTTGATCGAGGCGCGTTCGACGAAGCTCCGCTCGGCCGGGTTTGACGACAGCGCGTTGGGGAATTGCACGCGGCGGCCGAACAGGGTTTCGACATAGCCGTCGGTCTTCACCTTGCGGCGCTGCTCGGCCATGTAATCCTGGATGCCGGGGAAGCGCTCGAAATAGGTCTTGATGTACTCCCCCGCCTCGGAGCGCTCGATGCCGAGCTGGTTGGCGAGCCCGAACGCCGAAATGCCGTAGATGATGCCGAAATTGATGGCCTTCGCCCGCCGCCGCACCTCGCTCGGCATGCCTTCCACCGGCACGCCGAACATTTCGCTCGCCGTCATGGCGTGAATGTCGAGGCCTTCCTCGAACGCATCCTTCAACGCCCTTATGTCGGCGATATGGGCGAGGACGCGCAGCTCGATCTGCGAATAATCGGCCGAGATCAGCTTGTGGCCGGGCGCGGCGACGAAGGCGGCGCGGATCTTCCGCCCGTCTTCCGTCCGGACCGGAATGTTCTGCAAATTCGGATCGTTGGAGGACAGCCGCCCGGTCAGCACCGAGTGCTGGCTGTAGGTGGTGTGCACCCGTCCCGTGCGCGGATTGATGTAGGTCGGCAGCGCGTCGGTATAGGTGCCCATCAGCTTGGTGAGCTGGCGCCAGTCGAGGATCACCTTGACCAGCGGCACGTTCTCGCGCTGCGCCAGGTCTTCGAGCACGCCGGCGCCGGTGGCCCAGGCGCCGGTCTTGGTCTTGGTGCCGCCGGGCAGGCCCATCTTGCCGAACAGCAGGTCGCCGAGCTGCTTTGGGCTGCCGAGGTTGAACTTCTCCCCCGCCAGCTCGTGCGCGAAAGCTTCGAGGCCCGCGGCGCGCTGCGCGAAATCGCCGGAGAGGCGGGAGAGGATCTGCCGGTCGATGGCGATGCCGCGCCCTTCCATGCGGGCCAACACCGGCGCCAGCGGGCGCTCCAGCGTTTCGTAGAGGGTCGTGGCGTTTTCCGCCGGCAGGCGCGGCTTCAGCACCTGCCATAGCCGCAGCGTGAAATCGGCGTCCTCGGCGGCGTAGCGGGTGGCGGCGGGGAGGTCGACCTCGGCAAAGGTCTTCTGGTTCTTGCCGGTGCCGATCAGCGCATTGATCGGCGTGCCGGCGTGCCCGAGCCAATGCTCGGACAATTCGCCGAGGCCGTTGAAGCGCGCGCCGTCGAGCGCATAGGACAGGAGGATCGTGTCGTCGATCGGCCCCACCGCGATGTCGTAGCGGGCGAGCAGGCCGAGATCGTATTTGATGTGATGGCCGATCTTGAGGATCGAAGGATCCTCGAGCACCGGCTTCAGCGCTTCGAGCACCTGCCGGAGCGGCAATTGACCCTCGGCGCGGCCGCCGCCCAGGAGGTCGTCCTTGCCGATGCTGTGGCCGACCGGGATGTAGGCACCGGCCCCCGGCTCGGTGGCGATCGAGATGCCGACGAGATCCGCGCTCTGGTTGTCGATGCCGGTGGTTTCGGTATCGAGGGCGAAATAACCCTGCCGGTAGATGGCGGCGATCCAGCGCGCGAGCGCCGCCGCATCGGCGATGGTCTCATAGGCCTCCGGCCTGATCGGGATGGCGCGGACCCGATCGCGCACCGCCGCGGCGTGGGCGATCACCACCGCCTCCGAGCGGCCGTCGGCAGCGATGCGCTTTTCGCGCGCTTCGGCCTTGGCGGCGTTGTCAAAACCCACCGAGGGCTGCGGCTTGAAGGCGAGCTCCGGATCGGCGGCAAAGTCGTCGGGGTTGGCCGCAAGGATCGGCGACAGGCGCTTGAGGATGGAGAAGAACTCCATCGCCTTGAGGAACGGGAAAAGCTTGGCCGGCAGGATCGGCTCGCGCGCCAGGGCGTCGAGCCCGAGCGGCAGCGGCACGTGCTGGTTGAGCTCCACCAGCTTGCGCGAGATGCGGGCGCTTTCGGCGTGCTCGATCAGGTTTTCGCGGCGCTTGTTCTGCTTGATCTCGCCGGCGCGGGCGAGCAGCGTTTCGACGTCGCCATAAGTGTTGATCAGCTCGGCGGCGGTCTTCACCCCGATGCCGGGGACGCCCGGCACGTTGTCGACGGCGTCGCCGCAGAGAGCCTGCACCTCGATCACCTTGTCCGGCGTGACGCCGAATTTCTCGAACACCTGCTCCGGGCCGATCCAGCGCATCGAGGGCTGCCCGGCGCGCGGAATGGTGTCGAGCAGCCGGATCGAGCCGTCCGGCTCGACCAGTTGCATGAGGTCCTTGTCCATCGACACGATGGTGACGTTCCAGCCCTCGGCCCTGGCCATAGAGGCGTAGGTCGCGATGATGTCGTCCGCCTCCCAGTTCTCCATCTCGATGGCGGGCATGTTGAAGGCGCGCGTTGCGGCGCGGGTCAGCGGAAACTGCGGCACCAGCTCCTCGGGCGGCGGCGGCCGGTGCGCCTTGTATTCGGGGTAGAGCTCGGTGCGATAGCTCTTGGCGGAATGGTCGAAGATCACCGCCATGTGGGTCGGTTCATCCTCGCCCTTCAAATCCTCGGTGAGCTTGTAGAGCATGTTGCAGAAGCCCGACACGCACCCGACCGGCAGCCCGTCGGATTTTCGCGTCAGCGGCGGCAGGGCGTGAAAGGCGCGAAAGATATAGGTCGAGCCGTCGACGAGGAGCAGGTGCATGAAAGAGTCCCGAATGGTCGGGGGGAACATAGTCGATCATTGGCCCCGCCCCAACCCTTTCGGCGGGCTGGCCGCTGGCGCTGTGCCGGCGGCAGGACCCCCACCCTTGATCCCTCCCCGCAAGGGGGAGGGAGACGCTGGAGCCGCGAGGCATGTTCCCCTCCCCCTTGCGGGGAGGGTCCGGCAGGGGGTGGGGGTCGCTCCGCCCGCACTGTGCAGGTGGCAGGATCCCAGGGGCAACAGGGGCGAAATTACTCCACCTCCGGCTTGCCCGTCCTGAGCCGCTTGATGCCGCTGCGCTGCGCCTTGCCTTCGAGGCGCCGCGTCTTGCTGGCCAGCGTCGGCCGCGTCGGGCGGCGCGGCTTGGGCGGGGTCGCTGCGTTGCGCAGCAGCTCCACCAGCCGCGCCACCGCGTCGTCGCGGTTGAGCGCCTGGGTGCGAAAGCGCTCGGCGGTGATGACGATCTCGCCCGCCAGCGTCAGCCGTGTGCCGGCGAGCCTCGCCGCGCGGGCCTTGAGGCCGGCCGGCAACTCGGCATGGCGCAGATCGAAGCGCAACTGTGCCGCGCTCGACACCTTGTTGACGTTCTGCCCGCCCGGCCCGGAGGCCCGGATGAAGCTGATCTGGATATCGGCCGGATCGAGCGACAGGGTCGGGGTGATGGCGAGGCGGTCGGCCATGGCGAGGCCCTTTCGCGGCCGCTTCAGCTCGGGCGATTCGATTGCTGTGCCGGCGACCCTAGCAGTCCTCGGCCACGCTGCCGATGCCCACCCCCTTCCGCCCGGATCGATGCCCGCTCGAGCTGGCCCCTCCCGCCTATTCGACCTGCCCGATTTGCTCCGGCGATTCGCCCGGCGACAGCAGATAGCGCCAGATCACCGCGCCGAGGGCGCCGCCGATCAGCGGTGCGACGATGAACATCCAGACCTGCCCCATGGCGCCGTTGGTGGCAAAGATCGCCGCGGCGATCGAGCGGGCCGGGTTGACCGAAGTGTTGTCGACCGGGATCGAGATCAGATGGATCAGTGTCAGGCAGAGCCCGATGGCCAGCGGCGCGGCGGCCCCCGCCGCGGCCGTGCTGGTGGCGCCGAGGATGACCACGAGGAATGCCGCGGTGAGCACTATTTCGGTGATCATCACCGCCAGCATCGAGTAGCCGCCCGGCGACAGCGCGCCGTAGCCGTTGGAGGCAAAGCCGCCCGCCGTGAAGTCGGCCTTGCCCGAAACGATGAGGTAGAGCACGGCCGCCCCGAGCACGCCCCCAATCAGTTGCGCGATCCAGTAGCCGATGAGGTGGGCCCATTCGAGCCGGCCGGCGATGCAAAGGCCGAACGAGACGGCCGGATTGAAATGGCCGCCGGAGATCGGGCCCACGGCATAGGCCATGGTGAGAACGGTGAGACCGAATGCCAGCGCCACGCCGACGAAGCCGATCCCCAGCGTGGGAAAGCCGGCGGCGATCAACGCGCTGCCACAACCGCCGAAGACCAGCCAGAAGGTACCAAAGAATTCGGCCGAGAGTTTCCTGAACATGCCCGTGGTCCTGATTCGCGCCCCGTCGCCAAAATACCGTGGCAGGGTGACGCTGAGAATCGGGGTGCGAGGTTTCCCACCTCGAAATAGTGTGGAAGGAAACTATTGTCGCGAGGGCGGTGGAGGACCGTAGGCCGCAGCGCCGGCAGATTTACTTGCTGTGCTTCAGGCCCACTTCTTCGAGCAGCCCCATGCGGCGCGCATCGTAATAGTAGCCGGTGGCGTAAAAGCTCACTGCCTTTTCCGGATCGCCATTGGCGACGCGGTAGGCGCCGGCAAGATATTTGCCGCCAAAGCGCAGATTGGTGTCGGCGTCCAGCAATCCCTCCGGCGTGCCGCTATAGCCCATCGAGCGGGCGGTATCGTAACGGATCTGCATCAGCCCGTAATAGGGGCCGTGCCGGGCTCGCGCATTATACCCGCTCTCGCGCACGATGATGCGGCGGATCAACGATTCGGGCAGGCGATAAAGCGCCGCATAATGGCCGATCTGCTGGTTCAGCGGCCCGGCACTCGCCGACTGGGACGCTTCCGGCCGATCCGGCGCTCGCGCGACGTCGCCGCTGCCGTCCGGCAGGCGGCCTTCGATGGTGCAGCCCGACAGCAGCACAACGGCCACCGCGCAGCCCAGGGCGGCGCGGCGAAGGGGAGACGGCAGGGCTCGAATTCGTCAGCTCCATGGGTCGTTGATCGAGGCCGCGGGCGCCGGAGATGAGCGGCAGCGGCCACTAACGATCGCCGGGGCGGACCGCCCCGTCTTGCGATCGACATGAAGATGCTCCGAAAGCATGATCAGGAAGAGTTGTCAGACTTTTCCGGTTCGATCACGCGACAAGACGAGGACGTGGAGCATCCATTCCGAGTTCCGGAACGGCTATTGCTCTAGCACGGGGCCGCGTCGGCGTTAATCCCCCCGCGGCCGGACGAGGCCTGGCGAAGGTGAACCTCTGCCATAACGAACGGCAGGATTAACGCGATCAAAAGGAAATTGCGTTGAGAGTGCAGCGGAATGTCGGCCGCGGCGCCCAGAAGGGGCGGTGCATCGCCTGCAGCAGCCGTGACACCTTACCACCCGCACGGAGTCCCGATCGTGGCTCAAGCACCCGATCCCGAGCTGTTCGAGGCCATGCTGGCAGCCGCGCCGGTGTCGCTCTGGCTTGAGGACTATAGCGGCCTCAAGGCACTTTTCGCGCTTTGGCGGGCCGAGGGGGTTGTCGATCTGCGCGCGCTGTTCCGCGACGAACCCGACCGCATCGCCGCCTGCGCCCGCCAGCTCAGGATCCTCGAGGTCAACGCCAAGACGCACCAGCTCTTCGAGTCCCGCGATCTGCCGCACCTCGTCGCCAATCTCGGCGCGGTATTCCGCGACGACATGCTGGAGACGGTCGGCGAGGAGCTTGTGCAGCTCTGGGAAGGCCAGCTCGAATTCTCCAACGTCTCGGTGAACTACAGCCTTACCGGTCGTCGCATCGACATCCAGATGACCGGCCGGGTGCTGCCCGGTCACGAAGCCAACTGGGACCGCGTGCTGGTTGCCATCGAAGACGTGACGGAGCGCGAAACGGCGCGGCGTGCGCACGCCCGGTCGGCGCTTTACGCCGAAGGCCTGTTCGCGCATTCCCCGGTGTCGCTCTGGGTCGAGGATTTTTCGCGCATCAAGGCGCTGCTCGACGAGGTGCGTGGCCAGGGCATCGTGGATTTCCGCGTCTTCACCGACGTGCACCCCGAATTCGTCGAACGCTGCATGAGCGAGATCCGCGTGCTCGACATCAACCGGCAGACGCTGGCGCTGTTCGGCGCTCCCGACAAGGCGAGCCTGCTGAACCGGCTGAGCGACATCTTTCGCGACGAGATGATGACGCATTTCCGCGAGCAGTTGATCGACCTCTGGGGCGGCAAGCTGTTCCAGATGCGCGAGGTGGTGAACTACAGCCTCGATGGCGTGCCCGTCTACGTGCTGCTGCAGTTTTCCGTGCTGCCCGGGCACGAGGAAGACTGGTCCCTGGTGCAGGTCGCGCTGACCGACATCACGGCGCGCAAGAAGGCCGAGGCCTATCTCGAATTCCTCGGCAAGCACGATGAGCTGACCAAGCTGCACAACCGCTCGTTCTACGTCGACGAACTCAACCGCATGGAGCGCAAGAACGTCCGGCCGGCCTCGGTGATCATGATCGATGTCAACGGCCTCAAGACCGCCAACGACATGTGGGGGCACGCGGCCGGCGATGCCCTGCTGCGCCGGGCCGGCGAAGTGCTGGAAAAGAGCGTCGAAAAGCCGGGCTGCGCGGCGCGCATCGGGGGCGACGAATTCGCCCTGCTACTGCCGGGGCTCGACGAGGCGGGCGCCGCGCTGGTGCTCGACAACCTCAACGAGCTGCTGGCCCTCAACAACCAGTTCTATCCCGGGGCGCCGCTGAGCCTCGCCACCGGCTCGGCCACCCGCCAGGTCGGGGAGACGTTCGAGGAGGCGGTGCGGCGCGCCGATATCCTGATGTATCGCTCCAAGAACGACTATTACGGCCAGGCCGCCAGGGACCTGCGCGCCGCGCAGGAAGAGTTCGAGCGCTGGCGGCAAGCCATCTAGAGCTTCAGGAAAATGCGCCGCGGTTTTCCGGTTCGGAAGCTTTAGGGGACGGCGGCTCCCCTCCTCACCCGGCCTCGCTAGATCTGCTCCGCCATCCAGCGGCAGCACGCGGCGATTGAAGCCGCCAAGGCCCCCTCACCCGCCGCTGCGCGCCGACCTCTCCCCCGAGGGAGAGGTGCTCTCGTGGCCGCCGGAATCCCCGCACCTGGCCGCCTCCCGCCTGTGCTGAATCGGCACGCCGGTCGGCCTTTCCGCCTTCCCCCGGCAGGCGGCAATTCCATCCTCCGGTGTCTGATTCAAATTGAATCTGTTGGCTTAGTGGACCTTTAGCCACACCTGCCGGATTCCTTGCCAAGCGGCTAAATATCGCTGGCGATTGGCGTTTCCGGGCATTAACCCTGTCTTAAGAGCTCTACGATCATGGTTAAGCGATCGTAAAAATCCAGTTTCCTCGGGCTAACTCTTTGGCTAGGGTGCCCGCGGAACCGACGAGCGTTCTGGGGTCGCGTGGGGCGGCGTCAGGGAGACGGGGGCAGATTGACGCGAAAGCCGAACCGGATTGCCGTACGTACAGCAGTTCACACTGTCGCCCTTGGCGCGGCAGCACTCGTGCTTTTGGTCACGTTCACCCCGTCGCAGGCGCAGGATCTCCAACTCACCCAGGAATTGCGGCCATCCCTGCGCTTGGCCGAAGTCCAGCCGGTGATCTATTCGCCGGCCATCCAAACCGAGTCGACCGCCGCGGCGCCCGATCTGCAGGCGAGGGCGCCGGCGCCGGCCACGCCGGCGCTGACGCCGGAAGTGCTGGCCGATTATGTCGCCCGGCAACAGGCCAGGAAAGGCTTTGATATCTTTGGCGAGGCGCCCGCGCCGGTTCTCACCAGCGCCGTGGTTTCCGCCTACGCCGCGACGCACTACCAGAATGCCGCCCTGAGCGCGATCGACAGTGCCGCCGCGCCGGCCCCCCTCGACGTCAATTTCCTGCTGCCGAGCGCCGAAACGAGATCGGCCGAAGCCACGCTTCCCTCGGTCACCGACGACATGCTGGCCCGGTACGCCCGCCAGCGCTTCCAGCCGACGGCCAAGAAGGTGGCGATCGCCAACAAGGAAAAGGGCTGCCTCAGCACCGCGATCTATCATGAGGCCCGCGGCGAGAGCGACAACGGCCAATGGGCGGTGGCCAACGTCATCATCAACCGTGCGATGAGCAAGCGCTTCCCGACCACGATGTGCGGCGTCGTCTACCAGAATGCCGACCGCGGTCGCTTCCACTGCCAGTTCACGTTTGCCTGCGACGGCCACCCGGACGCCGCGAACGAGCGGCGCGCCTGGGTCAAGGCCAACCGCATCGCCTCGGCGGCCTATTCCGAATTCCAGCGCGGCCAGCGGCCGGGCGTGCTGCCCCGCTCGGCGCTCTACTATCACACGCGGTCGGTGTCGCCAGACTGGTCGAGCGCCTATAAGCAGGTGGCCCAGATCGGCGCCCACGTGTTTTACGCGCCGCTTTGAGCGGTTAGCCGGCAGCCGCGTCTGCCGTCCCCGGATTTCCGCGAACGCTATTCCGCCGCCGCCGCCATGGGCGACACCTGCCCCAGCCGGCTGAAATTGTCCGCGAACAATCGCTTGAGCCGTTGCGCCTGCCGGTCATAGGCCGCCCCGTCGCTCCAGCCGGTTCTTGGATCGAGCAGCGCCCTATCGATGCCCGCCACCGCCACCGGTACGCGGAGGCCGAAATGCGGGTCGAGGCGTGACCCGGCCGCATCGAGCTCTCCCGACAGGGCCGCGGCGACCAGCCGTCGGGTCGCCGCAATATCGATGCGCCGCCCGGTGCCATAGCCACCGCCGGTCCAGCCGGTGTTGATCAGCCAGGCGCGGGCCCCGCTCGCCGCCAGCCGTCGTCGCAGCAACTCGCCGTAAACGCTCGGGTGCAGCGGCATGAACGGGGCGCCAAAGCAGGCCGAGAACGTCGCCTGCGGCTCGGTGACGCCGCGCTCGGTACCGGCCACCTTGGCGGTGTAGCCGGAAAGGAAGTGGTACACCGCCTGCTCCGGCGTCAGCCGGGCGATCGGCGGCAGCACCCCGAAGGCGTCGCAGGTCAGCAGCACCACATTCGTCGGCGTCGGCCCGACGCCCCCCGCCGCCACGGCCGGCAGCGCCTCGAGCGGAAACGCGGCGCGCCCGTTTTCGGTCAGGCTCACGTCGAGGAAGTCGCCCCTTCCGTCGGCGCCGAGCACGACGTTCTCGAGCACCGTGCCGGCCAGCCGGGTCGCCGCATGGATGGCCGGTTCCGCCTCGGGATCGAGCCGGACGGTCTTGGCGTAGCAGCCGCCTTCGAGGTTGAACACGCCGTCCGCCGACCAGCCATGCTCGTCGTCGCCGATCAGCCGCCGGTCGGGTGTGTTCGACAGCGTCGTCTTGCCGGTGCCCGAGAGGCCGAAATACAGCGCCACATCGCCGCCCGGCCCGATATTGGCCGAACAGTGCATCGGCAGCACGTCGGCCTCCGGCGCGGCGAAATTGAACAGCGAGAACACGCTCTTCTTGATTTCCCCCGCATAGGCGGTGCCCCCGATCAGTACCAGCTGGCGGGTCAGGTCCAGCGCGATCACGGTTTCGCTGTTGGTGCCGTGGCGCCGCGGATCGGCGCGAAAGCTCGGCAGGTGCAGGATCGTCACCTCGCCGCCGAAGGCGCCGCCCGTACCGTCGCGCAGCAGCAAATTGCGGATGAAGAGAGCGTGCCAGGCGGTCTCGGTAATCACCGTCACCGCCAGCCGCTGGGCCGGCGCGGCGCCGGCAAACAGCTCCTGCACATGCAGTGACTTGCCGCGCAGCATGGTGCGGAAATCGGCCAGCAGGGCGGTAAAGTGCTCCGGGCTCATCGGCTGGCTGTTGTCCCACCAGACGGCGCCGGCGGTGCGTTCGTCGCGCACGATGAACTTGTCCTTCGCGGCCCGCCCGGTGTACGCCCCGGTACGCACCACGATGGCGCCGTCGGCACTCAATTGTGCCTCGCCGTTGACGATGGCGGTACGCGCCAGCTCGCTCGCTCCTTCGTTGCAGGAGACCTCCGCGGCCCGCTCCAGCAGGCCGGACCTGAACGTCGTGTGGTCGAATTTGCTCATGGAACTTCGCCTCGGCGCTTGTCGAATGGGGGGAGAATGCCCAAATCCTAGGCTCGGCCTTGGGTCCGGCCCATCCGGCAATGTGTCTTAAGACCTAAGTCGAAGACCGGCAGAGAGGGCGGGACTGGCCCGCTGCGGGCCCCTGTGGTGCTTGTGGCGCCTTACTTTATGCGTAATTGTGGCACCCAACCGGGGCCGCAACCCGCCGCTACGGCCGGGACATCTGGCTGGGAAAGGATTCCTGCATGCCCAAGATCGCCCTGGTGGACGATGATCGCAATATCCTCACGTCGGTATCGCTCACGCTGGAAGCGGAGGGCTATACCGTTTCCACATATACCGATGGTGCGTCAGGTCTCGAGGGGCTGACCAACGAACGGCC
>Ga0207657_10008004_pt1 | contig 10775 bp, 8 predicted proteins | sample KBSC33metaG_FD_184316 | JGI IMG/M metagenome (GOLD analysis project Ga0207657, IMG submission 184316) | Corn rhizosphere microbial communities from Kellogg Biological Station, Michigan, USA - KBS C3-3 metaG (SPAdes) (version 2) | ecosystem: Host-associated > Plants > Roots > Rhizosphere > Soil ... | reverse complement strand
CGCGCCGTGCCCAGCTAGGCAAGTCCGGTGCGGTGTCCGGAGAAGAGCTGCAGCACGCGCGGGATGCTGAGAAGGCTGCGCGGAGCGCGCTGTTGGCTGCGGAACAGCAGCTCGCGGCGAACCGGGCGCGCATTTCGCGAATGAGCGCCCCGCCGTCCATCCCCGGCATGACCCAATCGACGAACACGGCCGCGAACGGGCGTTCGCGCGCAAGCGCGTCCCCCACCTTCGCAAGCGCGGTTTCGGCGCTCTCGGCTTCCACCACGTCGAGGCCGAGATCTTCGAGCATGTGCGATAGCACCACGCGCGCTTCGGGCAGATCGTCGACGACGAGAACCGGGCCCGTCGCCATGCACGGTGCGACGCGCGCGTCCGCCGGACTGGAGAGCCTTCCGAACCGGGCCTGGAAGCGGAAGCAGGAGCCACGATCCGGCTCGGTGTCGACATCGATCGTGCCGCCCATGAGGTCGACGAGCCGTTTCGTGATCGCGAGGCCCAGGCCCGTGCCGCCGTACTTGCGCGTCGTAGAGCCGTCGGCCTGCGTGAACTCCTTGAACAGCCGCGACTTCTGCTCGGCCGTCATGCCGATGCCGGTATCGGCGACCGCGAACTCGAGCGTGCAGGTATCGGCGCTGCTCGCGATCCGGCGTACCTTCAGCTCGACGTAACCATGATGGGTGAACTTGACGGCGTTCGACAGCAGGTTCGTCAGCACCTCGCCGAGGCGCATGCCATCGCCGACGCATTGCGGCTCGTGGATGAGGACCGGGTCCATGTCGAGGAGCAACTCGATCTCCTTGTCCATGGCACCCTGCCGGACGAGGAACAGGCTGTTGGCAACGACCTGCTGCAGGTCGAACGGAATCTTCTCGAGCTCGAGCTTGTTCGCCTCGATCTTCGAGAAATCGAGAATGTCGTTGATGACGCCGAGCAGCGATTTGCCCGCGCCGTGGATCTTGCTGACGTAATCGCGCTGCCGGGGATCGAGCCTGGTCTTGAGCGCGAGATAGGCCATGCCGATGATGGCGTTCATCGGCGTGCGCACCTCGTGGCTCATGTTGGCGAGGAACATCGACTTCGCACGGGTGGCCGATTCCGCTTCCTGGCGCGCCTGCTCGAGCTCGCGCAGCACCACCTGGCGCTGCTCGATGTCGCTTTCGATCGACTGCGCCATCTCGTTGAACGCCGAGGCGACGACGTCGAGCTCGGCGACCCCCTGCGCAGGCGCGAGACGCGTGCGATAGTCGCCGTGCGCGATGCGATCCGCCAGCGCGGCGAATCCGCGGATCGGCCGCAGCACATACCGATCGATGAAATACGACGCGAATAGCGCGAGCGTGAGCAGGAGCGTGATCGCCGTGCCGGCGATCAGGACGGCCTGCAACAGGTGGTCGGTCGCCTGGTGCACGCTTTGCGCGGTGCGGTCGTCGGCGAGGCGCGCGAGACGCGACACGGCGAGATTGAGCTGCGCCTGCAATGCGCCGTATTCGGGCCCGTAGACGAGTTTCAGCGCGAACGCGCTGTTGGGTTTGCCGTCCGAGACGAAGTCGGCCTTGGCAGGATCGTACAGGCCCTGGGTCGCGGCAAACGCGATCTGCTCGAGACGTTCGAGCTTCGCGCCGGTCGATAGCGCTTCGTCGAGGATCGCGAGTTCCTGCGCGGAGAATCCCGCGTCGCGCATCCGCTCGGGAAACGCCTTGCCGTTGACCTCCGGCGCCGGCTCGTACTTGCGCAGTCCCGCGATCACCTCTTCCCAGTATTGCAGCCAATCCTCGGCCGGCGCGGCGGCGCGGCCGTTGCGGTACTCGGCGAGACCATAGTAGTACGTGAGGAAGCGCGTGTCCCCGGTCGTCGCGAAGGCGCGGACGAGCCGTGCCGACATCTCGGTGATCCGCGAGAATTCCGCGGTGAGTTGAAGCGTCGCGTTGCGGCGGGCGACCACCTGCTCGACCGCGCCGAACCAATGGAGGACGAGCCACAACGCCGAAGCGATGACGGCGAGGATCGCGATGATGGCGACGGGATAGGCGATCGAAAGCGTCTTCAGCCGGATCCCGCGTCCGGCCCGCGTGTCGCGTGCGACACCCGTGTTCACGCCGCGCTCGCCGTTCAGCCCGCCCAGAATTTCGCCGAGGCGAGGCGCGCGCCTTCGGCCATCGCCGCGAACTTCGCCCACACGACGTCGGCGTCGACCGCGGCCTGGCCGACCCACGTCCCATAGCCACAGTCGCTTCCCGCGACGACGTTCTCGCGTCCGACGAGATTCGCGTAGCGCGCGATGCGCTGCGCGACCACCTCGGGGTGCTCGATGAAGTTGGACTTCGATTCGATGACGCCGGGGATGAGAAGCTTCCCCTCCGGCAGCTTCACCGTCTCGAAAAGCTTCCATTCGTGGGCGTGGCGCGGATTCGCGGCCTCCAGCACGAGTGCCGACGGCTTCGCGCGAAAGACGATGTCGATGACATCGGCGAGCGGCACGTCGCAGTGGTGCGGTCCTTCGTAGTTGCCCCAGCAAAGGTGCATGCGCAACCTCTCGGCCGGAATGTTGCGCAGCGCGTGGTTCAGCGCCTCGACGTGCATTTCCGCCTTGCGGCGGAACTCCGGAAGCGACGCGTCGGCGTACTGGATATGCCGGCCCATCCCGAGGTCGGGACAGTCGATCTGCAGCAGGAAGCCGGCGTTGGCGACGGTCTCGTATTCATGCCGCATCGCCTCGGCGATCGCGGCGAGGTACGCCTCATCGCTGCCGTAGTGATCGTCGCGGAAGAACAACGACACGACACCCGGCGACGCGGCGGTGAGGAACGCGTCCTGCACGCGCCCGCGTGCGGCGGCCGGCAGCGCATCGAGCGCGGCTCGGAGATGCGCGGCATCGGTGCGTGCGGCCTCCGGATCGCGCACGCCGATGGCCGCGTTGCACGCCGGCGTCTTGCGCCGCGAGCGGCCGGGGTCGCCGAACACGCGCTTCGCGAGGTTCGGGAACCCGACGAGATCCTGATAGACGAACGTGTTGCCGCTGCCGCCGAAGCCCGCGAGCCGATCCTTCACGTACGTGGCGTAACTCGGCTTGCTCATCTCGCCGTCGTCGACGATGTCGATGCCGGCGTCCACCTGCTGGCGCACGACGTCGCCGACCGCCTGCGCCACGCGCCGCTCCAGCGCCGCGCGTTCCACGGGCACGCCCTCCTCGCGCGCATACATCATGCGGACGAGATCGTCGGGACGCGGCAGACTTCCGGTGTGGGTGGTCAGGAAGCGGTCGGTGCTTCGTCGCATGGACTGGGCCTGTAATGGAGGAATCCGAAGGCGGCGCGAACGCGCTTACTATAAGCCGATGCACGCGTCGTGCAACGTCATCGCGCATCTCGACATGGACGCGTTCTACGCGTCGGTCGAACTGCTGCGCTATCCCGAGCTTCGCGGCAAGCCCGTCGTCATTGGCGGAGGCGGCCGGCATCGGCCGGTCGAGACCGCGGATCCCGTCACGGGCGAGCGCGTGCGCTCGTTCTCGACGCTGCACGGCTATCGCGGCCGCGGTGTCATCACGACGGCAACGTACGAGGCACGAGCCTTCGGATTGCGGTCGGCGATGGCGATGGCGAAGGCCGCTGCACTCGCGCCCGAGACGATTCTCCTGCCCGTCGACTTCGATCGCTACCGCGCGCATTCGCGAAAGTTCAAGGCCGCGGCACGCGCGATCGCGCCGCGCATCGAGGATCGCGGGATCGACGAGATCTACATCGATCTGACCGACCATGTCGTCGCCCCGGCGGACATGCGAGACGTGAACCCGATCGATGCGTGCCGGGATGCGATCGTCGCGCTCGCGCGCTCGCTCAAGGATGCGGTACGCGCGGCGACCGGCCTGTCGTGCTCGATCGGCGTCGCGCCGAACAAGCTGCTCGCCAAGATCGCGTCCGACCTCGACAAGCCCGACGGGCTCACGCTGATCGGCGACGGCGATCTCGAGCGCCGCATCTGGCCGTTGCCGGCGCGCACGATCAACGGCATCGGCCCGAAGACTGCGGCCAGGCTGGAAGGCCTCGGCATCCGCACGATCGGCGAACTCGCGCGCGCCGATCCCGGTTTCCTCGTCGAGACGTTTGGCCGCGCGCATGGCGATTGGATGCACGAAGCTGCGCACGGCCGCGACGCGCGGCCGGTCGTCACCGAGAGCGAGCCGCAATCGATCAGCCGGGAAACGACGTTCGAGCGCGACCTGTCGCCGCGTCGCGATCGCGACGCGCTCGCCGCGGTCTTCACCGAGCTTTGCGACGGCGTCGTCGACGATCTGAAACGGAAGGGTTACGCGGGACGCACGATCGGCGTGAAGCTTCGCTACGACAATTTCACGACGGTCACGCGCGACTGCACGCAACCCGAGGCCACCCAGGACCCGGGGCTCATCCGGCACGTCGCCGCGCAATGCGTTCGTCGCGCACCGCTGACGCGGCCGCTGCGACTGATGGGCGTTCGCGTCGGTGCGCTGGTGCGCGCCGACGCGATCGCGCATGCGGCGCGCGAACCGCTTCCGGCGACCGCGGATCTTTTCGATTAGCGCGCGTTGCGGCGCTTCGCGCGGTTCGTGGTGACCTTGCGCGGCTTCGTCGTCGGCGTCTGCGTCGCGATCTCGTCGCGCAGCCACGCGCGGAACAGCGCGAGCTTCGGCGCGTCGGCCATGCGCGGCGGATAGACGAGGTAGTAGCGGCGCGGGCCACGCACGTCGATGTCGAAGAGGCGCACGAGCAACCCGTTTCGGATGTCGCTGCCGATCAGCGAGGCACGCGCGAGCGCGATGCCCTGGACCTCGACCGCTGCCTGCAGCATCAGCGACGAGTCGTTGAAGATCGGGCCGCGTTCGGGCTCGGGCCAGTCCAGGCCGACCGCGTCGAACCACGGCTTCCAGAACTCGTCGTCGGAGCGAAGCAGCGTGTGCCGAGCGAGATCGGACGGTACGCGCGGCAGGTTCGGAAGCCGCGGGCTGCACACGGGGAAGAAGACGTCGCGCAGCAGTTCCTCGGCCTTGACGCCGGGCCATTGGCCGAGGCCCCAGCGGATCGCGACGTCGACGTCGTCGCGCTGGAAGTCGGCGAGCGCGGAGCCCGCGCGCACGTCGAGATCGACGTCCGGGTACTGCCTGATGAAGCTGCCGAGGCGCGGCAGCAGCCACCGTGCGGCGAACGACGGCGTCACGCTGACCCGAAGCCGCCGCGCGTTCGTCCGCTCGCTCGCTTCGCGGATCGCCACGGCGAGGTCGCCGAGCGCGGTGCGAATACGGGCCGCGAGCCGTGCGCCCGCGTCGGTGACGCGAATGCCCCTTCCCGCGCGCTCGACGAGTCGCACGCCGAGTGTCGCCTCGAGCGACTTGATCTGGTGGCTGATCGCGCCGTGCGTCAGCGAAAGCGCGTCGGCGGCTTTCGTGAGGCTGCCGAGGCTCGCGGCCGCCTCGAACGCGCGTAGCGCCTGCATGGGCGGAATGCGCGGAGTCACCGTTCGCTCATTTTCATGTCAATTCGGTTCACATATTAGAGCAAAACAAATCGATTGTCCCGGTGGCCAAGGCTCCCTAGACTGCGAAGCGTTCCCCAAGCCGGCAGGAGCGGTTGATCATGAGAATGGAATTGTCTTCCCAATCGGTCGTCGAAACCGTCGTGACGCTCGCCGCGGCGTTGCTGTTGACGTTCGCGGGGTACGAGATGCTGACCGGCGTTTCGGCCGACGGCGCGGTGGTCCAGGCGGCCGCCGCGGCGCATCGCGGGGCCTGAGCGCCGGGTCGCAAGCGGCGGTCAATGCGGTTGGCGCTCGCTGGCGGGTCGAGGGGCACAATGACAGGATGGCTAGCCCGTGCGACCGGCCGTGAAGGTGCGCATCGTCAAGTGTCCGCAATGCAAGGCCGACGTGCCGTGGGCGCCGGCGTCGAAGTGGCGCCCGTTCTGCTCGGCGCGCTGCAAGACGTTCGATCTCGGCGCGTGGGCGAGCGAGCGCTATCGCATCGAGACGCCGGAGACGCCCGAAACGCCTGCGGGCGTCGATCACGGCGACGCAGAGAAGTAGGGTCCCCGCGAAAAGCAGGGTCGGTCTAATTTCCCCCATGCGCCGCGGCGCATCGCGATGCCGTGCGCGCCATGCGCGAGCGCCGTACCGAGATCCGCGTGCGTCAACCCGCCGAGCGCAAACACGGGCACGCGCGTCGCGGCGATCGCGCCCGCGAAGGCGTCCCAGCCGAGCGGCGGTGCATCGGCATGCGACGGCGTCGGTAAGACGGGCCCGAGCACCACGAAATCCAGTTCGAGGCCGGATGCGTGGAGTACGTCCGCCGCCGTGTGGCACGAGGCGGCGACGAGCAGATCGTGCGGGCGCCACCGTGCGTGTGCGAGTTGCGCCGACGTCCAGTGCACGCCGGCGGCGCCCGACCTTCGCGCGAGCGCTTCATCGGCATTGACGAGCACGCGCGCCCCCGCGCGGTGCGCGAGCGGCAGCAGGCGCGCGACGAACGCCCGCACACACGTACGACGCCACGCCTTCTCGCGCACCTGCACGAGGCGCAGGCCCTGCGCGAACGCGCGCTCCATCCGTTCGACGAAGGCATCTTCACCGACATCGGTCGCACAGGTGATGCCGTAGACCGACGGCAGGCGAAGCGCCGCGAGCACCCGCGTGTTCGCGGGCAGCAGCGGCGCAACGTCGATTGCGAACGGGTCCTGCCACGCGAACGCCTGGCCGTCGTGGCCGACGGGCTCGCCGTCGAAGGCGCGCACGCGGAAGAAATGCAGCTCGACGTGCGCGTGCGGGTAGACGTAGCGCTGCAGTAGCCACGGCGAAGCCTCGCGCACATGCAGGCCGAGCTCCTCGCGCAATTCGCGCACGAGCGCCTCGCGCGGCGTCTCGCCGCCCTCGAGCTTGCCGCCGGGAAACTCCCAGTACCCCGCGTAGACCTTGCCGGCGGGCCGCTGCGCGAGCAGCACCTTGCCGCCGCGCTCGATGACGGCGGCGGCGACCCTCACGACGCTCACGTCCCTTTTGCGTCGAGCGCGCGGCCGCCCGCATAGTGACGCGCGAACTGCCACGCGACGCGGCCGCTGCGCGAGCCGCGCGACAGCGCGAACTGCAGCGCCTCGCGCGTGCGCGCCTCCGCATCCTTGCCCGACGCAGGCGCCGGCACGCCGAAATGCGCGAGCCAGCGCTCGGCGGCTGCGAGGTAGTCGTCCTGCACGAACGGATAGAACGAGATCCACAAGCCGAAGCGCTCGGAGAGCGAGATCTTCTCCTCGACCGACTCGCCCGGATGCACCTCGTCGCCGACGTGGCGCGTCTCGAGGTTCTCCGCGAAGTACTCGGGCAACAGATGCCGGCGATTCGACGTGGCGTAGATCAGCACGTTGCTCGACGCGCCCGCGATCGAGCCGTCGAGCATCACCTTGAGCGCCTTGTAACCCGCTTCGCCGGCGTCGTACGTCAGGTCGTCGCAGAAGACGATGTAGCGATACGAATGCGCTGCCAGGCGATCGGCGATGTCGGGGAGGTCGACGAGGTCGGCCTTGTCGACTTCGACGAGACGCAGGCCCTCCGCGGCGTGACGCGCGAGCATCGCCTTGACCAGCGACGACTTGCCGGTGCCGCGCGAGCCGGTGAGGAGCACGTTGTTCGCCGGCAGGCCCGCCACGAACTGGCGCGTGTTGCGTTCGACCGCCTGCTTCTGCGCGTCGACTGCGACGAGGTCGTCGAGGTCGATGGCATGCGGGTGGCGGACGGCCTGCAGGTAACCGCGCCCGTTGCGCGTGCGCCAGCGCGCCGCGCTGACGTCCGCCCAGTCGGGATCCGCTTCCGCGGGAGGAAACAGCGCCTCCACGCGCGCGAGCAGCGACTCGGCGCGCGCAACGAGCGTGCGAAAGTCGTCGCCTCGGCCCTGCCCGCTCACGATCGATAGTCGGCGTTGATCGACACGTAATCGTGCGAGAGGTCGCACGTCCACACGGTCGCGCGCGCGCCGCCGCGGCCGAGATCGACGCGCACGGCGATTTCGCCGGCCTTCATCACGCGCTGGCCCTGCGCCTCGGTGTAGCCCGGCGCGCGGCCGCCACGATCGACGACGAGCACGTCGTCGAGCCAGAACGACACGGTCGACGGATCGAGGTCGGACGGCGCGGCGTTGCCGATCGCACACACGATGCGTCCGAGATTCGGGTCCGACGCGAAGAACGCCGTCTTGACGAGCGGCGAGTGGGCGATCGCGAACGCGACGCGCTTGCATTCGTCGACGTGACGGCCGCCGCGCACGTCGATCGTCATGAATTTGGTCGCACCCTCGCCGTCGCGAACGATCGCCTGCGCGAGCTCGATCGCGATGCCTTCGATGCCGTCCTTGATCGCGGCAAGCCGCGGATCGTGGGGATCGAGGATCGACGCGATGCCCGCTTTCGCGGTCGCCGCCAGCACGAAGCTGTCGTTGGTCGACGTGTCGCCGTCGACGCTCGCGCGATTGAACGAGACGTCGGCGACGTCGCGCACCAGCGTTTGCAGTACGGGGAACGCGATCGGCGCGTCGGTCGCGATGAAGGCGAGCATCGTCGCCATGTCGGGATGGATCATCCCGGCGCCCTTGGCGATGCCGGTGACGGTAACGGGAAAGCCGTGCACGTCGATGCGCCGCGACGCGCCCTTGGGCACCGTGTCCGTCGTCATGATCGCGCGCGCCGCCGCGAACCAGCCGTCGTCGCGCAGCGCCGCATGCGCCTTTCCGATGCCGTCGACGACGCGGTCGACGGGCAACGGCTCCATGATCACGCCGGTCGAGAACGGCAGCACTTGCGCCGGTGCGCAGTCGGCGAGCTGCGCCGCGCGCACGCACGTCGCTTCCGCCGCCGCGACACCGGCATCGCCGGTGCCCGCGTTCGCGTTGCCGGCGTTGATCACGAGCGCGCGAAGGTCGAGCGACTGCGCGTGCTGCTCGGCAAGATGCGCGCGACAGACCCTCACCGGCGCGGCACAGAACGCGTTCTGCGTGAACACGCCTGCGGCAACCGTTCCCGGCGTGGCGTCGATCAGCACGACGTCGTCGCGCTCCCAGTTCTTGATGCGCGCCGCCGCCGTGCCGAGCCGGATGCCGGGCACGGGCAGCAGCGACTCAGCCCTCGGAGTCGTGGGATTTACGGCCATGGCGCGACGCAGGGATTGGCGCTGACGCCGTCGGCTGAGCGGAAAGCGTAGCGAGCGGGCCGAGTACGAGGCGGCCCGCAGCGAGGCCGAGACGACCGCATCTTCATATGCGGTCGCGGCGAAGGCTGACCTGAGCGAAGCGAGGGTCAAGCGAGCGCATGCGAGCGGCCGGAGCCACAGTACATGAAGGTACGGCGAGCGCCGAGCGAGGGAGGCGTTATCTCGGCGAACGCCAACACGAGCGGAGCGAGTGTCAAGCGCAAGCGGCGTTCGCTCCACAACGAAGTCATCGGCCCGCGCAGCAGCTTTACGCCAGCCGACCGTGGCAGTGCTTGTATTTCTTGCCTGATCCGCAGGGACAGGGATCGTTGCGCCCCACCTTCTCGCCCGCGCGCACGAACGGCGGTGCGACGGCGACCGCCACGGCGGTATCGCCATTGCCGTTGTCGCCATTGCCGGCGAGCGCCTGATCGTAATCGGCGTGCTGGTATTGCACGTTGCTGATTGCCGGCTCGGGCTCGACCGCCTGCACGTCCGCCTCCGAACGCACCTGCACCGTCAGCACGACGCGCGCGACGTCCTGCTTGATGCGGTCGAGCATGTCGGAGAAGAGCTCGAACGCCTCCCGCTTGTATTCCTGCTTCGGATTCTTCTGCGCGTACCCGCGCAGGTGGATCCCCTGCCGCAAGTGATCGAGCGACGCGAGATGCTCGCGCCAATGATGGTCGAGCGTCTGCAACATCAGGCTGCGCTCGAACTGCCGCATGAGGTCGGTGCCGACCGCGGCCTCCTTGCCGCGCCACGCCTCCTCCGAGAGCTTCTCGATGCGCTCGCGCAGCGCGTCGTCGTCGAGATCGGGCTCGGCCTTCAGCCACTGCGCGACCGGAGCGTCGAGCTGGTATTCCGACGAGAGCGTCGCCTGAAGACCCGCGACGTCCCATTGCTCCTCGACCGATTCCGGCGGGATCGCGCGCTTGAACGCAGCGTCGACTTCGCCGCGAATCATGTTGCCGATCGTCTCGGCGACGTCCTCGCTTTCGAGCAACTCGTTGCGCTGCTGGTAGATGACGCGCCGCTGGTCGTTCGCGACGTCGTCGTATTCGAGCAGTTGCTTGCGGATGTCGAAGTTGCGCGCCTCGACGCGGTTTTGCGCCTTGGCGATCGACCGATTGACGATCGTGTGCTCGATCGGCTCGCCTTCGGGCATCTTCAGCCGCTGCATGATCCCCGACAGCCGCTCGCCGCCGAAGATGCGCAGCAGCGGATCCTCGAGCGACAGGTAGAACCGCGACGAGCCCGGGTCACCCTGGCGGCCGGAGCGGCCACGCAACTGGTTGTCGATGCGCCGCGACTCGTGCCGCTCGGTGCCGATGATGTGCAGGCCCCCGGCCTTCACGACCGCGTCGTGCCTTTCCTGCCATTCGCCGCGCATCGCGTCGATCTGCCGCTGCCGCTCCTCGAGCGCGAGCGTCTCGTCCTCGCGGATCTTCAGGAGCTGCGGCTCGATCGTGCCGCCGAGCACGATGTCGGTGCCGCGGCCGGCCATGTTCGTGGCGATCGTGATGACGCCGGGACGTCCCGCCTGCGCGACGATCTCCGCCTCGCGCGCGTGCTGCTTC
>Ga0207657_10008001_pt1 | contig 10775 bp, 10 predicted proteins | sample KBSC33metaG_FD_184316 | JGI IMG/M metagenome (GOLD analysis project Ga0207657, IMG submission 184316) | Corn rhizosphere microbial communities from Kellogg Biological Station, Michigan, USA - KBS C3-3 metaG (SPAdes) (version 2) | ecosystem: Host-associated > Plants > Roots > Rhizosphere > Soil ... | reverse complement strand
AGCCGGCAAGATGCCGGCGCTGGAGAGTGTGCGATGCCGGGCAAGGGTGCAACGGATGGGAATGCCCGGTTGACGTAGTGTAGCGCCGCCGTCCCGGCGGCAGTCCGGCGGGCGTCCCACCCGCCGCCGGGGGCAAGATGCCCTCGGGACAGCCGGCAAGATGCCGGCGCTACGAAGAGCGTGCGAGGCCGCCAAAGCCCGCTCCGAGCGAGTCGAGGGGATGCCGGCGCTACAAACCACTCTGGCGCAAGAATTCTCTTACCACTTCCTTCACATCACGGTGCTGGCCATCGACCGCGTAGTTGAGGCGGCGCATGTCGTCATCGGAAATTTTTCCTGCCAGTTCATTCAGCGCCTTTCCCACCTCCGGATGGCGCGCCAGCATCTCCGGCCGGATAATGGGCACGGCTTCGTACGGCGGGAAGTAACGGCGATCGTCTTCCAGGACGAACAGGTCAAGCGCGGGAATCAATCCATCGGTAGTGTTTCCTGCCGCGAGGTCCACCTGCTTGTCCTTGAGGGCGCGCGCCAGCAGACCCAGGTCCATGATGCGCGGAGACTCGGCGAAGCGCAGGCCGTAGGTTGCCGCCAGCCCCTTGTAGCCGTCGGGACGCTCCATGAACTCGTAGCCGAAGCCGGCGCGCCACTGCGGCGTGTAGGCGGCGGCCTGGGAGATGGTCTTGAGTCCGAGGCGTCGCGCGTCCTCGCCCCGGATCTCGATGGCGAAGGTGTCATTGAATCCGAAAGTCCGGCCGACCTCGAGATTGAAACGCCTGGCGTACTCGGTCTTCACCTGGTCGTAAACCTGTTGCGGGTTGCTCGAAGGCCGCGCTTTCAGGATCGCAGTCAGCGCGGTCCCGGTGTATTCGGGATAGATGTCGATCCGCCCGCCGAGAATCGCCTGGTGGCAGATGTAAGTCCCGGCCAGATAGAAGCGGCGTTCAACCGGAAGATGAGTTTTGTTTTCGATCTGCTGGGCGATAATTTCACCGAGGACAAGTTGTTCGGTGAAATTTTTGGAGCCAATGACGATGCGGTCCGCGCGCGGAGGCCCGCAGGATGCCAGGAGAATCAGCGCGGCGAGGGCAGCGGCGAGGTTTCGGATTTTGCCAATCGTGAACACGCGTATAGTTTCGGAGGCCAGAAAGCAGAAATCAGGACAACGACGTTTCTTTCGCCCCGTTGGGGCTTGACTCTGCTTTTCTTCTTCGCCACGGCTTACGCCGTGGGCTGTATTCTTGCGCCGCTGCGCGGCTCCTCTGCGTTCATCAGCGGGAACAAAATATCTAGCGCGGGGCCAGACGCTTTTCCAGCCACCCCAGGCTGGTGTCCGCCAGTATGGCCAGGCCCGCGGCGGGAATTGCCCCCGCTAGAATCACCTGATTATTGACCATGGCCAGGCCGCGAAAAATATATTCGCCCAAGCCACCGGCGCCGATGGCGGCAGCGATGGTGGCGACCCCGATCGAGAGTACGGTGGCCACGCGGATGCCCGCGATGATCACGCTCAACGCCAGCGGGAATTCCACCTGCCAGAGCAGCTGGCGGTCCGTCATGCCCATGCCGCGTCCAGCCTCCACAATCGCCGGATCCACACCTCTGATCCCGGTGTAAGTGTTGCGAATGAGAGGAAGCAGCGCGTACAGCGTCAGCGCCAGGATCGCGAGGCGGTCGGCACGGGCTCCAATCCACGGCGCGGGCAGAAGAAATCCGAACAGAGCAAGGCTGGGAATGGTCTGAATGATATTTGCGCCGCCCAGCACCGGTTTGCCTAACACTGGCCAGCGCGTGATCAGAATTCCGAGCGGAATTCCGATGAGTACCGCCAGGGCAATGGAGGCCCCCACCAGCCAGAGATGCTCGGCAGTGAGCTCCAGAACCTCGGTGTGGTTCTGTTGGATAAATTGCAGGACATTCATGATTGACCCCGATCGACCCGTTTCTCTTCACCTCCGAGGGCAGGATGCCCTCGGGACAGCCGGCGGGACGCCGGCGCTACTTTTAAGGTTCATCGCGCCCCCCTGGTGCGGGAGCGATTTCGGTTTTGAAGGCATCTACGTAGGCTGCGACCATGGGGTCGCTGGAATTCATGAATTCGCCGGGCTTGAGTGTGACTATCAATTGACCTGACTCCATCAGCGCCACCCGAGTGCCGAGCAGCAGGGCCTCGCGCAGGTCATGGGTGACGAAGACCACCGTTTTTCCCAGGCGCTGTTGCAGGGCCCGAAATTCGCGTTGCAATTCGGCGCGGGTGATGGGGTCAAGGGCTCCAAAAGGCTCATCCATCAGGAGGAATGCCGGGTCGGCGGCCAGGGCGCGGGCCACGCCCACTCTCTGCCGCTGTCCGCCCGACAATTCACGCGGGTAGCGTGATGCCAGTTGAGGCTCAAGGCCGACTAACTGGAGCAGCTCCGCGACCCGCTGCTGAATGCGATCGGCAGGCCATCCTTCGATGTGCGGAACCACTCCGATGTTGCGGGCCACCGTGAAATGGGGAAAGAGCCCGACTTCCTGGATGACGTATCCGATCATGCGGCGCAGGCGGATTACATCCCACTGGTCCAGAGAGCGGCCGTCCACGTAGATCGCGCCTGCACTCTGCGTAAGCAGGCGATTGATGAGCTTCAGGGTGGTGGTCTTGCCCGAGCCGCTGCGGCCCAGGAGTACGAGGGTTTCGCCGCGCTGCACTTCCAGATTGAGGTCGCGAAGCAGAATTGTGCCGTTATTCAGGCGGTAGCCGACGTTGCGGAACTGGATGGCTGGGCCGGCGTTGGGAGAGTCGCTCATGCACTGTTTTTTGTCGTATCACTGCTGTGAGGGCAAGCTGCCCTCACAACAGCCGGCTGAGCCTGCCCTGAGCGTAGTCGAAGGGCCGGCGCTACAAGAACCTATACCTTGTACGCTTTTTCTGGCAGGCCGGTAATGCGAATGCCGGAGTGGCCCTTGTGACGAATATTGAGGCCGATCAGCAGCGCGGTGATCTGTTCCAGGATGCGCGCGTTCTCCAGCTTTCCGCCATCAATGGCGCGCACGCCCGGAATTTTTGCCGCCAGCGTTCTTACTGTCATGGACGCGTCGGCGTCGTCGCTGCAGACTATGACGTCGCAGTCGATGGGAGCATCGCCATTCAGTACATCTGCCGACGTATTGTGGAACGCGGCTACCACCGACACGCCCGCAGGCACGAGTTCGGCGGTTTGCTGTGCCGCGGAGCCTTCCCAGAGGCCAAGAGTGCGAGTGGCTCGGCCGCCGACGCTGGCGGCAAGGGGCACAGTGGTGTCAACCACGATGCTGCCTTCCGGGATTGCCGGCTTGATTTGCTTGAGCAGGGCGCTGTGGCCTTCAAACGGAATGGTAAGCACCACCAGATCAGCGGCAGCGCAAGCGGCGCTGTTTTCTTCGCCTGAGATCGTTGCGTGGCTGCCGACTGCGGCCCGGATTTTTGCTGCCGCTTCGCGGGCCCGCGCAGCGTCCCGCGATCCGATGATCACGCTCTCGCCCGCCCGGGCCCAGCGCAGAGCAAGTCCAAAGCCCTCCGCTCCGGTTCCGCCGAGGACAGCGATGACGCCGGGCATGATTACTGGGACTCCATCAGGCAAACTCCGCTTCCAGTGCTTCCTCGATCGCCACCTGGTCAGGCCGCAGTCTGAGGCTGATTTTCGTATAGACGGTATTGCGTTCGGCGGGAATGCGTCCAGTCTCAAGAATCAGCGACTGGAATTCCTCGCCGCTGGTGTATTGTCCCGCCGTGGCGCCGGCCTCGCGCGAGATGTTCTCCTCCATCAATGTTCCACCGTAGTCATTGGCGCCCGCATGCAGACAGAGCTGCGACAGGCGCCGGTTCAGCTTTACCCACGACACCTGAATATTATTGATGGCGCCGGCCAGCATGACCCGGGCCAGGGCGTGAATTTTGAGATGCTCGGCCAGAGTGGGGCCGGGCCGCGCGATTCCCTGATGATAGAGCAGTGTGTTCTGATGCACGAAGCCGAGCGGAACAAACTCGGTGAAGCCTCCGGTTTGCTGTTGAATGTCCCGGAGTAGCTCAAGCTGATTGACCCAGTGGATTGGAGTTTCGACATGCCCGTACATCAGGGTGGACGTGCTGCGAATGCCGCACTGGTGGGCCGTCCGGATCACCTGTTTCCATTGTTCGGTGGAGAGTTTGTTGCGCGAAAGCACGAAGCGCACGTCGTCGTCGAGAATTTCAGCGGCGGTACCCGGAAGAGTGTCGAGGCCGTTGTCGCTCAGCATCGTCAGATAATCAGACAGCGGCATGCCGGTGAGTTCGACGCCGTACACGATCTCCATGGGCGAGAAGGCATGAATGTGCATGTCGGGCACCGCCGTTTTTATGGCGCGCAGGATGTCACGGTAGTAGAAGGGGGGCAATCCGTGGGGCAGCCCGCCCTGGATGCAGACTTCCGTCGCGCCCAGCGCCCGGGCCTCGATGGCTTTCTGCGCCATGGTTTCCAGGCTGTGGAAGTAGCTGTCTTCCTCGCGGGGGCCGCGGCTGAAAGCGCAAAACTTGCAGCCGACAAAACAGATATTCGTAAAATTAATGTTGCGATTGACCACGTAGGTGACGATATTTCCCACCAGATCGCGGCGCAGCATATCGGCTGCCACCAGCAAGCCGAGAAGGTCGTCGCCTTCGGCATGGGCCAGCAGCAGGCATTGTTCGCGAGACAGGACGCTGCCGTCCTGCGACGCCATAACCTGATCAAGGGCGTTGCGTGCCTCCGAGGACATGCTCTCAGCCACAGTCGTCCATTCGAGGGCAGGAAACATCTCCAGTTCGGAATCTGTTAGGACTCGGATCACGGCTCCTCCTCGAAAAACACGGCTCAGCGAAACAGATCGCTGGCAGCCGGACGAATCAGGTCACGGGCGCTGCCCCGGCCGGGACGATAAGCGAACCCTCGAATGATACACGCCGGGGTACGAGCCAGCTTGCCGCAGACCAGGCCCGCCGCGCAAGCCAGTTGGTCGGCGTCGGCTTCAATACTAGCCTGCAGTTTGTATCCGTGCGAATCAGGCTGGCCCCGGTAGTCGTGAAGCGCCTGCATGCCGGCCACTCCGATGGCGACTTCGGTCAGGCCTTCGCGCCAGGGCCGGCCGAAAGTATCTGTGATGATCACCGGGATGGAAAGGTGCAAGGTCTTTTTAAGCTCGCGATGAATTCGCGCAGCGGAGCGGTCGGGATCGTTGGGCAAAAGAAGCGCATGGCGTCCTCCGTCAACGTTGGAAACGTCCACCGCGCTATTGGCACAGATCAGGCCGTGGCGAGTTTCAGTGATCAACACGCCGCGCTTGCGCCGCACGATGCGGCGGCTCTGCCGGATGGCGAGCTCGATGACGCGGGCATCGAGATGATAACGCTCGGCCCAGCGGCGGGATGCGGCGGAGGGCGTGATGGTTTTCAGGTCCACCAGTTGGCCTTCCGCCTTGGAAACAATCTTGTGTTTGATGACCAGGATGTCGCCCGGGCGCAGTTTGTGATGCTTCAGGGCCTGGAGGAGAAGTCTGATGAGAGAATCGCCGGGTTTGACCTCGGTTGCAACGGTGAGCGGGATGATGCGGAGTTCGGCAACGGGCCGGCCTTTCTTTCGCCCCTGCGGGGCTGTCTCTCGAAGCGGGGCGGGCGGCCTACTCATTCGCGGCTACGGGAAGCTCGGCCAGTTGCCACTGCCGGACTAGCCGCTGGGCGCGGGTTTCGCCGGCGGCGTCGGCAAGAGCGCGCAGATCAGAAGGGTTGTCGATGTCGAGTGCGATGCCGGGCAGGAAGAGCACAACGCACGGCTTTCCCGTGGCCTGCGCCGCGGCATGGTGGGGCGCGAAACTGTCGTTGCCGAAGCGCGCCGGGAATAATCCGGCGGGGCGTCGCCAGATGGCATTGGTGCCGCGTCCGTCGGCAGCGCGCACCAGCACCGAGCCTTCAGCGGGCGCGGATTGCAGGATCTGCTCCAGTTCCCAGCTTTGGATGAGAGGAATATCGCCGGGAATTACCAGCGTGCTGTCCACGCCCTGGGCCTCGCAGTAGCGGGTTGCCATCTCGATGGCATCGGTCTGGCTACGGTTGGCATTGTCGGGAATTACGGAAAAGCAAAAATGCCTCGCCAGTTGAAGAGCAAAGGGATCGCTGGTCACGATGCTGACCTCAGGGCGGTCGACCCATGTCCCCAAGGTCTCGAGCACATCGAACAGCATGGCTTGCGCCAGTTCGGTGCGGGTGGGTTGATCGAACAGCGCGGCGAGGCGCTGTTTGGCGCCCGAAAGATTTTTGACGGGGACCAGAATCATGACAGGTCCGAGCCCGCGTGGGCGGCGTTTTCGTTGGACGTAGGTGACTCAACCTGGGACAGAATCTGGCGCGCCAGATCAATCTTTTCGTCGGCCGTGCTCATGATCGTGTTAACGCAGTGGACGCGCAGCCCAGTTTTTCTTAGTTCCTCTGCCGCCTTGGCATCACGGCGGTCAACCACCAGAAGGTCGAGAAATTCTCGGTAGGCCTGGGCCACGCCGCCGATTGAAACCGGCAGACCCTGGGCGGCCATCAGAATCCCGGCTGGCCCCGAGACTGCGGTGTTGCCGATAATCGGACTCACGGCCGCCACCAGGGCGGGAGTTTGCTTGAGCGCTTCCGTGATCCCGGGCACGGCCAGGATGGGTCCAATGCTGGTGATTGGGTTGCTGGGCGCCAGCAAGACCACGGAAGCCGACATGATGGCATCGATCACTCCCGGGGCGGGTTGGGCGTTTTCAATGCCGGCGAAACGAATCGAGTTCACCGGGTCCTGATACCAGCGCTGCACGAAATATTCTTCGAAGCTGAGTTCGCCGATGGGTGTATCCACGCGGGTTTCCACACGGGCGTTGCTCATGGGAAGGATGCGGGCCTGCACTCCCATTTTCGCTGCGATTTCCGCGGAGACTTCAGACAGCGTCTTGCCCTGCTTAAGCAATTTCGTGCGCAGCAGGTGGACGGCAAGATCGCGGTCGCCGGTATGAAACCAGATGGGCTCTCCCAGGTCGCCCATGGCCTGCAGGCAAAAGAAAGTGTCGCCCTTCACGCCCCAGCCGCGTTCCTTGCTGAGCAGCCCGGCCAGCACGTAAGTGATGGAATCGAGATCGGGCGAAACGTACAGTCCCCACCATTCCAGATCGTCACCGGTGTTCACGATGATGGTGAGGTCTTTGGATGGAACGACCTGGCGCAGGCCATCCACAAACTTCGCGCCTCCCGTCCCGCCACTGAGTACGACAATCATGCAACCATGCCCCTCCCTGCGTAGCCTTCGCGATCGGCGGCTGCCTTGACCTTTTCGGCCAGCAATCCACTCCGCGAAGTAAGCGATGTCAGGAACTCAGGATAAACCGGCAGGCGCTGGCGCAAAATATATCCTCTTGATTCCGTGCGAGCCTTGAGCTGTTCCAGGTGCGGCCACGGCCTTTCTGGATTGATGAAGTCAGGGGTCAATGGTGAAATCCCGCCCCAATCGTTGATTCCGGCGTCGAGCAGTTCGTCGTAATAAGGCGCGGAAAGATTCGGCGGCGCCTGGATATTGACTTCCGGCATGAGAAGCCTCGCCGCCGCAATGGTTCGCAACATCTCGCCCCGGGTGGGTTCCGCCCAATCGCGCATGGGAATCTCGGGCTTGACCCGAAAATTCTGGATAATCACTTCCTGGATGTGCCCGTAGCGGCGATGCAGTTCGCGGATGGCGAGCAGCGTGTCCACCCGGTCTTCCGGAGTTTCGCCGATTCCAATCAGCAGGCCGGTGGTGAAAGGCACCGACTGCTTGCCCGCTTCTTCAATAGTTCGCAAGCGTTTTACGGGGACCTTGTCGGGCGCGTTGTCATGCGCGGCGCCGGACGCGAGCAGGGCCGTGTTGGTCGTCTCCAGCATCAGGCCCATGCTGGGGGAAACCGCGGCCAGGCGAGTGATCCACTCGGCGCTCAGCAGCCCGGGATTGGGATGCGGCAGCAGGGTAGTCTCGCGCAGCACCCGCTCGCACATGGCTTCGAGATATTGCAAGGTCGAGTTGTAACCCAGATGGCGCAGGGTCGCACGCATTTCAGGGAAGGCCAGTTCCGGCTTGTCGCCCAGGCTGAACAGGGCCTCCGTGCAACCCATCTTCTCGCCGGCGCGCGCGACTTCCATCACTTCGTCTGGGGTCATGGTGTGTGCCCCCGGTTCACCGGGGTCGCGGCGGAAGGTACAGTAGCCGCAGTAGTCGCGGCACAGGTTCGTCAGGGGGATGAACACTTTTCGCGAATAGGTGACGACGCCGGGCTTGAATCGCTGTTTGAGCTCAAGGGCGGCAGCGAGAAGGGCGGGGAGTTCATCGTCCGGACAGCGCAGCAGCAGGCAAGCTCCCTCGCGCGAGACCGGCAGCCCGTCACGCACTTCGTCGAGATAAGCGGTGAGCGAATTTTCCTGCACCCGCATGTCTTCTTGCGCTCCCGGACCCGGCACAAATGAACAACCAGAATGATACATGAGAGGGATTCGGAACGCCGCGCCGTGCACTGCGTTGAATTGCAGTCCGGGTTGAATTGTCCAAGCCCACGCGTTTAGTGGTAAAACTCTTAGGGCGGAACCGGCAATTCGGCTCTGCCGGAAACTCTACGAAACATCAGGGCTCCAGCTTGCACATGGCCGTCACGCAAACCGAATTTCGCAGCGCGCTAGGCAGTTTTGCGACGGGAGTGACTGTGATCACCGTGGACTATGAGGGTGAAGTTCACGGTATGACCGCCAACGCGTTCAGTTCGGTGTCGCTCGACCCGCCGCTGGTGCTGGTTTGCGTTGACCATCGCGCCCGCACTCACGCTCACCTCCACGCCCGGAAGCGTTTTGGGGTAAACGTGCTGGCCCAGGACCAGCAGATCATCTCCGAATACTATGCCCGCCCGGCCCAGGACCATCGCCATGCCGAACAGGAGGCGGGAGCGCACTTTGATCGCACGTCGCACGGCACCCCTGTGCTCAACGGCGCCCTGGCCTATCTCGAGTGCCGGCTGCATAGCGCCCAGGATGCCGGCGACCACACGATCTTCATCGCTGAAGTCGAAGAAGTCGTGGTGCGCCCAGGCGATCCCCTGCTCTATCACCGCGGAGAATATCGCACCATCGGAGGCTCTGGCGCCTAGTCGTCAGATTCTGGTATGGCGCGGGCGCCCTCGTGTGGCGCGGGCGCCCTCGCCCGCGTTTCTTGCACGCCCGCGTTTTACGCGCGGCGGGCGAGACGCCCGCCGGACAGCCGGCGGGACGCCGGCGCTACGAAAGGCTCTTAAGAATTGTTTCCTCGGTGGCGAGCCCAGCCGCTCTGCGGCCGTAGGCTTCTTCCCATGAAATTGCAGGACTGAAGGCCTGCTCCACTCAGAATTCCGACACCGATACCGCCCGACTGCCAAAGCCGGGACGCGCCCAGGTAAGCTAAGATGAGTCGCTCAAAATTCCAGGCTTTGTTCCAGGCGGAGGCCCCATGGCGAATCGAAGGCAGTTCATGCGCACGCTCTCCGGCGTGGCGGCGCTCAGTATCACCACCGATGTGAGCAAGTTGGGCCGAATGCGCTTCCTCCGCATGGCCACCGCCATGCCGGACCCCGGTCCGCACGACCGCCTCGAACCGGACTGGTACCGGCGCAAGATTGCTCAGGTGCAGCAGAAGATGAAAGAGCGCAAGCTCAACGCTCTGCTCCTTCTGGACGCGACCAACATTATTTACACCGTCGGATATTTCCATCTCTCGACCGAGCGCCCACTGGCGGCGCTGATTCCAGAATCAGGCGACCCGGTGATGTTCGTTCCCGGGCTGGAAGTTGACCAGGTCAAGACCTGGTGGGTGAAGGACTACGAATCCTACTTCGATTTTCCCGGCCCGGTAAACCGGGTGCGTTGGATCTTCGAGCGCGTAGCCAAGCGCGGATTCGATCGGGCGCGCATCGGCATCGAGGAGCCTAGGCCCAGCCGGCTGCATCAAATAAGTCTGGGCGCTCCGAAAGCCAAAATTGTGGTGGCCGGAGACCTGGTCGATGACCTTCGCCTGGTCAAGGACGAAAACGAAGTCCGCATCATGCGCCGGGCCATAACTTACGCTGATTTCAAGGTGCAGGCCGGCCGCGAATTCGTGCAACACAACGGCAGCGTGACCGAGGACGAGATCCTGAAAGTGACCGCCGACGCCGTCGCCGATCGCATGTCGAAAGAACTGCATGACGTGGTCGGCGTTGGCATTGATCCTCCCTTCGGAGGCCTGGTGCCCTTCGGCAAACGTTCCGCGTTCCCCCATGCGGTCCCGAGCAAAGACCGGCTGAAGAGTGGAGACGCCCTCATCCTCAGTTTCGGCGCCCAGGTGGGAGGATACAACGTGGAGTGCGAGCGTTCGTTCTGCGTGGGCAAGCCCACCGACTACGCCAGGCGCCTGTTCGACGCCATGCTCGCGGCCCACGACACCGGCGTCGAAAATTTGAAGGAAGGCGCAGTAGCGGAAGAAGTGGACCAGAAGAGTCTGGACCAGATACGCAAGGCGGGCTTTGAGAAGTTTCTGAAACATCGCACCGGGCACGGCATTGGCCTCGAAGGCCACGAAGCGCCGTGGATCGCGGAGGGCGACAAGACTGTCCTGCAGCAGGGAATGGCTTTCAGCTGCGAGCCCGGCGTTTACGATCCGGATTGGGGCGGCTTTCGCCACTCCGACACGGTCATCGTCCGCAAGGACAAGGGCGAAGTGCTGAACACCTATCCCACCCGCCTGGAGGACATGGTC
>Ga0207657_10007999_pt1 | contig 10778 bp, 10 predicted proteins | sample KBSC33metaG_FD_184316 | JGI IMG/M metagenome (GOLD analysis project Ga0207657, IMG submission 184316) | Corn rhizosphere microbial communities from Kellogg Biological Station, Michigan, USA - KBS C3-3 metaG (SPAdes) (version 2) | ecosystem: Host-associated > Plants > Roots > Rhizosphere > Soil ... | reverse complement strand
ACTCCCAGACTCCCTTTCCTGGCTCTACTGCCTGTTGCTCATCGGGGCGCCGGCGGTCCGGCTCCAGCCCCAAAAAACTGCCTTACTTGCCCTGCGAGCGGCCGATGATTTCGTCGGCGATCATGCGCGGAGCTTCTTCGTATCGCGCAAACTGCATCGAGTACGAAGCCCTGCCCTGCGTGGACGAACGAATGTCGTTCACGTAGCCAAACATTTCTTTCAGCGGAACGATGGCCTTGATCACCTGCGAGCCCGCCAGGTGCTCCATACCCTCGATACGCCCACGACGCGAATTGATGTCGCCGATGATCGTGCCCATATGCTCTTCCGGAACAGTCACTTCGACGGCCATCACCGGCTCAAGCAGAACCGGAGAAGCCTTTCTTGCAGCTTCCTTGAACGCGATGGAACCAGCAAACTTGAACGCCATTTCGTTTGAATCGACGTCGTGGTAGCTACCGTCGAACAACGTCACCTTCACATCCACAATCGGGAAGCCGGCGAGGATGCCCAGTTCAAGAGCTCCCTGCACGCCCTGATCGATGGGCTTGATGTATTCCTTGGGCACCGCGCCACCCTTGACGTCGTTGATGAACTCGTATCCCTTGCCGGGCTCGTTCGGTTCAATGCGCAGCCAGCAGTGTCCGTAGTTGCCGGAGCCGCCAGTCTGGCGAATGTACTTGCCTTCCGCCTCGGCCTTCTTGCGAATGGTTTCGCGGAACGCCACCTTGGGCTCGCCTACGTTGGCCTCGACCTTGTGCTCTCGGCGCATGCGGTCCACGAGAATTTCCAAGTGGAGTTCACCCATGCCACTGATGATGGTCTGGCCCGAATCTTCGTCAGTCCGCACCTTAAAGGTGGGATCCTCATCGGCAAGTCGCGCCAGAGCAATGCCCATCTTTTCCTGGTCGGCCTTGGTCTTGGGCTCGATAGCCACCGAGATAACCGTCTCCGGGAACGTAATGGCGCCGAGCGCAATCGGATGATGCGGCGCGCACAATGTGTCGCCTGTCTTGAGATCCTTCAGTCCGACGCATGCGCAAATGTCGCCCGCCAGAACTTCAGTGATGTCTTCACGCTTATTGGCATGCATCTTGACCAGGCGCCCCACGCGATCGGTTTTGCCCGTACGCGGATTCAGAATCGTATCGCCAGTCTTGAGGGAGCCAGAGTAGACACGAATAAAGCAGAGCTTGCCGAAGGGATCGTTGATGATCTTGAAGGCCAGAGCCGCAAGCGGCTCGCTGTCTTCAGGCTTGCGGGTAACGATCTTGTCGTGGTGCGATGGATCAATGCCCTCCACCGGAGGTTTATCGAGCGGGCTGGGCAGGTAGTCGACGACAGCATCGAGCAGTGTCTGCACGCCCTTATTCTTGAAAGCGCTTCCGCAAAGTACCGGGAAGATCTTGAGATCGATCGTGGCCTGACGGATGCCCTTCTTGAGCTCTTGAATGGAAGGTGTTTCACCTTCAAGAAATTTCTCGAGCAGCACGTCATCGGTTTCCGCAATGACTTCAATCAGTTGCATGCGGAAGGCTTCAGCCTTCTTCTGCAGGTCGGCCGGGATTGGCTCGACCGAAAATTCAGCACCCAGGGTTTCGTCGTGCCAGAGGATCGCCTTCATCTCAATGAGATCGACGACGCCCTTGAAATTGGCTTCTGCGCCGATGGGAATCTGCAGCGCAACTGGACGCGCGCCGAGGCGCTTGCGAATCGTTTCGAGAACGTGCTCGAAATCCGCGCCGTTCTTGTCCATCTTGTTCACGAAACAAATGCGCGGAACCTTGTACTTGTCGCCCTGGCGCCACACGGTCTCAGTCTGCGGCTGCACGCCGGAGACGGAATCAAACAGCGCTACGGCACTGTCGAGCACGCGCAGACTGCGCTCGACCTCGGCTGTGAAATCCACGTGGCCGGGAGTGTCGATGATGTTGATGCGAACGTCACGCCAACTGCAGGTGGTGGCAGCGGAAGTAATCGTAATGCCGCGCTCCTGCTCCTGCTCCATGTAATCCATGGTTGCCGTGCCTTCATGCACTTCGCCGATGCGGTGCGTGATGCCGGTGTAATACAGGATGCGCTCTGTCGCTGTCGTCTTTCCGGCGTCGATGTGCGCCATAATACCGATGTTTCGGCAACGATTCAGAGGAACGGTGCGAGCCACTTTAGACATCCTTGCGAGTTCATACTCGCGGTTAAATCCAGCTGCTAGATACTAGCCTCTGGCTTTTTCAGTTCGATAACGGGCTGAAGCCCGTACCCTTCAGCCACCTACCAGCGGTAGTGAGCGAAGGCGCGGTTGGCCTCGGCCATGCGGTGCACGTCTTCCTTCTTCTTCATGGCGGCGCCGCGACCGTTGGCCGCGTCGAGCAGCTCATTGGTCAGCTTGTCGGTCATGCCCTTCTCGCCACGGCCACGGCCGTAGGTGAGAAGCCAGCGGATCGCCAATGAAGTGCGACGATCGGGATTGACCTCGATCGGCACCTGATAGTTGGCGCCGCCTACACGGCGAGTCTTAACCTCGAGCAGCGGCTTGCAGTTCTCAACCGCCTTCTTAAAGAGCTTGAGCGCGTCGTCTCCGCCGCCCTTCTCTTCGAGGTTCTTCATCGCCTCGTAGAAGATGCTTTGAGCGGTCGATTTCTTGCCGCCCCACATCATCGAATTCACAAACTTGGTGACCAGCGTGGAGCCGTAGACCGGATCCGGAGCCACTTCCCGCTTTGCAATGTGCCCTTTTCTTGGCATATTCCCTCAGCTTCTAGCTGCTAGCTTCTAGCCGCTAGCTTTTTCGTCCTTGTTGATGTGCGCGCTTAAACGCCCCCATCAACGCTCAAATTTCCGGCAAATCCTTCGGCCGCGAAGAGCCTTTCGACTACTTCTTCTTGGCTGGCGCGCCGCCCTTGGCGCGCTTTGTGCCGTATTTCGACCGGCTCTGCGACCGGTTGGCGACGCCGACCGAGTCAAGCGTGCCGCGCACCACGTGATAACGCACGCCCGGCAGATCCTTCACACGGCCGCCGCGGATAAGCACAATTGAGTGCTCCTGCAGGTTGTGGCCGATGCCGGGAATGTAGGTGGTGACCTCAATTCCATTGGTAAGCCGCACGCGAGCCACCTTGCGGAGAGCCGAGTTCGGCTTCTTAGGGGTCTGCGTGTACACGCGGGTGCAAACACCGCGCCGCTGCGGCGAAGCCTGCAGCGCAGGCGATGCCGTCTTATAACGGGGGGCGGTACGCCCCTTGCGAACAAGTTGATTAAAAGTAGGCAAACCAAAACTCCTTACGCTCAAAGACCCTGCTACACACAACCAAAAGCAGCCACGCGCACGCCCTTCGGGCTGTTCTGGCGTTGGGCGGCAATTAAGCCCCAAACACACAGAGAAGCCCTGATTTCGGTGCTTCGCGTCTGTCTTCGTTCCAATCTCAGACGAGAACCGGGACGGTGGCCGGGCGTTTTCTGGGTTTGCACCCGAAAAGCCGACTCCGTTTCGCCGTTTCCGGTCCGCATAGCTCTCCAAGGTGGAGAAACGCGCGGACTCCGATGCGATCTTTCCCTGCCCTCCACAAGAAGAAGGCGCTTTCGGGAATCTATCTGGCCGGTAAACTGCACCTGGCCTTGAAATCAACCCTGCCTTAAACCACTGACCGGCTGATTCTTACGCGATCTATGCACAAACAAGCAAAATTCGCGTTCTTGCGGAACCTTCTAACAATAACAAGATTTGGGTTCGAGGTCAACGGATAGCGAGCTCGGGTGGTGTCCTAATTTGAAAAGCACAATCCAATCTGGCACCGGAATGAATGCACCATTTTGGTTTATTTGGACGAGTGGTTTGCTGAGCACCCTTGACGCAAAGAACCCGTCAAGGATGGGGCACCCACTTTTGGTACAGACTTAGGATTTGGGAGATGGGGTATCCTGGCTATCTTCCATCATCCCTAAATGGTGGGTTGAGGCTCCATCGCCCTGAAACACTGAATTGCCCGGGACTTGGAGTTCCGGGGCCTTAAGGCCCAATCCTTGGCTGAAGATCGCATTCAGCGGCCTGAAGGCAGCTACTTCCTCCGTATTCGTTACGTTCGTGGGGGGAGCGATTTACTTCTCGGTGCTGGGTGGCGCTATGCCTTTGAGCCGCAGGTAGAGTGCCAGCGCGGCATACTGTTCGTCGTCATGAGCCACATTACCCCAGGCAATACTGACGCGCGCGCGGGCGGTCGGTCCCATGTTCACGCTTTCCATCAGATTGGCGCTGGTAAGTGCAGCGTAGGCTTTATCGCACTCAGCGAAGGAAGCCTGTAGTGCGGAGATGAGGGCGGCCTTGTCGGCTGTCTCGGGCGGCACTTTAGGCAGCGCGTCAGGTGCGGTGCCATTCAGCGCTCCGCAAGAACGCAATTGCGCCTCGGAGATATGGTTCAGAATACGCGCGAAAGTGCGAATATCCGGCTCGGGCTTGTAGGAGTAGCCTTCTGCCGGCATCTTGTCAGCGGATTTGAGGATATTTGTTTTCAGGCCCTCGTAACTGCGCTGAACATCTTTCTCAGGGGCTGATGCGGTGCGAGGGGTGGAGGACGCGGCAGGACTTTGTGCCTGGGTCGTGAGGGCCGCGGCCATAACCAGCGGGGCCAGGATCATCGAATGGAAGAGAGTGTGCGGGGAAGCCACGGTTTGATCTCCTTTTTGCTGCGTACACAGCTTACTACGCGGTTTGACGGTTTGATTGAATGGCAACAGCAAACGGCTCTGCGAGGATGATCTAGGGTTGGGCAACTCGCCGTGAGTGGCACGACTGTGAGCCTGGGGATTGCCACCGTGTAATCGACCGAATGAGTTCTTGAAAAACAACTGCCGTCATGGATGGCGCTTTGCGCTCTTCTGGAAGGCAGTGCGGGGGAACAGGTTTGCATGTTCACTCCAAAGAGAATGGGCAGGACACTTGTATGGCCCGCCCATTCGGAGTGGTGCTGCGTAGTAACGCTGCCTAGTCGATGCTTTGCAGTTTCCAGTTGTCGCCATCGAGAACGAAGGTGGCGGTGCGGTCAGTGGTGAGCTGGTTGCCCGGATTACGCGCGATGTCTACGAGCGGCTGCGGAAGATCAGAAAGGTCGACGCCCTCAGTAAAGACGACCGTCTTGGTCTTGCTGCCAACGTCCTGAATGTCATGCAGGTCACGCGCTTTGCGATGCTTTAACACCAGAGTGGTGACGACGATGGAGAAACTCTTGTCAGTCGGGCCGCTGGGACGCCACTGGATGGTGTCGGTGCCGCTGGACAACTTGACAAGCTTCTTACCCTGGTCGGTCAGCTTGAAATCGGCCCAATATTTATTAGGATAAATTGTTGTGCGTTGCCAATACTTGGCGGTTGCGCCCTGGACCATGCCGTCATTATTGACGTTGATTTCGAAGCCACTGGGAGCAGCAGCATCATAGTGAGCCTGGATCATTGCCATTGCTTTTTCTTTCGAGAGCTCAGGGGCAGATTTGCACCCCGCAACTACGATTCCCACCCCAAGAAGAGCTAAAGACAACAAGGCATGAAACTTCACAGCTTTTTTCACTTTTCCTCCGTAGAACGCAATGTCAGTTCGAATTTCTTCGACTCGCCATTTTTGTCTTAACTTTCTTCTCATGTCAATGGACTTGAAAGTGATCGCGCTCACAACAGGTGATCGGATGGCCATGTTTCGGTGATGAACCTTGTAAATCGCACAAAAAACAACGCGTTTTGAGCGAGTCGGATGAGGGTTACTGACTGGTGTCCTGGGTGATTCTGGCGGCGAGCAGATCGAGAAAGCCCTTTTCGTCGGAATGGAGGCAGACCTCAGCGTTGTGCTGCCCGGGGATCGGACGGGTAAATCCTTTCGCGTCTACCTGAAGGTGTAGTGGCGATGCGGGACAGAGATCGGGACGAAACGAGTAGGTGACGGCGACGGGATCGAAGAGGGTGGGCGGGCGCCAGGCGGAGCCGGCCCACTGGTGATAGAGGAGGGCGAGCTGATCAGTTAACGGCGAGCCGTGAGCGAGAATTTGTCCCAGAGCGGGCAAGTCGAGACGCACTTGGGTCGAGTCAAGCGGCATGACGTAAATGGGGACGCCTGAGGCGAAGAGGGCCTGGGCACCGGCGGGATCGCAGAGGATGTTCCACTCCGGTGCGGGGGGCGTGTGGTTGTTGGTGGTTGTGTCGTAGCCACGGTAGACGCTGCCGCCCATGAGGACAACGCGCTTGAGTTGGCGGAAGGTGGCCGGGTCCTGGGCAATGGCTGCCTGGATATTGGGCAATGGGCCGATGGCGATGAGGGTGATCTGGCCTGGATGCTGACGGATTTGGCTGAGCAGGAACTGGACTGCGCCGGCGTGCTTATGTTCGGGCGAATGGCGAGCGTAGGCGGCCTGGGTGAAATGGGTCGGTTTGCCGGGGACGCCGGCCAGGACGGGAATGTCAGTCCGGCCGATGGCTGCGAGATAGCGATCGACGAGGCGGGCGCGGAGTTCGGTGTCCCCGAATGCGGTTTGGATGCCGAGCAGGTGCAGTTCAGGGCTGCGCAGGATCAGGGCGAGCGCGAAAGCGTCATCGATATCATCGCCGATGTCGGTATCGAGGATGACGAGTTGCGGGGTTGCCGGCGGGACAGCGAGGGCCTGTGAGCGGAACTGCGGCGCCGCCAGGAGGAGTAATACGGCAAACGCGACGGCGCATGCGGATTTCTTCATGCCGAGGATTGTAATTGCCCGGCGAGCACGGTCGCGGGTCGACCCGCTTCCTGCTCAGGCGGGCTTTACGGTGTAGAAGCTTAGGGCTGCGTCGCCTTGCTCCAGGAGCCGGATGCGTTCGAGTCCGCCGTAACGGAGGTCGAGCTTTTCTTTTTTGCGGTGTTCGGCGATGACGAGGGCGCCTTGAGCGAGAAATGCGGAAGCTTCGCTTCCGAGGAGGTTGAGGACGGTGGTGTACTCGTTGGCCGCGTCGTAGGGCGGATCGAGGAATGCGATGTCGAACTCCGCTGCTGCTGAGCGGGGGCCGCGCAAATAGGAACCGACACTGCCGGAGTGAATGCGGAAGGCCTTGGTGATTCCGAGCCGGTCGAGATTAACGCGCAGGACTTTCAAGGCCGGGGCGGCGCGCTCTACGAATGTGACACAGGAGGCTTCGCGGCTGAGAGCCTCAATTCCGACGGCTCCGGAGCCTGAGTAGAGATCGAGGAAAGCGGCGCCCTGGATGCGGGGGGCGAGCACGTTGAACAGGGTTTCGCGGAGGCGGTCGCTGCTGGGCCGGGTAGAAAGCCCCGGAGGTGCGGAGAGCGGCCTGGACCGGAATGTGCCTGCAATGACGCGCATGGGGATACTTTAAATGGGGCTTCTGGCTGCTGGCTTGTTCGCGGCGGGTTTGGAGGCATGCTTTCGCAGGTCCGAAAATCGGGATCTGGGACACCGACCGGCTTTCTTGTTCGGGAGGGAAGAATCAACTGCGAATCTTTCGCTGTGCTCAAGATGACAGCGGAGAATTTAGTAGGTTGCTTTGCTTTCCCAGGTATGACAGCGTGAGGTCCAAAAATTTGGACTTCGGGCATAGGGCATCCGGCTTTCCCAAATCCGAACGTCCGGACCTTGAGAACACGGATTGCTTTCGGATACATCACCGTGCTGCGAGCAACTACAATCGAAATATGCGAGGCTGGTCAATTCCGCTGGGCCGCTGGATGGGTGTGGAGTTGCGCGTCCACATGTTCTTTCCGCTGCTGGCGTTGGTGTTTTTTGGTATCAGCGGCAGTGACGGCTGGCAGCGTGGCCTGGTGCTGTTCTTCATCCTGGTTGCAGCGGTGGTGGTGCGCGAAACGGCGCGCCTGCTGGTGGCCGCGTGGATGGGACTTCGGCTACGCGCGGTGCTGCTGCTGCCTATTGGTGGGCTGTTCGCGTATGCGAATCCCGAGAGCCAGGATAAGGTAAACCAGGGCTTTGGGCAGTTTGCGATTGCGCTGAGCGGACCAATGGCGAACTTTGCTACAGCGTTGGCGATGACGGCAGCGGTCTGGGGTGCAAGTCCCAATGTTCCTCTTTTTGGATTCCCGCTGATTGGATCGGCGGATTTGCTGCGCAGCCTGATCTGGATGCAGTTCTTTATGGGTGCACTGCACTTTCTGCCCGCGTATCCGTTGGACTTTGGCCGGCTGCTTCGCGGAAGCTTTGCGCGCGAACATGGATTGGCTCCAGCAGGCCGCGCGGCAACGGGATTGGGACAGGTGATTGCGCTTGCCGCGATGCTTGGCGGCATGCTGCTGCACAATCCGTGGCTGGTGCTGGCCGGCTTCTTCATCATGATTGGCGCGCAGATTGAAGATCAGGGCGTGTTCTTCCAATCGGTAGTGGACACGGTGCGCATGCGTGAAGTGATGCTGACGGATTTTGCGACGCTCTCCGCGTCGGATACGCTGGCCGACGCGCTTTCGCGCTGCGTGCACTCGCTGCAGGATGATTTTCCCGTGGTCCGCGGGCCGCAGTTGGTGGGCATTGTTTCGCGGCAGCGGATTGTGGATGCACTTCGCAATGAAGGCAATGGATACATTCAGGCGGTGATGTCGCGGGCCTTTCAGGTGGCCAAGCCTGAAGACACGTTGGGCACAATGATCCGTCGGCTGACAGTTGGACAGGGGCTGGCGTTAATTCCCGTGACGGAGAGCGGGCGCGTGGTGGGCATTGTGAGCGTGCAGAACCTGATGAGTTCGATGTCGCTACTATCGGAACAGCGGCGCATTGAACGCGAAACCGGCAATAAGGATTTTCAACTCTAGTATGCCGGACGATGCGGATCCGATTGACACGCGGAACTGGAAAGATACGGAACCTGCGATGGGTGAGGATCGTCGGCTGGCACCGGGGCTCTACCTGGTCGCCACTCCCATAGGAAACCTGGGCGATATTACGCTGCGCGCGCTGGATGTACTGCGGCGCGCGGATCGTATTGCGTGTGAAGATACGCGCCAGACACAGAAACTCCTAAACCACTTTGGTATCGCCACGCCGACAATAAGCTGCCACGAACACAACGAGCGGCAGCGGGCTTCGGAATTGGTGGATGCGCTGAAGGCGGGTGGGCGCATTGCGCTGGTGTCTGATGCGGGGATGCCGGGCATCAGCGATCCCGGTGGTTGGCTCGCGGCTGCGGCAATCGACGCAGGCGTGCCGCTAATTCCGATACCCGGTGCGAATGCAGCTCTGAGCGCATTGATTGCTTCGGGATTGCCGACTGATGAATTCCACTTCATCGGATTTCCGCCGGAGAAAGCGGGCGCACGCAGGACCCGGTTGGAACAACTTGCAGCCAGGAGTACCGCAGAACTCACGCTGGTGTTTTACGAAGCACCGCACAGGATTCTGGACACGCTTGCGGATCTCGAATCCGTTTGGGGACCGGATTTGCGCGTGGTGGCAGCGCGCGAGCTGACGAAGATTCACGAAGAGTTCTTGCGCGGCACTGTTGCTGAGGTAAGAGGCGAGCTGGCCGGACGCGATCGCGTGCGCGGCGAGTTTGTGCTGTTGGTCGCGCCTGCTGCGGCGGATGCTCCGATCAGGAGTTCGCACAAGGTGAGCGAGCGAATTGCGCAGATGCAGGCGACCGATGGGATCGATGAGAGGGAAGCACTGAAACGGCTGGCGCGGGAGCTCGGGCAATCGAAGAGCGATGTGTATCGCGAGCTGCAGCGCGAGCGGGCGCGGAGGCGGTGAGGGGGAAAACGGCTTTCAGCTATGAGCTATTAGTTCTGGTTGCGTGCTGCCTGCCTTTTCCTCTTCGCATTATTTTGCGGGGAATTCGATCAGGTTGTTGAATTGAATGATTGGCTCGATGTCGGTGTATTTGGGAATGTCCTTCTGCAACTGATCGGACACTGGCTTAAAGGCCAGCATAAAATCTTCCACCGATTCGCAGGTAAACGCAGCGATGGCTGCAAAAGCGGGCGCCTGGCCCGGAGTACCTCCATCGACGCCGATTTCGGCCGTCACTGCTTTCATTGCGGGGCCCAGCAGTCGCGCCGCCATCGGCATGTGAACGTTCAGGTAGTAGTCGGCGTCAAAGCGGCTACCGGGCTTGTTCGGGTACACAATAACTGCCTTGATCATCCACTCTCCTCTTTGAGACTGTGTTGCTGAAGTATCCCAATCAGTACTTCGGCATTTTTGGATCAATCTCATCGGCCCATGCAAGGATTCCACCCGCAAGGTTCTTCACTTTTGGATAGCCCTGCTGAGCCAGGTATTCAGCGATGCGCTGGCTGCGCTGCCCCGAGCGGCAATGCACAACGATCTCGCGTTGACGGTCGATCTCGTCCAGTCGCTTTGGCACGTCGTTTTGCGGAATCAGCTTCGCGCCGAGATTGGCAATCTGATACTCGTACGGCTCGCGCACATCGAGAACAAATACGTCGTCGCCCGCATCCATCCGCTGCTTCAATTCCTTAACCGTGATTTGCGGAATCCCGTTCTTCACTTTCTGCTCCTGTTTTGTTTCCGGCACAATGCCGCAGAATTGCTGGTAATCGATCAGCTTGGTGACCGTGGGATGCTCACCGCAGACGGGGCACTCGGGATTTTTGCGCAGCTTCAACTCGCGGAACTTCATGTTCAGCGCGTCTACCAAAAGAAGCCGTCCGGCCAGGCTCTCGCCTTTGCCCAATATCAGCTTGATGGCCTCGGTGGCCTGAATCATGCCGAGCAGCCCCGGCAAAATTCCCAGCACTCCACCCTCGGCGCAGCTCGGCACGAGGCCCGGCGGCGGCGGCTCAGGATAGA
>Ga0207657_10007998_pt1 | contig 10778 bp, 8 predicted proteins | sample KBSC33metaG_FD_184316 | JGI IMG/M metagenome (GOLD analysis project Ga0207657, IMG submission 184316) | Corn rhizosphere microbial communities from Kellogg Biological Station, Michigan, USA - KBS C3-3 metaG (SPAdes) (version 2) | ecosystem: Host-associated > Plants > Roots > Rhizosphere > Soil ... | reverse complement strand
TGCGGGGTAGCTGATGAACGCTGCAGTCCCACTTTCCGCGTTGCTCGACGCTCGCCAGGTCTGGCGTGGCCGTGCCCCCGAGGTGCCAGCCGGTGATCAGCCCACCGGGTGGCGCGCGCTCGATGCGGTGTTGCCCGCAGGCGGTTGGCCCGAGGCTTCGCTGTCCGAGATCCTGTTGCCCGTCGATGGCGTAGGCGAACTTCGCCTCGTGCTCCCGACGCTCGCGCGGTTGACCCAAGGTCGGCGCCACGTGGTGATCGTGTCGCCGCCGTATGCGCCGTGTGTCGCCGGCTGGCGCCAGCAAGGCGTCGACATGCGCCGGGTGGAAATCGTGGCTGCCGGCGAGAAGGATGTGCTCTGGGCCACCGAGCAGTGCCTGCGATCGGGAAGTTGCGCCGCCGTGCTCGCTTGGCCGCTTCATGCCGACGATCGCGCCTTGCGGCGCCTGCAGGTGGCCGCGGTCACCGGACAGTCCCTCGCTTTCGTGTTCCGCGATCGCTCCCACCTTTCCAATGCATCGCCTGCCGCGCTGCGTCTGGAACTGGAAGCCTTGCCGCGGCCGCAGATATGGGTGCGCAAATGCCGCGGCGGTGCCGTGCCTGCCCAGCCCGTTCCCCTGGCGCGTTTTGCCCATTGATGGCGACCGGACATGCTTTGGGCCTGCATCTACCTGCCGCATCTGGCCATGGATGGGATTCTCCGACGCCGTCCCATGGAGGGACCGTTGGTGCTCGTCGACGGCCCGGTCAACGCCCGCACGATTGTTTCGGCCAATGAAACTGCCCGAGCGGCGGGCCTGCATGTCGGACAACGACTGAGCGCTGCGCAAGCGCTGCTGTCGCAGTTCGACGCGATCCCGTATGACCGCGAGTCGGTGGAGCGATGGCACCGGTTCCTGGCCGCCGTGGCTTACCGCTACAGCTCCGAGGTCAGCTTGCTGCCGCATGCGATCGTGCTGGAGGTCAGCAGGAGCATGGGCCTGTTCGGGCCGTGGCCACGGCTTGAATCCATGCTGCGGACGGATTTCACCGAGCTGGGATTCCGTCACCGCATGGCGGCGGCGCCGACGGCTCATGCCGCGCATGTGCTGACCGCGGTTTCCGATGGGCAAGCGGTGCTGTCCGTGGACGCGCTGTGCCATGCCCTGCAGCGTGTGCCGATCGCGAAGAGCCGATTGCCTGCGAACGCCATCGCGGCGTTGCCGGGTATGGGCATTCGCACGGTGGGTCAAGTGCTGGCGTTGCCGCGCGATGGGCTGCGTCGACGTTTCGGTGCGGAACTGTTGGCGTCACTGGATCGCCTGACAGGTGACTTGCCCTCGGGCCTGAAGTTGTATCGACCGCCGGACACGTTCGACCTGCGCATCGAGTTGCTGCACGAGGTGGAGAACCAGTCGGCGCTGATCTTTCCGGTGCGACGCATGGTCGATGATCTTGCTGCCTATCTCGCCGGTCGCGACGGCGGGGTGCAACGCTTTCTGTTGCGCCTCGAACATCGCGAAGGCCGATATACCGATGTGCCCGTAGGGCTGCTGGCGTCGGAGCGCGATGGTGCGATGCTGTTCGAGTTTGCACGAGGCCGACTGGAACACGTCGTGCTTCCCGCGCCAGTGCTGGCGCTCCGCCTGATCGCACGTGACCTGCCGGCGTTCATTCCCGCCGGGCGGGATCTGTTCGACGAGCGGCCGGCCAGCGCCCTGCCGATCGGACAACTGCGCGAACGCCTGCGCGCGCGCCTTGGCGACCGGACTGTTTACCGACTGGGCAGCACGACCGATCCACGTCCCGAGCGTGCGCAGGTCGTAGCCGACTCCGATGCCGGGTATGACGAGCCATCGCCGCGCCCGACCTGGCTGCTGGCGCACCCGATTCCCCTGCGTGGCCCGTCGCCGCGCATTCTGGCCGGCCCCGAGCGGCTTGAAACCGGCTGGTGGGATGGCGCCGAAGCATGCCGCGACTACTATGTGATCGAAACCTCGCTGGGCCAGCGGGCGTGGGCTTTCTGCCAACCCGGTGAGCAGAGCGGCTGGATGCTGCAGGGCTGGTTCGCGTGAGCCAGCCTGTATGAGTTCGTACGCCGAACTGCATTGCCTGTCCGACTTCTCCTTCGGTCGCGGTGCCTCGAACGCGGGCGAGTTGTTCGAACGTGCCAAGGCATGCGGCTACCGCGCACTGGCGATCACCGACGAATGTTCGCTGGCCGGCATCGTGCGCGCGTACCAGGCATCGAACGAGACCGGCATGAAGTTGATCGTCGGCGCGGAGCTCCAGCTCGATGATGGCCCGAAGCTGGTGCTGCTGTGCGAAAGCAAGCAGGGTTATGCCGGGCTCTGCCGGCTGATCACGCGTGGGCGACGGGCCTCGAAAAAAGGCAGCTATCGGCTCACTCGTGCGGACCTGCAGGACGGCGTGCCGGGCACGCTGGCCTTGTGGATGCCGGAACTGCAGCCGGACATCACGCACGGTCGCTGGATGCGCACGACGTTCGGCGACCGTGCATGGCTTGCGGTGGAATTGCATCGCGGACCCGACGACGATGCACGATTGCGCGAGCTGCAAGCGCTTGGTCGTGCGCTGGATCTGCCGCTGGTGGCCAGCGGCGACGTGCACATGCACGTGCGACGTCGACTCGCCTTGCAGCACACGCTCACGGCGATCCGTCATCGCGTGCCGATCGCCGAGGCGGGCGCGCTTATCTTCCGCAATGGCGAGCGGCATTTGCGCCGGCGCGACGCGCTGGCCGATCTCTATCCCGCGGCCCTGCTGCAGGAAAGCGTGCGCATCGCCGAACGTTGCACTTTCAAAATGGGCGAGCTGAAATACGACTATCCGACGGAGCTGGTACCGCAAGGCCACTCGCCCACCAGTTGGTTGCGCCACCTTGCCGAGGAAGGCATCCGGTGGCGCTGGCCGCAGGGTGCCAGCGACAAGGTACGCAAACTGATCGATGACGAGCTGGCGCTGATCGCATCGAAAAAGTACGAAGCTTTCTTCCTCACCGTGCATGACATCGTTCACTTTGCACGCAGCAAGGATATTCTCTGCCAGGGGCGCGGCTCGGCCGCCAATTCCGCCGTGTGCTTCGCGCTGGGCGTGACCGAGGTGGATCCGGACGTCAACCAGTTGCTGGTCGCTCGCTTCATCAGCGAGGACCGCGACGAGCCGCCCGACATCGACGTCGATTTTGAACACGAGCGGCGCGAGGAGGTCATCCAGTACATCTACGGGAAATACGGACGCGAGCGTGCCGCGCTGGCCGCCACCGTGATCTGCTACCGCGGCCGCAGCGCGGTCCGCGACGTGGCCAAGGCACTCGGCTTGCCGCTGGACCAGGTCGACAAGCTCAGCGATGTCTTTGCGCGCGGCTGGGGCGACAGCACGGCCGGGGAGCGGCTGCGCGAACAGGGTTTCGATCCGGACAGCGCGGTCATCCGCCGCATATTGAAACTTACCCATGAGCTGCTCGGCATGCCGCGCCACCTGTCGCAACACGTCGGCGGTTTCGTGATCTCCGATGCCTCGCTGAGCGAGATGGTGCCGGTGGAAAACGCGGCCATGCCCGACCGCACCGTGATCCAGTGGGAGAAGGACGACCTGGATTACATGCACATGCTGAAAGTCGATTGCCTGGCGCTGGGCATGCTGACCTGCCTGCGCAAATGCTTCGGCCTGCTGGAAAGCGAGCATGGCGTGGTGAAGACCATCGCGACGATCGCGACGGCCGACAAGGATGACGAGAAGACCTATGCCATGATCCAGCGCGCCGATACCGTCGGCGTCTTCCAGATCGAAAGCCGCGCGCAGATGGCGATGCTGCCGCGGCATCGGCCGAGGGATTTCTACGACCTGGTGATCCAGGTGGCGATCGTGCGGCCGGGCCCGATCCAGGGCGACATGGTGCATCCGTACCTGCGGCGGCGGAATGGCGAGGAGGACGTCGATTATCCGTCACCGGAATTCAAGAGCGTGCTGGAGCGCACGCTCGGCGTGCCGCTGTTCCAGGAACAGGTCATGAAGCTGGCCATCGTGGCTGCCGACTTCACCGATGGCGAGGCCGACAAGCTGCGCCGCTCGATGGCGGCGTGGAAACGCCATGGCGGGCTGGAGCCGTTTCGCGACAAGTTGATGCGGGGCATGCTGAAAAATAACTACACGGCGGAATTCGCCGCGCGCATCTTCGAGCAGATCAAGGGTTTCGGTTCCTACGGCTTCCCCGAGTCGCACGCGGCGAGTTTCGCCAACCTGGTCTACGTCTCTTGCTGGCTGAAATGCCATTACCCGGCGGCATTCGCCTGCGCGCTGCTCAATGCGCAGCCGATGGGCTTTTACGGGCCGAGCCAGATCGTGCAGGATGTGCGGCGCCACCGTGTCGCGGTGCGCCCGGTGGACGTGCGCTTCAGTGACTGGGATTGCACGCTGGAACTCGACCCGCAAGGCGCCGCCGATGCGCGCGCGATCCGGTTGGGACTGCGCATGGTGCGCGGATGTTCCGAAGCGACAGCGCAGCGCCTCGTCGCGGCGCGCAGACAGCGTCCCTTCACCGACATCGCCGACCTGTGCGTGCGTGCCGATCTGGATCGTCGCCATCAGGAGCTGCTGGCCGATGCGGCGGCTTTGCGCGGGCTGGCCGGCCATCGCCATCGCGCGCGCTGGGCGGTAGCCGGAGTCGAGCCACAATTGCCGCTGTTCGGTAGCGAAAGCCCGGCCGAGCGGGCGGCGGCCTTGCCGCTGCCCACGCAAGCCGAGGACACGCTGGCGGATTACGCACGCGTCGGTCTCAGCCTGGGCGCGCATCCGCTGCGGCAGATTCGCGCCCGGCTGAGCTCGGCGCGTTGCATCGACGGGAAAGCACTGCGCAGGCAGCCGCACAACAGCCGCGTGCGCGTGGCCGGGCTGGTGACGTCGCGACAGCAACCGCAAACGGCCAGTGGCATCATCTTCGTGACACTGGAAGACGAGCATGGCCTGATCAACGTCGTCGTGTGGCGGCGGGTGGCCGAAGCGCAGCGTCGTCCATTGCTTCAGGCGCGGCTGCTTGCGGTGGAAGGGCAGTGGGAGAGCGTGGAAGGTGTCGGTCACCTGATCGCGCATCGGCTGGCGGATCTCACGCCACTGCTTGGCGCACTGGATGCCCGATCGCGGGATTTCCATTGAAGCGAGCCTGCCGGATCACCCGTCGTTGACCTGCCTTGCGCATACTCGCTGCAGATGGTCAGCCCTGCCCACGAAAACCTGCCGGATCCACGCCTCCAGACGCGTGCCATGGGCCTGGTCTACGTCAGTGATGCGCAACCGGGCCTGCGCCGGCTTCGTCGTGGCAAGGGATTCAGCTATCGCGATGCAGAGGGCCGACCGGTAAAGGATCGCGAGGAACTGGCGCGCATCCGCGCCTTGGCGATTCCGCCGGCCTATACCCACGTGTGGATCTGCAGCAACCCGCGCGGACACCTGCAGGCGACCGGTCGCGATGCGCGCGGGCGCAAGCAGTACCGCTATCACCGGCGCTGGCGGGAATATCGCGAGCTTGGCAAGTTCGACCACATCGTGGCATTCGGCAAGGCGCTGCCGGCGTTGCGCCGGCGCGTACGCCGGGATCTATCCCTCGACGGCCTGCCGCGCGACAAGCTGCTGGCATTGCTGGTACGCCTGCTCGACGACACGCTGATCCGTATCGGCAACGACCGTTACGCCCGGGACAACCGCAGTTACGGCCTCACCACCTTGCGCACCCGCCATGTGCGTGCGCAACGTGGGCGGCTGCGCTTCATCTTCCGCGGCAAGAGCGGGCAGGATCGCGAGGTGGAGATGGACGACCGGCGACTGGTGCGGATCGTGCGTCGCGTGCAACAACTGCCCGGGCAGCGATTGTTCCAGTACGTCGACGATGACGGCCAGCTGCAACCGGTGGATTCGGGGATGGTCAACGAGTATCTGCATGCGGCCTGCAGCAACGGCCAGACGCATGAGTTCAGCGCCAAGGACTTCCGCACCTGGGGCGGCACGGTGCACGCGGCTCGTGTCCTCGCTGGCACGCCGCGACCCGGGAAGGGTGGCGAGCCGGCGCGCCGCCGCGCGCTGGCGAAAGCCATCGGCGAAGTCGCCGCCATCCTCGGCAATACCCCTGCAGTGTGCCGCGGTTCCTACATCCACCCGCGCATCCTGGACGGCTGGCTGGATGGCAGCCTGCAACGAGCCATCCCCGCGGCCACCGCCGCGCATCCACGCAAGCTGGAGCAGCAGGTGCTGCGTTTCCTGCGTTGAAGGCGCCGGCGAGGACTCACTCCTGCGGATCGGTCACCACCGGCGGACCGCCATCATCGGGACGCGACTCCTGATGGGTGATGCCGAGATGGAAATCCGCTGCGGGAATCACGGCCAGCGCCGCCAAGCCAGATGCCGCCGGTTCATCGCGCCACTCTCCTTCGCTCGGACAGGGTGGACAGCGCAATCGCCACCTCATGCAGATCGGCCACCAGTTCGACATAGGCCTGGTGACGGCGATCCTCACGCATGCGCAGCACGGCGGACGGATGCCAGGTGGCGAGTCCGCGCGCCTGCGCTCCCATGTCGCGCCATTGGCCACGTTCCTCGCTGATGCGGAAGGTATTGCCGAACAGGGTCTGCGCCGCCATGGCGCCCAGTCCGACGACCAGTTGCGGCTGCACCCGCAACAATTCCGCCGCCAGCCACTGCCGGCATGCGGCCTGTTCCGCGGCGTTCGCTCGCTTGTGCAAGCGTGCCTTGCCGCGTGTCTCGTACTTGAAATGCTTGACGGTATTGGTGAGGTAGAGCGTCCGGCGATCAAGGCCCGCTTCGGCCATCGCCCGGTCGAGCAAGTGGCCGGCCGGCCCGACAAACGGTTCGCCGGTCAGGTCCTCCTGGGCTCCGGGCTGTTCGCCGATCAGCATTGCCGCCGCGTGGGCCGGCCCCTTGCCGAATACCGTGTGGGTGGCATTGCGCCACAGCGGGCAGGCCCGACATCCCGCTGCCTTGCGGCGCAGTGCCGTCAGGCTGCCATCAGGCACGTGCTCGACGGGTTTAGCCAGCGCAATCACGGCACGATCGGAAAGCTCAGTGGAACACGCCAAGCAGCCACAGCACGAGAATGATCAGCAGGATGAGGCCGATGCCTCCGGTCGGGCGATAGCCCCAGGAGCGGCTGTATCCCCAGGTTGGCAGCGCGCCGATCAGCAGGAGGATGAGGACGATGACCACCAGTAGTGAAAGCGACATGTTCGTATTCCTTTGCGCGTGGGGATTGAGGCTGATCGCGGATCAACATCGCGCGACATCCCCACCATCGCAGCCTACCGGTGCAAGCGCCGTCAATGCCGCTACGAAAGCGGTCACGCGATGATCACGACAACCTGACATCGTCTGCATATGCGAGCGACGATGCTGCAAGCTTCAGCCGTGGAGCACGGCTTGCCCGCCATTTGGCGCGTCGCTTGCGCGCCTTCAATTACACGCCGTAGTAGCTTCGGTACCAGCTCACGAAATTGGCGATGCCCGTGCCTACCGAAACCTTCGGTGCATACCCGACGGCGCGGATTAGTTCCGACACGTCCGCCTCGGTATCGGGCACGTCGCCCGCCTGCAGGGGCAGCATCTCCATTTGCGCCTTGCGTCCGAGGCATTGCTCCAGCACCGCGATGTAGCGCAACAATTCCACCGGCTCCGCATTGCCGATGTTGTACAGCCGGTAGGGTGCGACGCCGCTGCTGGCCGGGTCGGGAAGGTTTCCGTTCCAGTCGTTGTCCTTGCCCGGCAGCGTATCCAGCGTGCGGACCACACCTTCCACGATGTCATCCACGTAGGTGAAACTGCGCTTGTGTCGGCCATGGTTGAACACCTTGATGGGTTCGCCGGCCAGGATCGCCTTGGTGAACAGGAACAGCGCCATGTCCGGGCGCCCCCATGGGCCATAGACCGTAAAGAAACGCAGCCCCGTGCACGGGATGCCGTACAGATGCGCGTAACTGTGCGCCATCTGCTCGTTGGCTTTCTTGGAGGCGGCGTAGAGGGTAAGCGGATGCTCCGTGGGCTGATGCTCGGAAAACGGCATGGCGGTGTTGGCGCCGTACACCGAGCTGGTGGAGGCAAACACCAGATGCTCCACATCATGCCGGCGGCAACCTTCCAGGATGTGCAGAAACCCGGTGACGTTGCTGGCCACGTAGATGTGCGGGTTTTCGGCCGCATAGCGCACGCCGGCCTGCGCGGCGAGGTTGATCACGCGCCGCGGCTTGTGCGTGGCGAAGGCGCTTTCCACCGCCGTGCGATCGGCCAGGTCGGCGTGGATATGCGTATAGCCCGGGTGCTCCATGAAACGCGCGAGTCGCGCCTTCTTCAGGTCGACGTCGTAGTAGTCATTGAGGCTGTCGAAACCGATGACCTCATCGCCGCGTTCGAGCAGTTGCAGCGCGACGTGTGAACCGATGAAACCGGCGGTGCCGGTAACCAGCACTTTCATGGCATGAAGTCCTGTTCAAAGACGACCGTCGACCGCCTCGCGCGGAAGCAGACATTTCACGTCGTAGATCACCGAGGCGGCCTTGCCTAGCGCGCGGATGCCAGCGGGGCCCATGTCGACAAATTGCTGATGGCCGACGGCGACGATGACGGCGTCGTAGCTGTCGGCTTGCGGCTGCGCGACGGGCGTGATGGCGTATTCGTGCTCGGCCTCGGCGGCATTGACCCATGGATCGTGGACGTCGACATCGGCGTTGTAACCGCGCAGTGCCAGCACGATGTCGACCACACGGGTGTTGCGCAGATCCGGGCAGTTCTCCTTGAACGCCAGGCCAAGGATCAGCACACGCGCCTGCACCGGATTGATGCCCTTGCGCACCATCAGGCGGATCACTTCGCCGGCGATATACGGACCCATGCCGTCGTTGGTGCGGCGGCCCGCCAGGATCACGTCCGAATGGTGGCCCACCGCTTGCGCCTTGTGCGTGAGGTAATACGGATCCACGCTGATGCAGTGACCGCCCACCAGGCCGGGGCGGAACGGCAGAAAATTCCACTTGGTGCCGGCAGCCTGCAGTACTTCCAGCGTGTCGATACCCAGTTTGTTGAACAGGATGGCCAGATCATTGACCAGGGCGATGTTGAGATCGCGCTGAGTGTTCTCGATGACCTTGGCGGCCTCGGCCACCTTCAACGAACTGGCCTTGTACGTGCCCGCGGTGATTATCGAGCCATACAGCTGGTCGACAAAATCGGCCGTCTCCGGCGTGGAACCGGAGGTGACCTTCCGGATACTGGTAACACGATGCTGCTTGTCGCCCGGATTGATGCGTTCGGGACTGTAGCCGGCAAAGAAATCGCGGTTGTAGACCAGGCCGGAGCCTTTTTCGAGTATCGGAATGCATATCTCTTCCGTACAACCGGGATACACGGTGGATTCGTACACCACCACGTCGCCGGGCTTGAGTACCCTGGACAGGGTTTCGCTGGCCTTGATCAGCGGCGTCAGATCCGGGCGCTTGGCGACATCGATCGGGGTGGGCACCGTGACGATGTAGAAGTTGCGATCCCGCAAGTCTTCAAGTTCGGCGCTGAAACGAAGATGTGTGGCGTCGGCAAGCTCGGCGGCGTCGACTTCCAGCGTATTGTCGCGGCCCGCAGCCAACTCATCGATCCGGGCCTTGTTGATGTCGAAGCCAACGGTGTCGTAGCGCTTGCCGAACTCCACTGCGAGCGGCAAGCCGACATAACCGAGACCCACAATGGCGAGCTTGGTGTTTTCCAGTTTTCGCATACAGTCATCCCGAGTCGATTTGGATGGCCACCTTGGGGGCGCATGGTTCGGGTGGACATAAATCCTGATCTGGCCGCCGTTGGAACCAAAACGCCAGTAACGCTCCAACAGCCTGAACGGCAATGAAAAGCTTGCTTTGTGCGCCACCGGGCCGCCGCTGAAGCAGTGCAGCAAGTTCCTGTCGGCCAGCGCACAGATCTTTGTTCGCAGGCGACTTTTATATGCCGCCTAGCATAATGACCACGCGCCGGTGAAATTGCTATGCGCATGCAGCGTAAGCCCGCGTTTTTGACGCTGGCCCGCCTTTGCGTTTGCGCAAACGCACCGCTGACTATGCCAAGGTGTGGCGTGCACAAACCGTGCACGTTCCCGGGCTGCAGATGCGCGGTTGTCCCGGATCGAAATGAGCGAGGGCGGGTACCCGAAATATCGCGGGAGGCTCACGTTGCCTCGCCGCCTGGTTGACTGAGGGAAATGTACGGTGAAGGAGGATTGCCCTGACTGATCCAGCGGGCAACGGCTGGAGATGATGGGGACATGGCTGCACGCGTCATCGCCGAAGCACCATCAGAAGGCGTGGCAACCTTGTAGCGGGCAGTGCCCGTACGGGGTAAAAACCGGCCGGCAGGTGTTCTACAGCCGAATCGTCCCCGGCCTCAGTGCAGAATGTTCAAATGGAACATCAGCCAACCGGCCAACGCACTGAGTACCAGACAAACAGTGAGCCAGAATCCTCGGGAATTTTTCTCCCAGGCAGGCCTTTTCTTGTCATTTCCCATGTTTTCTTGCACCAGACAGGTGGCAGCCGAACACGACGTGGATGGTTGCTAACGAGGGCTAGTATCGTGCCAAACTAAGGTGCAGGCGCTATTGGACATTGAATATTGCCGTTCCAGATACCGATTTGCGATGAATACCGCAATTTGATTCGGGGTGCCAGGGCGGGACGGTGCGCGGCGAGACGCTCTGGCTTGCATAGAGTGTAACGACTCAGCGCTTTCTGCACAGGTCAG
>Ga0207657_10007997_pt1 | contig 10779 bp, 9 predicted proteins | sample KBSC33metaG_FD_184316 | JGI IMG/M metagenome (GOLD analysis project Ga0207657, IMG submission 184316) | Corn rhizosphere microbial communities from Kellogg Biological Station, Michigan, USA - KBS C3-3 metaG (SPAdes) (version 2) | ecosystem: Host-associated > Plants > Roots > Rhizosphere > Soil ... | reverse complement strand
CATCGCATTGCGTACCTTGCGCAGCGGCTCGAACCAGCGGCGCAGCATGGTCGTAAAGATCAGGCCGGCAACCACCACCACCCCCAGCGCCGCGAGGGCGATGGACGTCATCAGCGTGCCCAGGCCGGCCATCGCGGCCGACTTGTCGTATGCGACGGCCAGGCGCCAGTCGGTGCCCGGGATCGCCTCGGCGCGCACCAGCACGTCGCGCGTGCCGTCGTTGGCCTCGACGATCGCGTTGTCGGCGGCATTGGCCACGGCGGCCATTCCGGGCTGGGCTTCGCCCAGCGGCTTGAGCGCGAGGTCGGCGTTCGGGTGGATCAGGACGCGGCCGTGCTTGTCGAGGACGAAGGCGTACGAGTTCTCGCTGGGCTTGATGCCGTTGACCATCCTGGCGACCTCGAGCAGCGACTTGTCGGCGCCGATCACGCCCACCAGCTTGCCGTCTGCCTTGACCGGCAGCGCGAAGGTGACGGTCAGTTCATGGGTCGACGCGCTGATGTAGGGCTCGGTGACGATGGGTGCACCGCTCGCGACGGCCGCCTTGTACCAGGGACGCGCGGTCGGGTCGTAGCCCTCGGGCAGATTTTGGGGCGGCACCTGCACGAAGCGCTTGTCGGCGTCGTAGCCCATGTAGACGGTGCGGAAGTCACCGCTGGCGGCGGCCTGGCCCAGCGCGGCGCGCAGGCCCTGGTCGTCGGCGGCCGCGGGGGCCGCAGCGGAGGCCGCGTCGGACGGGGCCGCGGCGGCAGCGGCGGCAGCGGCGGCAACCGCCTCGGCAGCGGGCGCCGGGGCCGGTGCAGGGGCCGGCGCGGCCTTCGCGACGGCCTCGGCCTTGGCGGGAGCCGGCGCAGGGGCTGGCGACGGTGCCGCCGGCTTCTTGTTGATGGCGGCCATCGCGGCCATCGCCGCGGCGGCGGCGCCGCCGTTGGCGGCCGGGGCAGGAGCCGCCACGGGCGCCGGCGCCGGCGCGGGCGCCGACTTCGTCAAGGCCGCCATGGCGGCCATCGCCGCGGCGGCGGCCGCGTCCTGCTTGGGTTCGTCCTTGGCGGCGCCGGCGCGCGTGGGCGTCTTCAGGGCGGCGGCGATGAAATCGACCCGATGCGCAGTCGCCGGCGCGACCGGGGCGCGCCGCTTCTTCGCGAAGCCGGCGTGCGTGGGCTGGCCCATCGCCTTGGCGATGGCGTCGGGGGCCGCCGCCGCGGTCACGCTGGCGGTGGTGCGCAGGTTGCCGGCCACCCACTCGCCAATGCGCATCGAAGCGGCGTCGCCGACGACGGCCAGCTTCTCCTGGGCTTGCGCCTGCAGCGACTGGCGCGCCAGCAGCGTCGCGACCGCACCGAGCACGCCGGCGCTGACCAGAACGGCGACGAGGCCCGTGACGGCGAGGCGATTGACGAGGCTGACGGCGGGAGTCTGCGGGGAAGTCATGAGGGGTCTTTCGGCTGGGGAATACGGCGGCGACGCGGATGGGCATGTCGCGTCCCGCCATCTTCATCGCCTGCCGCGCAGACCAAGCGCGGAAAAGAGCCCGATTTCCAGCGCTGGGCTGCTCGACCGGCCGAAATCCGGCGATGGGCGCGCCGCGCCGCGCCCACGCGGGCCTCGGTTCAGGCTGGCGGTGTCCAATGGCGGCTTCGCTCAGCCATTTCCCTCACCGCCATGGATCTCGATCCCCTCGAACTGGTCCCCGAGCCCTCCGGCTTCGGCGACGACGACAAGACGCCGCCCGGCGAAAGCCGGCGCCGCGCCCGCCTGAACGCCGCGGTCGCGATCACCGTCGCCCTGCTGGCCACCTTCATGGGCATCTGCAAGATCAAGGACGACAACATCTGCCAGGCGATGCAGCAGGCCCAGGCCGACAAGATCGACCACTGGTCGTACTACCAGGCGCGCAACCTGCGCCAGGAGATCGCCGAGGCGCAGGCGACGCAGCTGCGGCTGCAGCAGGCATCGGCGCCGCCGGCCGCGCAGGCGAACTACGCGCAGGCCATCGCCAAATATGACACCCTGGCCAGGGAACAGGCACAGAAGAAGCAGGACGTGATGGCGCAGGCCAACGCCGACCAGAAGAACTACGACGCGCTGAACTATCGCGACGACCAGTTCGACCTGTCGGACGCGCTGCTGGCGATCGCGATCTCGATGCTGGCCGTCTCGTCGCTCACGCAGCTGCTTTGGCTGTACCTGCTGAGCCTGCTGCCCGCCGGCGGCGGCGTGCTGATGGGCGTGGCGGGGCTGGTGGGACTGCACATCCACCCTGACAGCCTGTCGTCGCTGCTGAGCTGAGCGTCCGTGCCGGCTCCATAACCCCTCGCGCGCACCCGTGCGTCCACGCGATGGCATCATCGTCGCCAGTTGCAAAGGACGTGCATGAAACTGTTCCGCTACGGCCCGCGCGGGCACGAACGACCCGGGCTGGTCGACCACGAGGGCGTGCTGCGCGACCTGAGCGCGCAGATCGGCGACATCTGCGCGGCCGACTTGGCACCGTCCCGCCTGGATCGCCTGCGCTCGGTCGAGACCTGGACGCTGCCGGTCATCGCACCGGGCACGCGGCTGTCGGTGCCCTGGCACGGCATGTCCAAGTTCATCTGCGTCGGCCTGAACTACAAGGATCACGCGGCCGAAGCGAAGATGGCCCTGCCCGCCGAACCGATCCTGTTCATGAAGACCGCCAACGCGCTGACGGGCCCGAACGATCCGGTGGTGCTGCCGCAAGGCTCGGCCAAGGGCGACTGGGAGGTCGAGCTGGGCGTGGTGATCGGCACCCGCGCGCGCTACGTGTCCGAGGCCGACGCGCTGTCGCACGTGGCCGGCTACTGCGTCGTCAACGACGTCTCCGAGCGCGCCTTCCAGCTCGAGCGCGGCGGCACCTGGGACAAGGGCAAGTGCTGCGACACCTTCGGCCCCGTCGGCCCCTGGCTGGTGACCGCCGACGAAGTGCCCGACCCGCAGCGCCTCGCGCTCTGGCTGGAGGTCAGCGGCCAACGCATGCAGGACGGCAAGACCGCCGACATGGTGTTCGGCGTCGCCTCGCTGGTGAGCTACATCAGCCGCTTCATGACGCTGGAGCCCGGCGACCTGATCGCCACCGGCACGCCGGCCGGCGTCGGCATGGGCAGGCAGCGCTTTCTCAAGCCCGGCGACACGATGCGCCTGGGCATCTCCGGACTCGGCGAGCAGTCGACGACGGTGCACGCGTGGGATGCGGCGCTGATCGATCGCGCGCACGGAACGCCCGCCGCGCACTGACCGCTGGAGGTGTCTGGCACGCCCTCGATCCGCGCGATCACGCTGGCGGCCGAGACGATGTCGAACGCGGATCGCGGGCGTGCCTGACGCCGATCGCCCGAAATCGGCGCCAGGCACCGACTCGGATCGCGGCTGACACGTTCGCCGCCTGTCGGTTGCCCGGCGCGATGCGAGACGTTGCCAGGCACCTCCGGCAGGCGCCCGATGGCACGAGCGACAGCCCCCTGTCGCGTCGCACGCCGTCCACAATCCCGTGAACGATGTCGTGATGCAGGCGAAGAACGCGGCCGGTGGCGACACGCCCGTGGAACACTGAAGGCTCTCGCCGCATCGAACCGACAGCTTCCCGGAGGCCCCATGAACACCCCGCTGCGCATCGCGCTCGCGACCCTCGCCGCCACGCTCAGCCCGCACGTCTTCGCCCACGCGGCCATGGTCGACTCGTTTCCCGCCAAGGGCCAGGTCCTGACGGCGCCGCCCGCGGAGATCCACATCACGTTCAACGAGCACGTCGAGCCGCGCTACTGCCGCATCAAGCTTCGCAGCAACGACGGCAAGAACTTCGATGCCGACCGTCCCTCCGCCGACAAGACCCGCCCGAACGCGATCATCGCGGCCGTGCCGGTGCTGCGGCCCGGCACCTACCGGGCGGTCTGGACGGCCGTCGGCAGCGACGGCCACAAGACGCACGGCGATTTCTCGTTCACGGTCTCGAAGTAGGGGCCGGGCAGCGCGCGCATGGATGACGCCACGCTGACCGCGTTGCGCACCGGGGCGAGCGCGCTGTCGGACATCGGCTTGGCCACCATGGCGGGGGCGCTCGCCACGCTGGCGTTGCTGCACGACACCTCGTCCGACTGGGCCCTGCGCGGCGCGCGCCGCTGCCGCGTCCTGTTCATGCGCGCGAGCCTGCTGGCCTTGTTCGCCAGTCTGGCCTGGCTGGAGCTGCAGGCGATCGTGATGACCGAGCTGCCGCCCGGCGCCGCCCTGCTGGCCACCGGCGACATCGTCAGCGGAACGTCCTTCGGACGCGCGTGGACCATCGCGGCCGCGGCGCTGGCCGCCTGCGTGTCGCTGGCGCTGGCCTGCCGCGACCGGTCGCTGCCGGTCCGCCTCCTGGGCGTCCTGCTCACGGTCGTCGCCGCCGCGCACGCGAGCGCAGGTCACGCGGGCGCGAACGGCCTGGGCTGGTGCGTGCCGACGATCGCGGTGCACATCCTGGCGACTGGCCTGTGGGCCGGCGGCGTGTTCGCGGCGGCGCTGGTGGTGGCGCGCGGCACGCCCGACGCGATCGACAGCGCGCGTTACGCGGGGCGCCTCTCCGCGCTCGCCACCGCGGCGCTCGCCGGCACGATCGCGACGGGCCTGGCCGGCGCATGGCACGGCCTGGGCGGCTCGCTGGCGCCGCTGCTGCCGGCCGGCGGATCATCCTGGGGCGCGCTGCTCGATGCGAAGCTGGTGCTGGTGGCGATCGCCGTGGCGCTCGGCGGCTTCAACCGCTTCGCCGTGATGCCGTCCCTGCCCCGCGCCTGGCCGCGCTTCGTGCGTGTGCTGCGCGTGGAGGCGGTCGTGCTGCTGGCCGTGCTCGTGGCGGCCGCGCTGCTGGCCAATGGCGAGCCGCCGGCGGCCTGATCAGCCTTGGCCGTCGCTCGAGACCTGCGTCACGGCGCGCTTGAGCTCCTCGACCGTGTAGCCCTGCTTGAGCAAGGCATCGCGCAGCCAAGCCGGATGCTCGCCCTGGCCGTCCCAGGTCTCGCCGCTGACCGGATGGCGATAACGGATCGGCAGCGCGCCGGCCGGCGGCGGCGGCGGTGCGGGCGGCAGCGGGCCGCGCAGTTCCTGCGGGCTGATGTTCCAGAATTCGACGAGCTTGCGCACGGTGCGCAGCGCCGCGAGCTTCTCGGGAGGATAGTCGTCGTCTTCGAGTTTCATCGGCCGGAGGCTGCAAGCCCTGGAGGCGACAACCCCGGTTGCGCGCGCCGCGCGGCCGGGTGCCAGCAGCCAATGGTAGCGCCCCCGCGAGACGCCCCCGCCGACGTGGTCGCGCCGGCGCGCCGGCCTTGCGCAAACTGGCCCTAGACTCGGGGGTCGCCCCCAAGCAGCGGACAAGCCGCCCTCACGCATGAGACAAGCCGCAATCCGAACATCGATCGCGCTGGTCGCCACGACCTGGGCCCACCTGCTGGCCACGGCTGCGACGCCGGCGCCGGCGGTCGCCCCGCGCGTCCCGGCCTCGGCCGCACAGGCCGCCGTCGCGGCGCCTTCCAAGCCGCTGTCCGACGCCTGCCCCGCGCAGCTGGCAGTCAAGCAGACGGTGACCGAGCCGATCGCCGGCTGGACGCCGCAGGACCAGCAGGGCAGCTACCCCTTCGTGCGCGTGGCGTTCTACCCCGGGCCGCCCGTCGAAGGCGGGCTCATCGTGCCCACCGTCGAATTCAAGGGCCAGGCGGGCCTGCACGACACCTGGGAACTGCCGCACCGCGAGGGCGGCTACTGGATGACGTGTGCGTACGCCAACACCACGGCCACCGTGGCGCGCAAGCTGGCCGACGACACCGACTACTGCCGCGCGGATTACGACGGCCGCTTCCTGACCCTGGTGGTCAAGCACTGGTCGTGCGGCGTCAAGCGCACGATGCCGCCACCGCCGTGGGCGCATGCACCCGCGCGCAGCAACGCGAGGCCGGCGCCCCGTCCCGCGATCAAGCGCGTCGAGTGAACGCCAGCGCCAGCGCCTGGTCGCGGCCGATCGGCTCGACGACCGGGGCGGGCGTGCGGGCGACCTCGCCCAGCATTTCCTTGAGCTCGTCGCCCTGCAACACCTCGCAGGTGAGCAGCGCCTGCGCCATCGTGTCCAGGCGCGCGCGTTGCGCGGTCAACAGAGTGCGGCAGGTCGCCTGCGCCTGTTCCAGCAGCACGCGCGCTTCGCGCAGCACCGCGGCCTGGATGTCCGGGCCCAGCAGTTCCTTGGGGATGCCGCCGATGCTCAGCAGGCCGAAGGTCTCGGAAAAGCCGAGCGAGCCGACCATCTCGATGGCCAGTTCGGAGGCGCGCTTCAGGTCGTCGGAGGCGCCGCTGGACACGCTGTCGAGCACCAGCAGTTCCGCCTCGCGGCCGCCCAGCATCATCGCGAGCCGGCTCACCAGCTCGTTCTGCTTGTAGAGCGGGTCCTCGGTGCCGCGCGTCATGTAGGTCACGCCCAGCGCCTGGCCGCGCGGCTCGATGGTGACGCGTTCGACCAGGCCGGCGCCCGTCCAGTGGCCGATCATGGCGTGGCCGGCCTCGTGGTACGCCAGACGCACGCGCGTGCCCTCGGTCAGCAGATCCTTGACCGGCGAGATCTCGCCGCCCAGCAACTGGGTCTCGATGGCGCGCAGCACATGGTCGGAAGTGACGCAGACGGCGCCCTTCTCGGCGGCGCTGGAGGCCGCCTTGTTGACGATGTTGGCGATGTCGGCGGGCGTCAGGCCCGGCGTCATGCGCGCCAGGGCGGCGGTGTCGGCCGAGCCGTCGGCGGTCACCTTGTTCAGGTACAGGTCGAACAGCTTCGCGCGCTCGGGCAGCGTGGGCTTGGCCAGGCGCACCAGCATGTCGAAGCGGCCCGGGCGGCGCATCGCTTCGTCGATGTTGTTCTCGTGGTTGGTGGCCGCGACGACGACGACGTTGTCCATCGGCTCGAAGCCGTCCATCTCCACCAGCACGCGGTTGATGATGCGGTTCATCTCCGACTCGGCGCCGCCGCCCTCGTTGCTGCGCGAGCGCTTGCCGATGCCGTCGACTTCGTCGATGAACAGCACGCAGGGCGCGTTCTTGCGCGCCAGCCTGAACAGCGCCTTGACCTTGGCGACGCCCGCGCCGTAGAACGTGGCGGTGAAGTACGAGCCGTCGACGGCGATGAAGTTGGCCTTGCTCTCGCCGGCCAGCGCCTTGGCGAGCAGCGTCTTGCCGGTGCCCGGGGGGCCGACCAGCAGCACGCCGCGCGGCGCCGCGGCGCCCAGCTTCACATAGGACGAGGGGTCGTGCATGAAGGCCTTGACGCGATTGAGCGCGGCCTTGGCCTCGTCGTTGCCGATCGCGTCGTCGAACTTGATCAGGGGGCGCTCGGACAGCGTCGAGGCGGAGCCGCCGGAACCCGTCTGCAGGCGCATCAGCACGAAGAAGCCGATGCCCATGGTGGCGATGATGATCAGCGGCGAGACGATCGCGCCCAGCAGGTCGAGCAGGTGCTGGCTCTTGGTGCGCGGGTCGACATCGACGCCCACCAGCGCGACGCCCTTGGCGGCGCCACGTTCGGCGAGCTTGTCCAGGGCGGTGCCGGCACAGCCGAGCACGGTGCAGCCCGGCACGGTGACGCTGGCCTTGGCGCCGTTCTTGAGCGTGTAGAGCACCAGGCCGGGATGGCCGTTGGCCAGCGCGACCGTGGCGACCTCGCCGCCGTCGACCGACTTGATCAGGTCGGAGACGTTGCGCTGGTTCGCGAGCCAGGCGTCGGGCGTCCTCTCGAACTGCAGCATCTCGGGGCTCTTGCGCGCATCGGCCTCGCTCGCCGCTTCGTGGGTCAGCAGGGCAAAGCCGCCGACGACGAGGATCACCGACAGCACGGCGACGGGGACACGGGAGTTCGCGCGCAGGCGCTTGAACAATTTCTTGAGGGCGGTCATGTGGAGGCCTTGCGGCAAAAACGGTCCGTGGCACCACTCGGTGCCATGCCTCCATTGGAGCGCGCGATGCTCCAAAGTTCCAGTGAAAAAGCGCCCTGCGGACCCCTCAGATCGACGGTCAGGACAGGCCCTGGAAGTTCTTACTGGACAGCACCTGCGCATCCAGCGCCACGGTGGCGCCGGATTTCACACGAGTGCCTCGGGCTGGCGCTACATTGGGCGGTCGCCGGAGCGCGGCGGGCATCGCAACACGCAGGAGGCACATCATGGGTTTGCTGGATTCGATCGTCGGGCAGGTGGCGGGCGCACTGGAAGGCAGCGTCCCGGGCGGGCAGGTGCATCCGGGGCTGGTCGACGTCGTGTCGTCGCTGATGACGCAGGGCGGCGGCCTGCAGGGGCTCGTCGCCCAGTTCGAGCAGCAGGGGCTGGGCCACGTGGTCTCGTCGTGGATCGGCACCGGCGAGAATCTCGCCATCACGCCCGACCAGGTCCAGGCCGTGCTTGGCGAGCCGCACATCGCCGCGGTCGCCGCCAAGCTGGGGCTGTCTCCCGCAGACGTCACCAACCAGCTTGCCGGGCTCCTGCCGCACGCGGTGGACTCGGTGACGCCGGCCGGCGCGGTGCCGCAAGGCAACCTGCTCAGCGAGGCGCTGAGCGCTTTTGCTTCGCTGCGGCGCTAGGCGAATTTCGCCACCAGGTCGACGCTGTCGCGCCGCCCCACGGCGTCGACGTGGCGCGCCAGCCAGCGCTGGGCGGTCTCGCGGCCGAGCAGGTGCAGCGTCTCGAAGAACGCGGCGCTGACGGCCAGGCGCGTCTCGCCGGCAAGGTGCTCCAGTGCGGGCCCCGCCTCGATCAGATGGAATCGGTGCGCCGGCGGTTTGCCGCCCAAGGAACGCGGCAGCCAGCGCTGCCACGCCCGGGGCTCGCCTTGCGCGCGTGCTCGCGCGAGTTCCTGCATCTCGCGCCGGAAAGCCGCGGTGAACGCGATCTCGGCCACGCGCGCGTGCAGCTGGCGCGCGCTGTCGGTCGGCTGCGTGGGCGCCCACTCCAGGGGCGACAGCAGCACCAGCAGCGTGTCGTGCGAACGGCCGCCGCGCAGCAGCGGGAACACCGCCGGATTGCCGGCGTAGCCGCCGTCCCAATAGGTGCGGCCGTCGATGCGCGGCGCGTGGAACACGGTGGGCAGGCAGCTGGAGGCCAGCACCGCGTCGACGCTCAGTTCGCGGGCCTCGAACAGCCGCAGCCGCCCCGAATCGGCGTGCGTGGCGGCCACGAACAGGCGGAACGGCGGCTGGCGGCGCAGGCGTTCGAAGTCGACCTGGCCGGCGAGCAGCACGCGCAGCGGATTGACGCCCAGCGGATTGAACTGTGCCGGCGTCACGTAGTGTGACCAGGCCATCCACAGCTTGGCCATCGGCGCCAGGTGCACGCCGCCGTCGATGTCCTGGCGCGTGACGTCCACCGGCATCATGTCGCCCAGCGCCGTCCAGAAGCGGCGCAGCGCGGCGCGCGCGCCCTCGCGGCCGCCGTCCATCCAGCCGTGGGCGAGCAGCACCGCGTTCAGCGCGCCCGCGCTGGTGCCGCTGAGGCCATCGAAGGCGACGCGGCCGTCCTCCAGCAATGCATCGAGCACGCCCCAGGTGAAGGCGCCGTGCGCGCCGCCGCCTTGCAACGCCAGGTTCAACAGGCGGGGCGCGTGCATCGGTGATGGGGACGAGGGTGCATGCGCCGAATCTTCGGCGACGCGGCCGTGCCCGGGGGTTTGTTCGGGTATTGCGGTGATCTGTAGTCAGACGCGCCATGTTGCGCAACACTGCGCTCGGGAACCCTGAATGGAAAACCCTTAGAACCGAGCCCGATTCTTGCTGATGACCGACATCTGCTACGCTGCGCCCCGCGTTGGTGCAATCAAAACAATGGATACGTCGATGTTCGTCTCCTTCGTCCGCGGCTGCCTGCTGCCGGCGATCGTCACCAGTCTGGCTGCGGCCGGCGTGCAGGCCCAGCCGGGCGGCCCCAGCGGCCCGCAGGTGATGGGATGGGTGCCCGCCTACGGCATCGACGCTTCGCTCAAGGCGATGCTCGCCACCCCGGCCATCGGCCAGTCCATGACGCGCATCGGCCTGCAGTTCTGGAATCCGAGCGCGGACGGCAAGAGCGTGGTCTTCGCGCCGGTCGACGCGACGGGCAAGCCGGTCAACGCCGCCAGCGTCAGGCAGCTGACGCGCTGGGCGCGCAGCCACGGGGTGCAGCCGCTGCTGACCGTCTACAACAATTCGCAGGTGATCAACCGCTGGGACTGGCCGTGGGCGCGCCGTGCGTTCGCCGAGCATCCCGAGGAGTTCACCGCGGCCCTGGTGGCCGCCGTCGACAAATGGGAGCTCGATGGCGTCGATCTCGACCTGGAAGGCGAAGGCGACCTGTCCGCGGATCGCGCCGCGTACGCCGCCTTCGTGCACCAGCTCGCCGCGGCGCTCAAGGCCAAGGGCAAGCTGCTGACGGTCGACAGCTTCCACAGCCCGTGCGACAACGCGCCCAACATGCGCTGGTGGAGCGACTGGGTCGGCGACGTCGCCACGATCCACAGCATGGGCTACGAGGACCTGTACGAAGGCAGCAAGGCGACGTTCACGCCCGAGGGCCGGCCCGTCTGCGAGAACGGCGCGCCGCTGTTTCGCTACAGCTGGCAGCTCGACTACGGCGTCAAGGCCGGCTATCGGCGCGACCAGATCGTCATGGGCATGCCCACCTGGGTCGACAACTGGGGCTCGGGCGGCATCGGCCCGGGCGTGGTCGACCACCTGCGCGAGGTACGCGCCCTGGGCGGCGGCGTCGGCCTGTGGGACATGCAACTGGCCGCGGC
>Ga0207657_10007996_pt1 | contig 10779 bp, 9 predicted proteins | sample KBSC33metaG_FD_184316 | JGI IMG/M metagenome (GOLD analysis project Ga0207657, IMG submission 184316) | Corn rhizosphere microbial communities from Kellogg Biological Station, Michigan, USA - KBS C3-3 metaG (SPAdes) (version 2) | ecosystem: Host-associated > Plants > Roots > Rhizosphere > Soil ... | reverse complement strand
CCGAGCACGGCCTGGTGATGCATCAGGTGCAGGCTCATGTACATGATGCGCGCCATGAACCCTTCCACGAACAGGCTCGCGCCGCGCAGCGAACCCATCAGGTTGCCCACCGTCGTCTCGCGGCCGATCGACACGAGCGAGCCGTAGTCGCGGTAGACGTACGGGTCCTTCTGCGGCGGCCGGCCCGCGGCCTGGCCCACGAATTCCTTGACGAGGTAGTCGGCCTGCTGGTGCGCGGCCTGGGCACGGGGCGGGACGTGCTTCCCGTTGCCGTCCGTGCACGCGGCGCAATCGCCCAGCGCGTACACGCCCTCCACGCCCGGCACGCGCAGGTGCGCGTCGACTTCGATCTGGCCGCCCTTGGCCAGCGGCAGGCCGAGCGAGCCGAGGAATTCGGGCGCGCGGATGCCCGCCGCCCACACGCACAGGTCGGCCGGGTAGACGTTGCCCTGGTTGTCGCTGACCTGTTTCTTGTCGATGCGGCTCACGCGGCAATCCGCCACGACGCGGATGGCGCGCTGATCGAGCAGGCGCGCGGCCGCCGTGGAAACGCGTTCCGGCAACGGCGCGAGGATGCGCGGCGCGCCTTCGAGCAACGTGATGCGCACGTCGCGCTGCACGTGCAGCCGGCGAAAGCCGTAGGCGGCGTAAGCCCCGGACGCTTCGCGGAGTTCCGCCGCCAGCTCGACGCCCGTCGCGCCGCCGCCGATGATGACGATGTCGAGGCCGGCATCGGCGGCGCCCTCCTCCTTCTGCTGCTCGGCCTGGGCGAGCAGGCGCAACAGGCGCAGGCGGAACCGCTCCGCATCCTCGGTGGCATTCAGGGAAATGGTGTGTTCGCGCGCGCCGGGCACGCCGAAGTAATTCGACGTGCTGCCGACGGCGATCACGAGGGAACGGTAGCCGAGCGTGCGTTCGGGCAGCACTTCCTCGCCGTCGCCCGGTGCCGTCACGGGCGCGATCGTGATGTGCCGCGCGGCCGCGTCGAGCGCCGTCATGGCGCCGTACACGAAGGAAAAGCCGCGATCGTGCGCGAGCATCTGGTACGACAGGCCTTCCTGGTGGATGTCCAGCGTGCCCGCCGCCACCTCGTGCAGCGACGGCTTCCACACGTGGTACAGCCGGCTGTCGACGAGGGTCACCTTGTCCGGCCCCAGCTTGCGGCCCAGCTTGCAGGCCAGCTCGAGCCCGCCCGCACCGCCGCCCACGATCACGATATCGCTCTGCAATCCTGCCTCCGTCGGTCGCGCCCGCTGTCGGGCAAACGGAAACAGTCTACTACGAGGCGCCCGATGCGCCCGTCACGGATCAGTCGCGGTCGTGACCGTGACCGTGGCCGTGGCCCTCGCCATGACCGTGGCCTTCGCCATGGCCGCGGCCGTGCTCCCAGCCGTCGCGACCGCCGCGGCCCGGACCGTCGCGGTATTCCACGCGCTCGACGACGCGCACGTCGCGCGGCGCGCGGTATTCCTCGCGGTAGCCGACGTGTTCACGGTAGCGCGGCACGTACGTGTTCGTGTACCACTCGTCGCGCACGAACAGCACCGGACGGCCGCAGGCGCCGTAGCGGCCGCAGAACTTGGCCCAGTGCTTGCGGTGGCCCGGCGGCACGCGCAGGTACACGGGTTCCGCGATGTATTGCGGGGCCGGCGTGATGATCACCGGCTGCGGCGCGTACACGACGGGACGGGGAACGTAGTCGCCGATGTCGATGCGGCCGTAGAAGCCCGGCTGGCCGACGCTGACGGAGACGTTCGTCTGGGCCAGCGCGGGGAACGCGGCGGCGCACAGGACTGCGCCAAGGATCAGGGATTTCATAGGATGACCTCGTTATGGTTTTATATGCACAGTAGTTTATCAAACGAAACCTTGCGCCCGATTGCCTGCAACAGATGCTTACATTGTCGCCGGCGTGGAAATGCGACAAGCGAGGCGTGCGCTTGGGACGCCGCCCAGCGGCGCGCCGCCGGCGGCCATGTTGGGCTAAGCTGACGCCAAAGGAGAGCGTCATGAAACATCGTGCACGCTGGAGCCTGCTCCTGCTGGCCTGCCTCATGCTGGTGGCCTGCCAGGACCGGCGCGAACCGGTGAAACCCACCGTCACCCTGGCCGCAGCCACTGCCGCCATCCCCGGCTGACACGCGCCACGCGCGGCCAGCCGCCCTCTTCCGGCCGCATACGCGTGCCGGCGCCGTCGCGCAGCCGTTCGCCCGCGCTTTACCGGCGCGCCGCGCAGCGGTTAGAATCCTCCCTGCCATAAGGCAACGCTAGGGGTCCTGCAGCCGCATACGCGGCCCGCGGGTGAGACACACCCTTCGAACCTGATCTGGGTAATGCCAGCGAAGGGAAGCATGCGGACACCGGTCGCGTACCGGGTCCGGCCCTCCCTTGCCGGCTCCACCCGTCACCGAGACGCAACGAGGAGCGGCATGCAGCACCACCCGGTTTCCAATTTTTCTACACGCACCCGCCCGCCCGCAGCGGTGCGGCCATGAACGTCATCGTCCTCGGTGCCGGCGTCGTCGGCACCGCCACCGCCTGGTATCTGGCCGAGGCCGGTCACGACGTCACCGTCGTCGAGCGCCAGCCCGGCCCCGCCCAGGAAACGAGTTTCGCGAACGGTTGCCAGATTTCCGTCTCGCATGCCGAGCCGTGGGCCACGCCGGCCGGCCTCGTCAAGGTGCTGCGGTCGCTGGGGCGCGAGGACGCTCCGCTGCTGTTCCGCCTGCGCGCCGATCCGCTGCAATGGCGCTGGTGCCTGCAGTTCGTGCGCGAATGCGCGCCCGGGCGCGTGGCCGCGAACCTGCGCAACATCGTCGCCCTGGCCGACTACAGCCGCCGCAGCCTGCAGGCGCTGCGCGCGCAGACGGGCATCGCTTACGACGATCTCACGCGCGGCATCCTCCATTTCTACACGGACGAACGGGAATTCGAGCACGCCAGCCGCGCCGCAGCCGCGATGCGCGAGCTGGGCTGCCCGCGCATGACGGTCGACGCCGACGAGGCCGTGCGCATCGAGCCGGCGCTGGCGTCCGTGCGCCGCCACCTCGTCGGCGCCGACTTCACGGCCAGCGACGAGTCCGGCGACGTGTACCGCTTCACGTCGCAACTGGCGGCGCGCGGCGCGGCGGCCGGCATCCGCTTCCTGTACAACACGACGGCGACGCGCCTGCGCGAAGCCGGGGGCGCGATCGACGCCGTGGAAATCATCGACGCGGCGGGCCGGCACCGGCTGCTGGAGGCGGATGCCGTCGTCGTCGCGCTGGGCAGTTTTTCCGTGCAGCTGCTCGCGCCGCTGGGCATCCGGCTGATGATCTATCCGGGCAAGGGCTATTCCGCGACCTACCCCATCGTCGACCCGGCCGCCGCCCCGACCGTGTCGCTGACGGACGACGGCCACAAGCTCGTGTTCTCCCGGCTGGGCGACCGCCTGCGCGTGGCCGGCACCTGCGAGCTGAACGGTTACACGCGCGACCTGAACCCCGTGCGCTGCGCCGCCATTACGCGGCGCGTGCGCGCGCTGTTCCCCGGTGCCTGCGACTACGACGACCCGGCCTACTGGGCGGGTCTGCGGCCGCTGACGCCGTCGAACGTGCCGTACGTGGGTCGCACGCGCCTCCCGAACCTGTATCTGAACACAGGGCACGGCACGCTGGGCTGGACGATGGGGTGCGGCTCGGGCCGCGCCATCGCCGACATCGTGTCGGGACAGCGGCCCGACGTGGATTTTACGTTTTCGTAGCGCAATGATTCCCCGATTTAACTTTCGGTATTCTTTACACTCCTCCTGTGTGTTACAAAGTGTGAGGATGCAAGCCGTTGATTTATATCAAATCGTATGCACTGGAACGCGCCTTGCTTATTACGTGGATTGCACCAAACCCAGGTGCATCTAGGAGCTAGCGTGATGAAATCGACAATTCTGAAAGTGGCAGTAACCGCTGCGATTGTGACCGGGGCGTCACCAGCCTTCGCAAACCTCATTTACGCCGACGGCGTGCAAGTGACGGGGACCGGACTCGGTGCCGTACAGACGGTCGTGACCGTCCAGGACAACAATCTCAAGGGCGGTACGGACAACGGCACGGAGTCGGGCTGCGTGACCTACTCGGGCACTCTGTCCAACCCGACGTATGCCTGCGGCATGGGCCTGCAAGGGAACGACAACACGGCCGGCAGCGCGGGTAACAACACGTACCTGCTGAACAGCATCACCGGCCTGACCGACGCGGGCCAGCTCGGCCTCGTCGTCAACGTCAGCGAAGGCGCGCCGGCCAATGACGCCAAACTGACCGACCTGTACCTGAGCTTGTACAACATAACGTTGGGCACGACGAAGTACTTCGCCTACACGGGGCCGGACCTGATCCTCAAGGACACCGACGGCGTGGGCGTGTCGGGCAAGCACACCTTCATCCTGAACGACGCAGAGGCGCTGGCGGCCAAGGCGTTCTGCCCGGTGCTGAGCGATTGCGTGGTCGCGGGCGGCGTCCAGTTCGCGTTCGGCACCACCGAGGCGACGCCGGAGACGGTGTACATCGGTGCGTTCGAGGGCGGTGGTGACACCGGTGGCGGCGAAGCGCCGGAACCGGCTTCGATCGCCCTGTTCGGCGCCGGCTTGCTCGCACTGCGCGGGATGCGCCGCAAGGCAAAGAAGTAACCGAGGCAGTACCTGCCGGCAGGCGCCGTTCGGGCATGTCCCTGACGGCGCCTGTTTTCATTCACCCAAGCGCGTCGCGCGGCCAGGCGGCACGACAGGTTACACTGTCGCCTTTTACACACCGCCACCACGCCATGTCGTTCGCTTCGCTCGGCCTGATCGACCAGATCACGCGCACCCTCGCCTCGCTCTCGTACCACACGCCCACCGCCGTCCAGGCGCAGGCGATACCCGCCGTGCTGGCCGGGCGCGACGTCATGGCCGCCGCTCAGACGGGCACCGGCAAGACGGCCGGCTTCGCGTTGCCGCTGCTGCAGCGCCTCGTGATGGACGGCGGCCAGGTCGCGAGCAATGCGGCGCGCTCGCTGATCCTCGTGCCCACGCGCGAACTGGCGGAACAGGTGCACGAAAGCGTGCGCGCCTACGGTGCCGGCCTGCCGCTGCGCACGATGGTCGCGTACGGCGGCGTCAGCATCAATCCGCAGATGATGCGGCTGCGTAAGGGCGTCGACGTCCTCGTCGCGACGCCAGGCCGCCTGCTGGACCTGCAGCGCCAGAACGCCGTGCGTTTCAACCAGGTGCAGACGCTCGTCCTCGACGAAGCGGACCGCATGCTGGACCTCGGCTTTTCGCGCGACATCGACAACCTGCTCGCGCTACTGCCGAAACAGCGCCAGACCCTGCTGTTCTCCGCCACGTTCTCCGACCCGATCCGTGCGCTCGCCGCCAAGCTGCTGCACGACCCCGTCGGCATCGAGGCGACGCCGCGCAACACGACGGTCAAGGCGATCCGCCAGTGGATCGTCCCCGTCGACAAGAAACGCAAGCCCGACCTGTTCCTGCACCTGCTGGCCCGGCACGACTGGCCGCAGGTGCTCGCGTTCGTGAAGACGCGCAAGGGCGTCGACCAGCTCGTCGACCTGCTGGCGGCGCGCGGCATTGCGGCCGACTCGATCCACGGCGACAAGCCGCAGCCCGCGCGCCTGCGCGCGCTCGACCGCTTCAAGGCGGGCGAGGTGCGCGTGCTCGTCGCGACGGACGTCGCCGCGCGCGGCCTGGACATCGACGACCTGCCCGTCGTCGTCAACGTCGACCTGCCGATCGTCGCGGAAGACTATGTGCACCGCACGGGGCGCACGGGCCGCGCGGGTGCGTCCGGCGAGGCGGTGTCGCTCGTGTGCGCGGACGAGGTGCAGCAGCTCGCCGCCATCGAGGCGCTGACGAAACAGAGCCTGGCGCGCAAGGAGGAAGCGGGCTTCGAACCGGAGCACCGCGTGCCGCAGACGACGACGTCCGGCGCCATCGTCAAGAAGCCGAAGAAGCCGAAGAAACCCAAGGGCGCCAAGGACGCACGGGCCGATGCGCCCGTCGTGCAGGAAGACGTGCGGTTCCGGCGCTGACCCGGCGGAACCGCTTCACGCCACGCGCAGCGGTACCGGGTCGCGCAAGTCCGGCGAGGCCGGATACCGCGCCCCCGCTTGCAGCTTCAAGTAACGGCCGACGCGCAGGAACACGTAGTACATCAAGGTCAACGGCGTCGCGTTCGGACCGCAGTCGAGCACCTGCACCATGCCCTCTTCCACGTCGATGTCGACGGCAGGCGAGCCGCACCAGTCGATCTTGAGTTGCACACGGTGGCGGCCCGCTGCGACGGTTACGCGAATCTCGCTCCCGTTGCCGATGCGGCCGCGCTCGCTGCCGTCGACGAGGACGCGATAATCGCGCATCCGGTCCTGCCACGCGGCGGCGCATCTGCGTATGATCAGTTCAGCCATGTTCCATCCATTCGTTCACCTGCGCGCCGGAATGGCGCGCAACGGCAAACTAATTTTACGGGAAGCAACACCTGTACATACTCACGGTTTGTCACGAACGCTAGCGCAACGTCAACCAGAACTTGCGCACACCCTCGTCCTCGTCGACCGGCCCCACCGTGAACCCGAGCTTCTTGACGAGGCCGATGACGGGCGCGTTCTGCGGCAGCGCCTCGCCGACGATCTCGCGCGTGCCGCGCGCCCGGCAATAGGCGATCAGCTTGTTCATCAACATGACGCCGAGGCCCTTGCCCTTCAGGTCGGAGCGCACGGTGACGGCGAATTCCGCGCTCATATTGTCCGGGTCGGCCACGACGCGGCTCACCGCAAGCGTTTCCGGAAGGCCGTCCGGCCCCGTGCGCGTGGCGATGAAGGCCATCTCGCGGTCGTAGTCGATCTGCGTGAAGCGCGCCAGCTGCGCCGGCTGCAGCTCGCGCACGCGCACGAACATGCGATAGCGCACGTCGTCCGGCGTCAGGGCATTGAAGAACGCCACGTGCGCGGCGCCGTCCTCGGGGCGGATGGGGCGCAGCAGGATCGTCCCGCCCTGCCACGGCACGACTTCCTCCAGCTCGACGGGGTACGGACGGATCGCGAGCCGGTCGAGCGCATTGCCCGCGCGGTCCGGGGGCGCGACGCGCATGCGCGCATCCAGCACGACGGCGCCGTTGCCGTCGGCCAGCAGCGGATTGATGTCCAGCTCGACGATCTCCGGCACCTCGGCGACGAGGCGCGCCACCTGCACGAGCACGGCGGCGATGGCGTCCAGGTCGGCGGGCGGATGGTTGCGATAGCCGGCCAGCTGGCGCGCCACGCGCGTGCGCGCGATCAGGTCGCGTGCCAGCACCGTGTTCAGCGGCGGCAGCGCGACGGCGTGGTCGTTCACGGCTTCCACGGCGAGGCCGCCCTGTCCGAACAGGATCACGGGGCCGAACACGGGGTCGAGCGCCGCGCCCGCGATCAGCTCGTGCGCTTCCGGATTCCGGGCCATCGCCTGCACGATGAAGCCGTCCAGGCGCGCGTCCGGCTTCAGTTCCGCAAGCCGCTTCGCCATCCGCTCCGTCGCGGCGCGCACGGCTTCCGGCGTGTCCAGGTCGAGCGAGACGCCGCCCACGTCGGACTTTTGCACGACGTCCGGCGACAGGATCTTCACCGCCACCGGATAGCCGATCTCCGCGGCCATCGCCACCGCCTCGTCGGGCGTCGCGGCCGCGCGCGTGGGCACCGTCGGGATGCCGTAGGCGTCCAGGATGGCCTTCGTGTCCGGGTCGTCCAGCAGGTAGCGGCCCGTGCGGCGCCCCCGATCCAACGCGGCGCGCACGAGGGCGCGCGCCCGGTCGCGGTCCGGTTCGCCGTCGCCGATCGACGCCGGCACTTCCATCAGCAGCTGCTGGTTGCGGCGGAAGTGGACGATCTGCAGGAAGCCGTTCACGGCCGCTTCCGGCGTGCGGTACGCGGGCATGCCCGCCTCGTACGCGATCGTGCGCGCCTCGCCGACGGATTGCAGGCCGAGCCAGCACGCGAGCACGTTGCGCGACGATGCTTTCGCCAGCGGCGCCACGGCACGCGCCACGTCGGCCGGATCGACGACGGCGTTCGGCGCGTGGATCAGCACGACGCCATGCGCCTCGGGGTCGTGCAGCAGCACGTCGATCACGTCGCGGTAGCGCTCGGGCGGCGCGTCGCCGCGCAGGTTCAATTCGCCGCTGCCGCTCCACTCGGGCACGACGTCGCGCAGCTTGGCCACCGTCTCCGCCGACAACACGGCCTGGTGACCGCCGCCGTATTGCAGCGCGTCCGCCGCGAGCACGACGGGCCCCGCGCCGTTGCCGATCAGCGCCAGCCGTTCGCCGAACAGGGGCTTGGCGCGCGCGAGGGTCTCGACCGCGGCGAACAGCTGGTCCGTCGTGTACACGCGCAGCATGCCGGCGCGGCGGATCGCGGCGTCGTACACGTCGTCCGGCCGCGCCAGCACGCCGGACAGGCAGGCACCCGCCGTCGCCGCCTCCAGCGAGCGGCCTGCCTTCAGCATCAACGTGGGCTTGCTGCGGGCGGCGGCGCGCGCGGCGGACATGAACTTGCGGGCATGGCGCACGCTCTCCGCATGGACGAGGATCGCGGCCGTGCCGGGGTCGCTGGCCAGGTAGTCGAGCACGTCGCCGAAGTCGACGTCGGCCGATTCGCCCAATGCGATGAACGTGGAAAAGCCCACGTTGCGCGTGCGGGCCCAATCGAGCACGCCCGCCATCAGCGCGCCCGATTCCGACACGAACGCGATCCGCCCCGGCGCCGCGCCGCCCACGGCGATGCTGGCGTTCAGGCCGATGCCGGGCGCAAGCAGGCCGGAGCTGTTCGGGCCCAGGATGCGCAGCAGGTACGGGTTGGCGGCATCGAGCATCGCCTGCTTGATGCTGCGGCCGCGCTGGTCGCGCGCCGTCGACACGCCGGCGCTCATCACGATGACGGCGCGGGTACCCAATTCGCCCAGGCGGCGCACGATGGCGGGGATCGTCGCCGGCGGCGTGCAGATGATCGCGAGGTCCGGCGCCTGCGGCAGGTCGCCCACGTCGGCCCAGACCGGCAACCCGTCCAACGTGTCGTACTTCGGATTCACGGGATACAGCGCGCCCTTGAAGCCGCCTTCGCGCAGGTTGTGCAGCATGGTCGCGCCCACGCTGCCGGGGCGGTTCGATGCGCCGACGAGGGCCACCGACGCCGGTGCAAACAGTTGCTTGAGGTTACGTACGCTCATCGACGCTCCCAGCCGTGCAAGCCGTCCGCGGCGGATTGGCTACACTTGGTTCGACATCCGGATCGACATCCAATAACGACGACAGCCCATGACGGACACCGACAACGAACGAGGCGCCGATGCCGGCGACAGCGGCAACGGCGGCAACAAGGAAAGCGGATCGCGCAAGGTGATCTACGCGGCCGTCCTCGCCAACCTGGGCATCGCCGTCGCCAAGTTCATCGTGGCCGCCATCACGGGCAGCGCCGCCATGCTCGCGGAAGGCATCCACTCCGCCGTCGACACAGGCAACGAATTCCTGCTGCTGATCGGCGAGCGCAACAGCACCAAGCCCGCCGACAAACGCCACCCGTTCGGCTACGGCAAGGCATTGTACTTCTGGGCGCTGCTCGTCGCGCTGTCCGTGTTCTCGCTGGGCGGCGGGCTCTCGATCTACCACGGCATCAGCGCGCTGCGTCATCCGGATCCCGTCGAGGACCCGCTGTGGAACTACGTCGTGCTGGCCGTCTCCGCGTGCTTCGAGGGCTATAGCTGGAACGTGTCGCGGCGAGAACTGAACAAGCGGCGCAAGCCGGGCGCGTCGCTGTGGCAGACCGTCCATGCGAGCAAGGACGCGTCCGTGTTCACCGTCTTCATCGAAGACACGGCCGCGCTGCTGGGCCTCGCCATCGCGGCCGTGGGCATCACGCTGGGCTGGCTGTTCGACAGCCCGTACTTCGACGCGGGCGCGTCGGTCATGATCGGCCTGCTGCTCGTGGGCGCCGCGTTCGCCCTCGCGCGCGAGACGGGCGCGCTGCTCGTGGGCGAAGGCATCGGCACGGATGCCACGCGGCGCGTGTGCCGGATCCTGCGCGACGACCCGTCGATCGAGGACGTCGGCAAGGTGCTCAGCATGCAGCTGGGGCCGGACGAGGTGCTGCTGACGGCGGCCGTGCGGTTCAACCGCGGCATGCGCATCGACGAAGTGGAGGCCGCGATCGAACGGCTGGAAAACGCGGTGACGGCCGCGTATCCGCCGATCCGCCACATCTATTTCGAATCGGGCGCGCTGCGCTCGGCGATGCGCTGACATCGTCCGTGTCCTAATCCGCGGACGCCGCGGGCAGTGCGCGAAAGCGCGCCGAGCGGGCCTCGAACTCGCGCAGCAGGCCCGCGACGACGGCCGCCGTATGCGCCCGCAGCGCCTGCGGATCGAGGTCCCCGCCGGCCGCGGCCCGCAGCGCGGCGCATTCGTCCAGCTGCGCCAGCGCCACGACGACGTCGGCGCGACCCGGGATGGCCCGCGCGCTGGAGAAATACGGGCGGCAGCGCCGGTCGAGCGCGAACGTGCCCTGCACGAGGCGGTCGACGCCCATGTCGAAGATCACCCGCTCGATGACCTGCGCGGCACGTTCGCCCACCTGGCGCCGGCTGCGCATGGCCCGCGTCGCAAACAAGTGCCTCAAGATGCCCATACGGCGTCGTCCCTTTAGTCGTTGTCGACATGCTACCACGCGCGTCCCGCGCGGCGCAGCGGCATGGCGGCACCGTGCTAGAATCGCGCCGTGAATACC
>Ga0207657_10007995_pt1 | contig 10780 bp, 10 predicted proteins | sample KBSC33metaG_FD_184316 | JGI IMG/M metagenome (GOLD analysis project Ga0207657, IMG submission 184316) | Corn rhizosphere microbial communities from Kellogg Biological Station, Michigan, USA - KBS C3-3 metaG (SPAdes) (version 2) | ecosystem: Host-associated > Plants > Roots > Rhizosphere > Soil ... | reverse complement strand
GAGCTTGATCAGCGTCCGCGACAGCGTCGTCTTGCCGCAGCCGGACTCGCCGACGAGGCCGAGCGTCTCGCCCGCCATGATCGAGAGGTCGACGCCGTCCACGGCATGGATCGACCCGACCTGGCGCTTCAGCAGGCCCGCCCGGATCGGGAAGTACTTGACGAGCCCCTCGATGCGGAGGATCTCCTGTCCGACGCTCGCGCGCTCGTGGAGCTTCTCGTCGACGACTGCCGGCGCCTCCGACTGCTGCTCGGGCGCGCTCACGCGGCACCGCCGACGGGTGCGAACTTGGACGAGCGGCCGATCAGCTCCTCCGCGAAATGGCACGCGGACTGATGCTCGGGACCGCCGTCGATCGGACGCAGCGGCGGCACCTCCTCACGGCAGCGCAGGCGGCCTTGCGAGAGGAAGCAGCGCGGATGGAACGGGCAGCCGGTCGGCCGGTTGATCAGCGACGGCGGCGCGCCGGGAATCGGGCGCAGCCATTCCTCGTCCTCCGTCAACTTCGGCAGCGAGTCCATCAGCCCGATCGTGTACGGATGGCGCGGGTTCTGGAAGATCGTGTGCACGTCGCCGTGCTCGACGATCTTGCCGGCGTACATCACGAGCACGCGCTCGCACAGCTCGGCGACGATGCCGAGGTCGTGCGTGATGAGGATCGTGGCCGCGTGCGTCTCGTCCTGCACGTTCTTCAGCACCTCGAGCACCTGCGCCTGGATCGTCACGTCGAGCGCGGTCGTCGGTTCGTCCGCGATCAGCAGCGACGGCGAGTTCGCGATCGACATCGCGATCATCGCGCGCTGCCGCATGCCGCCCGAGAACTCGTGCGGATACTGGTCGTAGCGCTGCTCCGGATTCGGCACGCCGACGAGCCGCAGCAGATCGATGACGCGCGACTTGACCTTGGCGTCCGATTCCTTCGGATAGTGCGTCTCGATCGCCTCGCCGAGCTGGGAGCCGACCTTGAGCACCGGATTGAGCGACGTCATCGGATCCTGGAAGATCATCGCGACCTCGTCGCCGCGGATCTTGCGCAGCTCCTTCTTCGACAGCTTGATCAGGTCCCGGCCCTTGAACCACGCCTCGCCCGAGACGATGCGGCCCGGCGGCTGCGGAATCAGGCCGAGGATCGACATCGTCGAGACGCTCTTGCCCGAGCCCGACTCGCCGACGATCCCGAGCGTCTCGCCGGGATAGACGTCGTACGTCAGGCCGTCGACAGCGTGCACGATCCCGTCCTCGGTCTTGAACTCGACGACGAGATCGCGGATCGACAGAACGGGCTCAGGCACGCACCCTCCGTTGCTGCGGATCGAGCGCGTCCCGGAGACCGTCGCCGATGAAGTTGATGCAGAGCACGATGACGAGGATGGTCAGGCCGGGGAAGATCGTCAGCCACCACTGCTGCGGGTTCGACTGACCCGAGACGACGAGCGAGCCGAGCGACGGCGTGGGCGGCTTGATCCCGAAGCCGAGGAACGAGAGCGCCGCCTCGGTGATGATCGCCGCGGCGACCGCGAGCGTTCCGTTGACGACGATCGGCCCGAGCGTGTTCGGGAGGATGTGACGGAACATGATTCGCGCGTCGCCGGAGCCGGCGGCCTTCGCGGCTTCGACGTACTCCTTCTCGCGCAGCGACAGGAAGATGCCGCGCACGATGCGGGCGAGGCCCGTCCAGAAGAAGCCGGCCAGGATCAGGGAGACGCGCCACTGGCTCCCGCTTCCGAGGAGCGCCGCGGCGACGAGGAGCACGGCCAGGACCGGCAGCGTCAGCACGAGGTCGGTGATGCGCATGAAGATGTTGTCGATCCAGCCGCCGTAGTAGCCGGCCACGGCGCCGACGATCAGGCCGATGATCGACGAGAGGAAGGCGACGAACACGCCGACCTCCTCGGACGTCCGGATGCCGTAGATGACGCGGCTGAAGTAGTCACGCCCGATCTCGTCGGTTCCGAAGTAGTGCTTTCCCGCCGTCGTCGGGGCATGCAGGATGTTCGTCAGGTCGAGCGTCGAGAAGTCGTACGGCGCGATGAAGTTGGCGAAGGCGCCGATCGCGAAGATGATGATCAGGATGACGAGGCTGACCATCGCCAGGCGATGGCGCACGAACCGCGTCCGCGCGTAGGACCACTGGCTGCGAGCCTTGAGCTCGAGACCCGCCTCGACCGTCGAGTCGAGCAGGCCGCCCGCGCCGCCCAGCACGATCCCGTCGATCGCCTGCGTGGGCGGCGCGACAGCCGCCGACTCGTGGCCGGGCTGGTGCTCGATCTCAGTCATACCGGATCCGCGGATCGAGGAATCCGTAGAGGATGTCGGCAACGAGATTGAAGACGATGATGATCACCGAGGTGACCAGGAGGTATCCCATCACGGCATACACGTCGAGCGCTTGGAGGCGGCCGACGAAATAGAACCCGATGCCGTCGAGCGTGAAGACCGTCTCGGTGATGATGGCGCCGCCGAAGACTGCGCCGATGTTCAGCGCCGCGACGGTGGTGATCGGGATCAACGCGTTTCGGAAGACGTGACGCATGACCACGCGCCATTCCGGAACACCCTTCGCGCGCGCCGTCCGCACGTAATCGGTGTTGAGCACGTCGAGCATCGACGCGCGCATGAAGCGGCTGTAGAGCGCAAAGCTGATCACGCAGAGGGTGATCACGGGCAGCCCGATGTGCTGCAGACGGTCGAGCGACCACGCGCCCTTGTGCGGGCTGTTCAATCCGGACGTGTAGAAGATGCGGACGTGCCACTTCAGGTAGATGTCGACGAACAGGATCTGCAGGAGGAGCGCGAGCCAGAAGACCGGCATCGCAAGCCCGAGAAAGCTGAATGACGTGAAGGCGTAGTCGAAGACCGAGTACTGCCGAACGGCGGAGAAGATCCCGACGATGACGCCGAGGATGAGCGCAAGGATCTCGGCGGTCATGACCACCTGGAGCGTGTGCCCCATCGTGCGCTCGATGTCCGGCCAGATCGGCTGCAGCGTCACGAGCGACTTACCGAGCTTGTGCTCGAAGACGTCCTGCACCCAGAACCAATACCGAACCGGAATCGATCGGTCCAGATGGAACTGGTACTTGAGGTTGTTGAGCGTCTCTTGCGAGATGTTCGGGTGGATACGAAGCTGGCCCAGCGGGTCTCCGCCGAGCGAGACGAACGTGAAGCTGAGGAAGCTCGAGATGATCAGCACCGGGATGCTGTAGAGAATCCGGCGCGTGATGTAGGTCAGCATGGCCGTTCTCCCTTCGTGGACGATCCCGGGACCGGGCGAGACGGCCCGCGTCCGCCGTCGGGTGACGGCGGACGCGGGAATTGCGGGAGGGTACCGCTACTGCGGTTCCCTCGGGACTACGACCACTTCCACTGCTCGAGGTCCCAGGTGAAGCCCACGCCGGCGTTGTCGGTGATGTTGTGCAGACCCTTGTTGTAGGTCAGCACGTCCGGCAGCGCGTACAGCGGGATGGCCGGAACATCGTTCGACATCAGCTTGTCGGCCTGGATGAAGTCGTTGTTGCGCTTCTTCGCGTCCAGCTGCGTCTTCGCATCGTCGAAGAAGTTCGTCGCCTTCCGGTTGCAGTAGGCGATGTAGTTCTGGCTGCCCTTGCAGCCCCAGATCGGCCCGAACCCGCCCGGGTCGATGGAGCCGCCGTATGCGAACTCGATCATGTCGAAGTTCCCGGCGGTCAGAACCGTGTCGCCGAACATGACACTCGCGGGCTGGAAGTCGTCCACGAGCTGGATGCCGATCGAGGCGAGGCCGGCCTTGAAGATGGCCTCGCTCGTCTGGCGGCGCGAGTTACCGGCGGTCGTCGTGTACTTGAACTTCGCCGGATAGCCCGAGCAGGTGAAGTAGTTCGTGTTGCCGGGCGTGACCGAGGACGGGCCGCCCGTGCAGTGCTTCTTGAGAATGTCGAGCGCCTTCTGCGGGTTGAAGTTCCACTTCTCGAAATCGGCCTTGTACCGATTGTCGCTCTGGAACAGGGTGATGTTGTCGAGCGGCTTCAGGCCGTCGGCGACGCCCTTGAAGATCGCGTTGACGAGACCCTGGCGATCCATCCCGAGCATGAGCGCCTGACGCATCCACGGCGACCGCAGCAGCGGGTTGCTCGCCTTCGGCCCGAACTCGAGCTCGATGTGCTCGAGGTAGAGGCCCGGGGCGACCTTGTAGTTGATGCTCGCGTCGCTACGAAGCGAGGTGAGCGCCGTCGACGGCTGCGGGTACGCAATGTCGACCTCGCCGCCGCGAATCGCCTGCACCTCGGAGTTGGTGTCCGTGATGATCTTGAAGTTGATCTCCTTCAGGGACGGCTTGTGGCCGTACCACATCGGGTTCGTCTTCAAGGTCAGGCCCTGGCCCTTGGTGTAGTTCGTCATCAGGTACGGGCCGTCGGAGACGGGCTTGCCGTCGCTGCCGCAGATGCAGCTGGCCCACATCGTGTTCCAGCTGTCCGACATCTTCGCCAGAGCAGCGGACGGGTAGATGAAGCCGAACAGATCGCGGTAGTCGGCGAAGGGACCGCACGGAGCGTCGGCGGTGCAACCCTTCGTCTTCCAGAAGAAGGTGACCTGCTTGTCGCCGTTGTGCGTGAAGCGGGCGATCTGGTTCAGACCCTGCCGGCTCGCCGGGTTGTTCTTCGGGTCGGTGATCGCCTTCCACGTGTAGACGAAGTCCTTGTAGGTGACCGGGAGCTTCTTGCCGCCCCAGTTCCAGAAGGCATCCTTGCGGATCGTGTACGTGATCGACTTCTTGTTGATCACGACCTTCGTCGCCAGATCCGGGACGTAGGTGAGCTTGTTCGTCACCAGGTAGGGCGCGCGCAGGACCGGGTTGATCCCCGCCCAGTTCGCCCATGCGAGGTTGCTGTCTGCCTCGGACGTGTTCCAGGTGCCGGACAGGTCCTGCTCCATGGCCACGACCGCGGTCGACTTGGCCGCCCGGGCCGCCGGCGTCCGCGGCACGTTCGCCCACGCCTGGGCAAACGGTGCGGCGGCGAGCTTCGCGCTCTTCGACGAGGCGGCCGTCTTGCTCGTCGCCGTGGCGGACGTCGCCACGCCGAGCACTGCAACGACCGCGCCCACCAAGAGCCAGATCCGTCTGTGCATCGATTCCCTCCGTTTGTGTGCGCCGGGAGCCCTCCGAGGACGACAGCGCTGCTCTTCTCCTACGCCTCGCGAGGCGTCTCGTCAGGTGCTAAAGACGACGGCGCGGAAGCATAGTTAGCGTGGCCACAAGATGCCAGCGGCGCCTAGACGGGCACGAGGCCGCGATTGCGGCTCAGAGGCCCGGCATTCCGAAGCATTGCGATGTCGCCGATCTCCAGGCCGCCCGGCTGGCGCGGCGCAGTGACCGCCGGGGGAATCCGACCGGCGGAGGAGCCGCCGACGAAGCGCCCGACGAGGAAGAGCGAGCCGGAGGTCGCCGAGATCAGCACCACGGCGGCCGCCGCGGCGAACGGGACCCGCACCGGATAGCGGCGGCGGGCCACGAACGGCGCCGCCGGTGCGTCGACGAGCGGCGCCTCGCGCAGGACCTGGGTGGCCCGGGCGGCATCGGCCGCGAAGCGGCTGCAGGCCGCGCAGCCGTTGAGATGCTGGTCGAGCCGAACTGCGTCGAGCTCGCACAGCTCGCCGTCCAGGCGCACGGAGACAGCCTCACGGGCCCGCATGCAATCGGTAGGCGGCACGGGGATCAGCATCGACTCATGGGTTCAGACGTCACTGGTCGGCGCCGGTTAGTAGGAACGAGATGAGAGACGGTTTCCGGAACGATAGGGGCGTGAAACCGGAGATCCGCCTGCACGAGCTGGGCGCCGGCCCGCGCAGCCGCCTGCTGGTGGTGCTCGACGGGCCCGAGTACCAGCGGCAGATGCGGCTGCTGGGGCTCCTCCGGCGCTTCGTCGAGCGCGGCGAGATCCGGCCGCACCGGGTCGCCCTCGTCGTCCCCGAGAATCGCATGGAGACCTATTCGGCATCCGCCCGGTTCGCCCACACCCTCGTCGAGACCCTCGCCGATCTGAAAGGGAAGCCGGTCGGGGTCGGCTCGAGCCTCGGCGGCCTCGCATTGCTGCACGCCCACCGGCTCGAGCCGAGCTCGTTCGCGGGGCTCTTCCTCCAGTCCGGCAGCTACTTCCGCCGGCGGAGCGACCCCCAGGAGTCGCGGTTCGGCCGCTTCGGGCGCATCGACCGCTTCGTCGGCACGGTCTTGCGGGGCGTAGACGAGCCGAGGCCCGTGCCGACGACGCTGACCTGCGCGCTCGACGAGGAGAACTACGTCAACAATGCAGCCGTGGCCCGCGCGCTCGCCGAGCAGGGGTACCCCGTGGAGTTCCACGCCGCGCGGGGCGGTCACGACTGGCCGACGTGGCGGCGCGCGCTCGAGCTGCACTTGCCGGCGTTGCTGCGGAGGGCGTGGAGGTGAAGACGCACTCCATCGGGCTCGTCCTCGGCGCCGAGGACGACTGGCCGCGCGCGTTCGAAGCGCTGGCCTCGCGGCTCGGCGAGTTCGAGTGGCGCGGCGAGCGCCACGTGCTCGACGTCAACCGCGTCACGTACGAGCCGTTCGACCTTCGCTACAAGCCGCGCTACACGCTCGTGCTCGACCGCGTCGGGTGGTGGTACCTGCTGCCGCGCGAGTGGTTGAAGAAGGTCGCGTTGATGGACGACGTCTACCTGCTCAACAATCCGTTCACGTTCCAGGCGATGGAGAAGCACAGCGCGTACTGCGCGATGATGCGGCTCGGCCTGAAGGTTCCCGAGACGTGGCTCATCCCACACAAGCAGCCGCCGTGGAACGAACGCTTCCCCACGACGGCGGCTCGCTACAACCAGGCGTTCGATCTCGCGGAGGTCGGCGAGCGCGTCGGCTTCCCGCTCTTCCTGAAGCCGTTCGACGGCGGACAGTGGCGCGGCGTCGTGCGCGCGAAGAACGCCGAGGAGCTGCGCCGCCGCTACGACGAGTCGGGCGAACAGCTGATGCACGTGCAGGCGGCGATCCACGGCTTCGACGTCTTCGCGCGCAGCCTTTCGATCGGTGCGGAGACGATGGTGATGTTCTTCGACCCCGACAAGCCGATCCACGACCGCTACCAGGTGCGCCACGACTTCCTGAACGCGGAGCAGGGCGACGAGGTGGTGACGATCTCGAAGGTTGTCAACGCGTTCTTCCGCTGGGAGTTCAACTCGTGCGAGTCGCTGATCCGCGGCGACGACGTGTGCCCGATCGACTACGCGAACGCGTCGCCGGACGTGGCGCTGACATCGCTCCACTACTACTTCCCGTGGGCAATGTGCGCGCTCGTGCGCTGGTGCTCGTTCTGCGTCGCGCAGGAACGCAAGATGCGCATCGACGTCGATTCCCGACCGTGGTTCGAGATCGGCGACCGTGAGGATCTTTCGTACGAGGAGAAGCTGCGCGAGTACCGGCGTCTCGCAGACGATCATTTCGACGCCGACGCGTACGCCGAGTTCTGCGCCGGCCCGATGGCGCACGTGGACGAGTACGCACACGAGTGGTTCACGAGCGACGAGTTCGACCGCGTGCTCGTCGAGACGGTGCAGACGACGTTCCCCGCCCACGAGCACGATCAGTTCGTGGCGCACTACCGCGGACTGCTGCGCTCGTGGGCGGACGATGCGTCTACGAGCCGTTCACCATCGCGGTGATGTGCGTGCGCGCGTCCGCGACGAGCGCGTCGATCAGGCCGGCTGCCGACTTGCCGGAGGTTGCGTTCGCGATCTGCGCGAGCGTCTTGCCGCTCTCCAGCTGCGTGCGGAGCGCGTCGGCCGTCGTGCCGAGGTAGGTCGCGGCCGCATCGAGGCCGCCCATCCGGTCGCCCGGCCCGTGCCTGTCGTGGAGCCCGTTCACCATGTCGGTGATCCGTTGCGTCAGGTCGGACGGCGCGTTCGCGCCGAGGGTCGCCTTCGCATCGGCGACGAGGGCCGCGATCAAGCCGCCGGCCGACTTCCCACCCGTCGCGTCGGCGATCTGCGCGAGCGTCTTCCCGCTTTCGAGCTGTGCGTGCAGCGCGTCGACGGTCGTACCGAGATACGTCGCCGCCGCATCGAGACCCGGAGGGCCTGGACGGAATGCGACCGCGAGCGGACGGCTCGCGGTGTGGGTGTGACCCTTCGCCGCAATCGCGGTTCCGCCGCACGCGAGGGCGGCGACCGAGGCGGCGGCGAGAGCCGTGCGTGTTTTCTTCATGGGCACCAGGATCGGCCTGCGCCCTAAGAGGGAGTTGCCGGGTTTCTAAGAAGCGTCTACGCGGCGCGGCGCGCGAAGCCGATCGCCCGGTACTCCGCGAAGTACGTGGGCCACACCTGGAGGACGCGTGCGCACTCCTCCATCAGCTCGACGCTCGGCGGCCTGTCGCCGCGGACGGTGCGGCGCAGGATGTCGTAGCTGACGCCGTGCAGCACGTGGGCGAACGTCCCCCACTTCACGTTCCCGCCGGCCGAGACGTAGATGTCGCCGTCGGCGAGCAGGAGCTCGCGCAGCGCGTCGCCGAAGGGCTTGTCGGACGGCTCGACCACGGCGCGAATGGTCGCGCCCGGGTCGGACGGACTAGCGTGCGGCGAGGCGCTCTTTCGAGACGCGTTCGAGCGTCTCGACGAACACGGGCAGCTCTGCGGCCAGGGCCGCCACGAGCTGCCAGTCCAGCACGAGCAGCCGAGTCGCCTCGGTCGCCGTCACCGTGGCGGTGCGCGTGCGGCCGAAGCCCGCACCCCAGTCGACTGCAGCCACCTCGCCGAAGAATTCGCCGGCGACGAGCGTGCGGACAACCCGGCCGTCGGCCTCGACCTGCACGCTGCCCTCGAGGACGACATAGAGGTCACGCGTCACCTGCCATTGCTCGACGATCGGCTCGCCGGCGAGCGCGTGATGCTCGTGTGCATCGCGCAAGACGCGCTCGGCCTGCTTCTCGTCGAGCGCTGCGAACAGCGGCAGCGCGCGCAGCGCGTCGACGTCGAGGCGCGCACGCCGGAGCCAGCCTTCGGCAAGCGGCGCGTAGCTCGTGACGGTGGAGACCGCCCTGTCGGGTCTCGTGTCGACCGGCACCGTCGCGGCGAGCTCGATCGCGCGCTCGATGCGCGCCGCGGTGGTCGAGAAATTGAGGATGCACAGCCGGAGCGCGTAGCGCCCGCGCACGCGCGTCGTCGAAAGGAAGACCTCGCCGTCGGCCTCGAGCGCACGCACGACCTCCGAGTTGATCCGCTCGAGGACAGCCTCGTCGTCGACGCTCCGCGGTCGACGCCGGAACGTCACGATTCCGAGCGACGCCTCGGTCAGCAGCTCGAGCTCCGGCGACGCCTCGATCAGCGCCTGCGCGTGCAGAGCGAGGTCGAAGCAGCGGTCGATCGCCTCGCGAAATGCGTCGACGCCGAAATACTTCAGCGAGATCCAGAGCTTGATCGCACGGCTGCTGCGCGTCAGCTGCAGGCCGAGGTCGGAGAAGTTGACCTCGCGGTCCGCGGCCTTGATCCCGTAGAGATACTCGGCGCCGACCCGAAACCCGCGCTGCAACAGCGCACCGTCGCGCACGAGCAGGGCGCCGACCTCGATCGGCTGGTACAGCCACTTGTGCGGGTCGAGCGTGACCGAGTCGGCGAGCTCGAGACCGGCGAGCGCGGCCCGGCCCCGCTCGACGAGGCATGCGGAGGCGCCGTAGGCGCCGTCGACGTGCAGCCACACTCCGTGCTCGGCGCAGATCGCGGCGAGCTCGGCGAGCGGGTCGACTGCGCCGGTGCCGGTGGTGCCCGCATTCGCGCACAACGCGAGCGGCGTGCGGCCTGCGGCGCGGTCGGCCGAGATCGCCGCCACGAGCGCGTCGGTTCGGATCCGCCCGCCGATGTCGGCCGGGATGATGCGGACCGCCTCGGGCGCAAAGCCGAGCGCCCGCGCCGCGCGCGCGAGCGAGTTGTGGGTCTGGTCGGACATGTAGAGGACCGCGCCGCCGTCCATCGCACCGACGCGCACCTCGCGCGCGCAGGCGAGCGCGGTCAGGTTCGCCGCCGAGCCGCCCGAGACGAGAACGCCGCCCGCGCCGTCCGGGTACCCGACCCACTCGCGCAGCCAATCGAGGACGACGAGCTCGAGCGCGCTGGGCCCGGAGGCGCCGAGCCACCAGCACGTATCGACGTTGAGCGCGCTCGCGATCAGATCTCCGAGCGCACCGGGCCACGTGCCCTCGCCCGGGATGTAGGCGAGGTAGCCCGGATGGGAGATGCGCGCGACGAACGGCAGGACGTCGCGCTCGAGCGCGGCGAGGATCTCCTCGTAGCCGGAGGGCCCGGCCGGCGGCGGCGACGCGAGGCGGGCCCGCAGCTCCTCCGGCGTGGCCGCGACCACGACGGGCCCGGGGTTGCCGGTCAGGCGATCGACGAGCAGGTCGATCGTCCGGTATCCGAGCCGCCGCATCTGCTCGGCGTCGAGGGCCAGCGGCGAAACGCCCTTGGCCTCGACCGTGCTGCCGTCCGGAGTGGAGCTAGGCGGGCTCGAACCGCCGACCTCCTGATTGCGAACCAGGCGCTCTCCCAACTGAGCTATAGCCCCGGGAGCCCCAGTTTAGCCGGGATCGGCCCGAAGCTGCCCGGCGCGGATCCGCTTTTCCATGTCCTTGGACTCCTCGCGGTACCACGTTCCGTCCTCGAACTCGATCGCGGGATAGAGCCGCTGGCCGGTGTGCTGTTCCATGTGGTCGCGCTTCGAGCGGCGGACCGGCCCGGGCGCGACCTCGTACTCGATCCCCATGTCCTGGAGCGCCTTCTCGATCTTCCA
>Ga0207657_10007994_pt1 | contig 10785 bp, 9 predicted proteins | sample KBSC33metaG_FD_184316 | JGI IMG/M metagenome (GOLD analysis project Ga0207657, IMG submission 184316) | Corn rhizosphere microbial communities from Kellogg Biological Station, Michigan, USA - KBS C3-3 metaG (SPAdes) (version 2) | ecosystem: Host-associated > Plants > Roots > Rhizosphere > Soil ... | reverse complement strand
GACGCCGCTCGCCGCCGGCCAGCCGGACGGGTTCGCGAGCCAGGCTGGAGGCCATGGCGGCGGTGTCGGGGTGATGCGGCGCAGCGCTCGCCATCGCGAGCGCCAGCAGAATGGAAGCGATCATTGGACGGTCCTTTCAGAATTCGGGGTGGGAGGCGCGAGCGGCGAACCGCTCGGTACTGAAGCGGTCGTCGGCAGCGTTGAGCCCTGCTCCGGCGCTGCCGACCCGTCCCCGGCCGGCTCGATCTCTCGCGCCCAGTCGATGGCATCGACGTAGATCCCAAGCGGATTCTTGCGCAGCGTCTCGGCAGTGACCGGAGGCTTTGAGACGATCGTCAGGATCGCTGTCCAATGCGCGGTGCCGGCAAGATTGCCGCGCTCGAAGCTCACCTCGATCCACTTCACCTGGAACGACCGGTCGGAGGCGCGGACGACGCTGGTCACCTGAACCGACACGGTGCGCTCGCCGATCTCGGCAAACGGGTTTGCCGCGCGGGCGTAGTCCCCGAGGAAATGCGCGCCGCGATCGGTGACGAAATTGTAGGCCGAAAGCCAGTTCTGCCGCATCACGACCGGGTCGAGCGAGATCGAGCGAACGTTCGTAATGAAGCGCGCAAGATGCCAGGCCACCTGGGGATCGGTCGGCTGGAAATCCTTCTCGGCCTCGGTGACCGCGCGGGCTTCGCCGAGCTTATCGACTTCGACGACATACGGCGTGATGTGGCTCTGGAGCGACTGCCAAAGCAAACCGCCCGCGAGCCCGCCGGACAACAGCAGCCCACCCAGCGCCATCACGCGCCAGTTGCGGGCCTGAACGCGTGCCGAGCCGATTCGCTCGTCCCAGACCTGCGCTGCCCGCTGATAGGGCGTGACTGGTTCCGGCGTTCGTCCGTAACGCTGAACTGCTCTTCGAAATCCCATCGGATCAGTCCTCCTTCTCGGCAATGTCCGGGGTTGCGCCGGCACCGCCGTGGTCGCCTTCGCGGATGGTCTGCATGGCCAGGTGGCGGTGGTGCCGCGCTGCCGCTTCGGTCCGGAGCTGGCGGGCCCATTGCGGCGCACCGTCGGCGCCCGAGGCGGCGCCACCATTCTGCGCCGCCGATGTCTTGCCGCCGGCGAGCAGAGCGGCGCGTTCGCCGCCCTCGGCGGCGGCGCCAAGGCCGGTTGCGGTGGCGAGCTTGCCCCGCGCGGCATGACCGGCGGCGCTCGCAACGCCCGACAGCCCCGCGCCAATCGACGACGACCCTGAAGTCTCCTGCCCGAGCTTGTAGGCAGCGGACGCCGCGCTCCCCATCGCCGTACCGGCGCGAAGAGCGCCTATTCCGCCGCCGGCGAGCGCGCGGGTCGCGGCCGCCGCGCCGCCGCCGGCGACCGCCAGAGTGCCCGCACCCGCCGCCGTTGTCCCGACGGCAGCTCCGGCCCCGAGCTGCGGTGCGCCGGCAACAAGGCCGGAAGCGATGCTCGGCCCGAAGATCCCGAGACCCATCAGGGACAGGCTTGCGAGGACAAGGCTCATCGCCTGGCCAAGGTCCGGCTCCTGCCCGCCAAGGGTCGAGACAAACTCGCCGAAGAAGCCGGAACCGATGCCGACGATCACCGCGAGGACCATGACCTTAATTCCGGACGTGACGACGTTGCCGAGGACGCGCTCGGCAAGGAAACCGGTCCGGTTCCAAAGAGCGAAGGGCACGAGCACGAAGCCGGCAAGCGTCGTCAGCTTGAATTCCAGAATGGTGACGAAGAGCTGGATCGAGAGAATGAAGAAGGCGACGATGACGAACAGCCAAGCGATCAGGAGGATGACGATCGTCAGGAAATTGTCGAAGAACGAGGTGAAGCCGAGCATCCGGCTCGCCTGATCGAGCAGCGGCCAAGCGGCCTCGAAGCCGATCCCGGCAAGCTTCCCCGGCCTTAACAGGTCGTCGGCGCTGATCGTGCCGCCACCGGCGGTAATGCCCAGGCCTGAAAACGAGCGGAAGATGATCTCGGACAGCGCCGAGAAGTTGCCGATGATGAACGCGAACGCGCCGACATACAGGATCTTCTTGAGGAAACGGCCGATGACATCGTCCTCGCCGCCCATCGCCCAGAACAGGCCGGCAAGCGTGATGTCGATCCCGACCAGGACCGTCGTCAGGAAGGCGACGTCGCCGCGCAGAAGCCCGAAGCCGCTGTCGATGTACTGAGTGAAAGCCGCAAGAAAGCGGTCGATGACGCCAAGGTCGTTCATCGCAAAAAAATGCCTGTCAGCTGGAGATGCCGCGGAGCCCGCGCAGGGGAAGACGGGGACTCCGCGGCGGTTCGCCGGGCCGACCGGGCCCGGCGTGGCGAAGCCTAGTCGTGCGTGCTCGAATAGGCCTTGCCGGTCCCGAGGAACCGCGTGGTTGCAGCGCGTGCATCCGCTTCGCCTTGGGCGCGCGCCGCGCGATCGATCGACTGGCTGCGGAACTCGGCGGCAAGCAGGTCCTGAAGCTGCATCTGCTGCTTGGCGCTCAATGCCAGAAGCTGGTTGGCCGCCTGCTGCGCCTGCAGGGCGCCGACCGAACTCTGGCTCCGGCCGGAGAGGTCGTTCAGGAGCTTCGAATCCGACTGAATATTGGACACGACCTCCGCCTGGACATCCATCGCGTGCCGAAAGCTATCCATCGCGGCGGCGAGCCGGGCCCTCGCATCGGCGACATGCTGATCGGTGGACAAGGAGCCGCCGGTGGCATTGGGAAACAGCGACTTGAACGAGGCGTCGACCTGCCCCGACTTGAAGCCGATCGCCTGCGCCTGATTCATCAGTCCGTCGATCTTCTCCAGCGCCGACGTCATCTGCTGCAGCTGGGGGAAGTCGAACGTCTGCAAGTTACGGCCCATATTCTCGAGCATCGTCGCTTCGTTCTGAAGCGACTGGACCTGATGGTTGATCTGCTCGAGCGCGCGCGCCGCCTGGAGGATGTTTTGCGCGTAGTTGCTGCCGTCGAAGACCGCGATTTGCGCCGCGGCGGGCGCCGGGACGAGCGCCAGCGGGATGACGGCGGCGCCAGCGAGACCGATGGTCACACAATGTGCAAGCTTGGTCATGATCACTGCTCCTTCTCTTGGGGGTTTGGCTTGATGAGGTCCGCCGCCCAGGCGAGGCCGCGCCGGTCGAGGAAGCGGCGGGCAAAATCGCCCTCGCCGTCCTCGACGAGGGCGTCGATCAGCTGCTGGGAGGCGGGATCGCCAGAGGCGCAGAAGGCGCGCGCGATCGCGCCCAGCTTCAGGTCGAACAGCCGGTTTCCACGGCGCGACTGAAGATAATAATCGCGCTTGGGGCTCGCTCTCGAGACAAGCTCGATCTGCCGCTCGTTGAGACCGAACCGCTCGTATGTTTCCCGCGACTGGGGCTCGCCGGCACGGTCGTTGGGAAGGAAGACCCGCTGCGGACAGCTCTCGATGATCGCAGGCGCGATGCTGCTCCGGGCGACATCCGCCAGCGACTGGGTCGCGAACAGCACCGACACATTCTTCTTGCGCAGCACCTTGAGCCACTCGCGGATACGCGCGGCGAACAAGGGGTGGTCGAGAAACACCCAGGCTTCGTCGAGCACGAGGAGGGTCGGCGAACCGTCGAACCGCTCTTCGAGCCGATGAAAGAGATAAGTGAGCACCGGAACGATCGCTGCCTCGTTCCCCATCAGCTCCTCCATTTCGAAGCCGTGCACGTCGCTCAAGGCCAGCGTGTCCTGGGCCGCGTCGAGCAACTGCCCGAACGGGCCTTCCAATGTGTAGGGAAGCAGTGCCGCCTTCAGCGCGTTCGACTGCAGGAGCAGCGACAGTCCGGTAAGCGTCCGTTCGGCCTCGGGCGCGGTGGCGAGGCTCAGCAGCGCCGACCAGAGCATGTCCTTGACCTCGGGCGTGACGGAAACCTTCTCGTGCGCAAGCAGGCCTGCGAGCCACTCGGCCGCCCAGCTGCGCTCACTGGCCTCGTGGATCCGCCGGAGCGGCTGGAAGGTCAGCGATGAGGCTTCGCCGGCGCTCAAGGCATGATGGGTTCCGCCCATCGCCAGGACAGCGGCGCGCGCCGACCAGCCCTTGTCGAAGATGAAGAGGCGCGCGTGCTCGTAGCGCCTGAACTGCATCGCGATCAGCGACAGCAGCACGGATTTCCCGGCTCCGGTCGGGCCGACCACAAGCATGTGCCCGACATCGCCGACATGAAGCGACAGGCGGAAGGGCGTCGATCCGCTCGTCTCCGCGACCAGCAGCGGCGGGCCGGACAAATGGTCGTCATTCCGCGGCCCGGCCCAGACGGACGACAAGGGCATGAGGTGCGCGAGGTTAAGCGTATGCACCAGCGGCTGGCGGACGTTCGCATAGACCTGTCCCGGAAGGCTCGACAGCCAGGCTTCGACCGCGTTCACGCGTTCGCGGAGCGTGGCGAAGCCGAGGCCGTTGACGGTCCGTTCGACCAACCGGATTCTTTCGTCGGCGGCCGCCGGGCTCGATCCCTTGACCGTAACCGTCACGGTCAGATGGCCGAAGGACACATAGTCCGAACCGAGCGCCTGCAGGGCAAGATCGGCATCGGCCACCTTATTGTCGGCATCGCTGTCGAGCAGCTGGGCGGGCTGGTTGTACATGACCTCGCGAAGCATCGCGGTCACCGACTTGCGCTTGTTGAACCATTGCCGGCGGAGCCTGGTCAGCGCCTTGGTCGCCTCGACCTTGTCCAGGGGCAGGAACCGGGTCGACCAGCGATAGGTGAGATCCTGATGATTGAGCGCGTCCAGAATCCCCGGCGTCGTGCTCGATGGGAAGCCGAGAATTGTCAGCGTTCGCAGATGCTGGTCGCCCAGCTGCGGTTCGAGCCCGCCGGTGAGCGGCGTGTCGGCGAGAATTGCATCGAGATAGATCGGGGTGTCGGGCGGCCGCACCGGGTGCCTGCGGTTGGAGACCGCGGCATGCAGAAACGTCAGCGTCTCCGCGTCGTCGAGCGGGCGCAGCTCGGGCATCAGCCCCGAGAGGAGGTCGAATGCCCGATTGGTCTCGGTCGTGAAGGCGGCGAGCGCCTCGTGCCAGTCCCGGCCACGTACCGGCTCGGCCTTCTCGACCAGGGCGCGCTCCGCCCCGGCCTGGGCGTCGGGCGGCGGCAGCCAGACCAGGGTCAGATGATAGCGGCTCTCGAAATGGTCCCGCTCTCCCTCGAAGCTTGCCTCGCGCTCCTTGTCGACCAGTCCCGAAGCCGCATCGGGAAACCGGCTTGCGGGATAGCCCAGCGCTTCGATCCGCTCGGCATCGAAGAACAAAGCCCAGCCCGAACCGAAGCGCTTCAGGACATTGTTGACCCTAGCGGAGATCGCGACGAGCTCGGCCTCGGTCGAGCTTTCAAGGTCCGGACCGCGATACGCGAACGTCCGCTGGAAGCTGCCGTCCTTATTGAGGACGATTCCGGGCGCGACCAGTGCCGCCCAGGGCAAATGGTCGCTCAGCCGGTCGGCGCGATGGCGATATTCGGCGAGGTTCAGCATTCCAATTGCCCGGCCAAACGAAGGTGGCGGGAAAGAACCGCGGCGAAATCGGGATCGCGCTTGGTCGCGAGCACGCAAAGCGAATGCCCGGCGAGCCACAGCAGCAGCCCGGCGACCCACAGCTGCAGGCCGAGGCCAAGCGCCGCGGCGAGTGTCCCGTTGACGATGGCAAGGCCGCGCGGCGCGCCGCCAAGCAGGATGGGCTCGGTGAGGGACCGGTAGACCGGCGCCTCGAAGCCTTCGATGTGGGACCCGCCGGTCATCCGATCAGTGCCCCGCCACCGAAGCTGAAGAAGCTGAGGAAGAAGGAGGAGGCGGCGAAGGCGATCGACAGCCCGAACACGATCTGGATCAGCCGCCGGAAACCGCCGGCGGTCTCGCCGAAGGCGAGGGTCAGGCCGGTGGTGATGATGATGATCACCGCCACGATCTTCGCGACCGGGCCTTGGACCGAATCCAGGACTTTCTGGAGCGGGGCCTCCCAGGGCATGCCCGAGCCCGCGGCCTGGGCCGAGCTGGCGATCAGGGCGGCCGCGGCGAACAGGGCCGCGCGCGGGATGCAGATCGAGCGGGACAAGGCAGCAGGCATGGTCGTTCTCCTCATGGGATGGGCTGATCGAGAGGGCGGAGTGCATAATCGCCGGCAGCATCGAGGCCCTCGACGCATTCGATGCCGGCGATGCGGCGGGCTGTCCCGCGCCCGGCGATGAAGACGACAAGGTCGATGGCGTCGGCGATCAGCCGCCGTGGAACCGTCACCACGGCTTCCTGGATCAATTGCTCGAGCCGATAGAGCGCCGAGCGGGCGCTGTTGGCGTGGACCGTTGCGATCCCGCCGGGATGGCCGGTGTTCCAGGCCTTGAGCATGTCGAGCGCCTCGGCCCCCCTCACTTCGCCGACGATGATCCGGTCGGGCCGGAGCCGCAGCGTCGAGCGCACGAGATCGGCCATGCTGACCACGCCCGGATGAGTGCGGAGCGCCACCGTGTCGGCCACCGCGCATTGCAGCTCGCGCGTATCCTCGATCAGGATCACGCGTTCGTCGCGCGGGCCGAGCTCGGCAAGCAAGGCATTGGCGAGCGTCGTCTTGCCCGAGCTGGTGCCGCCGGCGACCAGGATATTGCGACGGTCGACCACCGCGAGGCTGAGCAGGCGCGCGGTGTCCGCGTCCATGATCCCGTCCCTCACATAATCGCCAAGCGTGTAGATCCGCGCCGCCGGCTTGCGGATCGAGAAGCAGGGGCCGGTCGAGACCGGCGGAAGCAGACCTTCAAACCGTTCTCCCGCGCTACTTCCGTGCGGCGGAAGTTCGGCACTGACGATCGGCGCATCGCGGTGCACCTCCACGCGGGCATGGCTTGCGACCAGCCGGATGATGCGCTCCACCTCGGCGGCAGGAATGCGATGCCCGGTATCGCTGCAGCCCGAGCCCAGGCGGTCCAGCCGGACGGCGCCGTCGGGGTTGACCATGACCTCGATGACGAGCGGGTCGGCGAGCGCTTCGCCGATGACCGGGCCCAGGGCGGTGCTTAGCATCGTGCGCTGGCGATTGGCGGTCTCTACGAACCTCATGAGCCCGTCTCCGGGTCGAAGGTCCGTGTTCCCGAGGCGAGCTGCTGTTCGAGGCAGGCGATGAAGGCGTGGAAGCGGTCACGTCCGATCGCCCGCGCGACCTCATCGTCCTCGGCGAGCGGTGCGTTCACGGTCGGCATGTACGGAACGAACAGCGCCAGGCTCTCGATCTCGACGTGACTGTTGCACTCGATCCGTTCGAGCAGGCGCGAGATGCGGTCGGGCCGAACCTGGAACGTCTGCTCCAGTTCGCTTGCGCCCCGGCGGTTGAGAAAGGCCCGGAGCGCAGCCACGAGCACGGACGATTTGGTCGCCCCTGGCGCGCTGCCGAGCTCCTCGAGCTCAGCCGGCGGGAAGATCTGATAGCGGACCGGCCTGGATTTGGTCATCGCGGGGGCCATCAGAAGCTCGGCAGCAGGTTTGATGCCCCGCGGCCTTCATTGTTGACGGCATGGGCCGAGAGAACGGGGCTTAGCGGAGCGGCCGGAGAGCGGGGGTCGAGCGGCGTGTCGGCATCGTCGTCGCCAGATCCGAGTAGGTCGAGCTGGTCCGGGGAAACGGCCCTTGCCCGCGGCCGATTGGGACGAAGGCTGTGCTCCTTCGCAAGGCCGCCTTCCGACGCTTCGCTGTGCGGTGCGGATCCCTCGGAAGAGCGAATGGCATCGGCGAGCAGTCCGGACCAATCGTCGGACCTGCGATCCGGACGATCTTCATAGCCAGCCTCGGCAAGCAACGGCGGAGGCGCAACGCGGCCCGCGAAGTTTGCGTCCTCGAAATAGCGCAGCTTCTTCGCGCGGATCGGCGCCAGGCCCGAAATCAGGACGAGCTCGTCGGCGGCATCGAGCTGCATCACTTCGCCCGGTGTCAGCAGCGGACGCGATGTTTCCTGCCGGCTGACCATGACGTGGGCCAGCCACGGCGAAAGACGGTGCCCCGCATAGTTGCGCATTGCGCGCTGCTCGGTGGCGGTACCGAGCGCATCCGAGATCCGCTTGGCGGTGCGCTCGTCGTTGGAGGCGAAGGCGATCCTCACGTGACAATTGTCGAGGATGGAATTGTTCTCGCCGTATGCCTTGACGATCTGGTTGAGGCTCTGGGCGATCAGGCATGCGCGGACGCCGTAGCCCGCAAGAAAGGCAAGCGCGGTCTCGAAAAAGTCGAGCCGCCCGAGTGCTGGAAATTCGTCGAGCATCAGCAGGAGCTGCCGCCTGGAGTTGGGCTCGAGCGCTTCCGTCAGCCGGCGGCCGATCTGATTAAGAACGAGGCGGATGAGCGGCTTCGTCCGCGAAATATCCGACGGCGGAATGACCAGGTACAGCGAGACTGGCCGGGCAGCGGCGACGAGGTCGGCAATTCGCCAGTCGCAGGCGGACGTGACCGTGGCGACGGTCGGATCGCGATAGAGGCCAAGGAACGACATGGCCGTCGAAAGGACACCGGAGCGCTCGTTCTCGGACTTGTTCAGAAGCTCGCGCGCGGCCGATGCAATCACCGGGTGCACCCGCGGCTCCTCCGCCGTGCCGATATGATTTGTGGTCATCATCGCGCGCAGGGTGGAGACGAACGGGCGTTCGGGATCGGAGAGAAAGGATGCGACGCGCGAGAGCGTCTTCTCTTCCTCGGTGTAAAGGACGTGAAGGATCGCGCCGACCAGCAACGAGTGCGACGTTTTCTCCCAGTGATTGCGCCGCTCGAGCGCGCCTTCTGGGTCGACCAGGATATCGGCGATGTTCTGGACGTCGCGGATCTCTTCGGCGCCGCGGCGAACTTCGAGCAGGGGGTTGTAGCGCGCCGAGCGGACGTCGGTTGGATCGAATAGAAGGCAATGCGAGAAGAGCGAGCGCCAGCCCGCGGTCAGCTTCCAGTTCTCGCCCTTGATGTCGTGGATAACCGCCGACCCCGTCCAACTGAGGAGCGTCGGGATGACGAGACCGACGCCCTTGCCGCTCCGCGTCGGCGCAAAGGCGAGGACGTGCTCCGGCCCGTCGTGACGGAGATAATGATCGTCGAACCGGCCAAGGAATACGCCGGCGTCACGAAGCAGGCCGGCGCGCGCAAGCTCACGGTGGCCGGCCCAGCGGGCTGAGCCGTAGGTGGTCACATTGCCGACTTGGCGGGCACGCCAGAGCGAACCGACCACTGCGGCTCCGCACCCCAGAAATCCCGACGCCGCAGCAAGCGAACCCGCCCGGTTGAACACACCCGGCGCGTAGGCTTCGTACGAAAACCACCAACCGAACAGCAACCAGGGCCGGTAGAAGGGCCAGCGCCCGATCACGAACCAGGGAGCGCCAAGTCGCGCCTGGTAGCCGAGCATGGACGCAGCCCACTGGGTCGAGGCCCAGACGCCCAGAATCAAGATCGCGAACACGATCGCAATTTGGCCTATCAGGAACTTGGTTGGCGTCATGCCCGGCTCCCAGCCGGCGGCGCGCCAGCATTGCAGGGCATGCCATCGGCCGGCGGGCCGAGTCGGGGCTATCGTCCGGTCAGCGCAGCAGACGTCTGTTCGACGAATCTGAGGCCGTCAGGCTTCACGAGCCCACGCGCGAGCGTGGCCCGATTTCAACTAACTGATGGCGTCTTGGTAGAATCCGCTTTGGGTCAAAAGCAGAGATGAGCTGCTCGTCCTCCAGATCGGTGGAAGGCTTTGCGTTCCAACCTACCTCGCGCCACCGAGGTTCTGCCTGAAGAAGTCGATCGCCTTTCGCGTTGTGTAGGGATTCACCGACGAATAGTGATTGTCGTGCGGCATGAAGATCAAGGATACGTCCTTGTTCGCAGCCATCGCCTTCTCGAAGAAGCGCATGGTCGAGCCTGCCGGCACGTTCTCGTCCAGTGCGCCGGCGATCATGAGCAGCTTGCCTTTCAAACGGTCCACCTGAGCGGTGGAATCGAGGCTTGCCCAGTTGATCGGCACTTCGAGCGACCTCGTACGCAGCAGGGAGCCGCCGCTGTAGACAGGCGTTCCCTGGAAAGCCGACCAATGATAGTCGAGATACATTCCGTGGAACGTGCCCGGCGGAACGACAGCGACACCGACCTTGAAGAAGTCGGGCTGCGTCAGCATTCCGCGGAGCGCGCTCCAGCCGCCATATGACGCGCCTGAAATGCCGACGCGGTTGAGGTCGATCCAGCCGTATCGCGCCGCCATCTGCCGGATAGCTGCCACGTGATCCTCAAGGTTCATCGTATCGAGGTGACCGTGCATGGCTTCCGAGAAAGCGCGCGAGCGAAAGGCAGTGCCGCGGGCATCGATCACCGCGGCGGCGAAACCGAAGCGCACCAGCGCGCTTGGCTGGAGTGCGCCAAGCTGCCTCAGGGCCGTCATGAAATTGTGCGGCGCGACTGCGGTGAGCGGGCTGTCATACTCCGTATCGATGATGGCGTAGCGCTTGCGCACATCAAGATGCGCCGGCTTGTAGAGCACGCCGTAGATAGGCTCGCTGCCCGCCGCCGCACTCAGCATCATCGGAACTGGCGGTCGGTATCCTGCGGAGAACAGCCTGGTCGTATCCGCTTTTTCGAACGTCGAAACGAGGCTGCCGTCGCTCGTCCTTCGGATCGAGGCCTCGGGCGGCCGGTCGAGCGACGAAGCATTATAAACGAAGTAGCGACCGGACGGGGAGACCACCTTGTAGCCCGCCGCGCCGTCTAGCGAGAGGACGTCGTTCTCCTCCCCGGTCAGCAGATGATCGAGTTTTTCTGGTGTCAG
>Ga0207657_10007991_pt1 | contig 10786 bp, 9 predicted proteins | sample KBSC33metaG_FD_184316 | JGI IMG/M metagenome (GOLD analysis project Ga0207657, IMG submission 184316) | Corn rhizosphere microbial communities from Kellogg Biological Station, Michigan, USA - KBS C3-3 metaG (SPAdes) (version 2) | ecosystem: Host-associated > Plants > Roots > Rhizosphere > Soil ... | reverse complement strand
GGCCTTTTCGAGATTGACGGGTCCGGGCTCGGCCAGGCCGGCGGTCTTGTCCAGCGATTCGGCGGAGATGTCCACGGTGAATGAATTGTGCGCGGCATCCAGCGCCGTCACTGTCATGCATGCGCCATTCAGCGCGATGCTGTCCCCGATGCCCACGTCATCCAGGTAGCCGGCCGGCGCTTCCAGGGACACGCGCTTCCCATAGCGCGCCGATGCTGCGCCCGCGCCGGTCAAAGAGCTTTCGAGGTCGTGCACGGCGGCGATGCGCCCCACGCCGGTGATGATTCCGGTGAACATGCCCCGTATTTTCGGCTAAAACTGATCTCGACCCGCGACGCGGGCCACTACGCGCAGATCGGGGCCGATCATGTCGCTGGACAGGAATTTCAGCGGGATCGCCTGTGCCAGGTCCGTGAGCGGTCCGAAATGTGCCATTTCACGGCCCTGGCCCACCAGTTTGGGTGCGAGATACACCAGCAATTCATCGACCAGCGCTTCGCGAATCAGCGATCCGTTGAGCTTGTGGCCGGCTTCGACGTGCAGCTCGTTCACCCCGCGCTGCGCCAGATCGCGCAGCATCGCGGCAAGGTCGACCTTTCCGCCCGCCCCCGGCAAATGAATCACGGTCGCGCCGCGACCTTCAAGCGCGGATTGTCGCTGTGCGTCCTGCGCCGCGGCGTAGATGAACAGCCCGCGCCCGGGAAGGAAGATGGCCGCGTCAAGCGGAGTTTGCAGCCGGCTGTCGATCACCACCGCATCGGGCTGCCGCAGTGTCGGCACGTGGCGCACGTCCAGCCTCGGGTCGTCTTCGAGCAGCGTTCCGATGCCGGTGAGGACCGCGCCTGCGCGGGCGCGCCATGCGTGGCCATCGGCCCGCGCCGGCTCGGACGTCATCCACTGGCTCACGCCGTTGTCCAGCGCCGTCCTGCCATCCAGCGAGGCGGCGATCTTCATCCGCAGCCATGGCGTCTTTCGAACCATCCGGCTGAAGAATCCGAGGTTCAGCTCGCGCGACTCGAAGGCTCCGGGCCCACAGAGCACCTCAACGCCCGCCGCCCGAAGCCGCTCGAATCCCTGACCCGCCACCCGGGGATTGGGGTCGGGCAAGGAGGCGACCACCTTGCCGATACAGTGGGCCACCAAGGCGTCGCAGCAGGGCGCCGTCCGCCCATGATGCGAACAAGGTTCCAGCGTCACATAGGCAGTCGCGCCGGCCACGGAGTGGCCCTTGGCGGCGGCGTCCCGCAAAGCCATGATTTCCGCGTGGGCGCCCCCGGCGGCCTGGGTGTGCCCCTCGCCAAGGAGCTGCCCGCCGTCGGCGGAAACGATCACGCAGCCGACCCGGGGATTGGGATCCGACAGGCCCACCGCGCGGCGGGCCTGCGCCAGCGCCTGTCGCATGAAGGGGTCGGACGTATGCATAGCGGCCATTTTGCGGTATCGGAGCAACAGCGCGGCGCAACCACTCGCCGGGTGCAGCTGACCGGTTGTCGGCCCAGAGGTGGCTTGGCGACCGGGTTCCGATAAGGTCCAGCTTCAGTCTATGGCACAAGAACAAGGAGCAGGCATGCGCAGGGTCAAGCAAAGCGGCTTCACGCTCATCGAACTGATGATCACGGTGGCGATCGTCGGCATCCTTGGTTCGGTGGCGTATCCCTCCTACGTCAGCCACATCGTCAAGACCAAGCGCAATGCCGCCGAGAGTTTCATGATGACCGTGGCGAACCGGCAGGAGCAGACGATGCTCAATGCGAGGAGCTATTTCGCTGTGGCGACGGGCACCACCGCGGAGTGGACCGCGGCCAATCTCGCGATTCCGGCCGAGGTGTCCAGCAACTACACCGTCACGGTGGCTGCGAACAACGCGGCGACCCCGCCCACATTCACCGTTACCGCCACGCCATCGGCAATTCAGGCGGCCAAGGACACGAAGTGCGGCATCCTCACCCTCGACCAGACGGGGACCAAGACCAAGTCAGGCACCGCGGCCTCATATTCGGATTGCTGGTGACGCCATGACGATTCGCCGCCGTTCGCCCCGCCCCTGCAGTTTTGCGGTCCGCGGTTTCACCCTCATCGAGTTGATGGTGACGCTGACGGTGGCGGCCATCATGCTCGGTGTCGGCATTCCATCGTTCAAAAGCTTCGTTGCCTCGCAAAAGGTCAAGTCGGCGGCCTATGACCTCACCACCTCGCTGATGATCGCGCGCAGTGAGGCGCTCAAGCGCAATGCCAGCGTGACCGTCGCGCCGGACACTGCGGATACATGGACGGCGGGGTGGACCGTGAAAGTCGGCACGACCACGCTGCATCAGCAATCGACGATGTCCGGCGTCACGATCACGAAGGCGGCGTCGGCGGCTTCGATTCCTTCGAACTTCGTCTATGGCGGCAGCGGCCGGCTCACGTCGGCTGCGAGCGCGCAATACCTTCAGATCAACGGGACCTCGTCGATCAAATGCGTGAAAGTCGATTCAACCGGAATACCCACGACCCAAACGGTGGCCTGTCCATGAAGCAACCCTCCAATTCCACTCGCCGCCGCAACCGCCAGGGCGGCGCCACGCTCATCGAGGTGCTCGTCTCGCTGGTGATCCTCATGATCGGCCTGCTGGGCCTGGTGGGCGTGATGATCCAGAGCCAGCGCGCGCAACTCGAGTCCTATCAGCGCGTCCAGGCGCTGCTGCTGGTGCAGGACATTGCCGCCAGGATCACCATCAACAAGACGTCCGCCAGCTGCTACGTTCTTGCCAGCTACATCGGCACCGGAAACACCACCGTGCCCGCCGCGAGCGCTTGCCTGGTGGGCACGGCCGAGCAAAAGGCGCGAGTGGTGCAGGACCTCACCGATTGGCGGGACCTGCTGCTGGGCGCATCCGAGCTCTCGGGCACCGACAAGATCGGCGCGGTCCTGGGCGCCAGGGGGTGCATCACCAAAGATGCAGCCACCAACATCTATCAGGTCAGCGTCGCCTGGCAAGGCTCCGCAACCACCGCCGCGCCACCCGGTGGAGTCACTTGCGGCCAGGGCCTGTACGGCGCCGATGATGCCGCGCGGCGCGCGGTCAGCCTCACCATTCAACTTAGCAGCTGAGCCGAGCCATGCAGGAACCCACTCGCACCCCACAGGCCCGCCGGCCCACCATTGGCGCTTTGCCGTTTGCGCGCCGGCAGGCCGGCTTGACGCTGATCGAGTTCATGGTCTCGATCGTGATCGGCATGATCATGATCGCCGCTTTGGCGACGTTGATCGCGAACCAGAGCAGTAATCGTGCGGAGATCGACAAGTCCGGCAAGATGATCGAGAACGGCCGCTACGCGATCCAGACCATGGCCACCGACCTGCAGATGGCCGGGTATTGGGGGGAATTGACCAGCGCACAGAGCATTCCCGCGTCCTTGCCGGATCCTTGCAGCACTGTGATCGCCGACCTTCAATCGGCCATGGCTTTGCATGTGCAAGGCTACAACTCTCCCGTAACCCTCTCGGCTTCGCTGCAGGTCTGTGTCAAGAACCAGCTACCCGGGACCGACGTGCTGGTGGTTCGCCGGGTGGATCCTGACACCAGCGATATCGAGACCGCCGGCGTCGCCGATTGGGCCAAGGTGGCGGCTCATGCCGGACAGGTGTACCTGCAGACCGGCATGGACTCTTCGGGCGTGCAGTTCTCCTCGGTGCTCGCGGCTGCGACCACCGACGCGACCGCCGATCACACCACTTTCCTGCTCACGAAGAAGGACAAGGTGACGGCTGCGAGTCCGCGCAAGTTCATCGTCCATATCTACTACGTCAGCAAGTGCAGTGTCGAAGTCGCCGGAAGCTGCACTTCAGCGGACGGAGGCACCCCGATTCCCACGCTCAAACGCGTGGAGCTGGGCACGTCCGCCAACAATCCGGCTTTTTCCACCATCACCATCGCCGAAGGCATCGAGAACTTGCAGGTTGACTACGGCCTCGACTCCGACAACGACGGTACGCCCAATGGCTCGGACGTGGACGGGTCGAGCTTCGCGGTGGCGGATTGGCCGAATGTGATGACGGTGAACATCCACCTGCTGGCGCGCGGGCTGGAGAAATCGAGCAATTACACGGACACCAAACTCTATGCACTTGGCACGGCGGGCGCCGCTTCCGCCGCCGTGGCCGATCAGGGTTACAAGCGCCACGCGTTCGTCCAGTCGGTGCGGCTGGTCAATCCGAGCGGAAGGAGGTCACTGTGAAATCACGTCGATCACAGCGGGGGATCACGCTGGTGGTCAGCCTGATCATGCTGATCGTGCTGACCTTGCTGGTTGTTTCCGCAATCCGTTTCGGCAACATCAACTTGAAGATTTCCGGCAACGCGCAGACGGACGCCGAGGCTTCCGCGGCCGCCCAGGTCGGGGTCGAGCAGATGGTCCAGGCCGTAGTCGCCGCGGACAAGATCGATTCAGTGCCCGCCACGCCCGCGCTGGTGGTTTCCACGGGCGGCACCCAATACACCGTCAATGTGAGCAAGCCCGCATGCATCCTGAGCAAGAACGTGGTGACCACCGACCTCGACCCGACGAAAGCGACCGACGTGCCTTGCTTCGAAGGCAGCGACACAGAGAAGCTGGTCAGCGCCACGGGCTCGCTCACGTCATCGCCCACAGCATGCAAGGACCAGCAGTGGGACATCGCCGCCACCGTGGCGGATGCGTCTTCGGGCGCCAGCGTGAACATGTTGCAGGGCGTCGCGCTGCGCGTGCCGGCGCAGGTGCAGTGCCCGTGAACGTTCGCGAGCCGTATTGAGTTTGGAGCGCATATGAAAAAAGTACAGGGTCTCGTTTTCTTCCTGGTCAGCCTGTTGATGGGTTACTCCGCCACGCTGCACGCGGAGGACACGGACATCTATGTGGACAACGCCAATACGTCGGGCGTTCCGAACGTGCTGTTCGTGATCGACACCGGGGCGAATTTTTCGTCGAGTGCGTCCGTGCCTTGCACAGCCTATGCAAGCGGCGGAGCGCCCTCCCTGGGCGCCACAGCCGGCGGCATCGAGCAATGCGCGCTGGTGGACGCCATCAACGGGCTCGCCAACGGCGTGGTCAACATTGGCCTGCTCGTGAATAACAACAACAACTTCGCCACCGACACCCGGTCCGCATCGGATCTTGCCTATCACGAGCCCTGCATCGGCACTTACGGCGGCTGCGTGATCCGCAAATTGACCTTGATGGACTCGGCGGGCAAGGCATCGCTGATCAATTTCATCAAGAGCTGGAAGACCTCCGGACAGGATTCGGCCACCGACTTCAATGTGAAGGCGGGTGGCGACCGCACCGCCAACATGATGCAGGAAGCCTGGGCCTACTACCGCGGCAAGGTCGGCATGTCCGGCAAGGACTACGGGACCACCATCGTCGGCAGCGGGTGCCAGAAGAACTTCGTGGTTTTCATCGGCAATGCGTTCAACGTTTCGGGAACTCCCGCCGATACCGGAACGCAATCGCCATTCGACGGCATCAACGCGCTGACTTCAACCCAGGTGGGCGCGACCTCGGACCAGAAGATCAAGATTTCCGAAACGGTTAATTTCAGCCCGGCCACCTGCGGTGTGACCAGTGCGGCGGCGAGCACCAACGCCAGCAATTGGTCGGAGAACTGGGCCGACGAGTGGGCCCGCCTGATGTTTCAGCAAGACGGGGGCGCGGCCATTGCGGACGGGACCCAGAACATCACAACCTATACGATCGGTGTGGTGGACGACTCCAGTTGCAAGCCGGATTACCCGGCGCTGCTGAGCACCATGGCCAAGTACGGGGGCGGCAAGTACTTCAAGACGAGCAATTCCGCCGAGGTCAAGACTGCCCTGGACACCGTGCTGAACGAAGTCCAGGCGGTGAACAGCGTGTTCTCCTCGGCCAGCTTGCCTGTCAGCGTGAACGCCGAAGGCAGCTTCCTGAATCAGATCTTCCTGGGCATGTTCCGCCCCGATGCGACCGGCGCACCGCGCTGGCTGGGCAACCTCAAGCAATACCAGTTGGTCAAGAACGCCTCCGGCTCCCTGGTGCTGGGCGACTCGTTGGGCAACCCGGCCATCAGTTCCGCGGGAACAGGCTTTATCTCTCCGGTCGCGGTGAGTTACTGGACGAACAAGGACGTGAGCAAGACGCCTGACCTTCAGGGCGGCTTCTTCAAGAATGATCCCAAGGGCGTCCCTGCCAGCGGCTATGACCTGCCCGACGGCGAAGTGGTGGAGAAGGGCGGCGTGGCCCAGCAGTTGCGCCTGGAGAACCTGACCGCCACCTTCAGTGGAACGCGGGCCGCCAGCACCAATCCGCGCCGGCTGTACACCTACTGCCCGAGCGGCAGCGGATGCAACACGAGCTTGACCGACAACAGCAACGAATTTTCGACCGCCAACTCGGGTATCTCGGCCGCCGCCTTCGGTGCGTCCAGCACCATTTCGATCGTCTCCATCGTTCGAAGCGGCACGACGGCACTCGTGACGACCAGCACAAATCACGGGTACAGCAACGGAACGGTGGTCACCATCAGCAACGTCACGCAACCTGAGTACAACGTGACTCAAGCCATCTCGGTGAACAGCCCGACCACCTTCACGATCACGGGCCTGCCCAACTACCCGACCAGCCCGTCGGCAGGTACCTACCAGATTGCCTCGGTCGGCGGCAGCCCGGTCAGCATCGTGTCGATCAGCCGAACGAGCAGCACGACCGGCAGCAGCAACAGCGAAACCGCCACCGTCACCACTTCGGCAGCTCACGGATTCACAACCTCATCCAACATCGCGATCAGCGGCGCCACCGATTCCGCGTACAACTATTCCGGCGTACCCGCTGCGGTGCCCACGACCACTTCCTTCACATTCCCGGTGACCATTAGCCCGCCAGGCACCGCGGTCAACGCGTACCAGGCAACGCGCAGTCCCAGCGGCAATCCTGGGAGGTCGGTGACGCTCGCGAGGTCGGCTGCCAACACGATCATGGGCACCACCACGTCGGCCCATGGCTATTACGTGGGTGAGTCCATCACGATATCGGGCGCTGCCGTCACCGCATACAACGGCACCTTCACCATCGTGACCGTTCCAACGGTGACGACCTTCACTGTGACGAACAGCGGGCTGGGCAATCCGGCCGCGTCCAACGGCACCGTGGCGCCCAATACCAGCACGGCCAAGACGCTGAGCACCGTCACGCGGACGGGCACGGGCGTGACCGCGATCGCCACCGCGACCGGCGCTCCCGCCTCATGGTTCGGCAACGCGGTCGGCGCGACCACGGTCGTCAACATAGCCAAATTGTCCGGGACGGCGACCAACGAGAGCGCCTACGTGGCATCGAACGTGACCATCACCTGCGTGAACGCCACCTGCACGTCCTTCACCTACCCGATCACGGTGACGCCGGCCCTGAGCGCGGGCGGGACAATGACGGCTGCTATTGCCGGTTCCAGTGCCGTGAACCTGGCGGCTGGAGCCATCACCCGCGCCGCCGGCAGCACGACGGCTACGGTGACAGGTGTCACGTCGGGCGCCTTCAGCAATGGCCAGAGCGTGACGATCACCGCAACCGGAACGCCCCTGACCAATGAGTCGGCCTATCTGGGCACGTGGACCATCACCTGCACAGCCCCGTGCACTTCTTTCACCTATGGGCCGGTGGTCCGCACGCCAACCACTCCCGCCACGGGAACCAACATGCAGGCGTACAGCGGATCGACGCCGCCCGACAGGGATACCGTCATCAAGTGGGTGCGCGGCGCGGATAATTTCGGCGACGAGAAAGGCCCCGGCGGTACCGTCACCGTGCGGCCTTCGATTCACGGCGACGTGCTTCACTCGCGGCCGCTGGTGGTCAACTACGGGGACTCGCGAGGCATCGTGGCGTTCTACGGCGCCAATGATGGCGTCTATCGGGCCGTCAACGGAAACCAGACCGCGGCGATCAGCGGCGTCGCCGCCGGCGATGAGTTGTGGGGCCTGGTGCTGCCGGACCATTTCAACCAGTTGAACCGGCTGCGGATCGACTCACCGGAATTGAAGTTCCCTTCCACCACCTTGGCTTCCGCGCTGCCCAAGGACTATTTCGTCGACGGCCCGACGGGCGCTTTCCAGCAGTTGAAGGCGGATGGGACGATCGACAAGGCTTACCTCTTCCTCACGATGCGGCGCGGCGGCGCTTTCATCTACGCGCTGGACGTATCGACGCCCACCGCGCCAGTGCTGCTCTGGAGAATCGATTCCAGCACGACGGGATTCGGAGAGCTGGGTCAGACTTGGTCGAGGCCGCGGCTCACCCTGGTGCCTGCCAGCACGGACCCGGTGCTGGTGTTCGGCGCCGGCTACGATGCCGCGGAAGATTCCGAGCCGCCGGATGTAGACACGTCGGGCCGCGGCATCTACGTGATCAATGCCAAGACAGGCGCCTTGATCTGGAGCGCCAATTCCACCTGTACGACCTCGTCCACCTGTCTGAACGTGCCGGGGATGATCTACTCGATTCCGTCGGACATCGCGTTCGTGGACCGCGACAGCAACGGCAAGACGGACAAGTTCTATTTCGGCGACACCGGAGGCAACGTCTGGCGTGCGGACGTCAATGATGCCAGCACCGCCAACTGGACAGTGACGAAGATCGCCGCACTGGGTTGCGCGAGCGGCACCTGCGCGTCGGGCACCACGCCACGCAAGTTCTTCTTCCCGCCGTCGGTCCTGACCATCAAGCCAAGTGGGGCAACCGGATCCTACGATGCCATCTCGATCGCTTCGGGCGACCGCGAACACCCGCTGAAGAACACCGCGACCGGTTCTTCGTATAACGTTTCCGACCGCTTCTTCATGCTCAAGGATACGGGCACGACGGTGGGCGTTCCCACCACCAGTGGCCTGACGCTTTCCTCATTGTTCAACGCGACCAGCACCGACTGGGACGGCAGCCTCAGCGGCTTCTACCTCACCTTCAACACGGGGGAGAAGGCGGTGAACGCTCCCCTCGCGGTGAACGGCTCCATCTTTGTGGCGACTAATCGGCCGGTGGATCGATCTCAGACGTGCGCCGCCAACCTCGGCGAAGCCAAAGCCTATGCAATCGACCCATTCAACGGCGAGACGGCCACCAACACGCTGCCTGGCGGCGGGTTGCCTCCGAGCGCGGTGACCGGCCTGATCACCATAACGACCACGAACGCAGACAGCACGACCACCACGTCGCAAGAGAAGTTCTGCATTGGTTGCGGAGTTTCGACGCCGCCTGGCGCGCCCCCCGGCGCACCCTGCAACTCCGCCCTGGAAAACTGCAGCCCGGCCAATACGGTGCCGAAGAATCTGCGGCGCACTTACTGGTACAAGAAATAAGCGCGGGATCCATCGGCGATCGCGCCTTTGCGTGATCGCCCGATCGATCGGTCCAGCCGCCTCGGCGGCATTAATTCACAAGAGCACGCGCCAGTAATTCGCACTCGATGCCATCGCCCTGTAGCTACGCTCCAGGGCCATGAACACCCATGCGCTATCGGGACCGGATGCCGGTTTTACGCTGGTTGAATTGCTGGTGACCACGGCCGTGATGGCCGTGCTGCTGGGGCTTGCGACCCCGAAGATGACCGGCCTCATGAGCTCGCTGCAACTCAGTTCCGCCTCCAACGATTTGCTGGCGGGCTTGCTGCTGGCTCGAAGCGAGGCGATCAAGCGAAACAGCCGGGTGGTGATCTGCAAGTCCGCGAATGGCATTTCCTGCGTCAGTTCCGGCAACTGGGAGCAAGGCTGGATCGTCTTCCACGATGCCAACAACAATGGCAGGCGAGACGCCGCAGAGCCCATTCTGCTGCGGGAGCAGGCCTTGGGAGCCAGCTTGCGGCTGACGGGCAACCTGAACGTCGCGCACTATGTTTCCTACACACCCTCAGGCGCGACCAAGCTGGTCAGCGGCGGGTTTCAGGCAGGGACGCTCACCATTTGCCAGCACTCCGCGGCCGCGGGCGAAGCCAGGCAGATCATCCTCAGCACGGCGGGCCGTCCCAGGGTGCAGAAGGCATCGGTTCCGGCTTGTTTCTGATGCGCGCTAGCGGCGCACTTCGTCCACGAGCGTCTTGAACTCGTCGATGTCCTCGAAGCTGCGGTAGACACTGGCAAACCGCACGTAAGCCACCTTGTCGAGTTTGCGCAGCTCTCGCATCACCAGTTCTCCCAGCCGCGCCGAGGGAATCTCACGCACGCCCATGTTCAGCAGCTTTTCCTCGATGCGCTCCACGGCGCTATCGATCTGCTCGGTGCTGACCGGGCGCTTGCGCAGCGCCAGGTTCATCGATCCCTGCAGCTTCGCGCGGTCGTAGTCGATCCGGCGCCCGTCCTTCTTCACTACGGCGGGGAAGGTGACATCGGGGCGCTCGTAGGTAGTGAAGCGCTTCTCGCAGGCGGCGCATTGCCGGCGCCGCCGCACGAAGCCGCCGTCCTCGGCCACGCGCGTCTCGACCACCTGGGTCTCGTCGTTGCTGCAGAACGGGCACTTCATCGCTCGAGCGAGATTATTGGTAGACCGGGAAGCGCCGCGTCAACGCGTTCACTTTTTCCCGCACGGCCGCGATGTTGGCGGCGTCGCGCGGATTGTCCAGCACATCCGCAATCAGATTGGCGGTGAGGCGTGCCTCGTCGTCCTTGAAGCCACGCGTGGTCATCGCCGGGGTGCCGATGCGCACGCCACTGGTCACCATCGGCCGTTCAGGGTCGTTCGGGATGGCGTTCTTGTTGATCGTCATGTGCGCATCGCCCAGAACCGCTTCGGCCTCCTTGCCCGTGAT
>Ga0207657_10007990_pt1 | contig 10786 bp, 10 predicted proteins | sample KBSC33metaG_FD_184316 | JGI IMG/M metagenome (GOLD analysis project Ga0207657, IMG submission 184316) | Corn rhizosphere microbial communities from Kellogg Biological Station, Michigan, USA - KBS C3-3 metaG (SPAdes) (version 2) | ecosystem: Host-associated > Plants > Roots > Rhizosphere > Soil ... | reverse complement strand
CGGCGTGAGGAAGACCGTCATCGGCCAGCCGCCCTGGCCGGAGAGGGCGACGACGGCGTCCATGTAGACGGCGTCGACGTCCGGCCGCTCCTCCCGGTCGACCTTGACGCTCACGAAGCGCTCGTTCAGCAGCTGTGCCGTCGCCTCGTCCTCGAACGACTCGCGCTCCATCACGTGACACCAGTGACAGGCGGAGTAGCCGACCGAGAGCAGGATCGGCTTGTCCTCGGCGCGGGCGCGCGCGAACGCCTCGTCGCCCCACGGGTACCAGTCGACCGGGTTGCCGGCGTGCTGGAGGAGGTACGGGCTCGTTTCCTGCGCCAGGCGGTTCATCCCGGTGAGATCATTGCTGACGTGAGCTATGCGTCACTCGAGGTGGGCACCGTCCACCGAAGCCGCTTCGGCAGGACCGTCCTCGAGGCGGACAACGTCTGGTTCACCCTCCTGACCCTGAACACGAACCCGATCCACTTCGACGCCGCCTACGCGGCGACGACCGAATGGGGGCGTCCGCTCGTCGACTCGACGTTCACGCTCGCCCTCGTCACCGGGCTCTCGGTCGTCGACGTCTCCGAGCGCGCGGTCAACCTCGGCTGGCGCGAGGTGACGCTGCCGGCGCCCGTCTTCGCCGGCGACACGATCCGGGCGGAGACGGAGATCGTGTCGAAGCGCGAGTCGGGTTCGCGGCCCGGGCAGGGGATCGTCACCGTGCGGACGCGCGGGCTGAACCAGCGCGACGAGGTCGTGATCGAGTTCGAGCGAAGCGTGCTGGTGCCGCTTGTTGAAGACTGAGCGGCTCGGCGCGGCGGAGCGATGAGCTTCCTGCCGCTCGCCGGTGCGCGCGTCGTCGACGTGACGGCGTCACTCGCCGGGCCGACGTGCACGCAGCTGCTGTCGGCGCTCGGGGCGGACGTCGTCAAGGTCGAGCCGCCCGAGGGCGACCATGCGCGTGCATGGGGGCCGCCGTTCGTCGACGGCGACGGCGCGCTCTTCTTCGCAGCGAACGCGGGCAAGCGCTCCGTCGTGCTCGACCTCGAGCGCGACCGTGAGCAGGTGCTCGAGCTCGTCGACGGCGCCGACGTGTTCGTGCAGAGCCTCCGTCCGGGTCTCGCCGAGCGCCGCGGGCTCGGGGCCGACGCGTTGCGGGCGCGGTGGCCCCGGCTCATCCACTGCTCGATCGGCGCGTACGGGCGGGTGGGGCCTCTGGCGGACCGGCCGGGGTACGACCCGCTGCTGCAGGCGGCGAGCGGGATCATGAGCGTCACGGGCGAGCCGGACGGGCCGCCGGTGCGGGTCGGGGTCTCGCTCGTCGACTTCGCAACGGGGCAGTGGGCGGCGATCGGCATCCTCGCGGCGCTGCTCGAGCGCGAGCAGACGGGGCGCGGCGCAACGATCGACACGTCGCTCTACGAGACGTCGCTCGCGTTGCTTGCGTCGCAGGTCGCGGCGCATGCTGCAGACGGCGAGACGCCGGGCCGGCACGGCAGCGCGTTCCCGCTGATCGCGCCGTACGAGGTGTTTCCGACGAGCGACGGCGGGCTGATGATCGCGGCGGGAAGCGACGCATTGTGGGTGCGCCTGCGCGGCGCGCTCGGGCTGGTGGACGACGAGCGCTTTCGCACGAACCCGGATCGCGTCCGGAACCGGGACGCGCTCGTGGCGCTGCTCGCCGAGGTCTTTGCCACCCGCTCGAGCGACGAGTGGGAGGCCGTCCTCGCGGAGGCCGGCGTGCCCGCCGCCCCGGTGCGAACGGTCGCCGAGGCCGTCGCGCACGAGCAGACGAGGGCGCTCGGGATCCTCCAACGGCTCGGCGGCGGCGTGACGGTGGCGCCGCCGCTCTCCGTCGACGGCGAGCGGATCCTGCACCGCGCGCCGCCGCCGCGCCGTGGGGGTAACCCCCATTGATCGAATCGCCGGAAATTTGCTGAGCCCGAGGGCGGGCGGTCCGTAAAGGGGGTACCCCCCGCCCCGGCTTCGTCAAGCCTTCGTCAAGGTTGTGTCACGGCCAGGGGCCTGCCCGGTAGAGATAGCCCTCGAGCTTCCGCCCGAGCAGGGATTCGAGCCATTCGGACACGGAGAGAAGGGCGTCGAGGTCGACGCCGGTCGCGATGCCCTCGCCCTCCAGGAGATAGACGAGATCCTCCGTCGCGACATTGCCCGTCGCGCGGGGCGCGTACGGGCAGCCGCCGAGGCCGCCTACCGACGCGTCGAGCAGGGTCGCGCCCGCCTCGAGCGCCGCCAGGCAGTTCGCGTAGCCCGTGTTGCGCGTGTTGTGCCCGTGGAAGCCCGTCGCGCCTGCACGGGCGACGAGCACACGCACCGCGGAGGGCGTCGCGACACCGATCGTATCCGCGAGCACCACCTCCGCCCGACCGTCGAAGCGCGCGGCGAGCTCTGCAACGACGCCCGGGTCGACCCGCCCTTCGAACGGACAGCCGAAACAGACCGAGATCGTCACCGTCGCCGGCGTCTCCCCCGCCGACTCCAGGATCGCCTCTGACCGCGCGACCGCCTGCTCGAGCGAGGCGTTGCCGTTCCGCTCGTTGAAGCTCTCCGTCGCGCCGAACGTGACGTTCACACGATCGAGGCCACTCGCAGCGAACCGCTGCCAGCCGCGCTCGTTCAGCACGAGACCGGAGTATTCGACGCCGTCGCGCCTCTCGATCCCCGCGACCACCTCCTCCGCACCCGCCATCTGCGGCACGCGGTCGTCGCGCACGAAGCTCACGGCCTCGACGCGCGGCAGCCCCGCCGCCGCGAGCCGGTTCACGAGCTCGGCCCGCGTCACCGGCTCGAACGTCTCCGGCTCGTTCTGCAGCCCGTCCCGCGGACCGACGTCGCAGAGCCTCACGCGCACTCCCGCCTCGGTCACGGGCGCAGCCTACTCAGCGGGTGCCGAGCTCCATCCGCAGGAGCCGCGGGATCGCCGCGCCCGCGCGGGCCCAGAGCGGCGTCCGCTCGCCGCGCTCCTCCGCCGCCTCGCACGCCATGATCGACGACCGCACGAGCCCGCCGCCGAGCCGGCGAAACGGCTCCGGCGGCAGCGACGGCACCCGCCGCGTCGCGAGTGGAAGCCGCGTCCACTCGTCGTCCGCGCCGACCGCGAGCGAGGCGAGGATCTGCCCGCCGATCCAGCTCGGCCCGACTCCGTGCCCGGAATAGCCCGCGCCGTAGTGGATGCGGGTGCCCGGCTTCGTGCGGAAGAACGGCAGATGGTCGGCCGAGACGTCGATCGGCCCGCCCCACGACCGCTCGACGCGTGCCGACGCAAGACCGGGCAGCAGCCGGCGCAGCCCCGCCTCCGCACGCGCCGCGGTCGGCCGGTCGCGGCTGAACCGCTCGTCGACCTTGCCGCCGTACCCGATCGGCCCGGAGCCGCTGCCCATCAGCACCCGTCCGTCGTCGAGCGTGCGGAAGTAGTGGATGAACATGCGGCCGTCGACGATCGCCTCGCCGCCCGTCCAGCCGATCTCCTCGAGCAGCTGCGGCACCGGCTCGGTCAGGACGACGTACGAGCCGAAGTTCGTGAGGCTCCGTCCGGCCGGCCTCCACCCGGTGAGCGCCGCGTTCGTCGCGAGCACCACCTCGCGGGCGCGGAGCACCCCGCCGGGCGCCGTCACCTCGCCGTCGCGCACACGCAGCGCGGGCGTCCGCTCGTGCACGGTCACCCCCGCCGCGATCGCTCTCCGGCGGAGCGCGCGCACGAGCAGCCCCGGATGCACCGTCGCACCGTCACGGAAGAAGACGCCTTCGCGGAAGACCGGCGAGCGCACGCGCCGCCCGAGCGCCTCGGCCGAGAGCCTCACCGCCTCCTCCGGATGCCCGACGGTCTCGGCCGCAGCGACCGAGCGCTCGACCGAGCCGTCCTGCGCGGGCGCCGCCGACACGTCGAGACGCCCGCCCTCACGCAGCCACACGTCCTCGCCGAGCGCGCGCACCGCCGGGACGATCCGCTCCCCCGCCCGGCAGAGCGCGAGTGCGCGCTCCGGACCGAGGACGGGCAGCACGGAGGCGAGCGCCGCCCAGTAGCCGTGGCAGAAGCCGCCGTTCCGGCCGCTCGGCCCGGCACCGCAGATTTCGGCTTCCACGAGGGTGACGCGCACGTCCGGATCGCGCTCGCGCAGGGCGAGTGCAGTCCAGAGCCCCGTGTAGCCGCCGCCGACGATCGCCACGTCGGCCTCCGCGTCGCCGGTGAGCGGGGACGACGGCACCGCATCGCCCTCGCGCGCGAGCGCGTCCTCGAGCCACCACGACGGCAGCCGCGGATCGGGAGGCGTCATGCCAGACGCCGCGCGCGGCGGTTCTGCCACAGCACGTTCGCGAGCATGCCGCCGATCGCGATCACGAAGAACGCGGTGCCGACGACATTGATCTGCGGTGGCACGGCCACACGCGCGGCGCCCCACACGAAGAGCGGGAACGTCGTCACCGTGCCGGCGTTGAAGTACGTGATCACGAAGTCGTCGACCGAGAGCGCGAAGGCGAGCAGCCCCGCCGCGAGGATGCCCGGAGCGATGAGCGGCAGCGTTACGCGGAAGAACGTCACGATCTCGTTGGCGCCGAGATCCATCGCCGCTTCCTCGAGATGGCGGTCGAAGCCGACGAGGCGCGCGCGCACCGTGACGACGACGTACGAGATGTTGAAGAGGATGTGGGCGATCAGGATCGTCCCGAAGCCTTGCGGGATCTTCCAGTTGAGGAAGAGCGTGAGGAGCGACGCGCCCATCACGATCTCCGGCGTCGTCATCGGCACGAAGATGAGGAGGTTCGTCGTCGCCGACCCGCGGAAGCGGTAGCGCACGAGCGCGAGCGCGATCAGCGTCCCGAACGCCGTCGCGACGAGCGCCGAGAGGAACGCGATCTCGAGGCTCACCCGGATCGCGCCCCCGAGGCCTGGATACGCCAGCGGGTGCGTCCAGTTCTTGAACGTGAAGCCCGACCACGTGTAGTTGAACCGTCCGAGCGGATTGTTGAACGAGAAGGCGATCACGATCGCGATCGGCAGGAACAGGTAGCCGAGGGCGAGCACGGCGTACACGTCGAGGGCGTGACGGCGCGCCCGTGCGATCACGGTGCCGCCCCGGCAGTCAGGCGGTCCGTGCCGAGCGCCCGCGCGAAGACGAGCACGAGCAGCAGGATCCCGCCCATCAGGATGAAGGAGAGGGCCGCCGCCGTCGGGTAGTTTCGCAGCGAGAGGAACTGCGACTGGATGACGTTGCCGATCATGTACTGCCGCGGCGTCCCCAGCAGCTGCGCGTTGATGAAGTCGCCCATTGCCGGGATGAACGTGAGCAGCACGCCGGCGAATACGCCGGGCAGCGAGAGCGGCAAGGTCACGCGAAGGAACGAGACGACGCGATTCGCGTAGAGATCCGTCGACGCCTCGATCAGCCTCGGGTCGACCTGCTCGAGGCTGACGTAGAGCGGGAGCACCATGAACGGCAGGAAGTTGTAGGTGATCCCCGCGACGACGGCGGCCGACGTCGCGAGCAGCCGGCCGTCCGCGCCGAGGAGATGGAGGTGCTTGAGGATCGAGACGACGATGCCGCCGTCGGAGAGGATCGTCTGCCACGCGAGCGTCCGGATCAGGTAGGTGACGAAGAACGGGGCGATCACGAGCAGGAGGAACAGGTTCTTCCAGCGCCCGCCCCGAAACGCGATCCAGTACGCGAGCGGATAGCTGATCAGGAGCGCGATCGCCGTCGCCACGCCCGCGTACTCGAGCGACCGCACGAACTGCGTCTGGTAGGCCGAGACGGCGTCGCTGAAGTTGCTCCATGCCCAGCCGAAGCTGAACAGGGGGAACAGCCCCTGCTCGAGCGACATCTTCGCCAGGTAGTACATCGGGACGACGAAGAACACGAGCAGCCACGCCGTGCCCGGCGTCAGCAGCGCGTACGGCGCCAGCCCCTTGCGGCCGAACCTATGCACCGATCAGGTTCTGGAACTTCTGCTTGTACTTCGCGTTGTTGACCGCCTTCGCGTCGATCTGGTGCACGTTCGCCAGCATCTCCTTGGTCGGGAAGATGAGCGGGTTCTTCGCCACCGACGGATCCGTCTTCTCGAGCACCTTGTCCGCGCCGACGACGGGGCAGATGTAGTTGACGTAGTCCTCGACCTCGGCGGCGATGTCCGGCCGGTAGTACCAGTTCATCAGCACCGACGCCGCGTAGACGTTGCCGCCCTTCGGGATCAGCATGTTGTCGGTCCAGATCATCCCGCCGTCCTTCGGCACGATCCACTTCAGGCCGGGATGGTCGGCCTGCAGCTGCACCATGTCGCCCGACCACGCCGCGCACGCCCACACGTCGCCCTTCGCGAGCAGCGGCGCGTAGTCGTTGCCGGTGAACTGCCGGATCTGCCCCGAGTCGACCGCGGTCTTGATCTTCTTGACCGCGCGGTCGAACGAGGCGTCGGTCACCTTCGACGGGTCGTCGCCGTTCGCGAGCATGACGAGCCCCATGGTGTCGCCGAACTCGGTGAGCATCGTCACCTTGCCCTTGAGCTTCGGATTCGTAAGGAGCTCGTCGATCGAGTTGACCTCGCCGCCGACCTTCTTCGGGTCGTAGCCGATCCCCGTCATGCCGGACTGCCACGGCAGGCTGTAATCGCGGTTCGTGTCCCAGTTCGGGTGCTGCTGCACCGGCTGGAGGTTGGCGATGTTCGGGATCGCCGACTTGTCGAGCTTCTCGACCCAGCCGAGCTCGATCATCCGCGAGGGAAGGCCGGACGAGTCGGTGAGCACGACGATGTCGCGGCCGACGCTCTGCCCCTGGGACAGCGGCCCCTCGATCTTGCCGAAGAACGAGTCGTTGTCGTTGATGTCCTCGATGTAGCGGACCTTCGTCTTGTACTTCGCCTCGAACGACAGCAACGAAGGGTGCGTCTTCTTCTTCTCGTTCAGGTCGATGTAGAGCGGCCAGTTCGAGAAGACGATCGTCTTCGGCAACGTCTGCGTGCCGCCCGCCGCGGCCGTCGTCGCTGCCGAACCGCCGCCGCCTCCGCCGCCGCAGGCGGCGAGCAGGCCCGGCAGGGTGAGGACGGTGCCGCCCGCCGCAGCGCGCCGCAGGAGCTCTGTGCGTGTGTACCGATCGGACATCAGGATGCCTCCAGTGCGTCGACGACGAAGGTGCAATCCGGGCTCCACCCCACGGTGAGCCGGTCGCCGGGCGAGACACCGTTCGCACCCGGGCGGTCGTTCTGGACATAGACGGTGACGGCGCCGGCCGGCGTCGCGACGATGTACTGCGTCGAGACGCCGATGTAGGCGCTCTCGGACACGGTTCCGGCCAGTGAGTTCCGCTCGGCGCCGCCGAGCCGAAGCTTCTCCGGACGGACGCCGATCTGAACCTTGCCCGTGCGTCCGCTCAGCGTTTCGCGGGGCACCTCGATCTCGGTGCCGTCCTCGAGCCGGACGCGATCTTCGCCCGTGACCGCGCCGAAGAGCAGGTTCGAGACGCCGAGGAAGCCGGCGACGAACGCGGTGCGCGGCTTCTCGTACAGCTCGCCGGGCGTGCCCTGCTGCTCGATGCGCCCGCCCTCCATGATCACGATCTGGTCGGCCATCGTCATGGCCTCCTCCTGGTCGTGCGTCACGTGCACGAACGTGATCCCGACGTCGTGCTGGATGCTCTTCAGCTCGAGCTGCATCTCCTTGCGCAGCTTGAGGTCGAGGGCGCCGAGCGGCTCGTCGAGGAGCAGCACGCGCGGGTGGTTGACGAGCGCCCGCGCGAGCGCGATCCGCTGCTGCTGCCCGCCGGAGAGCTGCTTCGGCTTGCGCTTCTCGAGCAGCCCGAGCCCGACGAGCGCGAGCGCCTCGCGCACACGCTTCTGCAGCTCCTGGCCGCGGAGCTTCTTGCGCCTGAGACCGAAGGCGACGTTCTCGAACACGGTCAGATGTGGGAACAGCGCATACGACTGGAAGACGGTGTTGACGTCGCGCTTGTAGGGCGGCTGGCCGCTCACGTCGATGCCGCCGAGCTCGATCGTGCCCGCCGTCGGCTCCTCGAAGCCGCCGATCATGCGCAGCGTCGTCGTCTTGCCGCAGCCCGACGGGCCGAGGAGTGCGAAGAACTTCCCGCGCTCGATCTCGAGCGACAGGTTGTCGACGGCGACGACGTCGTCGAAGCGCTTCGTCAGGTCGGTCAGCCTGATGTCGGCTACGTGATCCGTTGCCATGCCTCGGCGAGCACGTCGCCGAGCGTCCCGGCGATCTCGTCGAACTCCTTCTGGGTCGCGATCAGCGGCGGCGAGATCTGCACGACCGGATCGCCTCGGTCGTCCGCCCTGCAGATCAGGCCGCGCTCGAAGAGCTGCGGCGAGAGGAACCCGCGCAAGAGCGTCTCGCACTCGTCCTGGTCGAAGCTCGCGCGCGTCTCCTTGTCCTTCACGAGCTCGAGCGCGTAGAAGAACCCGGTGCCGCGCACGTCGCCGACGATCGGGAGGTCGAGGAGCTGCTCGAGCGTGGCGCGGAACGAGGCTCCGTTCTCGCGGACGTTCTCCACGATCCGCTCCCGCTTCATGATCTCGATGTTCTTCAGCGCGATCGCGCACTGCACCGGATGCCCGCCGAAGGTCATCCCGTGCGCGTACATCGCGGACTCGCTCATGAACGGCTCGATCACGCGATCGGTCGCGATCACCGCGCCGATCGACGCGTATGCAGACGAGAGCCCCTTCGCCGACGTGATGAGATCCGGCCGGATGTCGTAGCGCTCCGAGCCGAACCATTCGCCGGTGCGGCCGAAGCCCGTGATCACCTCGTCGGCGCAGAGGAGGATCCCGTAGCGGTCGCAGATCGCGCGCACGCCCTGCCAGTAGCCGGCGGGCGGCGTGAACGAGCCGCCGGCGTTCTGCACCGGCTCCATGACGACGATCGCCACCGTCTCGGGGCCCGCCTGCACGATCGCGGAGTCGAGATCCTCGAGCAGGAACGCCGTGAACTCCTCCTCCGTCTCGTCGGCCGGCCGGTGGTAGCGGTTGGTGTTGCGCACGTGGATCGTGTCGGGGACGAGCGGCTCGAACGGCGCGCGCAATGCGGGAATGCCGTTGATCGAGAGCGCGCCCATCGTCGTCCCGTGATACGCGGTCCGGCGCGCAACGGCTTTCCACCGGCGCTCGCCGCGCGCCTGGTGGTACTGGCGGGCGAGCTTCCAGGCCGCCTCGATCGCCTCGGAGCCGCCCGAGACGAAGAAGACGCGATTGAGGTCGCCGGGCGCGAGCGACGCGACTTCCTGCGCGAGCTCGATCGCGCGCGGGTGCGCGTACGACCAGTTGGTGTAGAACGGCAGCTCGCGCATCTGCTCGAGCGCCGCCTGTCCCATCTCCTCGCCGTACGAGTACCCGACCTGCACGGCGAAGAGCCCGGCCAGTGCGTCCAGGTAGCGCTTGCCATGCGCGTCCTCGAGGTAGCAGCCTTCGCCGCGGACGATGATCGGCGGCTCGTGCCCCGCCATGCGGGTGAAGTGGAGCCACAGATGGTCGCGTGCGGCCTGCTGGAGCTCTTCGATCGATCGGCTCGTGGTCGGTGCGCTCACCGGCGTGTCCCCCAGTCGTAGAGCTGCTTCCACATCTCGAGATAGAAGAATGTCTCTGTCGTGACGACGCCGTCGAGCGCACGCATCCGGTTCGTGAGCTCGAGCAGCTCGCGGCGGTCGGCAGCGACGACCTCCACGACGAGGTCGAACTGCCCGGCGGTGACGACGACGTAGTCGGCCTCCGGCCACTGCGCGATCTCGTCGGCGACCTCGCCGGGTGCACCCGAGGTCTTGACTCCGACGAGCGCCTGGTCGAAGCCGAGCCCGAGCGGGTTCGTGACGGCCACGACCTGGAGGATCCCCTCGCTCGTCAGGCGCGCGTAGCGCGCGCGGATCGTGCCCTCGGAGACGCCGAGCCGCCCTGCGATGCGGCGGAACGACTCGCGGCCGTTGTCCTGCAGCGCCTCGATGATCTTGCGGTCGAGCTCGTCGACACGACGCGCCGGCGTCACCGGGCCACGGCGGGGATCGACTCGGGCGAGTCGCAGATGCTGGGCGTCGGGGCTGCGCAACGCGTGAGATTCGTACCACTTCGCTACGCAATGCGTCAATTGGCTTGACAGATCCGCCCGAAATGCGAGATCGTCGCGGGGTCCGGATCCGGGGAGAGGAGCAGGGGCGCTGATGGCGCGCACACCGCTACTTCGCGCATTTCGACAGCTCGCGGAGGAACATCGCGCCGCCGAGCGGCTCGGCATCCCGCCGGCGGAGCTCCGTGGGGCCCGCGAGGAGCAGGCGCTCTCGCGACGCGAGTTCCTCACCCGGGCGGGCGCACTCGGCGCCGCCCTCACCGTCGCGCCGGGACTCCTCGCCTCGCGCGCCCGGGCGGCCGCGGCGCCGCGGATCGCGATCGTCGGCGGCGGCATCGCCGGCCTGAACGCAGCACTGACGCTCGCCGACAAGGGCATCGCGGCCACGGTCTACGAGGCGTCGGGACGCGTGGGCGGGCGGATGCACTCCGACACCGGCTATTTCGCAAGCGGCCAGGTCGCCGAGTTCTGCGGCGAGCTGATCGACAGTGGACACACGACGATCCGGCATCTCGCGCAACGGTTCGGGCTCCCGACCGTCGACCTGCTCGCGGCCGAGCCGAACGGGAGCGAGGACACGTACTGGTTCCTCGGCGGCTACTACGCGAAGGATCAGGCGGACAAGGACTTCCAACCGATCCACAACACGCTGCAAGGCCAGGTGCAGGCGACGAGCTACCCGACGACGTACTTCGTCCACACCGACGCAGGGATCGCCTT
>Ga0207657_10007988_pt1 | contig 10787 bp, 12 predicted proteins | sample KBSC33metaG_FD_184316 | JGI IMG/M metagenome (GOLD analysis project Ga0207657, IMG submission 184316) | Corn rhizosphere microbial communities from Kellogg Biological Station, Michigan, USA - KBS C3-3 metaG (SPAdes) (version 2) | ecosystem: Host-associated > Plants > Roots > Rhizosphere > Soil ... | reverse complement strand
CGAGTCCAAACGACGCCCTCGCGCTCGCGCTCAATGCGCTTGCGGCAACGCTCGGCGACGAACGGCGGGCCCGGAGATTCCTCGACCTGACCGGAATCGGGACGGACGAGCTTCGCGCCCGCGCGGCCGATCCGGCGCTTCTCGCGGCGCTTCTGCGGTTCCTCGAAGCGCACGAACCGGACCTGCTCGGCGTTTCGGAAGAGCTTGGCGTCAAGCCGGAAGCACTCGTAGAGGCGAGGCGCGAGCTCGAAGGCGGAGAATGATGGCGAAGACGATCCTGATTACGGGTGCAACGGCAGGGTTCGGTGAGGCTGCTGCCCGCAAGTTCGTCGCCGGCGGCTGGCGCGCGATCGGGACGGGACGGCGTGGCGACCGGCTAAAGGCGCTTCAAGACGAGCTCGACGACGCGTTCCTGCCGCTCGAGGTCGACATGCGCGATATCGCCGCGGTCGAGAGCCTCGCGAAGCTCTCGGCGCCCTGGAACGAGATCGACCTGCTCCTCAACAACGCGGGCCTCGCGCCCCCCACCGACCCGATGCCCGAGACCGATTGGGAGCGGATCGCAACGGTGATCGACACCAATATCACCGGCCTCGTCGCGCTCACCCGCGCGCTTCTGCCGAAATTGGTCGAACGCAAGGGGCAGGTCATCAATCTGTCGTCGGTCGCCGCAACCTACCCGTACAAGGGCGGGGCCGTGTACGCGGGTACCAAGGCGTTCGTCCGCCAGTTCTCGCTCGATCTGCGCTGCGACCTCGCAGGAACGGGGGTCCGGGTGACATCGGTCGAGCCCGGCATGGCCGAGACCGAGTTCACCATCGTCCGCACCGGCGGCGACCGGCAGGCTTCGGACGAGCTCTACGCGGGCATGAACCCGATGACCGCTGAGGACCTCGCCGATCTCTTCTGGTGGCTCGCCAATCTGCCGCCGCATCTCAATATCAACGCGATCGAGCTGATGCCCGTCAGCCAGAGCTTCGCCGGCTTCTCGGTCAACCGCGAGGGTTGATTTTAGAAGCCTGGCGGTGCTTGGGCCCCCCATGAGCATCGATAACCGTCTCGCCGAACTCGGCATCAGCCTTCCGCAAGCGGCGGCTCCCGTCGCCTCCTATGTCCCCGCAGTCGAAAGCGGCGGGCACCTTCACATCTCGGGCCAGATCAGCTTCGCCGAGGACGGCGGCCTGATCAAAGGCCGCCTCGGCGAGGACATGGAGCTCGAGGCGGGGCAGCAGGCGGCGCGGCGCTGCGGCATCATGCTGCTCGCGCAAATCAAGGCGGCGCTCGGCTCGCTCGACCGAGTCGAGCGGATCGTGAAGCTCGGTGTCTTCGTGAACAGCGCGCCGTCCTTCACCGACCAGCCCAAGGTCGCCAACGGCGCGTCCGAATTGATGCAGGAGGTGTTCGGCGAGGCCGGGCGCCACGCGCGGAGCGCGGTCGGAGTCGCCGTCCTCCCGCTCGGAGTCGCCGTCGAAGTGGACGCCATCGTCGCGGTGAAGGCCTAGTTCATTTTCAAGGGCTTACCCATGTAAGGGCATGGCCGACCGCGAAGCCGAAGTTCTCGCCAGGATTGCGCCCGGCATTTCCGGCCTGAACGCCGGCACCTGGGACAGGCTTGCGGGCGGCGACCCATTCCTGAGCCACGCTTTTCTCTCCGCGCTCGAAGACTCGGGGAGCGTGGGTCCAGCCACGGGCTGGACTCCGGCCCCGATCCTCATCGAGGACGACGCCTCGCGCCTCGTCGCCGCCGCGCCAGCCTATCTCAAGACGCACAGCCAGGGCGAATATGTGTTCGACCATGGCTGGGCCGACGCTTGGGAACGGGCGGGCGGGCAATATTATCCGAAGCTCCAGGTCGCCGTGCCTTTCACGCCGGTGCCGGGCCCGCGGCTGCTCGGCATCCGGCCGCAACAGCTGCTCACGGCGATCGAAGCGGTGACGGTTCGGAACGGCCTTTCCTCCGCGCACATCACCTTCATCGACGACTCGGGCGCCGCCGAAGCCGAGCGGCGCGGCTGGCTGCTCAGGCACGGGATCCAGTACCACTGGTTCAACCGCGGCTATGGCTCGTTCGACGATTTCCTGCGGGCGCTGAGCAGCCGCAAGCGCAAGACGATCCGCAAGGAGCGCGCCGCCGCTCTGGAGGGGATCGAGGTCCGAGTTCTGCGTGGCGGAGAGATCGGCCGCGCCGATTGGGACGCGATGTGGGCCTTCTACCAGGACACCGGCTCGCGCAAATGGGGCCACCCCTATCTCACGCGCGAGTTCTTCGATCTCGTCGGCGAGCGAATGGGCGACGCCGTCCTTCTATTCCTCGCCTGCCGCGGCGGGTTGCCGATTGCCGGCGCGCTGAACTTCGTCGGTCCCGACACGCTTTACGGCCGCTATTGGGGAACGGTCGACGAAGTGCCATTCCTGCACTTCGAGCTTTGCTATTACCAGGCGATCGAATGGGCGATCGAGCACGGCCTAGGCTCGGTGCAGGCTGGCGCTCAGGGCGAGCACAAGGTCGCGCGAGGCTATGAGCCGGTGATCACGACCAGCGCGCACTTCATCCCCAACAAGAGCTTCCGCGACGCCGTCGCGCAGTTCGTCGAGGCCGAGCGCGAGGGCGTCGCCGCAGAAGCCGAGTGGCTCCGCCGCGACTTGCCCTATCGCTCTTCGTCCTCCGAATAGAGCGCGACCGTCCGGCCGGTGGCGTCGGCCATCCCGCGATACATGCCGGGAGTCGTGAATCCCCACGCCGCTTCGCCGTCGGGCGCCACTGCGATCAGTCCGCCTTTGCCCCCGAGTTCCGCAATGTCGGCGAGCACGTCATCGAGCGCATCCTGCAGCGATTGGCCGGCGAGGCGCACTCGCTCGGCGAGCTGGTGGGCGGCGACGGCGCGGATGAAATATTCGCCTGAGCCCGTCGCGGACACGGCGGCGGAGCGATCGTCGGCATAGGTGCCGGCACCGATCAGCGGCGAATCCCCGACCCGGCCCCAGCGCTTGGCGGTGAGCCCGCCGGTCGAGGTCGCGACCGCGACGTGGCCGTCGACATCCACCGCGACCGCACCCACCGTGCCATATTTGATCTCGTCGTCGAACCCGCCTTCGCCGAGCAGCTCCTCGAGCTGGCGGCGGCGCTCGGGAATCTCGAACCACCTGTTCGCCACCTGCTCGAAGCCGCGGTCGCGCGCGAAATCGTCGGCGCCATGGCCGGACAGGAAGACGTGCGGACCGTCGTCGAGCAAGCGCCGGGCAAGGCTGATCGGGGCGCGCGTCGTTCTGAGCCCTGAGACCGCGCCCGCCGCGCGCGTGCGCCCGTCCATGATGGCCGCGTCGAGCTCGATGCAGCCGGTCGCCGTCAGGACGCTGCCGCGGCCGGCGTTGAAGCAGCTGTCTTCCTCGAGCACCCGGACCGCGGCCTCGACGGCGTCTATGGCCCGTTCACGCTTCTCGAGAATTTCCGAACCCGCCCCGAGCGCTGCCTCGAGCCCGGCGCGCGCGCATTTTTCCTGTTCGGGCGGAAGCCGGCCCGGCCGCATCGATCCCGCGCCGCCGTGAACCACCAGGCGCCAACGTGTTTCGGTCATGCGCGGCCAATAGCGAGACGGCTTCGCCCGCGCCAGTTGACGGTCGTCGGGAAAACATATAATTATGATATCAGATTAAAAAGGGGGCTGAGATGGCCGACGGAAAAGCGATTGCACTGACCGCGACGAGCGAGCGCGAGGCGTCGACCTCGAGCGGTTACGTGATGCTGATTGTCCTGCTGCTTGCAATTTTGGGGGACGTCTACGGCATCCAGCGCCTGGCCCACGGGCCCGATGGGCTGGGCTTCGTCACCGTGATCGCGGCGACCGTGCTCTTCATCCTGGTGATGCCCGGCTTCTATATGCTGCAGCCGAACCAGGCGGTCGCGATCACCCTCTTCGGGGAATATCGCGGGACCGATCGCAATACCGGGTTGCGCTGGACCTGGCCGTGGATGGCGAAGAAGAAGGTGTCGGTCCGGGCCAACAATTTCATCTCCGACAAGATCAAGGTCAACGACCTTCGCGGCAATCCGATCGACATCGCCGCGCAGATCATGTGGCGAGTCGTCGATACCGCTCAGGCCCTGTTCGACGTCGACGATTACAAGCAGTTCGTCCGCGTACAGGTCGAGGCGGCGATCCGGACGATCGGCTCGCGCTATCCTTATGACGATTATGAACATCAGGAAGTGACGCTTCGCGGCAACCATGACGAGGTCGGGGTCGAGCTCAAGAAGGAATTGCAGGCCCGCCTGTCCGTCGCCGGGATTGCGATCGACGAATGCGGCTTCACCTATCTCGCCTACGCCACCGAGATCGCCAATGCGATGCTTCGCCGGCAGCAGGCGCAAGCGGTCGTCGCGGCGCGCCAGACGCTCGTCGAGGGCGCGGTCGGAATGGTCGAGATGGCGCTCGCCTCACTATCCGAGAAGAAGGTCGTCGAGCTCGACGACGAACGGCGCGCGGCGATGGTCTCGAACCTCATGGTCGTTCTCTGCGGCGAGCGCGACACCCAGCCTGTCGTCAACACCGGCACCCTCTACCAATAAGGAGCGGGCGGCGTGCCCGAGCGCAAGGCCTATCCGCTGCGTGTCGACCCCGCGCTTTGGGCCGCGGTCGAGCGCTGCGCCGCGGCCGAGCTTCGAAGCGTCAATGCGCAGGTCGAATGCCTGTTGCGAGAGGCGCTCTCGGGCCGCGGCGTGAAGCTGAAGGCGCCGGAGATGCGCAAGCGCGGCCGGCCATCGAAGAAGGAGAAGTGAGATGTTCATGGCATTCCATTCCAGCCCTCGGCACAAGCCGATCCTGATCGCCGCCGCGCTGTCCCTGCTTCTACTCGGCATCGGCATTGCGATGAGCTTCGGCTGAGATGAGCGACGATCCCGACTGGTTCGCGCCGAAGCGCTTCGGCTACGGTGCGGGGCTTCCGATCAGCTGGCAGGGCTGGGCAGTTACGCTCGCCTATGTCGCGCTGATCGCTCTTGCGAGCTTTGCCATCCGATACACCTGGATCGGATATGCCAGCATCGTCACGATTCTGACGGCGGTGTTCATCGTCATCTGCGCACGCACCACCAAAGGCGGGTGGCGCTGGCGTTGGGGGGAGAAGGATCAGTGATTGAAGTTCTGATTGCAGCGGCGGCGGCGAGTGCCGCGATCACGGCGCCCGGACCGCAAGGCCCACTCGAGGGGACGCTGCTCGACGCGGGAAAGAGCGCGCCGGTCGTGCTCATCATTCCCGGTTCGGGCCCGACGGACCGCGACGGCAACAACCCGCTCGGAGTCACCGCGGCTCCGTACCGGCTGCTCGCCGAGGCGCTGGCGGCGAAGGGCGTGTCGAGCGCCCGCATCGACAAACGCGGGATGTTCGGAAGCAAGGCGGCAGTCGCGGACGCGAACAAGGTGACGATCGCCGACTATGCGGCCGACACGCACAACTGGGTCGAGGCAATCCACAAGCGCACCGGCGCGAAATGCGTCTGGGTCCTCGGACACAGCGAGGGCGCGCTCGTGGCGCTGGCCTCGGCGCAGAACCCAGATGGAATGTGCGGCGTGATCCTCGTCTCGGGTGCGGGCCGCAGGATGAGCGACATCATTCGCGAGCAGCTTCGCGCAAACCCGGCCAACGCCCCAGTGCTCGACTCGGCGATGGCGGCGATCGACTCGCTCGAGCAAGGCAGGCACGTCGACGTGACCGACATGCATCCTGCGCTCCAGCGCCTGTTCGCGCCGCAGGTGCAGGACTTTCTGATCGACATGTTCCGCCAGGATCCAGCCAGGCTCGCCGCGGCGGTGAAGCTGCCCATGCTGATCGTCCAGGGCGAACGCGACGTTCAGGTCTCGGTGGCCGACGCGAAAGCGCTAGCGACTGCCCAGCCGAAAGCGCGGCTGGTCCTGATTCCCGCGATGAACCATGTGCTGAAGGACGTCGCGAGCGACGACCGCGCCGCGAATGTCGCGACCTATGCCGATCCCTCGCTGCCGGTCGACAGCACCGCCGTCGATGCCATCGCAAGCTTCGTGAAGCGCTAACCCACCGAGAGGTCGCGCTGCTGGTTGACGAGCTGCCACTCGTCGAGGTCGGAGAGCATGATCCGCCCGGCCTGCTCGGCGAGATCGGCGGCGCGTGACAAAGTGACGTCCTTGCGCAGCTCCTCGTCGATCTGGCGAAGCGTGTTCGAGGTCGCCATCGAGCGCACTGCGTCTCCCCCGAAATCGGCCTGGAAGCGAATGCCGAAGACGGCCGTGCCGAGCGCGGGAAAGCCGGCGGACACGAGGGTGAACCAATTGCCGTAGGTGTTCACGAACGCCAGATTGGCGCCGTAAGCGATGATCGTAGCGACCGACACGATCAGCGTCGCCACGAACAGGCCTGTGGCCACCTGCTCCAGACGATGATCGAGCTTCTCGATCTGCTCGGCGTGGCGCTCGTGATAGGAAACCTGCGGCTCCACCTCATGGGCGGCGATGGCGCGGGCGAGGCGCGATGCGCAGTCGGCATCGATGGAGCCCGAGGGGCAACCCATCGCCCGCCAGATTCCGCCGGCGTACCATTCGATCCAGCGCTTCGCGATCGGGTTGGTTTCCGTGCCCGGCGGATCGGGCGCGGCGATCCCCAGCAGCTTCAGCGTGCGCATCGGCCGCAGCCGCTCGGCGAGCTGGCGGTAGTCGAGCCACCGGCGATGCCACTCCTGCTTCGTCCCGATGTGCGCGTTGAGGATGATCGCGATGGTGATGAGCATTTCGAGGACGGCTTCCTCGAGCTTCAAATGCGGCGCCATGAACGCCGCGAGGCCGAGGCACACGGCGACACCGCCGAGCACGAAGTTGAAGATATGCCCGCTGCGATAGGTCTGCGCGAAATGGGTCGCCAGGCGATCCGCCCAGCTATACGCCTCCTCAAGGACCCCGATGGGCGCGAGGATGTTGTGCGCCTCGGCGCAACCGACGCGGTAACGCTCCCACTCGTCGTGGATCTGCGCGGCATAATATTTGTCGGTGTAGCTCTTCGGTTTGAAGCTTTTGACCCCGGCGGCGGCGAGCAGCAGCGGATATTCGATACGGGCGCGAAAATGCCGCAGTCGCTCGCGCCGGAACCCTTTCAGGAAATTCTGCTCTTGCTCGTCGACCGGCGGCATTAAAAGCCCGGTGAGGAGCGCGTCGACGTCGGCGCGGTCCAGCGGCCGTGCAACGCCCGGGTCGTCGGCGACGGTTACTACCGTCGGATCAAACGCGGCCCACAGCACGCGCGCTTCCTTGTCCGCGTCGATCGGTACGTGAATGATCGAGGTGCCGCGTGTCAGGGCGAGCTGGACGACCTCTCCCGTTCCTCCCCGGCCGCGCGGCGGCTTGCCGTCCCAGACCGCGATGAGCACGTCACAATGCGCCACGGTGGCGCGGCCGGTCATGATGTAGGCGTCGAGGCTGTCGTCGGGATCTCCCGGCAACTCGAGCAGGCAGGCGGAGCGTTCGAGCAGCGCATCGAAGCGGTCGCGGGCGTCGTCGCTCGCCAGGCTTGCGCGATATTGCTCGCGCGAAAAGGGGATGATCGCCTGCAGCTCCCAACCCAGTTCCAGCGCCAGCGTCGCCGCGATCTGGTCGGCCCCGTCGGCAATCGGCGAGACGAATCGAAGCCGCACCGGTCCCGGCGCGAAGCAGTCGCGCTCGCGCTCGAGCAGGGAGCGCCCCGATTCTTCGATAAGGATGAGGGTCTCGCGCACCAGCTCGCGAAGACGGTCGACGTCGCCTTGCGCCAGCACCTCCGCGCGGTGGCCGGTGACTCCCACGGCTAGGACGAACGGGATGGCGGGCGGACCGGTGGCCGCTCGAGGCTCGGCCTCAACCATCAGGTTCGACGTCGGCTGATCCAGATTTTGTTCCCGGCCGCTGAGGTTGCGTTCGTGCGTCAGCGCCGCCGAGCGACGATATAGGCGACGATCGCGGCGACGACGAGTGCGACGATGGCGGCCGTCACCGCCGCGGTCATCATCACCGAGCTGGTGCCGGGCGCCGCGCCCCAGAACGCCGAACCGCCGTTCTTGATGTCGGGATCAATGGGATTGACCGCCTGGCTGCCGTTCTTGACGAAGTTCAGCCGGTACGAAAGCCACGACACTCCCTGGCCATGATTGAGATCGGTGAAGGTGAGCGTCGTTGCGTCGGTCAGCTGCGGATTGACGATCTGGCCGTTGGAATTGTTTCCCTGATGGCTCGGATGTTGTCCCTGCCCCATCATCACCCAGAGCGCTGCATCACCCGTCTGCGGGTAGGTTGTGGGCTTGTTCGCCGGGGCGAAGCTGATGCCCGCAGCATTCTTGATGGTGACGGTGAAATCGTAACCGACCTTGTTCTTGGGCAGATCGATGACCGGATAAGGGGTCGGCGGATTGGCGCCGGGACCGCCGCAATTGCTCGCGGTCACGTCGCAAAGCACCCACTGCACTCCGTTCGAGCCGTTGCTCGGCTGAACCGTGATTGGTCGAGGCGTTCCCATGCTTGCTCTCCCCCGTTGTCGGCTTTGAACCTTCGCGCCGGTTAGGCGCTGCCGCCGTTCTTGATGATCGGATCGGCGCCTTCGCGATTGCCCTGGGCGTCGACGAAATTGAGCTGGTAATGGACCGTGCAAGGCTCGCCGCTATTCTCGTTGCGAACGACGAGCTGCTTGTCGTTGCACGACAGCACCGTCGTCTGGTCGCAGGAGGCGCCCGCCGACGGACAGCCCGCGGCAAGGTTCTTGTCTGCCCAGAAAGAGTCCGATTGATCGAAACGCAGGTCGCGCCCGGTCTGGTCGTCGAGCATGAAATGGATCACCTGGGGGCCGGTTTTGGGCTTGAACTCGATCGTCGAATTCGCCGCTTTCTTGCCGTCGATCTCCCAGTCCACCGGTCCGTCCGAGCCTTTTGCAGTCACGGTCACGTTCACCATCGACATTCCCCTCGTCAGCCGACGCTTCGAGCGTCGCGCAAATATAATGGATCCGCGAAGCCTACGGCCGCGAGCCGCTGCGCAAGCGCATTGGCCTCGGCAGTTCGTCCAGTCGCTTTGAAGATGACCACCCTGCGCGCCATGTAACTTGCCCGGTCGGCTACTCCCGCGGGCCAGCTTGCGCTTGCCTGCTTGAAAGCGGACGTGGACATCGGCCCATTGCCCGCTGCCCGCAGCGCGAGGCCCTTCATCAGCCACGCGTTTGCTTCGGCAATGGCGGCATCCTGCGAATGGGTCCGCGCCGACTCGGCCTTCGCTGCCGCGAGAAGATCGTCGGCGTAGCGCCCGGCCTCGGAGGCATTGTTACGGGCAAGCGCGAGGCGCGCCTGGAGTTCCAGGCAGCTGCTGCGGAGGTCCAGCCGCCATTCGACGACCGTTCCATCTCTCGCAATCAGGCGGTCGGTGGCATCGCACGCTGGGGTGATGAGGGCCGCGGCCTCGTCGACGGCGTTGGCGGCGAGCTTCGTCCGGGCAAGCCCGAAGTTCGCCCATGTCGCCATTTCGCGCGTTTCGGTATTGGAAGGCTCGACCGCTTCCAGCCGCGCCGCGAGCTGGAGCGCGCTCTGGAATTGCTCGACGCTCTTCGGGATGTCGCCGCGCTCGGCATTGATTCGGCCCGCAGCGCGATAGGCTCCGATCGCCTGCGCTTCGTAGCCGGCGTCGGCGTGCGGATCGCTGATGAGCGGCGCGAGGATCTGGATCTGCTGCTCGCGGGCCGACAGCGCATCGTCGAGCCGGCCCTGCCGCTCCCGCGCCGTCGAAAGCCACCCGAGCGACTCGATGAGTGCCTTTTTATATTCGACGTTCGACGGATCCCCGGCAGCAAGCCTTTGGCGGTCGCCACGCGCATTTTCGAACGTTGCGGCCGCTTCGTCGTAGCGACCCTCGTCGTTGAGGATCACGCCGAGATTGGTGTCCGCGTAAATGCCCTCCATCTGCCACTTGGGGTTCGACGGATCGATCTCGATCATGCGTCTGGCGAGGCGCTTATATTCCTGAAGCCCGCTTTCCGCCGGCTTCAGCTGTCCGCGCGTGTGCGCGATGTCGGCGAGATAGAAGACGTTCTGCGCATGGTCGAAAATGCGCTGCGGGTCATCGGGCGAGCGGCGCAGCGCCTCGGCGGTTCCGGCGAAGGCCGCCCGGTAGAACCGGACCGCCTCGTCGAGATCGCCGCGCGTGCTTGCGACCTGGCCCAGCAGGGTCAGCGCCCGCGATCGCTGTGCGAGCGCCTCGTTCGACAAACGGGAGGTGTCCTGCTTCTGGTAATAGGCCAGGGCTTTCGCGCCGACCGAATCCAGCACGTCGAGGCGTCCGAGCGGCTCGAGCTTGTCCTTGAGGTCGCCGAGCATGAAGCCGACCAGGCTTTCTGCTTCGCGGCGCTGGTCGCGCGCCTCGTCGCGGGCCTGGATCGAGGTCACCGCAAGCGTGCTGGTGACGGCCATGCCGGCCAGCGAGGCGGCGGCGAGTGCGGCGAGCCGCCGCTGGCGCCGCGTCTGGTCGCGCTGGACCAGCTCGTCGAGGCCGACTCCGAGCATGCCGGCCACCAGCTTGAGGAATGCAATTCTCTTGCCGTCCCCGATCTCGCGAAAATCGGCGGCGAGCGGCTCGGCTTTCTTCGAGGTCCGGTGCCCGCGGCGATCGTATTTGTAGCGAAGCGCCGGCGGGAAGCATTCCTCCTCCTCGCGGCCCGGTGTGTCGCTGGCGAACGGCTCTCCGGCCACGATTGCGGCGAGGACGCAACCTTCCGGCCTCGTCCGCTTGAAGGATTCGATCTCGAGGTTGGTCCAG
>Ga0207657_10007986_pt1 | contig 10788 bp, 11 predicted proteins | sample KBSC33metaG_FD_184316 | JGI IMG/M metagenome (GOLD analysis project Ga0207657, IMG submission 184316) | Corn rhizosphere microbial communities from Kellogg Biological Station, Michigan, USA - KBS C3-3 metaG (SPAdes) (version 2) | ecosystem: Host-associated > Plants > Roots > Rhizosphere > Soil ... | reverse complement strand
GACGCCGCGCCGCTGACAAGGCTGATCCAGGCGGTGAGCGGCGCCGCGGTCGACGCGGTCGCGTTCACCAGCGCCCCCGCGGCTGCCAGCTTCCTGCACACGGCGCGGGAGCTAGGCCTCGCCGACGCCGTGCGGGCGGCGCTGCTCGGGCCGGTCGTGCCCGCCTGCGTCGGCCCGGTCACCGCCGGGCCGTTTCACGCCGAGGGCATCCCGGTGATCGAGCCGGCCCGCGCCCGCCTCGGCGCCCTGGTCAGGGAGATCGTCGAGCAGGTGCCGCGGCGCCGCGGCGTCACCCTGCCCGTGGCCGGGCACCAGCTCGACGTGCGCGGCCACGCCGCCGTGGTCGACGGGCAGCTCATCCCGCTGACCGGCGCCAGCATGGCCCTGCTCAGGGAGCTCATCGCCCGGCCGGGCAACGTCGTCTCCCGCGCCGACCTGCTCAAGATCACCCCCGGCGAAGGCGGCGAGCACGCCGTGGAGGTCGCCATCGGCAGGCTCCGCACCGCGCTCGGCGACCCGCGCATCGTGCAGACCGTGCTGAAGCGCGGTTACCGGCTCGCCTACGAGCCGGAACGGGCCGGCGGCCCGGACGGCAGCCGCCGGCACTAGTCGGCCGGCTCCCCCTCCGCGCGGCGGCCCCGCCGGCGCGGCGATATATTCCCGAACGGGAAGTTTGCGCGTAGCGTAAAGATCATGTTCGACGCGGAACCGCTTGACGCCGTAGTTATCGGAGCCGGGTTCGCGGGCCTATACATGGTGCACCGGCTGCGCGAGCAGGGCTTTTCGGTCCGCGGATTCGAGCGCGGCGACGGGGTCGGCGGCACCTGGTACTGGAACCGCTATCCCGGGGCGCGCTGCGACTCGGAGATCATGTTCTACTCGTTCTCGTTCCTGACCGACCTCGAGCAGGAGTGGCCGCTCACCGAGCGATACCCCGGGCAGCCCGTCATCCTGCGCTACCTCGAAGAGGTCGCCACCCGCCTTGACCTGTACAAGGACTTCACGTTCGGCGCGGAAGTGACCGCGATCGAGTACGACGAGGCGGCGAACCTCTGGACGCTGCGCACCGCGCAGGGACACCAGGCGACCGCCCGGTACGTGGTCACCGCGGTCGGCTGCCTGTCCACCGCGAACCAGCCGGGCTTCCCCGGCGCGGACGCCTTCGGCGGGCTGAGCCTGCACACCGGCAACTGGCCGCGGGAACCGGTCGACCTCACGGGCAAGCGGGTCGCCGTCATCGGCACCGGCGCCTCCGGCATCCAGGCGATCCCGGTGATCGCCGAACAGGCGGCGCACCTGACCGTGTTCCAGCGCACCGCGCAGTTCAGCATCCCGGCGGAGAACGGCCCGCTGGACGAGCAGTTCGTGGCGCTGTGGAAGCAGAACTACCCCGAGTGGCGGCGCCGGGCGCGGCATTCCGCGGCCGGGTTCCCCTACACGGCGAGCGTCACCTCCGCGCTCGAGGTGTCCGCCGACGAGCGCCGGGCGACGTTCGAGGCCGCCTGGGGCGCGGGCGGCTTCACGTTCCTGTCCGGCACCTTCCGCGACCTGGCGCTGAACGAGGAGGCCAACAAGACCGCGGCGGACTTCGTCCGGTCCAAGATCGACGAGATCGTCCGCGATCCGGAGGTCGCGGACATGCTCAAGCCGTGGAGCTTCCCGATCGGCACCAAGCGGCTGCCGCTCGACACGAACTACTACGAGACGTTCAACCGCCCGAACGTCACGCTAGTCGACCTGCGCCGCACGCCGATCGAGGAGATCACCGCGACCGGCATCAAGACGAACGCCGGCCACCACGACCTGGACGTCATCGTCTACGCCACCGGGTTCGACGCGCTCACCGGGCCGCTCGAGGCGCTCGGCATCCGCGGCCGGGGCGGCCAGGGGCTGGCCGACGTCTGGCGCGAGGGACCGCACACCTACCTGGGCGTCGCCGTGCCCGGGTTCCCGAACCTGTTCACCATTACCGGCCCCGGCAGCCCGTCGGTGCTGTCCAACATGCCGGTGTCGATCGAACAGCACGTGGAGTGGATCGGCGACTGCCTGGACTGGCTGCGCGGGCAGAACGCCGAGGTGATCGAGGCGACCGGGCAGGCGGCCGCCGACTGGACCGACCACGTCCAGCAGGTCGCCGGCCACACCCTGCACCCGAAGGCCGCGTCCTGGTACATGGGCGCCAACATCCCGGGCAAGCCCCGGATCTTCCTGCCTTACATCGGCGGCGTCGGTAACTACCGTGACCACTGTGCCGCAGTGGCCGCGAGCGGGTACGAAGGCTTCGCCGTTTCCGGCGAAGGGAAGGACGGCGATGGCACTCGACCAGGCGACGACCGCGCTGCTTGAGGAACTGGCGGCGAGCGGCCTCGCGCCGCTGCACGAACTCACGCCGACTGAGGCGCGCGGCCGCATGGCGATGCTGCGCGGTGACGCGCCGCCCGGGCCCGACATGGCCGCGGTGCGCGACACCCGCGTCCGGGCGTCGGGCGGTTTCGTGCCGGTCCGCGTCCTGGTCCCCACCGGCCCGCCGCGCGGTGTCATCGTGTACTACCACGGCGGCGGCTGGGTCATCGGCGGGCTCGCCGACTACGACCGGACCGGCCGCCTGCTCGCGCAGCGGACCGGCTGCACGGTGGTCCTGGTCGACTACCGGCTCGCTCCCGAGTACCGGTTCCCGACCGCCGTGGACGACTCATGGGCGGCACTGCTTTGGGCCGACGAGCACCGCGCGGAACTGGCCGGCGCGACGGCCGCCAACCCGGGCCCGCTGATCGTCGCGGGCGACAGCGCGGGCGGCAACCTGTCCGCGGTCATGGCGATGCGGGCCCGGGCCGCGGGCGGCCCGGCGATCGCGCTGCAGGTCCTCGTCTACCCGGTGACCGACTCTGACCTCGGGTCGACCTCCTACCGGGACCCGGCCAACCAGCTCATGCTGTCCAGGGACTCGATGGTCTGGTTCTGGGACCACTACGCGCCCGACCCCGAGTCCCGGCTGCACCCGGACGCCGCGCCGCTGCGCAGCGCCAACTTCGCCGGCCTGCCGCCGGCGGTGATCCTCACCGCCGAGCACGACGTGCTGCGCGACGAGGGGGAACTGTACGCCACCCGGCTGCTCAAGGCCGGCGTGCCCGTGCGCCACCAGCGGTTCGCCGGCCAGATGCACGGGTTCTTCACCATGACCGACGTACTGCCCGGGGCGGGCGAAGCCCTGGACTACGTGGCGGCGGCGATCGAGGAGCACCTGGCGAGCGAACCCGTGACCGCCCGCACCTGACTCACTGTGTTGCCCGGGCTGTGTTGCCCAGGAATCGGGGGAGAACTATGCGACGGAGCACCGACCGGATCCTCACCACGCACGTCGGGGCGCTGCAGCGGCCGGCCGAGCTGTCGAAGGCGATGGCCGCCCGCGGCCAGTGGTCGCCCGACGTGCTCGACCGGCTGCGGGCCAGCGTCACGGACGTGGTGCGGCGCCAGGCGGCCGCCGGGATCGACGTCGTGGACGACGGCGAGTTCGGCAAGACCATGTGGAGCTGGTACATCCGCGACCGGCTCGACGGGATCGAGGGCCGCGAGCTGGCGAGCCGGGAGGTCGTCACCGGGCGCGACCGCGCGCAGTTCCCCGGCTTCTACGCGTGGGCCGAGGCGAACGCGTCCCTGTTCGGCTACATGGAAGACACCTACTTCTGGAGCTCCAACACCACCGAGCCGGTGGTCACCGGACCGCTCCGCTACCGGCCGGAGGCGGTGGCGCGGGACATCGCCAACCTGAAGGCCGCGCTCGCCGCGGACCCGGCGGCCGAGGCGTTCCTCCCGGTGGTCGCGCCGGCCAGCGTCGTCGTCGGCCTGACCGACGAGTACTACGGCAGCCACGACGAGCTGATGCGGGCGCTGGCCGACGCCCTGCGCGAGGAGTACCGCGCCATCGTCGACGCCGGGTTCATCCTCCAGGTGGACGACGCCTGGGTGCCGGCCGTCTGGGACCGGACCCCCGAGTACGACCTGGACGCCTACCGGCGGTACGCCGCGATGAGTATTGAAGTGCTCAACCACGCCCTCGACGGCCTGCCCGCCGACCGGGTCCGTTACCACCTGTGCTGGGGCAGCTGGCACGGCCCGCACGCTAACGACGTGCCGCTCGCGCACATCGCCGACATCATGCTCCGGGTCAACGCGGGCGCCTACCTCGTCGAGGCGGCCAACTCACGGCACGAGCACGAATACCACTTGTGGGAAGACCAGAAGCTGCCCGACGGCAAGATCCTCATCCCCGGCGTGGTGACCCACGCGACCAACATCATCGAGCATCCCGAACTGGTCGCCGAGCGGATCACCCGCTACACCGACCGGCTCGGCCCCGAGAACGTCATCGCCGGCGCCGACTGCGGCTTCGGCTCGCGCATCCACCCCGAGCTCGGCTGGGCGAAGCTGGCGGTGCTCGCGGAAGGCGCCGCCCTCGCCTCCGCCCGCATCTGGTGACTTCGTGTCACTCCTGCTCTCCTGGCTTGCCCGGCTTACAGGAGCAAGCCCTTGGTAGTGATGCTGGGGAGCACCACTTCACCTAGCAGCGCCACCGCGGTTATGGCCCGTCGGGCCGGGGCTGAACCGGGCGCCCGGTGAGCTGGCCGGCCAGCAGGTCGAGCCGGGCCTGCTGGTGGCTGGGCCGGAGCCGGTTGCCGCGGGCCAGGACGGCCAGGCCGTGCAGTGCGCTCCAGGCGACCTCACCGAGGGTCTCCAGGTCCCGGTTCCCGGCCAGCGGCGCGAGCGCGGCGAGCAGCTCAGCGAAGGCGGCCCGCGGGGCGGCCGGGGTCTCTGGCATGGCGAAGGGGATGTCGGTGGGCATGACGAACATCGCGTCGTAGACGGCGGGCCGCGACTGGGCGAAGCGCAGGTACGCGGCCGCGACGGCGCGCAGTGCCGCGTCGGCGCCAGGGGCGGCCGTCCGCGCGTGGCGCAGCTCGGCGGCCAGCTCGCCGAAGCCCTCCAGGGCGACCGCCCGCACGATGCCGGCCTTGCCGGCGAAGTGACTGTAGAGGACCGGCTGGCTGTATTCGACCCGCTCGGCCAGGCGGCGTACCGTCACCGCGTCCCAGCCTTCGGCCTCGGCCAGCTCGCGGGCGGCGGTGACGATCAGCTGCTCGCGGCTGGCCCGGTCGCGCTCACGGCGCTCGCGCACGGACATGCTCTAAGTTTATCACCGCTAGCGGAAATAGCATCGCTATGCTAGCGTTGCTCTAAGTACTAGCAACGCTAACCAGATCGGAGAGAGTCGAGATGACCGCAGACCATCGTGAGCTGGCCGAGACATACCTGGCCATGCTCAACAGCCACGACCCCGATGCCGTCGACCGCTTCGTGGCCGTGGGCTACATCAACCACAACCCGTTCGTCGCCGACGGCCGGGAAGCCAACCGCGCGTTCTGGGCGGCCTACTTCGCCGCCTTCCCTGACCTGACCGCCACGATGGATGACCTGGTCATCGCCGGTGACCGGGTGGCGGGCCGGTTCACCTACCGCGGCACCCACCGCAGCCCGCTGTTCGGCATCCCGCCGACCGGCCGGCCGGTCGAGATGCGCTCCATCGACATCTGGCGCGTCGCCGGCGGCGAGTTCGCCGAGCACTGGGACGAGCTCAACCTGCTGGAGTTCTTCCAGCAACTCGGCGTGATCCCGCCGCTCAGCCTCGGCGGGCAGGAGGGGCAGCTTTGAACATCCTCAGCCATGCCCTCGCCGGGGTAGCGCTCATGGCGGGTGCCGTCATCTACGGCACCGACGTGTTCTGCGCGATCGTGCAGCGTCCAGCCCTGGCCCGCGTCGATGACCGCGCGCTGGCCAGCGTGATGGGCCGCGTCCACGACTACGGTGACCGGCGCCTGCCGGTGCCGGGAGCGCTCAGCGTCGCCGCCGCCGCCCTCACGGTCGTCACCGCCGCCATCGCCGGACGCGCGGCGGCCGCGGCCGCCGCCGGCGCCGCGGTGGCCGTCCTGGTCGTGTGGCTGATCATCTACCTGCGCATCAGCGCCCCGGTCAACCGCACGCTCACCGCGGCCGCCGTGAGCGGGCAGATCCCGCCCGGTGCCCGCTCCCTGCAGCGCAGGTGGGACAGCGTCATCGCCACCCGCGCCATACTGCAGGCGGCGGCCGTCGCCGCGCTGTGCGCCGCACTCGCCCTGCCGTGACTGGCGTAACGCGGAGCCCGGGGATCAGCGGTGGCTGGCAGGTCCTATGAGCAGTGTGCTGTCGTCATCCACCACGAAAATCTCCGTCATGAGCACCGGGATCATCGAAGACAGCATCATCGTCGCGGCCCAGGGCGGCGACAAAGAACTCGTCCTGCTGGCGTTTATCCAGTCCTGATCATTCTTCGCTTATTGTACGGGAGTTGTGGCGCGCTCATACTCAGCGCGGGGAAGATCATCGACAGTCGGTTGAATCTCAAGGAGGAGATTATGCCGGACCGGATCCTGACCAGTCACGCGGGCAGCCTGCCGCGGCCAGAGGACCTGATCGCGCTGAACGAGCAGCGCGCGGCCGGGGACTTCACCAACGAAGCGGAGTACCTGGGCCGGCTGCGCGCCGCCGTGGCCGACGTGGTCGCGCGCCAGCGCGACACCGGCATCGACCTCGTCAACGACGGCGAGTACGGGCACATCATGGGCCAGCGGTACGACTACGGTTCGTGGTGGACCTACGTGTTCCAGCGGCTGACGAACGTCGAGCTGACCGAAGCCTCGATCACCGAGATACCGCAGGCCGCGGCCAAGCCGGGCGAACTGCGGCTCGTGTCCTTCGGCGAGCGCCGCGACTGGCTGGAATTCGCCGACGCCTACGGGGACCCGACCTCGGGCGCGGCGCTGCCGAACGCGGCGGCGATCGCGCCGGTCTGCCGGGGTCCGATCGCCTACCAGGGACAGGAGGACGTCCAGCGGGACATCGCCGACATGAAGGCGGCGATGGCGGCCGCCGGCGTCGCCGACGGCTTCCTCAACTCGGTGGCGCCCGCCAGCTGCGCCCGGTTCGGCAACGAGTTCTACGCCGATGACGAGGAGATGATGTACGCCTGCGCGGAGGCGATGCGCGAGGAGTACACCGCGATCGTCGAGTCGGGCCTGATCCTGCAGCTCGACGACCCGGCGATCGCGGAGAACTGGGACCAGATCAACCCGGCGCCGAGCGTGGAGGACTACCGGCGCTTCACCAGGAAGCGGGTCGAGGCACTGAACTACGCGATCCGCGGCCTGCCGGCGGAGCGGATCCGCTTCCACCTGTGCTGGGGCAGCTGGCACGGCCCGCACACCACCGATATCCCGATGGCCGACATCGTCGACGTGATGCTGGAGGTCAACGCGGGCGCGTACTCGTTCGAGGCGGCCAACGTGCGGCACGAGCACGAGTGGAAGGTGTGGCGGGACGTGAAGCTGCCGGCGGGCAAGGTCATCCTGCCCGGCGTGGTCAGCCACTCCACCAACGTCATCGAGCACCCCGAGGTGGTCGCGGACCGGATCGCCCGGTTCGCCGAGGCGGTCGGCCGGGAGAACGTCATCGCGTCCACCGACTGCGGGCTCGGCGGCCGCGTCCACCCGCAGATCGCGTGGGCGAAGCTCGACACGCTCGTCAAGGGCGCCGAGCTGGCTACCGCCCGGCTCTGGAGCTGACCGGGCAGCGGACAGGGCAATGGCGCCCTGGTCGGGGAAGCCGCACTCGTTCGGGATAATCCATATCCATATTCCGAACGAGTGCGGCCGACTCCCCCGCGTCCGCCGACGCCGCCTGGGCGTTACGGCTGGACGGCGGCGACCGCCTGCTCGATAAGCCGCGCCGTTTCGTCGGGTGGGAGATCATCGCGAGGTGCCCGGTGGCGACCTCGATGGTGGTCGCGCCCATCCGCTTGGCGAACAGCCGTTCGGCGTCCGGCGGGATCGCCTGGTTCTGCGAAGTGGGTGACGAAGTCGTCCTCCGGCAGCCAGATACGGAAATTCCCCGCCGCCGTCTCACGAGACGGCCCCGCTGCCCGTCTGCAGGGTGCGCCCGGACGGAAAGGGCGCGGCAGACACCCATGGCAACGAAGGGAACGATCCATGTCGATCGAGGAGAACAAGGCCGTCGTGGGCCGGTGGTTCACCGAGTTCTGGGGCAAGGACTTCAACCCCGCCGTCATCGACGAGCTCGCCGCCCCGGACATCCGGTTCGAGTACTCGCTGCACGCGCCGCTGCGCGGCCGGGAGGCGGTCCGCGAGTTCGCGGGAAAGTTCCGCGCCGCGTTCCCTGACCTGAACTTCTGGGGCACCGCCGACCTGATCGCCGAGGGCGACTACGTGGTCGGCCAGTGGGAAGGCGGCGGCACGCACACCGGCGCGCCGTTCGACGACATGCCGCTCGGCGAACTGCCGGCCAGCACCGGCAAGGTGATGCGATTCACCGGGATCACCGTGCTGAAGGTCGAAAACGGCCTTATCACACAGGAGATCGGCCTCGACGACGGGGTCACCGCGCTGGGTCAGCTCGGCCTCATCAAGCAGGCCTGAGCAGGCAAAGTAACGGGGCGGCGGGCCGGGGCGCGGCAAGTCGGCGCCCGGTCCGCCGCCCCGTCCTTTCCGGCGGCCGAGAGGCCGCGCCGCGAGTGGCTGGGTCCACTGTGACTGGCGGGTTTCGCGGGCGCCGGGGCGGGGCACCACGCATGCGTTTAGGGGGCACTTCACCTGCTAGAGAGGGAAGCAGATGCCGTACGTGAACGTCGGGCAGGAGAACTCGGCGCCGATTCAGATCCACTACGAGGACCACGGCTCGGGGGCTCCCGTGGTGCTCATTCACGGGTTCCCGCTCAGCGGCCGGGCGTGGGAGCGCCAGGAGCGGGCGCTGCTCGCCGCGGGGCTCCGGGTCATCACCTACGACCGGCGCGGCTTCGGCCAGTCGAGTCAGCCGGTCACCGGCTACGACTATGACACGTTCGCCGCCGACCTGGACCGGCTCCTCACCAGCCTGGACCTGCATGATGTCTGCCTCGCGGGGCACTCGATGGGCGGCGGGGAGATCGCGCGCTATCTCGGCAAGTACGGTTCCGCGCGGGTCCGCCGGGCCGTCATCATCTCCGGCGTGCCCCCGTACCTGCTCAAGACGCCGGAGACGCCGAACGGCGTGCCCCAGGAGGTCTTCGACCAGATCGCCGCCGCGCTGACCAACGACCGCGCGGCCTACTTCACCGAGTGGAACAAGAACTTCTTCAACCTGGACGAGACCCTCGGCACCCGGATCAGCGCCGAGGCTGTCCAGGACGCGTGGAACACCGCGGTCGGCGCCTCGCCGGAGGGGACCATCGCCTGCGTGGCCACGTGGCACACCGACTTCCGCGCCGACCTGCCGAAGATCGACGTCCCGGTCCTCGTCCTGCACGGCACGGCCGACCGCATCCTGCCGATCGAGGCCTGCGGCCCGCGCACCCACGAGCTCATCGCGGGCAGCGAGTACGTCGCCATCGAAGGCGCGGGCCACGGCCTGTGCTGGACGCACGCCGACGTGGTCAGCGGCCACTTGCTGAGATTTTTCAAGTAACCCGGTCCCGCTCGGACATAGTCCTTCTGGCAGGGCCCCCCGAAAACCAGGTGACGCGCCGTACGGGGACCGTGTCATAGTGCGTGCTATGACTTCCACGATGGTCACGGTCGACGACGGCGCGGTGTGGGCAGACGACAGCGGCGGTGACGGGCCGCCGCTGGTCCTCCTGCACCCGGGGGTCGGGGACTCGCGGATCTGGGACCCGGTGCTCGCGGCGCTCATCGCGAGGTACCGGGTGATCAGGTATGACGCGCGGGGCTTCGGCCAGTCGCCCGCGCCCAGCGTGAAGTTCTCACTGCTGCGCGACCTAGAGGCTGTGCTCGGCCACTACGGCGTGCGGCGCGCGGCGTTCGTCGGGTGCAGCCAGGGCGGGGCCAGTTCGCTGGGACTGGCCCTGGCCCACCCGGAGCGGGTGTCCGCGCTGGTGCTGCTCTGCCCAGGCATCCCCGGGTTCCCGTATCCCGACGAGGACGAGGACGACGAGCTTGATGCCGACTACGAGCGCGCCCGCGCGGCCGGGGACGTGGACGCGCTCGCCGACGTCATGCAGCGAATCTGGGGGGCGGCCGGGGCCACACAAGCGGTGATGGAGCAGCTGCGCTCGGCCGCCCGCGCGGCCCTCGTCGCCGAAGACCTCGAGTTGCCGGATCCGCCCGTGTTCGGCCGGCTGGGCGAGATCGCGGTGCCTGCCGCGCTGATGGTCGGCGACGCGGACTACCCGCCGCTTGTCGAGGCGAATCGGCAAGCGGTTGCCCGCATCCCCGGCTGCGAGTTCGTGTTCGTGCCCGGCCTGGACCACCTCCCGCCGCTGCGTGAGCCCGCGCTCGTGCTCGACCTGATCACCAGGACGCTCGACCGCGCCGTCTGGTAGCGGCCGGTCAGCGGGCCGCGCGGACGCCCAGCCGCTCCAGGCGGCGGTTGCTGAACCGGCCATCGGGGTCCAGGCGCTCGAACAGGGCCCGCGCGTCGCTGAGCCGCGGGTAGCGCTCCGCCACCGGGCCGGCCTGGACGTGGGAGACCTTGCCCCAGTGCGGGCGGGGCGCGAACGGCTCAAGCGCCGCTTCGACGTCCCGCAGCGCGGCGTCCACCTCCGCGGGCCGGTTGCGCCAGGTGAAGTGGATCGCCATGGTCTCGCGGCCGTACGATCCGCTCAGCCACAGCCGGTCGGCGGCGGTGGAGCGGATCTCGGAGATCAGCAGCAGCGGCGTGATGCTGTCGGCGCGCCGGCGGACCGCCTCG
>Ga0207657_10007985_pt1 | contig 10789 bp, 13 predicted proteins | sample KBSC33metaG_FD_184316 | JGI IMG/M metagenome (GOLD analysis project Ga0207657, IMG submission 184316) | Corn rhizosphere microbial communities from Kellogg Biological Station, Michigan, USA - KBS C3-3 metaG (SPAdes) (version 2) | ecosystem: Host-associated > Plants > Roots > Rhizosphere > Soil ... | reverse complement strand
GAAGAAGGGATCGGCGAGGTTCGGGCCGCGCTGGTCGAGGATGGAGAGGTTCTCGAAGCTCGAGTCCGGCGCGAAGGCGTGGTTCCCGCCGGCGCCGTGCTCGATGCCAAGCTGGTGGCGGTTGCGCCGCGCGTGACGGTCGAAGCGGACGGCGCGCAATTCCTCCTGCCGCGCGGCGTCAGCGGGGTCACCGAGGGCGCCCGGCTTGCGATCGAAGTTACGCGCGAGGCGCTCGGCGGCAGCGAACCGTGGAAGCGCGGACTCGCGCGCCGCACCGAGGCAGCGCCAGCCCCGGCGCCCCCGCTGGCGGAAGGCGCCAAAGGCACCATCGAGGCCTGGGATGAGCTCCTCGAAGAGGCGCGAACAGGCATCGTCCGGTTCGAAGGCGGCGAACTTCGCATCCAGCCTACAGCGGCGATGACAGTCATCGATGTCGACGGCTGGTTGATCCCCGCCAAGCTCGCGCAAATGGCCGCCTGGGCCGCCGCCCGCGCCATCAGGCGGCTGGACATCGGGGGCTCCATCGGAATCGATTTCCCGACGCTTCATGGAAAAGAGGAGCGTCGCGAGGTCGACGAGATCCTGAATGACTATCTGCCACATCCGTTCGAGAAGACCGCGATCAACGGCTTCGGATTTGCCCAAATCGTCCGACCGAAACTCCGGCCGTCCTTGCTTGAACTGGCCGAGAATCGCGCTCGGTTCGAGGCGCGCGCACTCGTTCGCCGGGCAGGCCGGTCGATCGGCGGCACGACGGTAACGGCGCATCCCGCGGTGATCGCCGCGATCGACGAAGGGTGGCACAAGCGGCTCGAACGCCAGGTCGGCGGCGCCGTCACCTTGTCGGCCGACCCCTCGCTCGCCATGTCGGGCGGCCATGTCCACTAAGAGCAAGACCTGCCCCCTCTGCGGCAAGCCCGAGAGCCCCCGGCATGCGCCCTTCTGCGGTCCCGGATGCAAGGACAGAGACCTCTTGAAATGGCTCGGCGACGGATACCGGATTCCGGGCCCTCCGGCCGATCCGGACAGGGTGGACAGCGACGGGAGTGACGGTTAGGGAGCGCCCTCGCTGATCGGCCCCCGTCCTTCAGGCGATGCCCAGGTAGCTCAGTTGGTAGAGCACGTGACTGAAAATCACGGTGTCGGTGGTTCGATCCCGCCCCTGGGCACCATCATCCGGCCTAGCCATGCGGGGACTGCCGAGCATGGGTCCACGCGCACGCGGCCCGGTTTCGCCGGAAGGCTTCCCCTTGTCCGGTTGACCTCATTGCCGGCCACGCCGAGAGCGAGCAGGAACGAGTGCAATCGAGGTGACGAGTGAAGGTCCTGTTCTACGGACGGCTCGCCGAAGCGATCGGCCCTGAGCTTGAGATGGGCGCCACCCCCGGCTGCTCGGTCGCCAGCGTTCGCGACAGTCTCATCGCCAGCCACCCCGAAATCGAGAGCATGCTTCGAAAAAGGCGGGCACTGACCTTCATCGGCGGCCAGCTCGTTCGCGACGATCATCTTCTGACGGGCGACGACACGCTCGAGTTCCTGCCGCCGGTGTCCGGAGGATGAGCATTGTCGCGCGGCTCGAGCAAGGCGCGCTTCGCCCCGACGAGGAGCTCGCGGCGCTGGTCGAGCAAGTCAGCGGCGACGGGGCGATCGTGAGCTTCGTCGGACTCGCCCGCGCGCAATCGACGAGCGGCGCCGGCATCGACATGCTGGTGCTCGACCATCATCCGAGCCTTACGCAGAAGTCGGTGGAGGAAATCGCGGTTGCGGCAGAACAGAGGTTCGAAGTTTCGCATGTCCGCGTCGTCCACCGCTGCGGCGAGGTCCTTGCGGGCCAGCCGATCGTCTTCGCGGGAGCCGCATCGAGGCACCGGCGCGCTGCCTTCGAGGCCGCCGATTATCTGATGGACCGGCTCAAGACCGAGGCCGTGTTCTGGAAGCGCGAGATCGGCGACGACGGGTCGAACTGGATCGAGCCCACGGACGCCGATTATGCCGACCGCGAGCGCTGGAGCTGAGCCGTGGCCGGAATCGACGAAAGCCTGACCTTCTATCCGCTCCGCATCGCCGTGCTCACCGTCTCGGACTCGCGCGACGAGGAAACCGACAAGTCGGGCGCGCTACTGATCGAGCGGCTGACCGAGGCCGGGCATGAGCTTGCCGACGAGGCGATCGTCACCGACGATGCCGAGGCGATTGGCGCGCAGGTGCGGTCGTGGGTCGACGACGAAGGCGTGGACGTGGTGATCACGACCGGGGGTACCGGCTTCTCCCCCCGCGACGTCACGCCGGAAGCCGTCAAGCCCTTGTTCCGCCGCGAGATGGATGGCTTTTCGATCCTCTTCCATCAGGCAAGCTTCGGCACGGTCGGCTTTTCAACCCTCCAGTCGCGCGCGTGCGCCGGGCAGATCGAGGACACGTTCGTCTTCTGCCTTCCGGGCTCGACCGGCGCCTGCCGCGACGGCTGGGACCTGGTATTGAGACACGAGCTCGACAGCCGTTATCGGCCGTGCTCGCTTGCCGGGCAGGTCCCGCGCCTCAGGCATCTTTGCGGATGAGCGGACTTACCCACGTCGACGACGGCGGCCGGGCACGCATGGTGGACGTATCCGGCAAGGACGAAACCGTCAGGACGGCGAGCGCGCGAGGCTTTCTGACCTGCAAACCCGAAACTCTGAAGCAGGTCCGGGCGGGAACGGCGCCCAAGGGAGCGGTCGTCCACACCGCGGAGATTGCCGGAATCATGGCGGCGAAGCGGACGGCGGACCTCGTCCCGCTTTGCCATCCTCTGCCCTTGGGCAAGGTGCAGGTCGCGATCGAGCTCGATGACGGGCTGCCGGGGTTCGCGGTCGTCGCCGAGGTCCGCACGAGGGCCGCGACGGGGGTAGAGATGGAGGCGCTCACCGCCGTCTCGGTCGCCTGCCTGACCCTGTTCGACATGCTGAAGGCGATAGACCGGACGATGTCCATCGGCGGAATCGAGGTCATCTCCAAGACAGGCGGCAAGTCCGGCGACTGGGAGCGCAAATGATCGCCTTCGACGAGGCGATCGGGCTTATTCGTTCGGTCGCAACGCCGCTCGCGACCGAGGTCGTGGCCCTTGCCGAGGCCGCGGGACGAGTGCTCGCGCTGCCGGTGACCGCCGAGATCGATTCACCGCGCTCGGACGTGTCGGCGATGGACGGCTATGCGGTTCGCGAGCAGGACCTGAACCACTTCCCGGTATCGTTGCAGCTCGTGGGCGGCTCGTACGCCGGCTCCGGCTGGAGCGGCTCCGTTGAAGCCGGCAGCTGCGTCCGGATTTTTACCGGCGCTCCGGTGCCCGACAGCGCCGACCGGGTCGTCATCCAGGAATATGTCCGTTCCGTCGACAATGTCGCGGTCATTGACGAACGTCCCGAAAGCGCCCGCCACATCCGGGCGCGTGGGTCGGATTTCTTCCAGGGCGAGGAGTTGCTTTCGGCCGGCCGCCTGCTCGACCCGCGCGCCCTCGTAACCGCAGCGGGCGCCGACGTCGCGGAGGTGGAGGTCTATCGCCGGCCGCGCGTGCATATCCTCAGCACCGGCGATGAACTGGCAGAGCCGGGAACCGCGCGCGAACGCGCCGACGCAATCCCGGAAAGCGTTTCCTTCGGCGTGGCCGCGCTTGCCGCGCAGTGGGGCGCCGAATGCATCGGCCGCACCCGCGTCCGCGACGAGCTGGCGGCGATGCAGGCCCTCGCGTGTGCCGCGATCGATGACGCTGACCTGGTTGTGGTCACGGGCGGCGCTTCGGTGGGCGAGAAGGACTTCGCGAAGGCGATGTTCGAGCCGCTCGGTCTCCACCTTGTCTTTTCCAAGGTGTCCATCAAGCCCGGCAAGCCCGTGTGGCTCGGTCGCGCAGGGGAGAAGCTGGTCATCGGACTTCCCGGCAATCCCACGTCGGCGTTGGTGACCGCCCGCTTGTTCCTCGCGCCTTTGCTCGCGGCGCTCACGGGCCGGCCAGCCGACGAAGCCTTGCGCTGGCGGACCGTACCGCTCGGCTCGCCGCTCGGACCGTGCGGCTCGCGCGAGACATTCCATCGAGCGCGGTGGGTGGGGGACCGCGCGGAAATCCTCGCCTTCCAGGATTCGAGCAGCCAGAAGGCACTGGCCGAAGCGGAATTGCTCGTCCGGCAATATGCGGACTCACGCGCGCTCGAGCCCGGATCGCAGGTCGAAGGCCTGGACTTCTAAGGGGCGGCGCCTTCTCATGTGAACAGCAGCTTCGCCCCGGCTACTGTGAGGACGGCACCGAGCGTTCGAAGCAGCCAGGGCCGCGGAAGGCGTTCCACGCCGAGCCAGGTCCCGAGCAGGGCACCCGCAAACACCGATCCGAGAAAGATCGGAAGCTCATGCGGCAGACGTCCGACGGACGCGGCATTTCCGGCGAGCCCGGCAGCGGAGTTGAGGAAGATAAAGGCTGCGACGACGCCCGATGTGCGGCGCGCTTCTTCCCAGCCGCGGAGAATGATCAGTGGGCTGAGGAATATGCCTCCGCCGGTGCCGGTCAGACCGGCAAGGAGGCCAAGCACAGCGCCCGCCGGAAGGCTGATCCACAGCCGGGGTGTGTGGACGGGCTGCCCGGCAATGGCCGTCGGCTTCCAAAGCAGCCGGATCGCGGCGAGCCACAGCAGGATCCCGACCAGTGGCTTGTAATAGATCGCAGGAAGGTGGATCCCGCCGCCAACGAAGGCCGCTGGAAACGCCGTTGCCGCGAACGCGAGCAGGAGCTTCCAGTTCGTCAGGCCCCGCCGCCAGTACCGCCACGCGCCGAAGCCCGCGACGAGCAGGTTGAGCGCGAGCGCCGTCGGCTTCATCACTTCCGGCGCCACCGAAAACAGCGCCATCGCCGCGATATAGGCAGAGGCCCCGCCGTGCCCGACGCTCGAATAAAGCGCCGCGCCTAGCGCGAACAGCAGTGCGAGCGTCAGGACCGTCGAAGCATCCATTGGCGCGCCTAATGCCGTTCAGGCGCGAAATGGAAGAGGTCACCTTGACGCGCATTCGATGACCTCCTCGAGCATGGCCTACCGAACTTTCGCGGTTCATCCCGCTCGGCTATGGTCGCTTCACCCCCGGAGGCGGTCATGGACGAGGCAGCCGTCAGCATCGAACCTCTCGAGGCGGAAGCTCCACCTCCTCCGCCTCCTCGCCGGATCGCCTATCGTCATCGTCTTCCGACCCGCCTGTGGCACTGGCTCAACGCGCTCACGGTCTTCGTGATGCTGATGAGCGGGCTGATGATCTTCAATGCCCACCCGCATCTCTACTGGGGTCAGTACGGTGCGAACTTCGACCATCCCTGGCTTTCGTTCCACGGCCGTCCGGTGCCCGGCTGGGCGACCATCCCGTCGAGTTACAACCTCGCGGCCGCCCGCCGCTGGCACCTTGCCTTCGCGTGGCTGCTGGTGGTGCCGCTAATCCTGTTCCTTGTGACCAGCATTCTCAACCGCCACGCGCCGCGCGACCTCGCGCCGACGCGCGACGAGATCCGCCCGAGCCACGTCTGGCACGACATCCGTGAACATGCGCGCTTACGATTCCCGACAGGCGACGCCGCGCTTCGCTACAATGTCCTTCAGAAGCTCAGCTACGTCGCCGTGATTTTCCTGCTGCTGCCGCTGATGATCCTGACGGGCCTCGCCATGTCGCCGGCGATGGACGCCGCCTGGCCGTGGCTGCTCGACCTGTTCGCCGGACGGCAGTCCGCGCGCTCGATCCATTTCATCTGTGCCATGCTGCTCCTCGCATTCATCGTCGTTCACCTGGTGATGGTGGTGCTCGCTGGTCCGCTCAACGAGATCGGCTCGATGATCACCGGCCGCTTCCGAGTGCCGCCGGAAAGACGTCGACCATGATCTCGCGCCGCCGTTTCATCGCGTCCGGCGCCTCGGGGCTGCTGCTCGGCGGCTGCGACCGCCTCAACCGCAGCCCGGAGTTTCGCGGCGTCCTGAGATCCGCGGAAAAGCTGACGATGAATACGCAGCGGCTGGTTTCCCCGCGCGATGCGCTCGCTCGGGAATATGGCGAAGGCGACATGTCGCCGGTCTTCCGCTCGAACGGAACGTCGATGCCCGGCACGCCGGAATATGCACGCCACCTCGCCGAAAATTTCGCCAATTGGCGGCTGCAAGTCGACGGGCTCGTCGCGCGGCCCTTGTCGATTCCCCTGGCGACGCTCCGCTCGATCCCGCATCGCGTGCAGATCACGCGCCACGATTGCGTCGAGGGGTGGAGCGCGATCGGCAAGTGGCACGGGCTCGAGCTGTCGCGGATTCTCGACGCGGCGGGGCTGAGCACGCGCGCCAGATACATCGTGTTCCACTGCGCGGACCGGTTCGGCGACAAGCCCTATTACGAGAGTATCGACCTCATCGACGCCTTCCATCCGCAGACGATCATCGCCTGGGGCATGAACGGCCATCTGCTTCCCGTCCCGAACGGCGCGCCGCTACGCCTGCGGGTCGAGCGCCAGCTCGGTTACAAGTCCGCCAAATATGTGCAGCGCATCCAGGCCGTCGAAAGCCTTGCCGGGATCTACGGCGGCAAGGGCGGCTACTGGGAGGATAATGTCGATTACGAATGGTACGCCGGCATTTAAGGTTTAGCCGCCGGTGACGCTCATGTGGCGTGCGACGGCGGGCCGCGCCGCCTCGATCGTGAACTGATGGCCCTTGGGCTTGCCGGCGAGAAGCTCGTCAAGCGCCCGGGCGACGCCTTCGGCCCCGCGGCTGCGCAGAAGGTCGCGCAGCTCCACTTTCTGGTCGTGGCCCAGACAGCCATAGACAGTGCCCGTGGCCGCGACCCGGATGCGGTTGCAGCCTTCGCAGAAATTCTGCGTGAGGGGGGCGATGAAACCGAGACGGACGCCGAGCCCTTCCACTTCATAATAGCGCGCCGGCCCACCCGTGCGCGCGAGCGACGGCGTCAACCGAAACTGGCGCCCTATCCGCGCCCGCACTTCGCTTAGCGGGAGATAATGCTCGGTCCGATCTGTTTCGACGTCGCCGAGCGGCATTGTCTCGATGAGCGTGAGGTCATGGCCGCGCGACGAGCACCAGTAGAGCATCGGCGCGATCTCATCTTCGTTAAGCCCGCGCAGTGCGACCATGTTAATCTTTATCCTGAGCCCGGCCGCCTCGGCGGCCTCGATTCCGCCAAGCACCTGCGCAAGGTCGCCGCGCCGAGTGATGTTGCGAAATCGATCCGGGTCGCGGCTATCGAGGCTGACATTGATCCTTCGGATACCGCTATCGGCCAGCATTCGGGCGTGACGCCCGAGCTGAGTGCCGTTGGTAGTGAGCGTCAATTCCTCGAGTCCGCGCCCGATGCGCCTGCCGAGCTCCGGAACGAGTCGGTCGACCCCCTTGCGTATGAGCGGTTCCCCGCCGGTCAGGCGAATTCTCTTGATTCCCCGCGCGATGAAAATGTCCGCGAGCTCGACGATCTCGTCCAAAGTCAGGACGTCCTTCCTCGGAACGAAATTCATCGTTTCGGCCATGCAATAGCGGCAGCGAAGGTCGCAGCGGTCGGTGAGCGACACGCGCACGTAGGTGATGCGCCGGCCGAAGCTGTCGATCATCGAATTGGAAAGGACCATGCGATCGCTCACACCACTGACGTTCGGCACTGATAAATCAACGCGCAGCCGGCTTCCATTCCCTCGACCGACCTCAGAGCGATTTCGGCTTTTACGTATGGGGTGATGTAAATGACCCGCGTAGGGCAGGATCATGCCTGACTCATCGAACGACGCGAAGGTCGTCACCCGCGGCGAGGAGATGCTCGCCTTGCGACGGCGGCGGATGGCCGCGTCCCACCCCTTCTTCCGTGGCGGCTTCCGGCCCTTCTTCTTCGCCGGCGCGGCGTGGGCGCTGGTCGCGCTCGCCCTTTGGATATGCTCGCTGCTGGGCCAGCTCAGCCTTCCGGCCGCGCTCGAGCCGCTCGCCTGGCACCGGCACGAAATGCTGTTCGGCTTCGTGGGCGCGGTGATCGCCGGGTTCCTGCTTACCGCCGTCCCGAACTGGACCGGCCGGCTGCCGATCGCCGGATGGCCGCTCGCCGGACTGTTCAGTCTGTGGGCAGCGGCGAGGTTGGCGCTTCTCTTTTCCGCCACGGTGTCTCTGTGGCTCGCGGCTTTCCTCGATGTCGGCTTCTTCCTCGTCCTGGGGCTGCTGGCCGCGCGCGAGGTGCTGGAAGCGCAGAACCGCAACATTCCCGTGGTCGGGATGATCCTTTTGTTCGGCCTGGCCGACGCTCTCGATTATCTCGCCAACACCGACGTCATTCCCTTTCCCGACCTCGGCTGGCAGCTCGCCATTTCGCTGGCCGTCCTGCTGATCTCGCTGATTGGCGGCAGGATCATTCCCTCTTTCACCCGCAACTGGATGGCGAAGCGCGGCATGAAGAATGGCCTGCCGACGCAGCCTGGCCGGTTCGACCTGTTCGTCATCGCCGCGACCGCTGGGGCGCTGTTGGCATGGCTGGCGGGGCCGCAGGAAACGCCGGTCGGCATCGTGCTGATCGTCGCCGGTGCGCTGCAGGCGATCCGCTGGGCGCGATGGAGCGGCTGGCGCACGTTCGCGGACCCGCTCGTCCTCATCCTTCACGTCGGTTACCTGTGGGTTCCGGTCGGGCTGGTGCTCCTCGGATTCAGTCTTGCCGAGCTGGTCCCACGGAGCGCCGCGATCCATTCGCTCACCGCCGGCGCGATGGCGACGATGATCCTCGCCGTGATGACCCGCGCCAGCCTCGGCCACACCGCGCGCGAGCTCAAGGCGAGCCCATTGACGGTGTTCACCTATGCGCTGGTCACGCTCGGCGCGCTGCTGCGGGTCGCGGCATCGCTCAGGCTCATCGATTATGACATGGGGATCGACGTCGCCGGGATCGCGTGGGGCGGAGCCTTCCTGTTGTTCCTTATCGCTTATGCGCCGGTGCTTTGGCGGCCGCGCCTCGGGGAAGCGCGCTGATCGACATCGGCGGCGTCGCGTGCCTTTTTGCCGGCATCCTCGATCGCGCGATCGATCAGCTTGACCGAGCGCGGCCGTCCTTCGGCCTCGACCCGGCGGCGGTAACGGGCGAGCCTGCGCGCGAGATCGGTCTCGGCGGCGTCGCTGGCTTGGGTCAGAGCGGGTGGGTCGAGCTTGTCGGTCATGCTCGCCCATTTAGCGGGCCGGTGGAGCGCGTTGGATAAGTATCTTCCCTGAGCGCAAGCGGAGCAAAGCGACTGCCATTCCGCCCCCGCATTGCTATGGCGCGATCGATGGATGAGCCGGCAACCCATCAGCCGCCCGAAGCCGAGGCGCATCTGAGGTCGATCCTCGCGACCGTTCCCGACGCGATGGTGGTGATCGACGAGGCCGGGCTGATCCTCTCGTTCAGCGCGGCGGCCGAGAAGATGTTCGGCTATTCGGAAGGCGAGGTCGTCGGCGGGAACGTCAAGATGCTGATGCCGAACCCCGACCGCGACCGGCACGACCAGTATCTCACCAACTATCTGACCACGGGAAAGCGCAAGATCATCGGCATCGGGCGCGTGACGACGGCGCTCCACCGCGACGGCAACACCTTTCCGATCGAGCTTGCCGTGGGCGAAGCCTGGAGCGGCGGACGGCGCATCTTCACGGGGTTCATCCGCGACCTCACCGAGCGTCAGGAAACGCTCCTTCGCCTCCAGGATCTCCAGTCGGAGCTCGCCCATGTCGGGCGGGTCAGCGAGATGGGAACGCTGGCCTCCTCACTTGCCCACGAACTGAATCAGCCGCTGACTGCCGTCGCCAGCTATTGCGAGAGCGCGCGCGACCTTCTTCGCAACGACGCCGACGCCGATACCATCGAGATGATCCGCGAAGCGATGGACGAAGCTGCCAAGCAGGCGATCCGCGCCGGCCAGATCGTGCGCCGGCTGCGCGATTTCATGAGCCATGGCGACACCGAGCGCCGGGTGGAAAGCCTGCAGCAGTTGATCAACGAGGCGAACGCCCTCGCTCTCGTCGGATCGCGCGAGCATCAGATCGAAGTGAAGCTCTCGTTCGACCCGCGTGCCGACCTCGTGTTCGTGGACCGGATCCAGGTGCAGCAGGTGCTGGTCAATCTCATCCGCAACGCGATCGACGCCATGATCGATGCGCCGGTGCGCAAGCTCTCGGTCCGCACCGCTCGGGAAGATGGCATGACCCGCGTGAGCGTCGAGGACACCGGCTCGGGAATCAGCGAGGCGATCGCAGACCAGCTGTTCCAGCCGTTCGTCACCTCCAAGCAGAGCGGAATGGGTATCGGCCTCTCGATCTGCCGGACGATCGTTCAGGCGCATGGCGGGCGCATCTGGTTCGAGCCGAGGGAAAGCGGCGGCACGATCTTTCATTTCAATTTGCCATCCGGAGAAGCGAAGACATGAGCGACGAAGGGCTACGCCTGGTCCATCTGGTCGACGACGACGAGGCCATCCGCCGCTCGGTCGGGTTCATGCTCAAGACCTCGGGCTTTCACGTGCGCACCTATGAAAGCGGCGACGACCTATTGAAGTCGGCGTCCAACCTCGAGGCTGGCTGCATCCTGCTCGATATCAGGATGCCGGGGATGGACGGCCTCGAGCTGCAGGCCGCGCTGCGGGACAAGGGTATCGGTCTGCCCGTGATCATCATGACCGGCCATGGCGATGTCACGCTCGCGGTCCAGGCGATGAAGGCAGGGGCCGTCGACTTCATCGAGAAGCCCTTCGAGAAAGCGGTCCTCCTCTCCGCGATCGATCATGGGCTGGAGCGCCTGA
>Ga0207657_10007979_pt1 | contig 10792 bp, 9 predicted proteins | sample KBSC33metaG_FD_184316 | JGI IMG/M metagenome (GOLD analysis project Ga0207657, IMG submission 184316) | Corn rhizosphere microbial communities from Kellogg Biological Station, Michigan, USA - KBS C3-3 metaG (SPAdes) (version 2) | ecosystem: Host-associated > Plants > Roots > Rhizosphere > Soil ... | reverse complement strand
TGTGGACTCGTCCGAGCCGAAGTAAATCGTCGCGCCGACAGCGACCGCGCCGAGATCCCAGGCTTGTTGGACTGATCCAAACATCACCTGATCAAACTTGTTCGGGTAGGTCAGAAGTTCGTTGTGATTGATCTTCACAATGAATGGGATCTTGTGGGCCCACTTGCGCGAGCACGCCATGAGGCCGCCGAACGTCGAGGCCACCGCGTTGCAGCCACCCTCGATCGCAAGCTTTACGATGTTTTCCGGATCGAAGTAGGCTGGATTTTTGGCGAAGCTCGCTCCCGCTGAATGCTCAATGCCCTGATCTACGGGCAGGATGCTGAGAAAACCCGTATTCGACAGCCGACCCCATCCGAACAACTGCTGCATCGCGTTCAGCACTCGAGGCGACCGATCTGAGCAGGCGACAACGCGATCGATGTAATCGGGCCCGGGCAAATGGAGTTTGTCCTTCGAGATCGTCTTGCACTCGTGGCTCAGCAGCGAATCGGCGTCCGCGCCGAGTAGGGATTGGATCTGCGAAAAGGAATTGCTCATAAATGGGCCTCAGGCCATATTTTGCAACATGGGCACTGCCTTGTCGCCAAGCCGCTGTCGAGATGGACTGTGCTCGATAAGGAAGCGGCTGAGATTGCGAACACAAAGCGACGCTACCTGCTGCCTGCTACCTGCTGCCTGCTGCCTGCTGCCTGCTGCCTGCTGCCCCTACAAAACGAAAAGGGCGGCCGTGAAGCCGCCCTTTTCAAGATTTCAGACTAGCTAGCTCTTAGTAGCCGCTTTGTCCGAAGTTGGTGCGAAGGATGTTCAGATCGCTCGGACCGACCACACCATCGCCGTCCAGATCCGCGCTGGCATTACTGCCGCCGAAGTTGGAGCGAAGGACGTTGAGGTCGCTCGGGCCAACCACATTGTCACCGTCGCAGTCGCCATTAACCAGCGAGAACGAGATGTTCGTCGGCAGGTTGCCACGATCCAAGCTGACGCCTGTGAGGCCCTGGCGGAGCCAGTGAGAGGCCTTGCAGGTCAGCGTGTAGGTACCGGCTGCGAGAGTCTGAGTCGGGATGAACGAGAAGTTACCGCTCCCATCGAGGGACGTGTTGACGGTCTGCACCGTGGTGCCGCCGCTGTTGCGAATCTCAATCGTGACCGGCTGCGCCGCACTTCCACCCCAGTTCTGAAGCGTCACATGACCCTTCATGAAGAAGCTGTTGTAGAAGCCGTCCATCTTAGGAGCGCCCCAACCGGTAACCAGGTCGAAGCCTGCAACGTTGCTGGAAGTAGTGTGGTCGGCGAGTACGCCATTGCTCGACCCCGTCGTGACGTCAAACCAGACGTCGCTGCGGCCATTCATCGAGTAAATGAGCTGCTGAATTTTGCCAAGGCGGAACTTAGCGGTTCCATTCGCAGCCGCCAATCGCTGCTCCATAACCACCAGCAGGCCCGCAAAGGTCGGCGAAGCCGCCGAGGTGCCACCCACCGTGTACAGGCCGGTACCGCCGCTGCCGTTGTAGTAAACGAGCGCGGTCGTCGCCTGAAGACCGATGTCAGGAATCAGCTTGTTCGTAACGGACGGATACTTCGTCGAAGAACTGTTGCCCGAGAGCTGCCAAGCCGGGCGTGCTCCGTAGGTCGTGCCCGACGTGTACCAGCCGCCGCCGGAACCACTCCAACCGGGTTCGGTGCTCCGAGCGCCGCCACTGACTGTCGGGTCCGTACCGCCAACCGCGAGAACGTCCGCATCGTCACCCGGATACGGGTAGCTGCCGTTGGCAAGGGCAGAGCCGGTCCAGTAAGTGTAATCGTGCGTGCCAGAATCGCCGGAAGCCGCCATGTAGGTCTGACCTTGGGCATTCATCGTCACGTGGTAGCTGTGAGCGGTCGTGGCGCTATTGCCCGTGTAGCTCCAGCCATAAGACTCAGAAATGACGTCCGCCACGTTCTGACTGGCTTCGGAGGAGAGAACCGCTTCGAGGGTGCTTGAGCCGTCATAGCATATGATCGTCGCAAGCGGCGCGCTAGCCAATTCCATCTGGAGGTCGAGGTCACCTTCAATTTGGCCCGTAACGGTACCGCCATTGCTGGTACCGCCTGTCGCAGGCGACCAAACCAGGTTTGTGCCTGCACCGCCCGCCGGCGTCGGCAAACCATAGGTGCTGATGTAGCTGAGAGCGTTCGTCTTGCGAAGGCCGTCCCAGTTGGAGAACGCAACCGTCATGCCCTGACCCTGGAAGCCGCCGTTCCAGGTGGTTACGTTGCTGTAGCACTGCCGAATCGCGGTTGGATTCATCTGCGTGCCGCGACGAATCGGGCGAGTGAACGTCTCGATGCCATGCACGTCCTGAACGACGGCCGCATACTGGGTGGGAATTTGCAGCGGAACCGGGTTTGCGTGAACGATCAGCGGCGCACCGTTGTTTTCGTTCACCGTCACGTAGGAGTGAATCGTCGTGCCGAAGGCCGACTGCATCTGCGCGGCTGTACCTTCAACCGTTAAACCGATCCGCTGGCGATCAGCCAGAACGACGTTGAGACCCTTGCCCTTGAGGTAGCCGATAAGCTGCTGAGTCTGACTGTAGTCGGCGCCAAACTGATCGGCAATTTGCTCCGGCGTCAACCACTGCCGATAGAGCGGCGAACGAGGATCGCTCGCAGCATCGGCATAGGCCTCGAGGCCGGTAAGATCGCGCATGACCAGACCCACGTGGATCTGCATCTTCGTCGTAGGATCAATCGTGCCGAGATCCTTGCCCGAGGCAATAGCAGGAGTGACTGAATTGGCAATCGGTACCAGGCTGGCAACTGGTGCACGCTGCTGCGCAAAGGCAGATCCGGCGCATACCGTCGCAAGAGCGATGGACAAGAGCACTGAAGGCCGCAAATTCGGCCAATTGGAATTAGTTCTGAGAGACAAGAAGACCTCCGCGGATAAGGCAATAAAAGCCTAATTAGTTCACATTTACGACGTCACAACGCTATATATTCGTGCGACAGAAGAATAAACAAAATTCAAACAAAAAGACCCTTTCCTGGACGTAGCGGAAAGGGTCTCTTTGAACGTCTCCTTACTTGCGGCGGCGGCGGCGGATGAGCGCAACCGCGCCAAGTCCGAGAGCAGCCATTGTCGCAGGCTCCGGAACGCCGGAAACCACAATGTTCGCCGTGAAGCCCTGAGCGCGAACAAGCTGATTCGTACCTGTGGAAGCATACGTTGAGTAAGGTCCCGGGTTTGTGCTGACGTTATCAACCCAAATCGGAACGGCAATCGTCTGCCCCACCGCGCCCGCACTCACATTGAGCGTCACGTTGTAGTAGGAGTAGATCACGCCATCGGCCGTACCCATATTGCCGCTAAGCGCGAACGTATCGGCAAAAGGCCCCCAAGGCCGGGTGGTCCCTGAGGCAGGGCCACTGCCACCGGCCACGCCGTGCTGCAGATCGAAGCTATTGAAGTTCACAGGGCTCGCGCTATAGGTCGGGCCTGTGGCGACGGTCAGTCGACCGTCGGTGTTGACAGCGCCAATGCCGGACGTTGTAGAACTGCCTATGCCGAGCAATGCGCCCAACTGGCTCATTCCTCCAACAGCGGCAAATCCGGTCGTCTGGAAATAAACGGTTAAGTTAAGGGTGCCGCCTGCGGTTGCGTTAATGGTAGACGAATGAGCGGTGTTACCCGTCACGTTGTACCAAACGTCGATGCTCTGCGCGCTAGCGATGCCAGCGACGAGAACTCCCGCGGTGACCAGCCCAATTCTGGTTAAGCTGATTCTCAAGTCAATCCTCCTCACACCAAGGCTTTTAGATGGGAACCTCGTAGGACCCCCATCGCCCTCCGGCGGGACATGCTCTAGGCATGCTCTCGCCAAAATGCAACCTCTATGATAAGCCAGAGTTTCGAAAGGTCCACCTGAAACAAGCACTTGTTATTGCGATTTCCACCTGAAATTCCCACAAACAAGCATTGTTAACAGGACGGCCCACGAAACATCTCTGTATCGCGGGCCTTCTTACCCAGTTTGGCAGTGGTCTTATTTGCGGCGGCGGATCACTGCTAGCGCTCCAATGCCAAGAGCTGCCAGCGTGGCCGGCTCCGGAACGCCCGGCAAGCTGGGCGGTGGAGTAGGCGGTAGGTTCGAGCCGCTGCCAAAGAGCGGCGGCTTGGGCGGCCGAATTGGACCTCCGCTGCCCACGACAATATTCGCGGAGTAGCTGGCCGGCTTGACCAAAGTGCTGCCCGCATACGAATAGCTCGAATACGGTCCAGGATTGGTGTGGAACGTATCCACCCAGATCGGCACCGCGATCGTCGACCCCGCCGAGGCGTTCACCTGCACCGCGACGCTGTAGAAGGAGTAAATCACACCGTCGGCCGTTCCCATGTTGCTGACGGTAAACGTGTCGGCAAACGCGCCCCAACTCCGCGCGGTTCCATCCGCCGGCCCATTTCCACCCGCCGTTCCATGCTGGATGTCGTAAGAGCCAAAATTGACGGGGTTCGTAGCGTAAGTGGGCCCACCCACAATGCCCAAGCGCCCATCGGTATTGCTCGCCCCTGTGCCGCTCGTCGTCGAACTGCCAATCCCCAAAAGCGCTCCAAGCTGCGAAAGACCCCCAGCAGCAACGAAGCCGGTCGTCTGGAAGTACACGGTCAGATTAAGCGTGCTGCCAGTAGTCGCATTGATCGTGCCCGAATGAGCCGTGTTGCCCGTCACGTTGTACCAAATGTCGATCGACTGAGCGCTAGCCGCGCTCGCTGCCACCGATGCGATGGCGAAGAGTCCAAATCTTGTAAAGCTGAGTTTCATTCACCTCTCCTCGAACTAAGGTGGTAATACGCCCCGAACGGCTCCCCCATGACCACCCAATATGCGCGACAACTGGCAATGCCGACGATTGCGCAAAACCTATGATATGCCGAGTTCACGCTCGGCAAAGCGAAACAACCCTGTTGTTCTTGCCTTTTGCTTGTCAATACCACAACAATCCAGCATTCCTACTTGGATGCAGTTGACTCAGCCGCTTCGGCCTCGCTCACTATTACAAGGCTCTCCGTGTACAGCTTGATCCCGCGGTTCGCCACAAGCGAGCCAACGAGCCCCATGACGATAAGCAGAAGGACCCTAAGCAGGAGCACCCCGAAGGACTGACCAGCTACGGCAACGTCGAGCACTTTGCCTTTCTCCAGATGCAGCGCCTGGTCAGGCGGAACCTGGAACATGTCGAAAGCGAGCTTGAAGGTGAGAACGAGAAGCGCGATGCCACCCAGAAAGGTGAGAATCCCGATGACTTTCCCCAAGGCATCGCCTCTTGCCCGGATTCGTCGCTCCACGGTTTGGATTGTCGCATCTATTGCCATCGATTCGCTTGCCTCAGGTTCAAAAAGCTCCGTGGGTACACTGCCGGGGCGCGATGAGAAGGGACGACCTGCTCGACCTGAACGATGTGCTCCAGCATCCTGGGCGTGAGCTCGCCGTCGATATTTCCACCGAGCTGCCCGACGAAGCCGAGATCGATTTGATCAAGCCGATCGAGGGCTTTTTGGAAGCAGTCAGCACGGGAAACATTCTTCTCATCACTGGCAAGTTCTCCACTCGAGCCGTGGTCGAGTGTGCGCGTTGCTCCTCGCCCCTTGAAAAGGATTTGACTTTCGAATTGGACGAGCAGTTTCCTGTAGACGGTGTTCCGAGCAGCTACAACGCTCAGGACTTTGCCCGAGTGGCGCCGGATGAACCGTTTGAGCTCTTTGAAGGCAACTCACTCATCGTCGAGAATCTCATACGCCAGGGACTCCTTCTCTCGATGCCCATGCAGCCCCTGTGTGACTTCGGGTGGGACGGGCCTTGCCCGGTGGCCGCGGCACGCGCAACTGAGATCCCTTCTGATGAAAGAGGCCGGCCCGAGTTCTCCAACTTAAAGAATCTCTTGCATCCCGAGGACCGAGCTTGAGTCAGCGCCTGATGCCCCGAAGCGAATTCGCGCGCGAAAGGGCCGAACAACTTACTCTCGCCGAAGACATCGCCCTCGACGCGATGGGCGGAGACCACGCGCCGGAGGAGATCGTCAAAGGTGCGATCGAGGCGGGGCCGCTGCTGAACCGCCGGATCCTCCTTGTGGGAAATGAGTCTGTCCTGAAGGCACTCTTGCCGAGCCCCGCCCCTAAAAACATCGAAATTGTCCACGCCGACGAGGTCGTAGGGATGGACGAGAAGCCGCTGGAGGCGTTCCGGAAGAAGAAACATTCGTCCATTCAGATCGGCGTCAACCTGGTCCAAGAGGGCCGCGCCGGGGCTTTCGTTTCTGCGGGCAATACTGGCGCCTGTTCCTCTACATCCCTCCTCGTGTGGCGACAGATTCCCGGCATTCACCGCCCCGCAATCGCAAGTCCATTTCCCAATGCCGGCAAGGGCTTCGTGCTTCTCGATGCCGGTGCAAGCCCAGATGTCGACCCCGAGCACCTGCTTGAATTCGCCATCATGGGCCGCGCCTACGCCTCTCAGGTGATGGGCCGGAAGAACCCCAGTGTCCACTTGCTGAATATCGGCGAGGAAGAAGGCAAGGGGAACGCCTTCGCCAAGCAGGCCTACACGCTCCTGAAACCTCACTCGTGGTTTGCTGGCAACATTGAAGGCAAGGATATGTTTTCTACCGATTGCGATGTGGTGGTCTGCGACGCATTCGTGGGCAACGTGGCGCTTAAGACCAGCGAGGGTGTCGCCGAACTGATCGTTAAGATGATTCGTCAGGAGATCCCCTCCAACCCGCTGCTCAAGATGCTGTATTGGCCGGTCCGAAAGGTCACGGCGCCACTCCGCACGAAGATGGATTACGCCGAATACGGTGGCTCCCCGTTGCTCGGCCTGAACGGAATCACGATCATCTGCCACGGCCGCTCGAATGCAAAGGCGATCAAGAACGCTCTCCTGCAGGCGCAGAAGGGTATCGAAGCTCGCTTAATGGAGACTATCCGAGAGGCGGTCCGGCACGAATACGGCCAGGACGCGACTTAGGGATAAACTGACCCGTTCATGGCTATCCGCGCCGTCGTTCAGTCCACCGGCCACGCAGTTCCCCCGAAGGTCCTCACCAACGCCGATCTTGAGAAGCTCGTCGATACAAGCGACGAGTGGATCGTCCAGCGAACCGGCATCCGCGAGCGCCACATATGTAGCGAAGGCGAAGGCTGCAGCTCCCTAACTCTCCAGGCCGCGCAAGAGGCCATGAAGAACGCTAACATGCCGGCCGAAGAGTTGGAGTTGGTGGTCGTCGCGACCGTTTCCGGCGATTACAACTGGCCCTCCACGGCCTCCTTCATTCAAAACCAACTCGGAGCCAAGAACGCGGGCGCCTTCGACGTCAGCGCCGCATGCGCGGGCTTTATCTATGCGTTGGCCGCAGTCACCGGAATGATCGAGACGGGCAGCGTCAAGAACGCTCTCGTCCTCGGCGTCGACGTGCTCTCAAAAGAAGTCAACTGGACCGATCGCGCCACCTGCATTCTCTTTGGCGATGCCGCCGGAGGGGTCGTACTGAAGGGCGTGGAAAATACGGATCGTGGAATTCTCAAAACCGTCCTCATGAGCGACGGCAGCGGCGCGAAGTACATCTCCAAAGAAGTTGGGGGTTCAATGTACCCTGGCGGGTCGCCGCACGCCGCCGGCCGCAACGATAAGATATTTATGGCCGGATCTGAGGTGTACCGCTTCGCCGTCGGAGCCATGGGCGACGCCTGCTGTAAGGTTCTCGACCTCGCTGGAATGACCATCGACGATGTCGACCTATTCGTCCCCCACCAGGCCAACCTCCGCATCATCGAGTCCAGCGCGAAAAAGCTCGGCCTGCCACCTGAAAAGGTGTTCGTAAACGTGGATAGGTATGGCAACACAAGCGGCGGCTCGGTGCCTCTCGCGCTGTACGAGGCCGATCAGACCGGAGTTTTGAAGCCAGGAATGGTTGTGCTTACCGTTGGCTTTGGCGCGGGCCTTGTTTGGGGCGCAAACATCATTCGGTGGTAACGGCTCCTCCCCTTGCGCGATCGTTCGTGCGTGATAGGGTGACGACCTTGCCCCCGCAGCGTGCCAAGAGGTGGGTGGATATTCCTTGCCGAGTGCTGCTAGTTGCCTAACCACTCGCGCATCAAGACATAGTCCTGCCGCGTGATCTCGTGACCCGCCGGCAAGATGTGCTGCTCCACGGACGCGCCTGCACCTCGCGCAAGCTCAACGAATTTGTGCGCGTTTTCCAGTGAAATCAGCCGGTCGATCTCTCCGTTCAGCAACAGCACCTTCTTGCCCGAAAGGTCAGGCATTGGCGAAGGCTCCAGCGGCAAGCTCCCACGGATCATTAGAATCGACCCAATCGACTCAGGATGCAGCAGCAACAGCGAAGCCGCCGTGTTCGCACCGTTCGAGTAACCCACTGCGACCGTTCCCTCAAGACCAAAGCCATATGCAGCTGCAGCGGCCCTCAGGAACTCCGACAAGGCACCCACCTCAAACCGGATGCTGTCCTCGTCAAATACAAAGTCGCTGATGCGACGGAAGAAGCGTGTCATCCCGTGCTCATCGACTCGCCCGCGCGGGGAGAGAATGTTCGCCGCAGGGTCCAAGTTCCCGCCTAAGGGGATCAGGTCGTGCTCATCCGCACCGGTGCCGTGCAGCAGCAATAACGTCCGTGGCGATTTCTTGTCGATCCACACGTGCTGAAAGGATTGAATCGCGTCATCTGGCATCGGCATCGGCATCTACTACGAGCCAAGTGGCCCCGCAAGCGCGTCCAACACCTGTGCAGGACTTGGAGCGTGCCCACGAGCTAGTGGAGCGGTACGGCTGGAATACCACCTGCTACCAAATCCTCAATCCGGGGATCAGCCACTGGTTCGGGCCCGAAAGCGTCGTCGGCTATGTCTGCAAAGCCGGCGTGACGATTGTCGCGGGAGCTCCCATCTGCCCTGCCGATCAATTGGCGGGCGTTCAGGCCGAGTTCGAGAAGGCTCTTGGACCTAGAATTTGCTACTTCGGAGCCGAAGATCGCCTCCACGACTTGGCGCGAAGCACTGACGGATACTCGACCGTGAGCCTCGGTGCCCAGCCCGTCTGGCGTCCAGCCGAGTTCTGCCGAGCGGTCACCGCTGACCGTTCTCTCCGGGCTCAACTCAATCGAGCTACAAATAAGGGTGTTTGCATCCAAGAATGGTCGGCGGCGAATTCCGAGGGCAACGCGGCACTGAAAGCCTGTCTGACCTGGTGGCTACAGCACCGCGGGCTCCCACCGATGCACTTCCTCGTCGAACCTGAAACGTTGCATCACATCTTCGGTCGACGCATCTTTGTCGCGCAAAGGGGGCCGCAGGTGATTGGCTTTCTCACCCTCGCTCCAATTCCCGATCGCTGCGGGTACCTGACCGAGCAGTTCATCCGCGGCCCCGACGCTCCGAATGGAACTGTGGAGCTGATGGTCGAGTATGCCGCACGAACTATCGCCAAGGAGGGTTGCGACTTCTTCACGATGGGTATTGTGCCGCTCTCAAGAAAGGCGAGCGGGCAAATGGACACACCCCGATGGCTGATCGGCCTTTCCGCATGGATGCGCGCCCACGGCCGGCGCTTCTACAACTTCGAGGGTTTGGAGTGGTTCAAGCAGAAATTCCACCCAGACCGCTGGGAACCGGTCTACGCGATCTCGAAGGAGAGGTCCTTCTCCTTCCGCACGCTATACGCCATCGCCGCTGCCTTTACGGACCAACCGCCATGGCTCGCCGTAACCAAAGGGTTCGGGCGAGCCATTCGGCAGGAGTTCCGCTGGTTTGGTCGGCCCCGGGCTTAAGCGTGTACCGGCTGAGCGGAGGCCGCATGCTCGGAGAACTTCAGCGCAATTCCGCGGCGCTGAATTTCCTCGCAGAACTTGGTCCCGGTCATCGCGTTCTCGTACCGAACGCAGCCCGCCGGAACTTCGCCATTGGCCATCGCTATCGCGTAAATTGCCATCGAGAAACCAGTTAGCCGCTCCATCGAAGTGAAGCCAGTCTCTTCGCATTGCTTGTCGAAGATGTCGATCTGGATCTTCGTTGGCACCCCGTTCTTCTTGCCGGTGCCCACCGCGCGAACCGCGCACATGTCCAAGTCCACGAATTTCTCCAATTCCGGACCAAAGATCGCATTAAAGGCGTCCTTCGGCACGATCCTCTTGCCCTTGACCTCGATCTCGCTCTCGTTCCAGAATCCGAAATCCTTGAAGATGCGCATCAGTGCGCAGTGGCCGGGGAAGCGGATCGTCTTGTACTCGTAGTTCGGGATTTTGCCCTGCAATGTGTACGGCGCAGTACTCGTGCCGCCCGAAGTCGTGAAGGCTTCCATTTCGCCGAGCTGGTCAATCGTAAGCTTTTCTAGTTCATCCAGCGTGTCGACAAGCTTGATCTCGCCTTCCCGCAGCACCACAGCCTGGTAGTCGTACTCCGTCACGAGACCCTCCATGTTGAAGGTGAGCTTGTAGTTGAACGGCGGCTTTGGATTCTGCGGAAGCACGCCACAGTACAGCTTCACGCTGTCGACTTGATCGAGGTGCTCGATTGTGTACAGACCAAGCGAATTCACCAAGCCTGGCGCCAGGCCGGTATCGGGCACCAGCGTCACGCCAGCTGCCTTCGCCTGCTCATCCATAGCCAAGGTCTCCAGCGTCTTCTCGGTGTTGCCGCCCAGGTCGGTCATGCTCGTCCTGGTCGCAATGGCCACCTTCGCGATGTGGGGGTGCATCCAGTAGGGAACGCAGCTGAGAAGCACGTCCGCCGGCTCCAAGA
>Ga0207657_10007978_pt1 | contig 10792 bp, 11 predicted proteins | sample KBSC33metaG_FD_184316 | JGI IMG/M metagenome (GOLD analysis project Ga0207657, IMG submission 184316) | Corn rhizosphere microbial communities from Kellogg Biological Station, Michigan, USA - KBS C3-3 metaG (SPAdes) (version 2) | ecosystem: Host-associated > Plants > Roots > Rhizosphere > Soil ... | reverse complement strand
CTCCTTGCTGTCGCAATCCTCGCGCTCGCAGCGGCAATCCTGCTGGCGATGGGCCGCAACCCGATCTGCACCTGCGGCAGCATCGAGTTGTGGGTCGGTTCCCGCAACAGCGCCAGGACCAGCCAGATGCTCGCCGACTGGTACAGTCTCAGCCATGTCGTCCACGGCCTGCTTTTTTACGCGGCGCTGTGGCTGGTCGCGCGCCGCTGGCCGGTCGAGCGGCGCTTCCTGATCGCGCTCCTGATCGAGGCGGCGTGGGAGGTTGCCGAGAACACGCCGATGGTGATTGACCGCTACCGCGCGACCACCGCGGCGCTCGGCTACTCCGGCGACAGCGTCATCAACTCGCTGTCCGACATCATGATGATGGCACTCGGCTTCCTCGCCGCGCGCAAGCTGCCGCCGTGGGCCGCGGCGCTGTTGCTGATTGCCCTGGAAATTATTCCTTTGTTTGCCATACGCGATAACCTAACGCTCAACGTCTGGGCGTTAATTGCACCCAGCCCGGCGCTGCAGGCGTGGCAGGCGGGCGGCTAGGGCACGTTGTTCGGCCCGGTGTGTTCTGCTTCCGACATTTTTCGATGGGAGACGCGTGTTGAAACTGCTTGCGATGCTCGGCGCGCTGCTCGCAGCCCTCGCGTTCCCGTCGGCGGCCCAGGCCGGCGAGCTGTTCGCCGGTGTCCATGTCCATGACGTCAAGACGCCGCTCGACGATGCCGGGATCGAAAGCGGAGTCGACCTGTCGCTCGGCTATCGCGGCGACGCGATCGGCCATTTGTGGCATGCGCCGCTGCAGCCGTACATTTTCGCGGCGATCAACAGCGACGGCAACACCAATTACGGCGCCGTCGGCATCTCCGCGAAATTCCCGCTCGGCGGAACATGGTATTTCCGGCCGGGCATCGGCCTTGCGATCCACACCGGCTCGGACGGCAAATTCTACCGCACCGACAAGATCGCCTTCGGCAGCCGCGTCCTTGCCGAACCCGAGATCGCCATCGGCACGCAGGTCAGCCGCCGCGTCAGTGTCGAGGCGAGCTGGGTGCACATGAGCCATGGCCAGCTGTTCGGGAAAGAAAACCCCGGCATCGACAATCTCGGCGTAAGGCTGAACCTCGCGCTCTAGCGCCCGACCATCGTCTCCGGCTTGACCACCCGGTCGAAGGTCGCTTCTTCGACCAGCCCGAGCTCGAGCCCGGCCTCCTTCAGCGTCAGACCCTTCTTGTGGGCATGCTTGGCGATCGCTGCGGCATTGTCGTAGCCGATTTCGGGCGCCAGCGCAGTGACCAGCATCAGCGACCGGTTCATCAGCTCCGCAATCCGCCGCTCGTCAGGCTCGGTGCCGTCGAGCATCCGCTCGGTGAAGCTTTCCATGCCGGTGGAGAGCAGGTTGATCGAGCGGATCACATTGGCGCCGATCATCGGCTTGAAGACATTCAGTTCAAGATGGCCCTGCATTCCGCCGATGGTCACCGCGACATGGTTTCCGGCGACCTGCGCGGCGACCATGGTCAGCATCTCAGCCTGGGTCGGATTCACCTTGCCCGGCATGATCGAGCTGCCCGGTTCGTTTTCGGGAAGCTTGAGCTCGCCAAGCCCGCAGCGCGGACCCGATCCCATCAACCGGATATCGTTGGCGATCTTGGTGCAGGCGGTGGCGATGACGTTGAGCACGCCCGACAGCTCGACCATCGTGTCGTGCGCCGCCAGCTCGGCGAACTTGTTCGGCGCTGAAGTGAACGGCAACTGGGTGAGGTTGGAGACTTCCCTCGCGAAATCCTCGGCGAAGCCTTTGGGCGCGTTAAGCCCGGTACCCACCGCCGTGCCGCCCTGGGCGAGGCGCAGGACGCGCGGCAGCACGCTTTCGACCCGCTCGATGCAATCGGACGCTTGGGCCGCATAGCCGGAGAATTCCTGCCCGAGCGTCAGCGGCGTCGCGTCCTGCAGGTGAGTCCGGCCGATCTTGACGATCGAATCCCAGCGCTGCGCCTGGTCGGCGAGGCGCGCGTGCATTTTCTCGAGCGCCGGAAGCAGCTTCATGTGCACCGCGCGGGCGGCGGCGATGTGCATCGCGGTCGGGAAGCTGTCGTTCGACGACTGGCTCTTGTTGACGTGGTCGTTGGGGTGGACCGGCTCCTTGCCGCCGCGGATGCCGGTCAGGATCTCGTTTGCCCGGCCGGCGATCACCTCGTTGGCGTTCATGTTCGACTGGGTGCCCGACCCCGTCTGCCAGATGACCAGGGGGAACTGACTGTCGAGGTCGCCGCGAGCGACTTCGCCGGCTGCCTGCTGGATGACCTCGGCGAGCTTGGGATCGAGCCCGCCGATCCGCGCATTCACCCGTGCCGCCGCCTGCTTGATGAAGCCGAGCGCGTGGACGATCTCGCGCGGCATTCGCTCGCCCGGACCGAACGGGAAATTCTCGATCGAACGCTCGGTCTGCGCACCCCAATAAGCGTCGGCCGGGACAGCGATCGGGCCGAAGCTGTCAGTCTCGGTGCGGGTGTCGTTGGGCATCGTCGTTCCTCGATATCGTCATTCCCGTGAAAGCGGGAATTCACCTTTTCTCGGCACGATGCGCTACGAGGAAGATGGACCCCGGATCAAGTCCGGGGTGACGAGGTTAGAGGCGCGTCACTTCTTACGCGTGAAATCCACGCTGACGACGTTCGATCCATCGTCCTTCGGCGCCTCGGCCGCGATGTCCGGCGCGTCGTTCCCGGCCTGTTCATGCTCCTCGTGCGGGACTTCCTCGGCATTGGCCTGGAAGGTCAGCGCGAACTCGACCGCCGGGTCGTGGAACTGGGTGACCGCCGCGAACGGTACATGCAGCGTCGACGGCACGCCGCCGAACGACAGGCCGACCGTGAAGCTGTCGTCGCCGACGCTCAAATCCCAGAATTTGTGCTGGATGACGATCGTCATCTCGTCGGGAAAGCGTTCGATCAGATGCTTGGGGATGGAAACGCCCGGCATCCGCGTCTTGAAGGTGATGTAGAAATGATGCTCGCCGGGAAGGCCGCCCGACTGCTCGACCTCGCCCAGCACGCGGCCGACCACCGCGCGCAGCGCGTCCTGCACGATCTCGTCGTAGGGAATCAGGCTTTCGGGGGTCTCGTCCGTCACGTTTGCAGGTGGTAGCGGGCGGGTGAGCCCGGTCAAGCGGAGTTGCGCGATGCCCATCGATCCCACGCAAGCCTATGACGACAATAATATCTTTGCGCGGATCCTTCGCGGCGAGATCCCGTCGACGGCGATCTACGAAGACGAATATGCGTTCGCCTTCCCGGACATAAACCCTGCAGCGCCGACGCACATCCTTGTCATCCCCAAGGGGCGCTATGTTTCGTGGGACGACTTTTCTGCGAAGGCGTCGGACGCCGAAATCGCGGGTTTCGTCCGCGCCGTCGGCAAGATCGCGCGCGACGCCGGCCTGGTTGAAAGCGGTTACCGCCTCCTCGCCAACACGGGGGTGAACTCCAACCAGCAGGTCCCGCACCTACACGTGCACATATTTGCCGGGCGTCCGCTTGGGCCGATGCTGGCGGGCTAAGCGATTGCGACAAGAGGGATTGCCCTCTCGAACCCAGCCGTTAGGGTCGCGGCCGAAATGGACTTCGTAGGGGAGTGAGATGGCGACGATAGCACCGCGCTCGGGCGGCCGTGGACGGGTCAAGTCGATGGACGAGATCCTCGCGACCGCGGAGAAGAAATCGCTCAAGCGCTCGCTTGGACCCTTCCAATTGACCCTGCTCGGCATCGGTGCGGTCATTGGCACCGGAATTTTCGTTCTGACCGCCACCGCCGCCCAGAAGGCCGGCCCGGGCATGATGGTCAGCTTCATCGTCGCCGGTACCGTCTGTGCCCTCGCGGCGCTGTGCTATTCCGAGCTCGCATCGATGGTGCCGGTCGCCGGCTCCGCTTACACTTATTCCTACGCGGTCATGGGCGAGATGGTCGCCTGGCTCGTCGGCTGGGCCCTGATCCTCGAATACGCCCTCGGTGCCAGCGCCGTCGCGGTCGGCTGGTCGGGATTCATGAGCGGCCTGCTCGACTCCGTCGGGGTGCACATACCGCACATGCTCAAGGTCGGACCTCCAATCCAGTGGGGCTTCCTCCAGGGCGGCGAAGTTGGTGGCCTGATTAACCTGCCGGCTGTCCTGGTTGTGGGGCTCGTTACCACCCTGCTCGTCATCGGCACAAAGGAGAGCGCTACCTTCAACGCCGTGCTGGTGGTGATCAAGGTCGCTGCCTTGATCATGTTCCTGATCATCACCTTGCCGATGATCGGCGGCCACGCGGCGAATTTCGAACCGTTTGCGCCGCGCGGCTGGGGCAATCCGTTAAGCTCGTCAGGCACCGGCATCCTCGGGGCCGCGGCTTCGATCTTCTTTGCGTACGTCGGCTTCGACGCGGTCTCGACCGCAGCCGAGGAGACCAAGAATCCGCAGCGCAACGTGCCGATCGGCCTGATCGGCAGCCTGATGATCTGCACCGTCTTCTACCTGCTCGTCTCTGCCGGCGTGGTCGGCGCTTATGGCGCCCAGCCGCTGATCGACCCCGCTACCGGCATGGCGTTCAAGGAAGGCTCGCCCGAGCTCTACGCTTCGGCGGCCTGTCAGGCCGCGAACGCGCCTACGGTCTGCTCGAAGGAGGCGCTCGCGCACATCCTTCGCCAGGTCTCGAGCCCGATCTTCGGCAACCTCGTAGGTCTCGCGGCGGCAATCGCGCTACCATCGGTCGTGCTGCTGATGATGTACGGCCAGACCCGCATCTTCTTCGTCATGGCGCGCGACGGCCTGCTGCCCGACCGCCTGTCGCGAGTCCATGACCGGTTCCGGACGCCGTACATTGTGACCATCGTCACCGGCATTTTCGTGGCCATCGCGGCCGCGTTCCTGCCGGTCGGCACGCTGGCCGATTATTCGAACGCGGGAACGCTCTTCGCTTTCGCCGCGGTGTCGCTTGGCGTGATGATCCTGCGCCGCAGGGACCCGAGTCGGGCGCGGCCGTTCCGCACCCCGGCGCTGTTCATCGTGGCGCCGCTGTCGATCGCCGGCTGCGTGCTGCTGTTCCTCAACCTCAACGTCGAATCCAAGCTGCTGTTCGTCTCGTGGACGGTGATCGGCCTGGTGGTCTATTTCTTCTACGGATATCGCCACAGCCACATCGCGCGCGGCATCACCGAAGTGCCCGAACTCTCGCCGGAAGCGCCGCCGTCGGTTGGGGTCGGATCGCTGCCGGGAGCGCCCGAGCCCGGAAGCCCGGGAGAGCGTTCCTAGAGCGCCAGGCTGCCGGCAAGCGCCCTGAGGTCCGCCTCGGGGCGCGCGCCATAATGCTGGATCACTTCCGCGGCGCAGATCGCGCCGAGCCGGAGCGACTCCCTGAGGCTCTTGCCGCGCGCCGTGCCGAGCAGGAAGCCGGCGGCAAACAGGTCTCCGGCGCCGGTGGTGTCGACCAGCGCGTCGATCGGCTCCGCCGGCACTTCGGCCCGTTCGGTTCCACGGATGGCGAGTGCGCCGTCCTCGCTGCGGGTGACGACCAGCGTCTCCACCTTGGGCGCGATCGCTGCCACCGCGCTGTCGAGATGGGCAATGCCGGCGAGTGCTTCGATCTCGGCCTGGTTCGCGAACAATATGTCGATCTGGCCGCCATCGAGCAGCTGGTTGAAGCCGTCGCGGTGCCGGTCGACGCAGAACGTATCGGACAAGGTGAAAGCGACTTTCCGCCCTGCCGCGCGCGCGACCTCGATCGCACGCACCATCGCATGGCGCGGCACTTCCGGGTCCCACAGATAGCCTTCCAGATAGAGGATCGCGGCATCCCGGATCTGATCCTCGTCGAGCGCAGTCCTGGGGAGATGCTGAGCGGCGCCGAGGAAAGTGTTCATCGTGCGATGCCCATCGGGCGTGACCAGGATCATCGATCGTGCGGTGGGCTCGCCTACGTCCGCGGCCGGGGTGATGAACTCGACTCCCGCAGCGGTCAGGTCGTGGCGGTAGAATTCACCGAGCTGGTCAGGCGCTACCTGGCCGATGAACCCCGCGCGTCCGCCAAGCGCCGCGACGCCCGCGGCAGTGTTCCCCGCGGACCCGCCGCTGACCTGATGCGCCGGCCCCATGTGCCCGTAAAGCCGCTCGGCCTCTTCGGCGTCGATCAGCCGCATTGAGCCCTTGACCAGCCCTTCGGCGGCCAGGAAGTCGTCTCCGGCATTGGCGATCACGTCGACGATGGCATTGCCGATGCACAGGACATCGAGGCGCGGTTCGGGCATCAATCACTCCGGAAAAACGGGGAAGCGCGCCGCCTAGCGGTCCGTTCAGCCCGCCGCAACATTGCCTCGCCGAGCATGACGCGGCATCGTCATCTTATGCGCCGCTTATTCGCCCTCTCGCTCACCGTGCTCCTCTCCGCTTGCGCTACCCGGCCGCAGCAGGTGCCGGCGCCTGCTCCCGCCGTTCAGCCAGAGCCACAGGAGCAGAACAGCCTCAGCGGTCTCACCGCGCAGGAGCTGGTCGGCCGCTTCGGCGCCCCTGCGCTGCAAATCCGCGAGGGTTCGAGCCTCAAGCTCCAGTTCCGAGGTCCCCGCTGCGTGATGGACGCCTATCTCTATCCGTCGGGCGGTAGTGGCACGCTCAAGGTCACCCATGTCGATACCCGCCTGCCGTCGGGCGGCGACATGGATCAGGCGGCCTGCATCTTCGCACTGCGCAACAAGCCGATCTGATCGAGCGCCCAGCGCGCCGCTTCGGCGATCACCGGGTTAGGATCCGATAAATGCGGCTCTATCGCCGGGGCCAGCATTGCGTTTCCGCTGTTGCCGGCGGCAATCAGGCAATTACGAATCATCCGGTTGCGGCCGATGCGCTTGATCGGCGATCCCGCGAATGTCTCGCGGAACGCAGCGTCATCCAGTGCCAACAAATCGGCAAGCTTCGGCGCGGCAAGCTCGGCCCGCGGCAGGAATGCCCGGTTCGCCGCCGCAGCATCGGCGAAGCGATTCCACGGGCACACCGCAAGGCAATCGTCGCAGCCATAGATGCGGTTGCCCATGAGCGGCCGAAGCTCGGCCGGGATGGGCCCGTCATGCTCGATCGTCAGGTAGGAAATGCAGCGCCGCGCATCGATCCGATGCGGCCCGATGAACGCTTGGGTCGGGCAGGCGGTCAGGCAGCGCGTGCATGACCCGCAATGCTGCCCGTGATCCGCGGGCGCATCCGGCTCCAGTTCGAGGCTGGTGAGGATCACGCCGAGGAACAGCCAGCTGCCATGCTCGCGGCTGACGAGGTTGGTGTGCTTGCCCTGCCAGCCGATCCCCGCGGCCTGCGCCAGCGGCTTCTCCATCACCGGCGCGGTGTCGACGAACACCTTGAGCTCGGAAGGAGCCGCGTCGACGATGAACCGCGCGAGCGCCTTCAGCGCCTTCTTGACCGTCTTGTGATAATCGCCGCCGCGCGCGTAGGTTGAGATGCGCCCGATCTCCGGGTGCGCGGCAAGCATCAGCGGATCGGTGGCCGGAGCGTAGCTCATCCCGAGCGCAATTGCCGATTTGGCCTCCGGCCACAGCGCGAGCGGCGAGACGCGGTGATGCGCCCGCGTCTCCATCCAGCCCATGGTCCCGTGATGGCCGGCTTCCAGCCAGCGCTCGAGCTCGAGCCCGGCGTCGTCGGCGGCATTCGCCCGCGTGAAGCCGCACGCGGCGAATCCGAGCCGCGCCGCTTCCGATTTTATTGCTTCCTCAAGGCTTTCCTTGGTAGCCACGCAGGCGCAACTACACCGTCCGCCCCGAGCTTGTCGAAGGGCTGCCCGTGTTTTCTCTAGGAATAACAGTGCTTCGACCGGCTCAGCACGAACAGACTGACCAAAGGCTGGCGGTCGAAGCCACGGATCTCGTCAAGGATTTCGGCGAGACGCGCGCGGTCGACGGTGTCAGCCTCGCCGTCCCCACCGGTTCGATCTACGGCTTGCTCGGGCCCAACGGCGCGGGGAAGACCACGACCCTGCGGATGCTGCTCGGGATCATCGACCCGTCGAGCGGTACGCGCCTCGTCCTCGGGCGAGAGCGTCCGCTCGATGCCGCACCGGAGATCGGCTATTTGCCAGAGGAGCGGGGCCTCTACCCGGCGATGCACGCCCGCGATGCCATCGCCTTCATGGGGGCGCTGCGCGGACTGCCGATCGCGGAGGGACGGCGCCGCGCCGATGCCTTGCTCGACGAACACGGGCTCGGCCAATGGGGCAGGAAGTCGATCCGCAGCCTGTCGAAGGGGATGGCGCAGATCGTCCAACTGCTCGGCACGATCATCCACAAGCCGCGCCTGCTGGTTCTCGACGAGCCGTTCGCCGGCCTCGACGCGATCAACCAGGGCCGGCTCGAAGAATTGATCCGCCGCGAGGCGCGCACCGGCGTCACGGTGATCTTCTCGACCCACGTCATCGCCCACGCCGAACGCTTGTGCGAGCAGGTCGCGATCATTGCCAAGGGCCGGGTTGCCTTCGATGGCCGCGTCGACGAGGCGCGTGCCCGGCTCCGGCCGATCGTCCGGCTGCACACGCGCGCCGCGGACGGACCATGGCGCAGCGCCATTCCCGCCTCGGCGCGGCGAGAGGGCAGCGAATGGGTGTTTGAGCTCCCGGCGGACGGGCCCGAACCGCTGCTCAAGGCGCTGATCGACGGCGGCGCGGGGATCGAGACCCTGGCGATCGAGCGGCCCGGCCTTCACGACGCGTTCGTCGCAATCGCGGGCAACACGGCCGCGGCAGAGATGGGGCAGGACAAGCCGCAATGATGCGCTTCATCCGCTCCGCCTTCGTCATTGGCCGACGCGACTTCTCAGCGACGGTATTGTCGAAAACCTTCATCTTCTTCCTGCTCGGCCCGTTGTTCCCGCTGATCTTCGGGGGCGTGTTCAGCACCATAGGCGCGCGCGTCGCCAGCCGAACCGAACGCCCGGTTGTCGCGGTCATTGCGCCGCAGGCCGACTTCGACCGGCTCACTGCGGCGCGCGAGCAACTGGCCGATGCAATCGGCGATAATTCGCTGGTGAGGCTGGTTGGCTACACGCCGAAGGCCGATCTTGCCGCGCAGCAGAAACAATTGCTCGCGAGCCGGTCCCCGCCGGTGGGTGCAGTGCTCGTCGGGGGTCTGCGGCACCCGCAACTCACCGGCGCGCTTGGCGGCAACCCCATGGAAGTCGGTCAATTGCGGCTGATCATCGCCAGTGCGCGGACCGGCACCGTGTCGGAAGAGCCGGACCTCGCGATCGCCACGGTGGAGGCATCGTCGGGTTCCCTCGCGAAGGATCGCAGCAATACCGCTCAAATCGCCCAGGTGGTACTGTTCGTCCTCACGCTGATGCTGTCGACGATGGTCTTGTCGCAGTTGATCGAGGAAAAATCGAACAAGATCATCGAGGTGATCGCGGCCGCGATCCCGATCGACGCGATGTTCGTCGGCAAATTGTTCGCGATGCTTTCGGCGTCGGTCCTTGGCCTCCTGGTCTGGCTCGGCGCCGGTGCGCTCGTCATCCAGCTGATCAAGCACGGCGGGGTCGCGACCCTCCCGACCCCGGCGGTCGGCTGGCCCGCGTTCCTGGCGCTGGCGGTGGTCTATTTCGGCATGAACTATCTGCTGTTCGGCGCCGCCTTCCTGATGATCGGCGCCCAGGCGTCGACGGCGCGCGAAGTCCAGACGATGTCGATGCCGATCACCTTCGGCCAGGTGCTGATCTTCGGATTCGCCTCGACCGCGGTCGGAAACCCCGATTCGGCGCAAGGTCTCGCCGCCGCAATCTTCCCGTTGTCGTCGCCGCTGACGATGCTCGCGCGCGCGGCCCAGCAGCCGGAGCTATGGACGCACGTTGTCGGCATCTTGTGGCAAGCGCTGTGGATCGCGTTGATCCTGCGTTTCGGCGCGCAGCTGTTCCGCAAGACGGTGCTGAAGTCGGGACCGCGCACTCCGTGGTGGAGGTTCGGCCGCGCCTAGCCGATTGCGGCGCGCGCCATTTCGGTCAGCTTCGCCATTAACGCCCGGTGTGGGAAGGGGCCGTGACTGATCCGCGCGACGCCGGCATCGGCCCAGGCTTGCTTGTCCGGCGCGCCGGGGAAAGCGATGACGTTGAGCGGCAGCGGCACTTCGCGAACGACCCGCTCGATCTGCTTTGGGTCGGCCAGCCGCGGCACGAAGAAGCCGCTTGCGCCCGCATCGGCGAACGCCTTGCCGCGCTCGACCACTCGGTCGACCAGCGCGTCGTCATAAGTTTGCGTCTTGAGGAACAGATCGGTGCGCGCGTTGATGTAGAAGTCGCTGCCGACCGCTCGCCGGATCGCGGCGATCCGCTTCACTTGGCTGTCCAGCGGGTGGAGGCCCTCTCCGCCGATCACCTGGTCCTCGAAGTTGCAGCCAACGGCGCCGGTTTCCTTCAGCCGCGCGACGTTTTCGCCGCCTTCTTCCGGGTCGGTCGAGTAAGCGCCTTCGAAATCCACGGTCAGCGGCACGTCGACCGCCTCGACGATGCGCCTGGCATTGGCGAGCGCAAACTCGAGCGGCACCTTCTGCCCGTCGGGCCAGCCGTTCGCGTCGGCCACGGGGTGGCTCCCCGTTGCCAGCGCCTTCGCACCAGCGGCAACCACCGCAAGGGCGCTGCCGACATCCCAGATATTATAGAGGACCACAGGGTCGCCGCGCACGTGCAGCGCCGCGAAAGTTTCATAATTGCCTGCCATGCCGCGGCGCCTACGCTCAATCGGTTGATGGGCGCAATGCTGGCACGACAATGCTCGCTGATCTAAT
>Ga0207657_10007973_pt1 | contig 10795 bp, 9 predicted proteins | sample KBSC33metaG_FD_184316 | JGI IMG/M metagenome (GOLD analysis project Ga0207657, IMG submission 184316) | Corn rhizosphere microbial communities from Kellogg Biological Station, Michigan, USA - KBS C3-3 metaG (SPAdes) (version 2) | ecosystem: Host-associated > Plants > Roots > Rhizosphere > Soil ... | reverse complement strand
CGTTGCGAACCATCCGACACCGGCGGCAGCAAGGCATCTTCGACATTCGGCTCTGAGAACCCGGCGGCAACTGACGTTTCTTTTGTTATTTCGAGGTCTGATATGAGAGGCGCTGGCGAACAGCGTGTGCCTAGTTTCCTGATTTGCTGACGTATTCTGTTTGCGGCCGGGCCAAGTTTTGCTTCATCAGTTTGATGTACTGTTTTCGATTTGTACGTAGCCGGCGTTATTCCAAGCAAGTCACTCGGCAAATGCATATCACTTACATCTAAAGGAGCGACAATATAGCACCGCGCTGATCCCAACCGCCCGATGAACATGCCAAGTTCAAACACAACGTTATCTCGTGCGACCGAGTAGTTAGATTCACGGATCTTTGCGATATCATCGGGGGAAAATATAAATATGGCAAAATCAAATTTCGCTAAGCTCTCTTCTAGTGAAGCCAATGATGACTTTGATAGCTCGAATATGCCTTGGCTCCAAACTGTTAGCTCCGCATCATACATGAGATTTTGTTGGAGAGCGTACGCCATATCCAAACTTTCGACTGACGAGCCTACAAAGACGTGAGACACAGGTTTCGTTTCATCGTTTGACATTTGCTTACCCCCACAACTTCCGGTCCATCGCGCGATACTGGATCGACTCCGCGACATGGGCGATACCAATATTCTCCTCGCCCTCCAGGTCCGCCACGGTCCTCGCCAATTTCAGAATCCGGTCGTAGGCCCTCGCCGACAGCCCCAGTTGCGAGATCGCGGTCTTGAGCAGCTCTCTCACATCCGCGCCGACGGGGCAGAATTCCTTGATCTGTTTACTCCGCATATGGGCATTGCACTGGAGGTTGGTACCGGTGAAACGTGACTTCTGCAAATCCCTCGACTTCTCGACGCGCTCCCGTATCGTCGACGACGACTCGCCCGTGCCCCCGGCCTGGAGCATTTCGTCCTGGGGCAAACGCGGCACTTCGATGTGGATGTCGATGCGGTCAAGCAATGGGCCGCTTATCCGCTGAAGGTACTTCTGGATCATCTGCTGGCTGCACGTGCAGGCTTTGACGGTGTCGCCGAAGTAGCCGCAAGGACAGGGGTTCATAGCGGCGACGAGCATGATCTGGGCCGGATACGTCATCGTGCCGGCAATGCGCGAGATGGTGACGTGCCCGTCTTCCAACGGTTGACGCAGCACCTCCAGAACGTCCCGCCGAAACTCGGGAAGCTCGTCGAGGAACAACACGCCATGATGGCTGAGACTGACCTCACCGGGGCGCGGGGTGCTGCCGCCGCCGGCGAGGGCGGCGTTGGAGACGCTGTGGTGCGGCGAGCGGAAGGGGCGCGTGGTGACCAATGACGTCTGCGAGCCGAGCAGTCCGGCGACGCTGTAGATGCGGGTGATGTCCAGGGCCTCGTCGAGGTTCAGGTTCGGCAGGATCGACGGGAGACGCCTGGCGAGCATGGTCTTGCCACTCCCCGGCGGGCCAACCAACAGGATGTTGTGACCGCCGGCGGCCGCCACTTCGAGAGCACGCTTGACGTGCTCCTGGCCTTTGACCTCGGCAAAGTCGACGTCGAACCCGCTCTGTTGCAGCAGCGAGAAGGGGTCGCTTGGGATGGGATCGTAGTTCTCAAAGTCGTGCATCAGGGCGACGACATCCCGCAGCGACGTCACCGGATAGATGCGAATACCGTCGACAACCGCCGCCTCCCGGGCGTTCGCTTCCGGAACCACCAGATACTCCTTCCCGTTCGCCTTGGCGTTCAGCGCGATCGGGAGAATGCCGGAGACAGGGCTGACGGTACCGTCGAGGGCGAGTTCTCCCGCGAACAGACCCGCTTGCAGGTTGTCGAGCGGGATCTGCCCGCTCGCCGACAGAATGCCCACCGCGATGGGAAGGTCGAAACTCGGGCCCTGCTTCTTTATATCCGCCGGAGCCATATTGATGGTGATGCGACGGAGCGGGAAGTCGAGGCCCGTGTTGCGGATGGCGCTGCGGACACGTTCCTTCGACTCGTTGACGGCGGCATCGGGCAGGCCGACAATCGTGAACATCGGGATCGACGAGGAGATATCGACCTCGACGCGGACGATATAGGCGTCGATGCCGAGGATGGCGGATGAGTCAACTTGCGATAGCATAGCGCATATGTTCGCTAGGCCGCTTACATATTCCTGCCATTATTGGCCGGAGCGATCGCTTGACGACCGAACAACTCCAGGGTAGAATACTGTTGAGTTCATCGAACTTTTGTTCCCAGTATTCAGAGTTGAATTACCAGCCGTGAATAATCGAAGTCAAACCATCTGGGCAATCGGAGTGACGATGTCGACACTCATGATGGCCACCACGCTCCCCTGTTTCGCCGGCGGCCCGCGAAGTCCCAAGCAGCCGCGTCCACCAATCACAACCGTTCAGTCCGACCAGACGCTCGGACTGTCACGCGGTCAGGTGATGACCCTCGTCGATGGCGACTTCAACCTCCATAGCGATACCTCCGTCGACGGCATGCCGATGTCGAAGGGGTACACGAAGGACAAACTGGCGCTGCTGGAGGTTATCGGCGATCCGTCGAATATCACGCGGGTGATGCTCGGGATCGTGCTGCCCAAAGGCAACGAATCCGCGCGCATCACCAACACGGCTCTGCTTCTGCGTGTCTTCATGAACACCGCGCCGGGGTGGAAGGAAAGCAGTCGGTGGATACTAGAGGCCATCGGTCAGGTCTGCAAGGAACCCGACCACAAGACGGCCGAGATCGTTCACGACCATCGACGCTACACGCTCGCCTATCTCCAAGCCGGCGGAGTCGCCCTCGCCGTCACCCACGAGTAGGCAACCCAGGACGGCCACGTCCCCCAGCCCCAACGGGGCGACATATTCGGAGCCTGGGGCAACGCCCCAGGACTACCGAATGCCGATGAGCTTGTGGGTTTGCAGGCTGAGACGCCACTGGGGATGCTGCAGGCAGTAGTCGGTGGCGAGCTGGATGTTTTGGAGCTGGTCCGGTCCGTCCATGGGCTGGAGATAGAAATGGTCGAAGTCGAAATCGGCAAAGCGCGCGGGATCGCCGTCGGTCTGGGGATAAACGAGCTTGAGTTCGCTGCCCGTCGTCAGGACCAACTCCGAGCCGATCTTCGGGCTGACACAAACCCAATCGACGCCGGCCGGAGGAAGCTTGGTCCCGTTCGTCTCGATCGCGACCTCGAAACCAGCCGCGTGGAAAGCGTCGACGGCGGCTGCGTCAAGCTGCAAGAGCGGTTCCCCACCCGTGCACACAACTAGAGGAGTTTCTGCTTGACGGGTGCCATGCCGGCCGCTTTGGGCGGGCATGCCGGCTGAACTCGACGGCCACTTCTCGGCGACGGCGGCGGCCAGGCTGGTCGCGCTGTCGAACTTGCCGCCGCCGGGCCCGTCGATGCCGATGAAGTCGGTATCACAGAATCGACAAATCGCCCGCTCTCGGTCTTCTTCGCGCCCCGTCCACAGATTGCAGCCGGCGAACCGGCAGAACACCGCCGCTCGACCGGCATTCGCGCCTTCGCCCTGAAGGGTGTAGTAAATTTCCTTAACGGTATAGATCATCTGCTGGGTGCGCCGCTCGCTTCGCCGTCTCGATCCGAGCCGCGATCGCGGCGGCGCGAGCGTCCTTTTGTGCCGACGTCAGCGCCGGTTCAGTTCGTCGAACGTGATGCGTGGGCCTGACATGAGTGTACCTCACCGGCGCATCGACCGTCCGGTCGGCGGGTCGCCTGGTCGACGTCGCCACGGCACGGACCGGCTCGGCCTCGTGCACGATAGTCACCGGAGGAGGTACGGACACAGTCGGCGCGACAGGCGACGGGGGCGGTTTCGCGAGTGACGGCGCGACCACGTTATAAGTTGCCAGGCCCAGACCGCCGATCAACACGACGGCTGCGGTGACCGCGATCACGCCTTCACGCAAGCGGGACTTGGGGACCTGATCGTACGGAGGCGTCACCTTGGGCGGGCCGTAGGGGCGGAATGTCGGCGGCGGGTAGTATTCCTGTTCGGGACGCCTGGTTTCATGAGAGCGCCGAGGAGCTTCTTCTTCGAAATCCCTGTCGAATGTCTCGCGAGTCAGGTCGTACTTAGCCCGTTCGCGAGGGTTGTTGAGCACGCGGAAAGCTTCATTAACAAGCTGCATCCGCTGGGTGCACTCTTCTTCTTCACCGGGGTTCGTATCAGGGTGGTAAAGCTTCGCGAGAAGGTGGTAGGCGCTTTTTAGCTCAGACGCGGTGGCGCTCGGCGGCACACCAAGCACCGCGTAGTAATCGAAATCTGTTCTCATCATCGGCACGGTTGGCAGGCTCTATAGTCGCGTGCCGGTGTTTCTTTCTCAATTCAGGGCGTCGTGCAGCCGACTCCATGACTGCGCGATGCCGGTTACGGTCTCTTTGACTTCCCTGACAGCCGCCACACGGCCGTGCGTGTCGTCGGCGACCGTCTTCGCGACCCAAACGCACGCGGTGCCGATAATCATCAGCCAGACCATGACGGCGTACTGCACCCACCTGGGCCGCTGCATGGCGCGCTCGACGGCCTCGGTGATCTGAGTGTCGAGGTCCTTGGCGCGTCGCCAGCGCGGCAGCTTGATGGCCAGCGTGCGCCGCCTGGGTGTACGCCGAAACGACTTGTTCATGCGCTCCGCTTCGGCCTCAGTCGCCGCGACGATGGACGCCTCGCACGATTCGCACAAGTACCGTCCGGCGGCAACCGGCTTCTTCTTACATTCGGGACAAACGGCGGGATTACTCATAATCGATTACCCGGCAATGGGCCTTGACCCTGGCGTTCGACATCGTGACGACCTCAGCGGTCACCATTGAGATTCTACCAGAGGTTTCGGCAAATAATCGAAACCTCTTTAGCGATCGAGTAGGATATTTACGGTTTCGTCGGACGATGTCCTGTGATCGACCACCACATGCTTCTTGTCCGGCCAGTTGACGGCCTCCGCCTCATCGTCACTTGTCCAGGTGTGAAGACGGTCCGCGCCGCGCCCGATTCTCACGTTTTGCCAGTGAATCCCACGGACGAACGACCGTGTATTCCAGGACTGGCGGTGCTGGGCGATCGACGTCATCCGTTTGAGAATATTGCCGCCGCCTGAGGCCGACCACGAAAAGTGGGTGGGCTCGCCCGACAGTCCGCTCGGCGCGGGAGGTTCACTGGTGGGGTACTTGCCGACATCGAGTACGACGGTCCTGACGACGTGACGGCCGGTGATGTCGATACCGGCGGCGGACACGGCCACATAGTTATCGGCGGGAACGTAAAAGCGAAGGTCGACCGTCTGGCCGGCGGCGAACCGCTGGTAGCGGCTCACGTGAAAGGGAAATCCCTCGCAGGTGATAAAGAGCGCCCAGTTGTCGCGAGTGGGACTGTGCTGAAATCCGGCGTCGACCGCGCCACCCGTCCCTGACTGACCGCCGAGATAGACATACACCGTGTCCGACGTCCCCGGCCGGTGCAAGTACAGTGCCGGCGGATGTGCGTGCACACTTGGGAGATAGACCTGGGCCTCCTCAAAGGCGTAGCCGGGCTGGGAAAACACGCCGTGGAAGGGGCCGGTCTGCGTGTCTTCCATAATCGCCAGTTTGGTGCTTCCTCGGACGAAGCCACGTGTCGCGGTGGGCGACAGCCACCGCGGCGCGGCGAGATCGGTCCCGGTATCGTCGCGATATTGACCACCGGCGACCGCGGGCGTCGACAGGTCGACGCCGGTCGACCGGCTCTTGTGCACCGCGCCGTCGCTGTCGATGACCACGGCATCGGCCCGAGCGTCGGGAGGAATGCCCTCAAGAACAGCGGCCGGTATCGGTGTCGACCGCGGCGCAGGTCGAACGGGCTCAAGCAGCACCGGGATCGCAAGCCCGGCAATGAGTAGTCCTCGCACATTCATGAGTTTGTCGCCGATACTCAAACGGACACCCACGCTGCGCGCAGGTGTCCGTTTGGGCAATCTTTAAGATCGGACTATTTATTTAGCGGTCGCCGCAACCTGGAAGCTCTCGTGACATCGATAAACAGCCTCACTGATCCGACCAATCCGGGGCAGCAAATCGCCGGTGTCACGGAGGAGAAGATCCTTCAGGCTCGGAGCGTGCAGTAACGATTCGAGCATATCCTCATGACGGCGGCCGCTGTGGACCAGCGCGCGACCGTCAGTGTGGAACTCGGCGTCGAGGTACGGACGCACCCGCGAAGCGATCGCCCCGTAGTGCTTGTCGAACCATCGCTTGGCGGCAGTGAACTCTCGCTCAACACGGCTATTGCAGCCATCCATCGCGGCGGAGCACAGCGCACCGGTAAAGCGCTCGTAGTGTTCAATGAAGTCGGACCAAACTTCCGGCGAACAGGGTTCGACATGTCGGCCGGCGGCTTTAGTCCAAATCGCTCGTTCGTTTTCGACACCGCCCCGTTGCCGGCGAGACACCACACCCGACTGCGCTCTGCGCGCAACCAGGCTGGCTCGCATACGCAACCGGTATAGTAGCGGCATCGGCACGTTGCTGCGTATCATGAACTCGTGACCCCTTCAAATCCCCTAGCCGTCGGCGCTCAAATCGAGCCCCAGTGCGGCGACTCTTTGACCGCGCTCAATGCGCGCGGTTCGTTGCCGCTTAGGCTTGACGTGCTGCCCGTACGGCTTTGCCTGTGCAAACCGTCGTGGGTGAGCACAGTATTCTTACCATGACTGACAGGATATTACAAACCAACTTCGAGGGTGATTTATTCGACTCGACCTCTCAAATGGTGATCGAGTACGCATAACCCCCGGACGACGGACCAACAAACGAACCAGCGTCCAGCCCGCAAGTTGGTCAAAATGACCGCCAGGCAGGGTCGCATCGGTTGTGTTTGGGGAACGTCTAACGGGGACTATTCTAGCACAAAAACCCCATCCGTTCAAGGAAGAATCCAGGCGGCGCAATAAACATTTTTTGTCAAGGCAGACTGCTTACAATTTACTCTCAGTACCGGAAATAGACCCCGAAAACATGGGCCAAATTCCGGTCGAAGAATGAGTTCTAAATGGCCATAAAAGTCAAGCTCTTTACCGGTCCATAAATTCAGAGCCCGCGCCATCATGCACTCCTCCAATTTCGCGGCTCCGACTACTGGACGAGCCCCCGAGTCACCTTCATAAAGATGTCCTCGAGGTCTGTTTGCTGTTCATGGAAAGCGATGACGCGCAGGCCCTTCTCGACGAGGTGGCGGTTGAGGTCCGCCTGAGCTTCCAGGTCGCCGGTGAAGTCCACCACCATGGCGCAGCTCTCGGCCATGACCAATTCCACCTCGACGTCGCCGTTCCTCACTGCAGCCGGAGCCCCATCGTCGACACGTCGGACGGCGCGCACGCCCGGGAGGTCGGCCATGATCTCGGCGGCACGGTCGAAATCGTCGAGCAGTCGGACCTCCAGCGTCTTGCCGCCGGCTACCTGAGCCATGATCTCTTTGACGTCGCCGGAAATCAGCAGCTCACCGCGCTCGATAATGCCGACCTTATTGCAGAAGTCTGCCAGTTCCGGCAGGATGTGCGAGGAGATGATGATCGTCTTCCCCATCGACTTGAGCTCTTTAAAAAGCTCCTTGATCTCGATGCGGGCCCGCGGGTCCAGGCCCGACGCCGGCTCGTCTAAGAGCAGCACCTTCGGGTCGTGAATGAGCGTCTTGGCCAGGCAGAGGCGCTGCTTCATGCCCGTCGACAACTCCTCGACATAGTTGTCCTTCTTACCGATCAAGTCGGTGAGGTTAAGGACATCGTCGATGATCTTAGGGCGCTGGTTGCGCGGCAGTCGATAAGCGGCGGCGAAAAAGTCGAGATACTCCCACACCCGCATGTCGTCGTAGATGCCAAAGAAGGCCGGCATGTAACCGATGCGCTCGCGCACGGCCTCGGGATGAGCGACCACGTCGACGCCGTCGATGGTGGCGCGGCCGGATGTCGGCTTCAACAAAGTCGCCAGCATCTTGATGGTCGTCGTCTTTCCCGCGCCGTTGGGGCCGATGAAGCCGAAGATGTCCCCGGCGTCGAGGTGCAGGCTGAGGTCCTTGACGGCCGTGAGCCCCTTATAGTCCTTCCGTAAACGGTCGATTGTAATCACGGTTTCCTCATTGCGCGGCCGTGGCCTGATACCGCTGGGCAAGCAGATACAAAAACAGGACGACCATGGCCAGTTCGAAGCTCACGCTCGTCTCGACCACGGCAAGGTGCAGCTTGGGCAAGTAGACATTCGGATCTCGAATGAGATCGTCCATCATGCTGATGGCGTAGAATGGATTGACCCACATTGCATGCGTTCCCAGCCCGTTCGAGCGACGGAAGGAATCAAGCACGCTGATGATGCCGTCGATGAGGCACGTGCCGAGACAGACAACTCCCATCAGCAAGATCGAGACCGCCGTGGCCGCGGCCGTCTTGCGGGCGGCGGCGGAGCACCACAGGCCCATGGACGAGAAGAAGGCGGACGTTAACGCGAGATAGCCAAAGTTCGCGGCAAATCCCGCCACGCCAACCTCGCCGTGCAGCGCGGACATCAGTAGCAGTGGGAGCGAGATGAGCAGAAGCATCGCCGGGATCGTCTGCCGTGCCAGCCACTTGCCCATCACTACCTGCCAGGCCGTGAGCCGCGTGACCTTCAGCAAATCCCACGTCTGTTGTTCGAGCTCCTGACTGATCGCCGTGGCCGCCAGCGCGGGCGACAGCAACGCAATCAGGGTGAGAACCAGGTACGAGGTACCCCGCCACAGCTCGACGGCGTCATCGGGGCGCCCCTGCTGAACGGCCCTCAGCAATATGTAGTAATAGCGGAGGACGACCAGCGCGACTATCACGGCGACCACGCGCCAGGCCTTGCCGCTGAGCTTGCGGACACGCATCCGACCGCGAACCTCGCGATTGAGCACCGGATTGTCCACCAGGAAGTTGACTGGGTTCACGAGGCGGCTCCATTTAGCGGGATGTGCACGATCACCAGTGTCAGGCCGTTCTGCTTGGGCGCGGTCCCGTCGATAGTGACGTTCGGCTCGATCGGGCCGGCGCCTTCCGCCCACCCGGTAAAGATCGCCTCGCCAGGCCGCGGTTTGTAGCGCAGCCTCGGCTCGCTCGACAATCCCGTGTGTCCCCACCAGTAGTCGCTGTCCTCACTGCCAAGGCTCCTCACGAACTCGATGGCGCCACGTTTCATGCGCGACGTGATTTCGTCGCCGTTCGAGCCAGAATCGTCGACATCATTGAAAGCGGTTTGCGGAAACTGATTGAAGTTTCGTTCGGACTGACCGCTCTCGGGACTCGAACCAACAGGCACGTCGAGATCGACGTTGGCGTGGCCGCCCGGCGGCAAGGCGATGAGCGACTCCACGTCCGAATTGACGCAGATCGTACAGCCGCTCAACCGGTAAGCCGAAGCGTTGTCGACAGTAAAACCAGTGACCTGGCCGGCAGTCTTATTGACCTTGCACGTAATGGCCCCGCCCATATCGCGGACGGAGGTAATGTCGAATGTCCGCATCGCCCACATGTTGATGGCGGCATCCTGGACACGGGGCGCCGGCCCACCCTGGAAGAAGCGAGCCGTCGACCCTTCGCCTACGTCCGAGTCATCCTCCTGAGAGCCATAATAGCTGCGGAAGGTGTTCGGCTGACAGATGAGGGCCCCGGGATCGTCGACGCCCACCTCATAGCTGCGTCGATGCGGGGAGAAGATTCCAAAGGCGCTGAACACTCCGGCGACGTTGCTTCCCGACGTGGTCTCCGCAATCGACACCCGGTTCACGAAGAGCTGCCCGCCCTTGGCGGCGTAGCCGACGGCGTAGGTGGCCGCGGCGAAGATAACGACCAGCCCTGGCACCGTCACCCAGGCCCATTCACGCCGATCCATGCGCTTGAGGACCAGATAGTTAAGCGGAACCAGCACCACGATATAGATGACGAGATACAGGGCAATCGCCCCGACAGGCGGCGCGTCGAAGGAGGGAGCACGAATGAGGGCAGACTTTAACTGTGCGTCCGCATTGTAGTATCCGTAGCTCGGATCGGCCTCCTCGCGACCGGCCACATAGGCGAGGATCGATGAAGGCTGCGTGTCGCCTCCAGTCAGAACCATTCGCCAGAAGGCCGATCCCCTCGCGCCCTGCCAGGCGTTGAAAATGGTCGACGTCGGGTCAAAGGCTGTCACCGTGACGCGCCCCGCGCCATAAGACCCGGTAATAATCAGAGGCACATTCCCGGTGGACTTCAACACCTTGACGCCCGGCATGGGCTTTGGCGTTAGCATCGTTGCCGTGATGTCACCGAACTGTTGATTCGCGTAGAGAAACGGCACGTTCCGGGTGACCGGGTTGACGGAGGCGGGAAGCAAGTCGTGAAAGACCGCCGCATTGAGCGCCGACGGGGCCGCGCCCGACGTCACCAACAGATGCCCGCCCGACGCCACCCAGTTCCGGATCGCGTCCGACTGCGCCTCGGTTAGGCCGTCGAGAGGAGCGTCACAACGGATGATCATGACATCGACGCCTGAGTAGCCCGCCGATCGATCGGGGAGATCAGCCAAACCGGCTGGAGTCATCTGGACGGATGGCGGTGCCAGCGCCGAGCGGAAACCGTTGAGGTTATGGTTAGGGTCCTTCGGCACGGTGCCGGCATCGCGGGCGCCCGAATGCGTGTGGACCAACCCCACCTTGCGGCCATTGAGAAAAGTGAAGGCGGCCGGATCGGATGCAATCGAGATCACCCACGGGTCGGTGCCTTGAACCGGCAGCCCGGAGATG
>Ga0207657_10007972_pt1 | contig 10797 bp, 12 predicted proteins | sample KBSC33metaG_FD_184316 | JGI IMG/M metagenome (GOLD analysis project Ga0207657, IMG submission 184316) | Corn rhizosphere microbial communities from Kellogg Biological Station, Michigan, USA - KBS C3-3 metaG (SPAdes) (version 2) | ecosystem: Host-associated > Plants > Roots > Rhizosphere > Soil ... | reverse complement strand
CTTCGAGGGCGCCTACGCGATGATCGCGAACGGCCGCGCGAAGCCGGTCGTCGACGAGGTGCTGCCGCTCGCGGAGATCCGCGCCGCGCACGAGAGACTCGAGGCCGGCGCGCAGCTCGGCAAGATCGTCCTGCGGATCGCTTAGCCAAAACCGAGGATGAACTTCGCGTCGTCCGACATCTTGTCGGGCGTCCACGGCGGGTCGAACGTCAGCTCGAGCTCGACCTCCTCGACGCCGGGAACCTCGAGCGCGGTGCGGTCGATGTCCTGGGCGATCAGCGGGCCGGCCGGGCAGCCCATCGAGGTGAGGCTGTAGACGACCTTCGCCTTCGGGCCCTCCACCTCCACCTCGTAGACGAGCCCGAGGTCGACGATGTCCATCCCGAGCTCGGGATCCTCGACCTGGCGGAGCGCCTCGAGCACGTCGTTGCTGCTGGCCATCGACACAGTGTAGAGGTCGGGCCTCGCTCGTCAGGTGTTGCTCGATTGGGCCCAGATGTTGACGCCGCTGTCGACGGCGTGGCGGTCGATCTCCGCCAGCTCCTCGGGCGAGAGGCCGAGCCGCTCGAGCGCTGCGACGTTCGCCTCGAGCTGCTCGACGCTGGACGCGCCGACGAGCGTCGAGGTGACGCGCGGGTCGCGCAACGTCCACGCGAGCGCCAGCTGTGCGAGCGACTGCCCACGCCGGGCGGCGATCTCGTTCAGGGCGCGAATGCGCTCGAGGGCCTCGTCGTTCAGCAAGTCCGGCGAGAGCGACCCGTCGCGTGCGGCGCGCGAGTCGTCGGGGATGCCGTCGAGATACTTGTCGGTCAGCATGCCCTGCGCGAGCGGCGAGAAGACGATGCAGCCTGCGCCCTCCTCGTCCAGCACGTCGAGAAGCCCGCCCTCGATCCAGCGGTTGAGGAGCGAATACGACGGCTGGTGGATCAGGAGCGGCGTGCCGAGCCCGCGGAGGATCGCCGCGGCTTCCCGCGTCCGCTCGGGCGAGTACGACGACACGCCCGCGTAGAGCGCCTTGCCCTGGCGCACGGCCGTGTCGAGCGCGCCCATCGTCTCCTCGAGCGGCGTCTCCGGGTCGGCACGGTGCGAGTAGAAGATGTCGACATAGTCGATGCCTAGCCGGCGCAGGCTCTGGTCGAGGCTCGCGAGCAGGTACTTCCGCGAGCCGCGGTCGCCGTACGGGCCCGGCCACATGTCGTAGCCCGCCTTCGTCGAGAGCACGAGCTCGTCGCGGTACGGTCGCAGATCCTGCTCGAGCACGCGGCCGAAGTTCTCCTCCGCCGACCCGTACGGCGGCCCGTAGTTGTTCGCGAGATCGAAGTGGGTGATGCCGAGATCGAAGGCGCGACGGATGATCGCCCGGCTCGTGTCGAGCGGCCGGTCGCCGCCGAAGTTCTGCCAGAGGCCGAGCGAGACCGCCGGCAGCTCGAGGCCGCTGCGGCCCACGCGCCGGTACGGCATGCGGTCATAACGGGTGTCGGCGGCGACGTAGGTCATGCTCAGAAGCCGAGCAGGCGCACTTCCTCGCGCCGTTCGCGGGCGAAGAAGTGGATGCCGTCGACGAACCGTACCCAGTTGCAGCGCGTGCACATGAGGAGCGAGTGCGTGCGCGCACTGTCCGCGAGGAAGCGGACGCCGCGCAGGAGGTCGCCGTTCGAGACGCCCGTCGCGGCGACGATCATCTCGCCCGGCGCAAGATCCTCGGTCCGGTAGATGCGCGTGTAGTCGTCGATCCCGAGCTCGCGCAGCTCGTCGATCTCGCGCCGCGACGTCGGCCAGAACTGCGCCTGCAGCTCGCCGCCGAGGCAGCGCAGCGCGGCAGCGGAGAGCACGGCCTGCCGGGTGCCGCCGATGCCGATCGCAAGATGGTCGTTCGTGCCGCGGATCGACGCCGAGATCGACGCGGTTACGTCCCCGTCGTGGATGAGCTTGATGCGCGCGCCGGCGTTCCGGATCTCCTCGATCAGGTCGTGGTGACGCGGGCGGTCGAGCACGATCGTCGTGACGTCGTTCACGCGCCGCCCGAACGCCTCTGCGATCGCCTCGATGTTCTCCGCCACCGGCCGCAGCAGGTCGATCGAGCCGCGGGCGCGCGGGCCGACCGCGAGCTTGCGCATGTACATGTCCGGCAGCGTGAGCAGCAGGCCGGGTTCGCCGACCGCGATCATCGACATCGCGCCGTTGCCGCCACGGGCCACGACGCCGCGGCCCTCGAGCGGGTCGAGCGCGAGATCGACCTCCGGGCCGCCGGCGCCGATGAGGGTTCCCGGCGTCAGGCCGCTGTCCTCGCCCGCCGAGCCGAAGACGATGCGCCCTCGGATCGGCAGGATGTCGAGCGACCAGTGCATGCCCGCAGACGCGGCCTCCTCGGCCGCCTCCTGGTCGGCCCGGCCGAGCCAGCGCGCCGCGCGGAGCGCCGCGTGCTCGGTGGCGCGAAGGTACGCCTGGCACTGGCACGGAGCTTTCTGCTCGGGCGTCTTCTGCTCGAGCGCCTGTTCCGTGCGGGTCTCCGGCTCGGTCTGCGTCATAGCCGCTCCCGTGCGCGCTCGGCCGCCGAGAGCACGAGCTCCGCGACCGCGCGTGTCGCGCGCTCGGCGCTCTCGTTCTCGATCACCGCGATGCCCTCCCGCTCGGCGCGTCCGACGATGTAGCGCTGCATGCGCCGGATCTCGTCGAAGCGGTCGAGGTACTTCGCCATGGGCCGTTGCTCGCCCGCCTCGCGCGAGAAGAAGTGCTGGGCATGTGCGGTCTCGTCCGAGATCTGGAGCACGCAAGCGCTGACGAGGACGCCGTCGAGCGCGGGCAGCAGCCCGGGAACGAGGTGGACGCCTTCGAGCACCATCGACCAGCCTTCCTGGAGCGCGCGGTCGAGCGAGGCGCGCACGCCGACCATCACCTGGCGCGACTGCTCCAGAAAGCCGGCAACGAGAGCGTCGTCGGCTTCCGGCGCCGCGATCCCCGCCTCGAAGCTCGAGTAGTGGATCGAGGGCATGAACTCGTGCGAGAAGAACGCGCGCATCGTCTGCCGGATGAAGTCGGTCGACGTCACCCGCGTGATGCCGAGCCGGTAGGCGATCTCGGTCGCGACGGTCGACTTGCCGGTTCCCGTCGCGCCGCCGACGAGGATAACGATCGGTAGGTCGAGCTCACGGAGGTCCTGGTAGCGGCGGAGCTGCCGGAGCGCCTCGCGGCCTTCGACCTCGCCGAGGGTGTCGACCGCGTGCGTTTCGAGCCGGTCGACCTCGACGACGTCGCTGCCCCGCGCGGCGAGATCGTCGCCGACGCGCCGCGCGAGCGCGTAGGCGCGATCGGGAGCGACGCCCACGGCGATCAGCGCCCGCGCCATCAGCCCGCGCGAGTACGGCAGCCCGTGCTCGCCGCCGAGCGGCAGCGGCATGATGCGGCGCGGCTGGCTCATGCCTCCACTCGTTCGGGCAGAAGCGACAGGATCCGATCGTCGAGTCCGGTGGCGACGACCTCGTTGTCGGCGAGTACGACCCGCGCTCCGCGCGCGAGCGCGTGCTCGGCGACGACGTCGATCGCGGCGGCCTTGATCTCGACGAGGTACGTGTCGACGTCGAGCGTCGCGAGCTCCAGCGCGAGGAGATCCCGGCGCGCGAGGTTGCGGGAGACGTGCACGACGTCGGCGTCCAGATGGCCGACCGGCGCGTCGCCCGTGGTGAAGACCGCGACGCGGCCCGCGAGCGGCTCGAGCGGGCGCAGGCGGAGCGTGAAGTCCTCACCGGGCGTCAGCACGAGATCGCTGATCAGCGCGCGAAAGGCGTTGAGGCCGCTGCGGTCGTGCGCGACGAGGATGCGCGCCGACGTCGCAATCGGCGGTATCGCCGCCCCGCTGCCGTCGAAGACGACGACGTCCGGCTCGAGCGAGGCGGCGAGGCGCGCGCCCTCGAGCACGTTCGACGCGAACGGCGCTCCCGCCATGCCGCCGCCCGCGCGCCGGCAGCCCACGGTCGGCACTCGTGCCAGCGCCGCCGTCTCGAGGTGGTCGGACGCGGCGTGACGGCCGGACCGCGACAGCGCGACGAGGTCGTCGACCGTCGGCGGCGTCGCGACGAGCTCCGGCTCGGCGGGGCCGCCTCGTCCCATCGCGACGACGACGACCCTGCGGTCCCGGGCGAGCAGCCGCGCGACGTGGCCGGTGACGGCGGTCTTGCCGACGCGCTTGCCGGTGCCGATGACCGCGAGCGACGGCAGCTCGAACGGGTGGAACGTCGGCGGGTCGAACCTGAAGTCGGCGCCGAGATACGGCAGCCCGAGCGCGAGGAAGCGGGAGGCGAGCTGGAGACGCAGCTCCGGGGTGAGCACCGGCTCGTCGGAGAGGTCGACCACGACCTCGGCCTCACCTGGATCCTCGACGATCGGCACGCCGTAATCCGGCGTACCGCGCAGCTTCTCGGTGCCGCCGATCAGCATCACGCCGACGAACTCGTACGGCAGCTCGTGCAGCGCGGCGCGGACGACATCGGGGTAGTGCTCGCCGTCGACGATCGCGATCGCTCTCACCGCTGCGAGGTCACCTCGCCTTCGATCCGCGCCGTGTACTTCTCGTACGTCTTCGTCTCGGTGGAGAACTGGATGATGCGCTCCTGCCCGTGGAACGGGTACTTGCGCCAGACGTCCACGTGCGTGCCGTCGACCTCGACGATGTTGTAACAGGGCTTTCCGTGCCCCCTCAGGCGCGACGACGACACGGTTCCGGCGTTCACGACGAAGAGATCCTCGAGCCTCCAGGCGTACGGGACGTGCTTGTGCCCGGCGAGGACGAGGTCGACGCCTGCCCGCTGCAGGCACTCGAGCGCGTCGCCCGCGTCGTTGACGATGTTCCGCTCGCGTCCCGTGCCCGGCACCGGCAGGAGATGGTGGTGCACGACGAAGACGCGCAGGTCGGCCGGGTCGGAGAACTGCTCCTCGATCCAGCCGTAGCGCCCGCGCCCGATCTGCCCGTTGTCGAGGTCGGGCTCGGTCGAGTCGACGGCCACGAGCGTGACGCCGTTCCGTCGCAACACGGAGTTGCGGTCGCCGAAGAGCTCCTCGAAGTGGACGTAGCCGACGTTCCGGGAGTCGTGGTTGCCGGGGATGATGATCATCGACTCGCAGTCGATCGAGTCGACGTACTGCTTCGCGAGGGCGTACTCGTCCTTGAACCCGTGCGAGGTGAGGTCACCCGAGATGACGACCACGTCCGGCCGGAGCTCGTTCGTCTCCGCGATCGCACGCTCGAGGAGGCTCGGCAGGAAGAACTGCTGCCCGCAGTGCAGGTCGGAGAGCTGGACGATCGTGAAGGGACGGTTCGGCCCCTCGAGCATGCCCTCAGTCTAAGAGTCCCAGCTCTCGAAGACCCAGCCCTAGAAGATCCAGCTCTAGAAGATCCAGGTCACCGGGTAGTAGAGCGCGGCGGCGACGAGCGCCGCCGCCGGGAGCGTCAGGAGCCACGCGACGAGGATGTTGCCGGCGATGCCCCACTTGACGGCCGACACGCCGCGCACGGCGCCCGCGCCCATGACCGAGCCGGTGACGACGTGCGTCGTCGAGATCGGAAAGCCGAAGTGCGTCCCCGCATAGAGGGTGGAGCCGGCGGCGAGCTGCGCGGCGAGGCCGTGCTCCGGCTGCATCTTGTAGATGCGCTGTCCGAGCGTGCGGATGATCCGCCACCCGCCGGCGTACGTCCCCGCCGCGATCGTGAGGCCGGCCGCGATCTTCACCCACGTCGGGATGTAGAAGTGCGAGATGTTGCCGTGGGTGACGAGGGCAAGCGCGATCACGCCCATCGTCTTCTGCGCGTCGTTCGCGCCGTGCGTGAACGCCACCCAGGTTCCCGTCACGAGCTGGCCCAGGCGGAAGCCACGGTGTGCGACTCCCGGCGACGCGCGGAAGAAGACCCGGTAGATGACGACCATGAGGAAGAATGCCGCCGCGAAGCCGACGGCAGGAGAGATCGCGCCCGGTACGACGACCTTCTCCCAGACGCCGTGCCACTGCACGCCGTTCGATCCCGACTGCACGAGCGCTGCGCCGACGAGGCCGCCGATGAGCGCGTGGGTCGAGCTCGAGGGGAGCCCGACCCACCACGTGAGCAGGTTCCACACGGTGGCGCCGAGAAGCGCCGCGAGCACCGTCTTCTCGGTCGCGAGGCCGGTGTCGATGATCCCCTTGCCGACCGTCTTCGCCACGGCGGTCGTGACGAACGCCCCGGCGAGGTTGGCCGCCGCGGAGACGAGGACGGCCAGGCGCGGCGAGAGCGCGCGGGTGCCGACCCACGTCGCGACGTAGTTCGCGGTGTCGTGGAATCCGTTCGTGAAGTCGAAGCCGAGCGCGACGGCCACGACGACGACCAGGAGGACGTTGCTCAACGGTTCTTGACGAGAATCGCCTCGAGCACGTCGGCGGCGTTCTCACACGCATCGACGGCTTCCTCGAGCTGCTCGTAGATGTCCTTCCAGCGGATGAGCGCGATCGCGTCGACGCCGCCGCTGAAGAGCTCGGCGATCGCCTCGCGCGCGATGCGGTCGCCCTCGTCCTCGAGCTCCCGCAGCTCGATCAGCTGTCGCTTCGAATCCTTGAAGCCCTCGAGCCGCGCGATCGCCTCGCTGAGCTTCGACGCGGCGCGCTCGATCACCTCCGCCTGGCGTCGGGCGGGCTCGCGCACCTCGCGCACGCCGTAGCCGACGATCTTCTCCGCCGAGTCGTCCACGTGATCGCAGATGTCATCGAGCACGCCGGCGAGCCTGAACATGTCGTCGCGGTCGAACGGTGTGACGAACGTCCGGTTGATCAGGTCGACGAGCTCGTGGGTCAACCGGTCGCCCTGGTGCTCGAGCTCCTTGATGTCGCGCATGCCCTCGTCGGCCCGTTCCGGGAAGTCGTTCAGGAGCACGATGAGGCGCTGCGAGATGTCGACGGCGTTCGCGGCCGCCTGGTTGAAGAGGTCGTAGAACTCGCGCTTCTGCGGGATGAGGCTGAGCCGGGCCATTTGGCTCCTGACTCTTACACGGTTTCACCGTCCGACCGCGTAGGTACCGTGACTGCGAGATGGGGCAGCCCGATATCGGTGATTTGCAGGCAAATCAGAAGTTTCAGAAGTATCTGGGCACCGAGCCGCCGCGGTTCGCGAGCCGGGCCGAGCTCGAGTGCGCGAAGGTGCTCGACTACTACGGCATCCCGTGGCTCTACGAGCCGCGGACGTTCGTGCTCGAGGAGGACGAGGACGGCCGCGTGCGCGAGGCGTTCGCGCCCGACTTCTACCTGCCCGAGCAGGATCTGTACGTCGAGCTGACCGTGATGAAGCAGTCGCTCGTCACGCGCAAGAACCGGAAGCTGCGCAAGCTGCGCGAGCGCTACCCGGACGTGAAGATCAAGCTCTTCTACAAGCGAGACCTCGAACGGCTGGCTCAGCACTTCCGTCTCGATCTGGCGTCATAGATCCGCGCATCGGCGAGATCTACCTGTCGGCCGAAGAGCTGGCGGTGCGGGTACGCGAGCTCGGCGCCGAGATCGCCCGCGACTACGCCCACCGAGAGCCGATCCTCGTCGGGTCGTTAAAGGCGAGCTTCGTCTTTCTCACCGACCTGTCGCGCTCGATGCCCATGCTGCACGCGCTCGACTTCGTCGAGCTCGCCGGCTACGGAAGCGCGCAGATGGGCGGCCACGAGCAGATCCGGGTGCTCAAGGATCTCGACGCCGACATCGCAGGCCGCGACGTGATCGTGGTGGAGGACGTCGTCGACACCGGCTTGACCCTCAACTACCTCGTCCGCACGTTCGAGCTGCGGGCGCCGGCGTCGGTGGCCGCGGTGACGCTCCTCGACCGGCCGTATCGCCGGCTCGTCGACGACCTGCCCGTGCGCTACGTCGGCTTCGTCGTCCCCGACGAGCTCTTCGTCGGCTACGGCTTCGACCTCGACGAGCGCTGGCGGCAGCTGCCGGATCTCCGGCTCGTGCGCGACGCCTCACCGCACGAGACTTAGGCTAGTCTAACTTTGTGACGGTGAGCGAGGCAGCGGTCGATCGCGGCGAGCGGATCCTCCGCGGCACGTCCAGCTTCCGGCTGCTCCCGTTCCTCGGCCCCGCCTTCATCGCTGCGGTCGCGTACATCGACCCGGGCAACTTCGCGACCAACATCGCCGGCGGCTCGCGGTACGGGTACACGCTCGTCTGGGTGATCGTCGTGTCGAACCTGATGGCGATGCTCATCCAGACGCTCTCGGCCAAGCTCGGGATCGCCACCGGCCGGAACCTCGCCGAGGTCTGCCGCGACCGCTTCTCGCGGCGCGTCTCGATCGGGCTCTGGCTGCAGGCGGAGGCGATCGCGATCGCGACCGACCTCGCCGAGTTCCTCGGGGCCGCGCTCGGCATGCACCTTCTGTTCGGGATCGGGCTCTTTCCGGCCGCGGTTCTCACCGCCGTCGCGGCATTCCTCATCCTCGGGCTGCAGCGGTTCGGCTTCCGGCCGCTCGAGGCGACGATCGGGGTGATCGTGCTCACGATCGGGGCGTGCTACGTCGTCGAGCTCTTCAAGGCGCGGCCGGATCTCGGCGCGGTCGGGCGGCACGCGGTCGTGCCCGGCTTCGCGGGCAGCGGCTCGGTCGTGCTGGCAGTCGGGATCCTGGGTGCGACGGTGATGCCGCACGTGATCTGGCTGCACTCCGCGCTGATGCAGGATCGAATCCGCCCGCAGGACGACAAGCAGGCGCGGCGGCTGATGCGACTGACGAAGATCGACGTCGGCATCGCGATGGCGATCGCGGGCCTGATCAACGTCGCGATGCTCGTGATGGCGGCGAGCACGTTCTTCAAGAGCGGTCTCCATCACGTCGAATCGCTCGAGAGCGCGCACAAGACGCTCGTGCCGCTGCTCGGCAGCGCGTCGAGCGCGCTCTTCGCGATCGCGCTCCTGTTCTCGGGCCTCTCGAGCTCGGCGATCGGGACGCTCGCGGGTCAGGTCGTGATGCAGGGCTTCATCCGGAGGCAGATCCCGATCGTGGTGCGGCGCCTCGTGACGATGGCGCCCGCCTTCGTCGTCATCGGCCTCGGCGCCGACCCGTCCCGGACGCTCGTGATCAGCCAGGTCGTGCTCTCGTTCGGGATCCCGTTCGCGCTCGTGCCGCTCGTGCTCTTCACCTCGAAGCGGGAGCTGATGGGCGTGCTCGTGAACGCGAAGGCCACGACGGCCGCGGCGATCCTCGTCGCCGCAGTGATCATCGCCCTGAACGTCTTCCTGCTCGTGCAGACCTTCAAGCCGTAACCGGCGGGGATGCCGTCCCGTTTACAACTCGTAATGCGGAAACGGCCGCCGGCGCGCGCCGGCCTCCCGTCCGCACGGTCGTCTCCCGACGACGCCGGCCGCCTCCCCCCGGGGCGGCCGGCCGTGTCTCGGGGCCCGGGCGTTACGGCAAGTAGCCGAGAGGATCGACGGGGTTGCCGTTGAGGCGCACCTCGAAGTGGAGATGCGGACCGGTGCAGAAGCCGGTGCAGCCGACGTAGCCGATCGTCTGGCCCTGCGTCACCTCTTCGTTGCAGCTCGCCGCGATGCGCGACTGATGCCCGTAGAGGGTCGCGAGCCCGTTGTGGTGGTCGATCATCACGAGGTTGCCGTAGCCGGACATCCAGCCGCACCAGATGACCGTGCCGTTCGCGGCCGCGTGGATCGGCGTCCCGGTCGGAACGCCGATGTCGATGCCCGGATGGAGCGTTCCCCAGCGCATCCCGAACGGGCTCGTGATCGGGCCCGACAGCGGCCACGCGAAGCCGCTGCTCGGCGACGAGGTCGGCGGCGTGCTGCTTCCCTGCGCCGCGGACGCGCGGATCCTTGCCGCGAGCTGCGCGCTCGCGGCTTCGAGCGCCTGCGATTCCTGGATCTCGTCCTGGACCTGCTTGCGCGTGATGACGAGCGAGCGGCTCTTGTCCGCTTTCGCGCCGGAGAGGCGGCTGCGGCTCGAGAGGAGCTCTCCGCGCAGGATCGCCTGCTGCTGCACCCGCGCGTCGATCACATGCGTCTCCATCTGAACGCTGCGACGCACCTTCGTCGTCGCCGCACGCTGCCGCTTGATCTCGCGCTTCGCCGAGGCCACCTGGCCCGCGACCTTCTTGTCCTGGACGGCGATCGCGCCGAGGTAGTCGAGCTGGTCGAGCACGTCGTCGAAGTTCCGCGCCGCGAGCAGCACGTCGACGGTCGTCGGCTCGTCCTGCTTGTAGATGTCGATCAACCGCAGGTTCAGCCGCTTCACCGCGAGCGCGTACTCGTGCTTCAGGTAGTGGAACCGCACCGTCTGCAGGTGGTAGAGCTGATCGAGCTTGACGAGCCGGTGCTGGTGGAGCGCGAGGTCGGCCTGAAGCGACCCGAGCTGCGAAGAGACGTCGCCCACCTTCACCTCGAGCGTCTTGATCTGCGTCGTCAGGCTGCCGATCTGCGTCGAGAGCCGCGACTCCTTCGCCTGCGCGCGCGCGATCTTCGCGTGGAGCGTCGAGAGCTTGGCGTCGACGGCCGCCTTCTGGTCGCCGAACCCGTCGCCGGCGAGCGCGGCCGGAGCAAGCGCGAGTCCGAGCGCAAGCAGAAGCAGCAGGCGCCGTGCCATTGCCTGAGAGATTCGCCGAGCCCCCGGCCGTCCCTCTACCCTCCGCCTCTTCAACCGGGGGCAACTGTAGCCCCGGTCCCGGCCGGCACCTCCCGGCCGACACCTTCCGGCCGGCGCCTTCCGGCCGGCGCCTTCCGGCCGGCGGTTTCCGGCGGCGGTTTCCGGCTAGCGCTCTTCGGGCCGGCCGGGCCCGGGCTCCGGCACC
>Ga0207657_10007970_pt1 | contig 10798 bp, 9 predicted proteins | sample KBSC33metaG_FD_184316 | JGI IMG/M metagenome (GOLD analysis project Ga0207657, IMG submission 184316) | Corn rhizosphere microbial communities from Kellogg Biological Station, Michigan, USA - KBS C3-3 metaG (SPAdes) (version 2) | ecosystem: Host-associated > Plants > Roots > Rhizosphere > Soil ... | reverse complement strand
GGCTGTACAAATGACCGAAGAAAAAAGAGCGGAAGCATTCTCATGCTCCCGCTCCGAACCTCAGGGGATACCGAGGAAAGCTACATCCGTCGTATTGGGCAAACCTTGTTTATTTCGCCTTGAACCAGCGCGCCACACCGATCACGATGACAATTCCCAGCAGGTCTGCTAGCGCAGTGCGCTGGTTGACTTCGAAGCCGGCAAGTCCCTTGAGTCCGATGACAATTGTCCATGCGCTCAATGCCGACAGCGCAACGCCGGCAAGCGGGCCGGAGTAATGGCGCGTGAAGTTGCTCAGGAAATTCCGTTTCTTCGATTCGGGTTGCTGGTCCATGCAATGTCTTTCATGTAAGGACTTACGCAAAATTGTCCCAGCAAGGCGCGCCGCCGCAGACAGTACGAACTGTACGGCAAGGCGGCGCAACGCCGCTGGGGCAGTTTTGCGTAAGTCCTAGTAAATAGAGATGCCTGCGCAATCCCTTATGGTCCGGTGAGCACTGGAGTGTCCGGCTTGACGTCCGCCATCGTCGCGCTCGGGTGATCGCCGCTCCAGACCACGTAGTCATCGACCGCATACAGCTTGCAGGGCTGCGTGCTGTTTTTCTGGCACTCGGCAAGTACCTGTTCCACCGGATCATCGCCGTCTTCAGCCCAGCTCCATGCTCCTGTGGACGAGAGCGCGAAGGCGCGCGGGAAAGGCTTGCTCAGGAAGACCTTGTACTGTTCACGCCCGCTCTCGTGCAAATAAGGAATCGCGTTGACATCGTCAATCGAGGCATAGTCGGTTCTGGGAATCTTGATCTCGTCGGACAAGGCAACCACCGGCTCGGTGGGCATGCCGAGCTCCTTGAGGAATTTCTCGGTCTCTGGCCACCAGATCTTCACGCCGTCGCGGCTGCCACTCATGCCGTGCGCATCGCTCTTGAACGGGCCATAGGCGATCAGTTTCGCGTGGCCGCCGGCTTGCGTATAGGCATCGTACATGCGTGCAGCCAGTTGCGGGCTGAAGTGCTGATCGTTGGCGCCATAAAACCAGATGCTGGGCAAGGCGGTCCTGCTGCCGTAATCGGCAAAGGCTTTCACCAGCGAGGTTTCCCAACGGCAGTCGCCTCCATGCATGCGCAGGCCGCCGGCGAAATTGATCAGGCCACGCACGCCGGGAAAGTTGCGCGTGCCGAAGGCTAACGCAGTGAGCCCGCCATAGGATTGCCCGGCGATCACGATACGATTCTTATCGACCCATGACATGGTGCGCATATATTCCAGCACGCCCTCCAGATCATCAGCCTGGACTTGGCCGTGGGCGGTCATATTGCAGCCTTGATCGGCGTATTCGCCTGTGGAGTGCGAAAAACCTTTGCGCATCGGGATGACTACTGCATAGCCGCGCTTGACGAATTCGCGGCTTAACACCACGAAGCGGTCGCGTCCTTGCGAATGCGGATTGCCGAGGGCCTTGCCGTGGTTCATGACGACCAGCGGAAAAGGACCGTCGCCAGGCGGCTTGAAGATGGTGGTTTCGAGTTGCACTGCCTCGCCGCCGGAGACGACGGGAATCATGATGACTTGCTCATTGAGCGCGGCATCAAGTGTGCTGGCCGGAGCGGGAGCGGAGTGGGTCAGAAGAATGATCGCAAGAGCAATCAGGCCGATCAAAGTCGGAATGGTCCAGTTCTTCTTCGCGTTACTTTTCTGCAGCAAAACTTCTGACATACATTTCACACACGTCGATTTGCACACCTCGCAGCGCGAACGCTGCACCTTGCATCGCGCGTGCATTGCTCATCGGAACGCACTAACTGGAAGTGCGCAATCGGTGTGACGAAATGCACGAATGCGGCGCCGTGGCTACCTCCCTTTCAAGAGCGCAAGCACTCTTGACGTAGCTCAACGTTGCCCATTCTAAGTATCGTCTTTCCCCGGTTCAATACTCATTCATGCAACTCGTAAAGATTTGTTTCGAGAAATTTGTGCGAGTGGAAATTTTCGTTGAAGGAAGATTAAAGATGCGTGCAACCGGCCTTGTCGCATACGCAAGAGGAAAAGGAATTGCGATGAAAAAATTGCAGCGAAGAAGAATAAAAATGCATCTGTGCTGAACGAACACGCAACCTTTTCAATGCAAGCAGGTCAATAGCAGACAAAATGTTTTTGGAGAGGAAAGAAACATGAAAGTTGATGTTTATAAACGTCCGGAACCCGATGGTATCTATTCTTACCTTGCAGTTCCGGAAGGCAGGCCAATCCCCAACGAAGCTACGGCTATCGATTGGGAAACCGCAGAAAACAACATCGACCTGGATGAAGACAACGAACCGGTACTGGGTCTTCACGCTCAGGATGCACTGGAACAGATCCGGGACAAGGGATACGCGATTTCAAGTGTGCGGAAAAAAATCCGGATCGGCCCAAGCGTTTGATCTTGACGCAATGCTCCGAGAAAAACCGGTTCTGATGTAACGAACAACGAACCGAAAACAAGAAAAACATCAGGAGACTGAAACACCGGCTTGGCCGGTGTGGTGTATCCTGCACTGCCAGCCGGCATACAGCGGCAATCAAATCGCCGCTGATTTCACACATGGATAAAAAGACCAAAATAGGACTTACGCAAAATTGTTCCAGCAAGGCGCGCCGACGCAGACAGTACGAGCTGTACGGCAAGGAGGCGCAACGCCGCTGGAGCGGTTTTGCGTAAGTCCTACAAAAAAGAAAATCATGAAAATCACCCGTTCGCTATTTGTAATTCTCGCCTGCATCGCAGGCTTGTCTGCGATTGAAGCAGCGCATGCTCAGGCCAGCGGCCTCAAGCGCGAATTGGTGCAAAAGGCGGATGTATCAGTCCCCAACCGCGAAGCAGTCGTGGCCCGCGTCGAAGTCATGCCCGGCACCATGGCCGGCCGTCACTCGCACCCGGGTGACGAAATCGGCTATGTGCTGGAAGGGGAAGGAGAAGTGCTGGTCGACGGCGAGCCATCGCGCAAGGTAAAGGCCGGCGATGCCTTTGTGATCTCTGCCGGCAAGATCCACGACGCCCGGAACAGTGGAAACGTACCGATGAAACTGATCGTCGTATATGTGGTGGAAAAGGGCAAGCCGTTAGCGACGCCGGCGAAAGCGAAGTAATCCTTCCGTCGGTACACAGGTTCAGTGGGAAGACACGCTGCCCAGCATTACTGCACTTATCGGGCCGTGTCTTACCGGACAAATTCCTCGCCGTGAATCGCAGCCAGAATAGCTTCCACCGCTAGATGCTTGATCCTGCGTTCGTTGGAAATCGCATAGAACTGCTCCCGCACGCCGACCAGTTTTCCGACCGGTACCGCACCGAACTGCTCGCGCACATCTTTTTCCAGCGCAGACGGTGCAGGAAAAAGACCGATACCGCTGCGGCCGAAAGTGTTGAGCAAGGCGTTGTCGTCGAATTCACCGATCACGTCCGGCCGCAGATCGTTGACTTCGAACCAGTGGTCAAGACGGCCGCGTATCGCATTGCCACGTGTGGGCAATAAAAGCGGTGCACCGTTCAGGCTAAGAGGAAAGGCCGGCTGGTAACGCTGCGCCAATTCGGGCAGACCGAACAGCGAGATCTCGCTTTCGCCCAGCAAGTGACTAAACACGCGCAGGGTCGTGCCGGAAGGCACCGGACGATCGGTTAGCACCACGTCAAGCTTGTGCACGGAAAGATTGCCAAGCAACGACTCGAAGTCGTTTTCGTAGCAGATCAGCTTGACGCGTTGCGGTAACTTCAATGCGGCATCGAGCAATCGCGCGGCGATCAGTTTGGGCAGCGAATCGGAAATGCCGACGACCAAACGCATGATCTTCCCGACATCCGTTTCCGCCAAGACTTCCTGCATCTGTTCGCCCAGCAGGAATATCTGGTCCGCATAGCCGAGAGCCACCCGGCCTGCTTCAGTGAGCACCAGCCGCCTTCCCTGCGGCGCCAGCAACGACTTGCCAAGCGTCTGCTCCAACTGGGCGAGCTGCGCGCTAATGGTCTGTACAGCCACATCCAGCCGTTCCGCTGCGCGAGTGACACTGCCTTCCTTGGCCACGACCCAGAAGTAATAAAGGTGGCGATAGTTGAGCCCGGTTTTCATTTTCCGTTTTTTTCGAAGTAATCATCAAATTATCTTCGCTTTTTCAGGAAACACAAAAGTCTTATATTGACGTAGTCGCAACGGCGAAGTTAGCCTTCTTGTTCATATCAGTTGCGAAATTTGGCATTTTTTATTTACCTGAGGGAAAAAAATCATGAACGACCGCTACTCCTCCATCCGCCCTGCGAGCGTGCGAACAGGTGCGACGACCGTTATCGACAGTGCTGCCCATCGCGTGCTGCGCAACACCTACCTTCTGCTGGCATTGACGCTGGGGTTTTCCGCTCTCGTGGCTGGCGTCTCGACTGCGCTACGCTTGCCGCCCCCCGGCATCCTGCTGACGCTGGTCGGGTTCTATGGCCTGCTGTTTTTGGTGCACAAGTTCAAGGACCGCACAGCCGGCATCGGCTTCACTTTCGCGCTGACCGGCTTCATGGGCTACACGCTTGGCCCAATTCTCTCGCATTACCTGAATCTGCCCAATGGCATGCAGATCGTGATGATGGCGCTGGGTGGAACGGCTGCCGTTTTTCTCGGTCTGTCAGCATATGCACTGACGACCAAGCGCGATCTCACTTTCATGGGTGGCTTCCTGTTCGTCGGCATGATCGTCGCCATCCTTGCCGGATTGGCCGCGATCTTCCTGAACATGCCTGCGTTGTCGCTGGCGGTATCGGGCGTCGTAGTGCTGCTGATGTCGGGCATGATCCTTTTCGAGACCAGTAACATCGTGCGTGGCGGCGAAACCAACTATGTGCTGGCCACCGTCAGCCTGTTCGTGTCCATCTTCAACCTGTTCACGAGCCTGCTGCATCTGCTCGGCTTCGCCAGCCGGGACTAAGTCTGGGAAAGGCGCCGCGTGTCGGCGCCTTTTTTATTCATACTTCAAAAACAATATCGTGCTCGAACTCCTTACCTCCCCGGAAGCCTGGATTGCCCTGCTCACCCTCACCGCGCTGGAGCTGGTGCTGGGCATCGATAACATCATCTTCATTTCCATCCTGGTCGATAAACTGCCGCAGCGACAACAGGAAACCGCGCGCCGGCTCGGCCTGTTTCTTGCGATGTTCATGCGCATCGGACTGCTTCTGGTGCTGTCGTGGATCGTCGGCCTTACCGCACCATTGTTTTCCGTGATAGGTGCCAGCTTTTCGGGCCGCGACCTGGTGCTGATCGTGGGTGGCCTGTTCCTTTTGTGGAAGAGCGTCGGTGAAATCCACCAGACCTTCGAAGGCGCGGAAAACAAGGACGTCGCAGCGAAGAAAGCCAGCTTCGCTGCGATCATCGCGCAGATCATGGTGATCGACCTGGTGTTCTCCCTCGACTCCATCATTACTGCAGTAGGCATGGTGGACAAGTTGCCGGTCATGATTGCCGCAGTCATCGCCTCGGTCGGCCTGATGATGTTCTTCGCCCGTCCCATTGGCCGCTTCGTGTCGGCGCATCCGACCATCAAAATGCTGGCGCTGTCTTTCCTGGTGGTGGTGGCTGTCGTTCTGATTGCAGAGGGTTTCGGCCATCACGTGCCCAAGGGATACGTCTATAGCGCCATGGCCTTCTCGGTGGCGGTGGAGATGCTCAACCTGCGGCTGCGTCGTCGCACCGGCGTCGGCATTCGGCTGCCGCAGGACGAAAAACTGCCCTGACACGGCAAGTCTGCGGTTCTGGTAATCTCGGGAGGTTAGCGCGGCGGTAATCGGGCTGCCGCGCGCCTCGCCGAACAAGAATGACAAACCCGCTGCACGCCTACCCTTCCTTCCGCAATTTCTTCACAAGCCGTCTGACGACCACCATGGCCAATCAAATGATGATGGTGGTTGTGGCATGGCAAATGTATGACCTCACCCATAGCGCCTACGACCTCGGTCTGGTCGGACTGGCGCAATTCCTGCCGTCGCTGGCCTTGACGCTGGTGGTCGGCCAAGTCGCCGACCGCTATGATCGCCGTCACGTGCTGGCTTGGTGCTTGGCCGGCCAATTGCTGGTAACGGCGGTACTGGTGACGGGCACGATTTCCGGCTGGCTGCACCGGGAAGCCATCCTGCTATGCGCTCTTGCGCTGGGCGCGGCAAAAGCCTTTCAGATGCCAACCCAGCAGGCGCTCGGCCCGCTCCTGGTGCCACCTGCGGAGTTGCCGCGCGCGCTTGCCATCAACTCGGCCGGCGCGCAGTTCGCGATCATCTCCGGCCCTGCACTCGGCGGTTTCATCTACGTAGCAGGCGCACAAGCGGTCTATCTCGTATGCGCCGCCCTGTTTCTGATCGCCGGCGCATTCGTGCTGTCCATCCAGCTCAAGCATGCCCCGCCGCCACGTGCGGGCGTCAGCCTGCAAAGCCTGTTCGCGGGCATCTCTTTCATCTGGCATCGCAAGGAAGTGCTGGGGGCGATTTCGCTCGACTTGTTCGCAGTCTTGCTAGGCGGCGCCACCGCCCTGCTGCCGATCTTCGCGCGCGACATCCTGCATGTCGGCCCCTGGGGCCTCGGTCTCTTGCGTTCCGCTCCTGCAGTTGGCGCGCTGATGATGTCGATCTACCTCACGCGGAATCCCATCCAGGACAAAGCCGGCAAGACGATGTTTGCCTCCGTCGCAATCTACGGTGTTGCCACGCTGATATTTGGCTTGTCGACCTCGTTCATCCTCTCGCTGGCGGCGCTGATCGTATCCGGTGCTTTCGACATGGTGAGCGTGGTGATCCGGCAATCGCTGGTGCAACTGGATACGCCAAACGAGATGCGCGGGCGTGTGAGCGCCGTCAATGCGATCTTCATCGGTGCCTCGAACCAGCTTGGCGAATTCGAATCCGGCATGACCGCCGGCTGGTTTGGGGCCGTGCCTTCGGTGATCATCGGAGGAATCGGCACGCTGGCTGTTGTCGCCATCTGGATGAAACTTTTCCCGCAACTGGCAAAACGCGAGCGTCTGAGAGCAGCCGATTAAACGCTGCACTCCAACAGCACACCAAACTCTTCCGCCGATACCGGTTTCGAAAACAGGTAACCCTGTGCAGCGTCGCAGCCGCTATTGGCCAGCAACGTTCGCTGCATCTCGGTCTCCACGCCTTCGGCGATGACTTGCAGCCCGAGCCTGTGCGCCATCACGATGATCGCTTCGCACAGCGCCAGGTCCTCGGAACCGGGCGCGAGGTTGCGCACGAAGGACTGGTCGATCTTGATGTAGTCGATGTCGAATTTCTTCAGGTAGGAGAGCGATGAATAGCCGGTGCCAAAGTCGTCGAGCGCAACCTTTACACCGTTGTCGCGGAACCGCAGCAACTGCTCCGTGATTTCGGGGCGGGCGTCCATCAACAAACCTTCGGTAATTTCCACTATCACGTTACTGCCCGGCATCTGCAACTGCCGCAGGTGTTCGATCCAGGCATCATGGTCGATGCCGCGATTAAGAAACTGCACCGGCGACACATTGATGCTTACCTGAAAATCAGGCCGGTGCTGGTTGCGCCATGCGGCCACTTGGCGCGTGGCTTCGCGGAATACCCAATTGCCAAGTTCGGCGATCATGCCGGTTTCTTCGGTTAGCCTGATGAAGACCGCAGGGCTGACGATACCGCGCTGCGGATGTTTCCAGCGTACCAAAGCCTCCGCCTTGAGAATGGCGCCGGATTTCAGATCGACGATAGGCTGGTAATGGAGATGGAACTGGCGCTCGGCAAGCGCCGTGCGCAGGTCGGCGATCAGCCGCTTGCGCACTTGTGCCGCTTCCTGCATGGATGCAGTGAAAAAGCGGAAGCAATTGCGCCCCTGTTCCTTGGCGACATACATCGCCTGGTCCGCGTTCTTGAGCAGCGCGTCGCAGCTGGCGCCGTCTGCCGGAAAAAAGGTAATGCCCGCGCTGGCGGACAAGTTGATCTGCTCGGTGTTGACATGGAACGGCTCAGCCATCGCGTGCAGGATGGCATGCACCACCCGCTCCACGCTGTGCACCTCGACGATATCGCCGATGATGACGGCAAATTCATCGCTACCTACGCGCGCCACCGTGTCGGAATCGCGCACGGAATGAAGCAGACGCCGCGCCACGGCCTGCAGCAGCTTGTCGCCGATGCCGTGGCCCAGCGTATCGTTGACTTCCTTGAAGTAGTCAAGGTCGAGAAAGAGCAGCGCGACGTTTCTGCCACTGCGTTGCGCTTTCTTCAACTCATGCTCAAGACGGTTCAGGAACATGCTGCGATTGAACAATCCAGTGAGCTCATCGAAATTCGTCTTCCGCCAGATCAGCTCATGAGACTGCCTTTCCTGAGTAATGTCGCAAAACTGGCAAACCCGGCTCTGCAACGTGCCGTCCTCGTTGTAGACGGCATTGATCGTCAGCCGGCACACGATTTCATCGCCGTTCTTGCGCCTGCTCCAGATCTCCCCTTGCCAGCAACCGCTCGTGCTGACAGCATCGGCCAGCGAATGCATCGCTGCGGCATCCGTGCGCGACGAGCGAAACTTGCCGGCATGCAGACCGATCACTTCTTCGGGGCAGTATCCCGTGATGTCGGTGAAAGCCGGATTGACCGACATGATGATGTCGTCCGTGTCCATTACCATCATCGCTTCGCTGCTGTTCTGGTAAACCAGCGAAGCCAGGCGCAGCGAAGCCTCCGCGCGCTTGCGCTCGGTGACATCGAACACGATAGAGAACAACAGAATGCGGTCGCGCGTTTTGATCGGCGAGGAATGGACTTCCACGATACGCACCTCGCCATTGGCAAGGCGGTGCTGGAAAACGAAATAGTTGCGCTGCTCCAGCAGCGCATGCTGCATCTCAGCCTCGATTTCTTGCTGCGTCAGGACGTTGATCTCGCCGATCTTCATGCGGCGCAGCATATCCTCCGAATACCCGTAGAACGCTGCAGCAGCGCCATTAGCGTCAATAATAGCGCCGCTATCCGGGTCGACGAGCAGCATGATAGAGCTATGCTTGCGAAACAATCGCTGAAACAATTCCTCGCTGACGTCGGAAATCGAAGGCTTTAACGATTCATCGTCTTTCATGTCGAACGAAGCACACGCAGTTGGATTGAACCCTCCCAGTAGAACACAAAATGCATTTATTTGTTGCAATAAGTCAATGCGTGCAGCGGTATTTTGACAACAAAACCCCACGGAATGAGACAAGAAGCCAAGTTGTCGCTACGGCGAGCTGGCATCGTCAGACATTTCCCTCTCCCCAAAAAAAAGCGGCGCCGAAGCGCCGCCGCCAGCCAAGGAAAACCGCACTCACCAGCCCTGCCTGCCGAATCCCATGAAGGGGAAACGCGCCTGCTGCGCGTACAGTGAGGACATATAGGCGGTATAAGCCGGATCGATGCCCCCTATGCCTTTCCACTGCCCGCCGCCAAACACTTGAGATGACAGTGCCTGTGGATCGGCATAAGCCGCCGCATAGGGGTTAAAGCCTTGCCCGAATGCCTGAGCGACGAACTGCGGCGTAGTTGCTGCAACTGCTGTCGCAGCCACACCTACTTGCGGCTGCAGGCCGACTGCGACCAGCACGTCGGGCAAGCCGAAACCGGTACGGCTCGGATCGCCGAGATTTATCCGGCGCGCACTCATGCGGATGATCTGGAACAGGCGTTCGACGCGGTCGGCGTTACGCTCCCGGAACACTGCCCGGAAATCCGGATGATGCGCCAGGATCAGCGCAGCCAGTCCAGTGATATGCGGGGCAGCCATGGAAGTACCGTCCCATACCGCATAATTGTTCGGTGGTACCGAGGAGGTGATCGCCACCCCCGGCGCGCACACCGCAATCTCAGGTCCGAAACAAGAGAACTTCGCAGAATAAAAACCGTTGCCATCGACAAACTGCGTGACGGTCTGGGTGTGATAGCTGTCGGCTGGAAACTCGTTGAGCTTGCCGATCGCTGCCACCGCCAGCACATTGGGCGAGGAAGCCGGATATTGCACTGGCCCGCCTGAATTGCCTGCGGCAACGATACAGGCCACGCCGGCACGCTTGGCACGCACCAGTTGCTGCTCCAACGCTTCCGATGGATCGACACCGCCGAGGCTGAGATTGACGACATCGATCTGCTTTTCAATGCAGTATTCCAGCGCATCGATCAGTTGGCTGACTTGGCCGCCTGGGAACAGCTTGCAAGCATGGATTTCAGCATCCGGGGCAAAACCGCGTATTCCCTTGTCATTGTCCGCCGCTCCCGCAATGATGCCGGCGCAATGCGAACCATGGGCGACAGTGTCCTCGTTCCAGGTGTCGGGGTTGCTCTTCTTGTTGATGATGTCAAAGCCGAAGCGAATCCTGTTCAAGTCCTCATGCGTAGTGCCCGCACCGGAATCGACCACCGCCACCTTGACGCCCTGCCCACGATAATCGCCAGGAAGCCGGTCCAGCCGCATTGCCTTCTGGCCCCAGGTATAGGCTTGCTGCGCCGGGAAGTCAGCCAGCGAAGGCGCTTCCGACAGAGGGCGCAGATCAACCGCGTTGACTTCGTCAGTAGAGAGGTCAGGCTGCTGCTGATAAAAGCTCCAGTAATCCGACTTTGGCTTGATGTAAAGAGAACGCACCGTCTGCACGGTTTCACCGTACAAAGTCAGCGTAACCTGGCCGCGCTCATCCGTGACGCCAGTAGCAGGCAGGAAGCTGCCAAATAGATAAACCTCGGCATCCTTGACCGGGGCATTATCCTTGCCCGTCACGCGAAACTTGGCCGAGAGTGCCGGTTCGG
>Ga0207657_10007969_pt1 | contig 10799 bp, 10 predicted proteins | sample KBSC33metaG_FD_184316 | JGI IMG/M metagenome (GOLD analysis project Ga0207657, IMG submission 184316) | Corn rhizosphere microbial communities from Kellogg Biological Station, Michigan, USA - KBS C3-3 metaG (SPAdes) (version 2) | ecosystem: Host-associated > Plants > Roots > Rhizosphere > Soil ... | reverse complement strand
CATAAAATGGCAAACGGATTGTCCTTTTGCCACTTCAAAATAGAAATATACTTCCATCCTGCGGTCGTGTGTATGGGCAGGCATCGTGTTCCACACGCTTCCCGGTTTTAATTCGGTCATTCCCATTTGAAGCTGGCAGGTTTCGATCACAGAAGCAACCAAAAGTTTATTTATCGTGCGATGATTTGAATTTTCCAAAGAACCAACCGTTACTATTTCCGCTTCTTTTTTCGTCACTTTTTTTGTAGGATATTTATGATGCGCGGGTGCAGAATTGATATAGAATTTTGCCGGATGATTTTTATCTGCAGAAGAGAAAATCACCTTTTTTGTTTCTTTGCTGATGTACAAAGCTTCTTTAAAATCAAGTTCATAAATTTCTTCGTCCGCTTCGATGGTTCCCTTGCCGCCTACATTGATGATGCCCATTTCTCTTCTTTCCAAAAAATATTTAGCTTTCAAATTTTCGGGATTAGGTAATTCGATCGCTTTATTGACGGGCATTGCACCTCCGGAAATGTAACGGTCATAAAATGATAAAGTGAGATGAATGGCATCCGGCTCAAAAATTTTTTCAATTAGAAAATTTTTTCGTAGTTGAGTTGTGTTCATAGAAGCCGCTTCTGTAGGGCTGTTCGTGTGCCTTGTTTCGATGTTGTTGTTCATTGTTTTGTTTTTTTTCATTGGGCTTTGCCCAACGTTAATGTATTACGCTCCTGCCCGTCCGGTCAGGCGGGCTTTCAGAGTTTTGTTGTCAGAAAACTTTTTTATTTCTTTATAATTGCTTCTTGTTTTTTCGTGCTTTCTTCCAATAATCCGCTGCATAAAAATATATTTTAATACTCGATAGAATGATCGTGGGTTGTATTCTGTCCGCTCCAAATCTTTTTAGAAGTCCAGTCTTCATCTTTTCCCAGCCAAAATTTATTGGTTGATGGCAAACCCAACATTAGGAAAGCTTCTGAACATAAATATAAACTACCGGTCGAAATATAGGTCTCTCCCATATTCGGCTGATGACCATAAACGCCAATTTGCAACCAACCATTTTTATCAAATGTACCAGGCGCTTCTACCTGTTTTTTTATAACTGCATAAAGCGCTGCACGCACTTGCTGAGGTTTTAGATCAGCAGGAAGTTCCTGCATAAGCGCTATTTGAGACAATAACTGGAACGCACCAAAGCGATAGGTGGAAGAGCGGCCTATTACAGGATAAGTGCCTATCGGAGAGATAAGCATTTCCTGTATCTGCGCATAACGTTGCGCACGTTTTAGCACGAGTTGATATTTGCTTTGCAATCCTTTATTATCAATATGACGAGCACTATCTTCTTCTACAATAGTTTTTAAAACATCTATCAACATGGGTTGCATTACAAAGCTGTTATAATAATCCCAATGAAAACTTTTTCCGTCACCATACGTGCCATCGCCTTTGTAATAGCTCAAGCATTGATCAACGTAGCCAATCGTTTCTTCGCGATCGAATGAACCGGTAAATTTATATAAAGCAGCTTCGATGGTAGCGCTAAACATTACCCAATTATTTTGATAATGGGTTACCTCACCACTTTTTTTTAGCGCAGCTATAATATTATTTTTCGTTGTTTTATCTAATGGCTCCCACAATTGTTTAGGTGCACGCAGCAGTCCCTGAGCTAAGAAGGCGGCATCTACAACCGGCTGACCACAACAAGTAAAGTTCATATAATCAGGGCCTGTTGAATCAGAAGCATTATGCAAACACACTCTCGCCAAACCAATATATTTTTTTCGCAATTTTCCTTCCGGTGAATTATCAGCTCCTAATTCTAACCATGGCGCTATCCCGGAAAGCAGGCGGCCAAAGGCTTCTAAATGAGTAAATTCTTCCCTGTGCTCTCCTGAAGATTCTACCGGCATTTCTTTTTTTAATTCGTTTTTACTTAATGCCGTTAAAACAGGATTGGCAATTTTCACCAAAGTTTTTACGAGGTAAGTTCGTTCCTGTATGCCGGAAGTATTACTTTTCGGATTGATTTGCGAAAATGATGTTGTAAAAATAAAAACTGATAAACCTAAGAATAATATTTTTTTCATTAAAGTGATTTTTTTCATCGGGCTTCACCCGATGTTAGCATATTACGCCCCTTTGGGGCTGGACGACCAAATACGAATCTTCTTTATTCCTTTGTTTACTGCTTTGACCATTGCATTCTTAATGCTTTCAGCCTTTAGCTTTTAGCCTTTAGCCTTATAAATACCAATCCTTATATCTTTTCAATGCTTCCAGAAAATAATAATCTGCGTAAATAAGAGGTACATCCACTTCAGAATTAAGCGGTTTAGCGCCTGTGCTATGCATCAATAAAAAACCTCCATTCTGTCTTGCTTTGGCTCTGTAATTGTCGCTTGATAATGATTCTAATATTTTTTCTGCGTTGGAAATAAATTCCTGCTTCTCACTGCCCTTAGTATATTGTCCCAACTCAAGTAAAGCCGATGCCATGATAGCGGCCGCGGACGCGTCTCTTTCCGTATAGGGAATTTGTGGCGCATCATAATCCCAGAAAGGTATTTTATCTTCGGGAAGATTGGGATTATTTAAAATGAAGTGGGCGATATTGCGCGCGAAATCTAAATATTTTTTGTCTTTTGTAAAACGGTACATCATTGTGTAGCCATACAACCCCCAGGATTGACCTCTCGACCATGAAGAACAATCGGCAGCCCCCTGCCACGTGGCTTTTCGGATTACACCACCGGTTTGTAAATTATAATCTACCACATGATAAGAACTGTAATCGGGCCTGTAATGATTTTTTATAGTGGTGTTGGAATGATTGATTGCAATTTGTTTGTACTTCTTATCGCCGCCACTATCGCTCACCCAGTCAAGCAATTCAAGATTCATCATGTTGTCAATAATCACAGGACATTTAAAATATTTATTGCTGTTCCAGCTTTGTATCGCCTTTATAGATGGCCTGTATCTTGTAGATAATGATTGGGCTGAACGGAAAATAATGTCTTTATATTTCTCATTTTTTGTGAGCCGATAAGCATTACCAAAACTGCAATACATCATAAAACCCAAATCGTGTGTACCCGTATTGGTTTCATTAGGTACCAGCAAATTCATGGATCTTTCTGCTTCTTTTTTAATTGCCTCATCATTTGTTTGTTCAAAAATATACCAGAGCGTGCCCGGATAGAATCCCGAACACCACCAATTGATATCCTTCGATATAAATTTATTGTCTTTTTCTTCGTAGGATTGTGGCAACCTGTCAGCAGGCGTTAACGTCATCATATAACGGTATTGCGTATCCGCTAATGCAAAATTTTCTTTGATTAATTGGCGCATTATATTTTTAGAAGCATTCGTCTGTGCATGAATAATTGCAGCATTAAAAAGCATCGAAATAATGAGGGAAATTCTTTTCATATTTGTAAATTATTATAGAAGTAATTTGATTACGCAATGTGCAACTATCAAATCTAACTTTCTTATGCATAAAACAATCTAAACTATCTTATCAGTCTGATTCAATCTAAACTACCTCCCCATCCAACCTCCATCCACAGTAAGTATTTCTCCATCCACATAATTGGACGCGGCCGAACTTAAAAAAACTGCGGGCCCGATAAAATCTTCAGGGACACCCCACCGGCCTGCGGGAATTCTATCTAAAATAGATTTACTTCTGTCTTCATCTTCTCTCAGGGCTTCTGTGTTTTTTGTAGCGATATATCCTGGCGCTATGCCATTTACATTCACTCCTTTTGAAGCCCATTCATTGGCAAGCGCTTTTACCAAACTTGCGACTGCACCCTTGCTGGCTGCATATCCCGGCACGTTGATGCCTCCCTGGAATGAAAGCAGCGAACAAGTAAAAATAATTTTTCCGCTTTTCCTTTTTATCATTTCCTTTCCAAACTCACGGGCAAGGATAAACGCAGCATCCAGGTTTACATTAAGTACTGCATCCCATTCTTCGTCTGTATGAACCGCAGCAGGATCTCTTTTTATAATTCCGGCATTATTGATAAGAATATCAATGACCGGATGAGCAGATTTTATTTTTTCAATAGAGGCATACAATTCTTTTCTGTTGCCAAGGTCAATGGAGTAAGGTGTAAACTCTCTGCCAATTTTTTTTATTTTCTGTTCTGCATCGCTACCTGGTTTTAATGTACCCGACACGCCAACGATGTTGGCTCCCGCTTCTGCAAGCCCTGTTGCCATTGCTTCTCCAATGCCGCGGGAACATCCTGTTACCAGCGCTGTTTTTCCTGTGAGATCAAAAAGTTGGTTTAGTTTCATTTTATATATTTTAAAATAATAGGAAGGTTAGTTTTACAAGTGTACTGAAATTAAAAGATTTATAAAAAGTAATTTACGCAATCGTTTCCCTGAACAACTGGTTAATGCTTTTAATTTATGCGCGGCATTTTTCTTTATACCAATAACTAAGTATAAAATTCTATTGTCCAAACTTTTCATTTAGAAAATAGAAAATCATTTTTTTTGTTGGTTTACTGCTCATTTATGGGGAAAGGATATGCCATACACAGCACCATTCTCAAAGGAAGCAACTCTGAGTAAATAAAGCCTGTAATTTTTACCCAATATTGTCTTTTGTTATTACGGTCCAATCTTCATTACCATGACCTTCTTTAATCCACTCGTCCATTAGAGCGGCAATGTCAGGCAATACAGAAAGTTGGGCGCCTCCATCTTTGGCGGCTGCCATCATGAGGCCTGCATCTTTACGGGCCATATTCAACTCCCATGAAGGTTGCGAAAAATCCCCTGACATTATAAACCTGAGCCTTGCAGGTACCGCTGCCCCGGGGTTCCATTGATTAAACAGATCAGCTAAATCCTGTGCGGGAATACCTTCGGCTTTTATGAGCGCCAGTGCGTCCGAAAGGCCTGCTGTAAGTGTCATAAGAAAAAGATTGCCGGCGAGTTTTATTCCTGCAGCTTTACCTTCTTTTGCGCCAAAGTTTATCAGCTTTCCTGTCATGGCCGATAGTTCGGATTCAACCTTGCCAATCACAGCCTGGTCGCCGGATACCAGCATAAACCCTGTACTTTCGAGTGCATTTTTCGGACCCATAAACACAGGTGCATGCAAATAAGTAAACCCACGTTCTTTCCAGGTTTTGGTTCGTTCTACCGCTCCCTTTGATGAAGTGGTAGTATGGTCTATAATCATAGCTCCGGGCTTCAATGCAGGTTGTGCCATAGCCAATACTTCGTTTACAGTATCGTCGTCTTTGAGTGTAAGGTGAATCTTGTCTGCATTCTTCACTGCATCTTTTATATCATCAAACGCTTTGGCGCCATTAGTTTCGAGCGCTTTTGCTTTAGCGGCTGTTCTATTCCAAACGTTTACCTGCAGACCTTTTTGCAACATTGCTTTTACAAAATTAGAGCCCAGAAGGCCCATTCCAAGAAATGCTTTCATAATATTTTTATTTATTTAAAGGTAATTATTTTAATTTTTATGGCGCATCATCCGGCAGAAACCTAATGCATAGTTCGCAAGGGGTAAATTAGTGAATTTTTAAAAGCACTCTTCTGAAAAAAAGGTTTCGCAGACGGGGCGCTTATTTTGCTTTCAAACAATTTTTAGAATTGGCATCCTATAAAATTATTTTGCATAAATAAAAACTTCGTGGCCTTTCATCTTAACGGGGAGAAAAAAAATCCCACAAAGCCCCGAACCTGCCTCGTCGGCAGACAGGGAGCACAAAGGAAAAATACTTTGTATTTTACAATAAATCAATCAGTTTTTTTAAAAATAATGATTCACGGTTTTGAGTCTTGCAAAGCATTTGTGCTACTCTTGCTGTGACAGGCGCCTGACGGGAATTTTCCATACCAGCTCAATAGAAATCTGGTGTTGATAACCGGCGCCAACCCTACTGTCAATGCGAAGAAAATAAGGTTGATAAAGAAGCCCAAGTTGAAATAGTTTTCCAAAGCGGTATGAAGAATTAAAACTAAGTCCGAATGCTGAATTTTTTTTTGTTTCCGGAATAAAGGTTGAGTCAATATTGTTTGTTTTACGCCAATACAACCGCGAATAGGAAATTCCGTAGCCCAAATCAAAACTTCCGATTCGGTGATTGTTTCTCGCATTCACAAAAATTCCGGTGGACGACTGGAACTCGCCACGAATGTCAACAGCCGCCGGAACCGGAACAAAAAAATCTGTAGCAGCCCCTCCATAAACAGAAACAAAACGGTCGTCCTTGTAAAAGTAATCAAGCCCGCTTTCTACTCCCCAAAATCCGCCTGAATTTCTATATCCTTTCTGTTCTGCAACATAAAAAAAGTTAACATGAGGCAGTGCGATATGCCAATTTATTGTACCCTTTGTTGTAGGGGCAAAGCGGCTTGCCACAATATTGCTATCCTGTCTATGTAAGTAAGTCATCTTAGGAAAAGCATATCTCTTGGGAGTTTCCTTGTCAATCAACATCCCAATTCCGTAATTAAAATAAATGTTAACCCAATATGCAAATGAATTATGCGATTTGAGAAAAAATGTTTGTTGTATTGTATCAATCTGTAAGTCTATTTTAAGCAGGTTTTTGCTTCTTTCCACATAAAAAGAATTTTTATTGCCAAAAGATTTTAATGAATTGTCAAGGGAGACAATTTTAATTTCATTGCTTGTAGTAATGGAAATTTTTTGTACTCCGCGGTTTAGAATTGTTGCACACGATGGAAAGATAAATCCTGTCAAAATTACTAAAATGATTCTGTTCATTTTTCTTAGTTAGCTTTAAAATTGCGTATTATCAACGCATGTCGCTCAACTCATGGATTAGTGGACCATGTAGATACTTCCTTAACAAAAGTGCGCCGGTTTAATTTTAGCTGAGCGACAATCAGTTCAGCGATATCTTCAGGATGTGTCACATTATTTTCGTTATTGTTGAGTAGGTTGTTGTTATACGCAAGGTCAGTAACAACAGTACTTGGCGCTAATGCAGTTACCCTGATATTATGTTTGCGAACTTCCTGCATCAATGATTCTGACAAACCAAAAACACCAAACTTTGAAGCGCTATATGCGCTTGCACCGGCAGATCCTTTTAAGCCTAATGTAGAAGATACATTGATAATGTCGCCTGTGTTCCTTTCAATCATCTGCGGCAGCACGGCACGCGTAACATAGTACACACCAAACAGGTTTACCTTTACCTGGTTTTCCCATTCAACAGGATCCAATTCCAGGAATTTACCAAACTTTCCAACGCCGGCATTGTTGATGAGGATATCAATATTCCCCAATTCAATTTGCACTTTTTCAACCGCGTGATTCACCGATTGCATGTCGCTTACATCTGAAACAGCAATAGCCGTTTTTATACCGAATGCTTTTGCTTCTTCCGCCACGCTCTTAAGATCTTTCTCAGTGCGCGAGAGCAGCGCGACGTTCACTCCTTCATTTGCCAAAGCTATTGCAATGGCGCGTCCAATCCCTTTTCCAGCTCCTGTAATTAGCGCAACTTTTCCTTTTAATGATTCCATGTTTATATTTTTTTAGTTCATTTTTTTGTTCTAAAAATACTGTTGTTTTCTTTTATGCTTCGCAAGGGATAAAGTAGTGAATGATTTAATGCGGTCGTACCCTTTGTAGGGACAGGTCGTGACCTGTCCCTACTTTCAACAAACCACGTTCCCGGTTAATTTCCTGTCAGCCTATTTCAGGACAAAACACACCACATTCAAATAAATTTCATGACTGGCCAACAGACAAGAACAACAAACAGTAAAACAACAAATACAGGTGATTTTTATTTAAAGAGCCTTGTTCTTTAATCGGATAAATCCAGATACCCGGAGTTGGAAAATTATTTTATCACCACTTCTTTTATTACTTTTTCACCCAGGGCTTCATTCACTCTTTCTATGATTTTAGCCTTCTGATAAATGAGCTCATTCTTTAAAGGAGCAACCGAAGTATAAATGAATAATGTAGAATTAATAATTTCGATTTTATCGGTATAGTTGGCAATTGTACGCCCCATTATCTTTTCCCATGCTTCCTTTATCTGCATAGCCTGAACGCCACTTTTCAGCTTGCTTTTTTTTAAAAACTCTTTTAATGCTTCGCCGATTGATACTTCCATTTGGTAAAGATAGTTTTAAGATTGCGGAATAAAAACAGGGAAATTTGTTGGTTTACCGTAGAGACGGGATGCATCCCGTCTGCATCCCGTCTCTACGGCTACGACAATTCAATCAACTGCACCGTGTTTCCAAATTGAGAAAGTGAAGTTCGCAATCGCTCTGAATGTGTATCTGTAATAAATACCTGGCCGTTATTTTTTTTGCAGACATACTCCAACAGATTTTTGATCCTGCTTTCATCTAATTTTTCAAACACATCATCCAATAATAAAAGCGGCGAAAAGCCTTTCACTTTTTTTAAAATTTCAAATTCAGCCAGCTTGCAGGCGAACAGCAAACTCTTCCTTTGCCCCTGTGAGGCAATTGCTTTAAAAACATTGTCGTGCAATAAAAAAATAAGATCGTCTTTATGCGTTCCTACATTGGTTCTTTGTGTGAGCCTGTCTCTTTGTCTTGACGCAATTAATAATTCTTCAAAACTGTTTTCATTCATCAGGCTACTGTATTCAATAGAAACGATCTCGTTATTTCCTGAAATATTTTTGTAAAACTGTTGTATCAATGGAAATAATTCGGTGGAAAATTTTTTCCTCACCTTATGAATATAATTTCCCGGAACAATTAATTGATCATCAAAAGTTTCCAGCAAAGCAAAATCAAACCTGCTTTTTTGCGCTTCGTTTTTTAGAAAGCTGTTCCGTTGCATCAACACTCTGTTATAAACGATCAGTTGCTGCAGGTATTCCGCATCTAACTGGCTTATCAGGGTATCCATAAATTTTCGTCTTTCTTCACTTCCCCCGGTTACCATTCCTATATCGTCCGGCGCTATGATGACACAAGGAAATTTTCCGATGTGATGCGAAAATTTTTCGTAGGCAATACCATCAAGATAGAATTCTTTTTTTTGCGCAGCACGATAAATACAAACAATCTTTTGCGAATTTTTGTCTGCCATTTCATTATCCAGTTCTCCTTCCAGCCGGAATCCTTCATCACCAAAATGAACATTCAGCGCATCCGTTTTTGAAAAATAACTTTTTGTAAAACAGAGGTAATTGATCGCATCCAGCAAATTGGTTTTCCCCTTTCCGTTCAACCCGCAAATGCCTACAATCTTTTCCGTAAAATCAAAAGTCCGTGATTGATAATTTTTATAGCCGGTTAATGAAATTTTTGTAAAGCGCATGGGGAGGGATCAGGTATGAGTTATCAGGTATAAGTTATCAGTGTGCTTTCAGCTTTCGGCTTTCTTACAGCATTCTTCTTAAATAATTTACCTGGCCAAGATGATAATTCAAATGAGCTAACAAATAAATAAGCACATTTTGCGTGGAGTAAACTTCTTCCCTGATTTTTAACGGAAAATCTTTTTGCAGGTCTTCCGCGGATAATTTTGGCAAAGTATTTTTAATAGTTTCTTTCAGGTCATTAATATCTGAAATTAATTTTTCGCGTGGAATATTTTTTAAAGAGAATTCGTCTTCTCGTTTGCGTACATAACCGGTATTTCCTAAAGTCGTTCCTATAAAATGATTCAGGTTGCCAATAAGATGCAATGCAAGGTTCCCGGCAGAATTAGTGATGCCGTCTTTCGTTTTCCAAACAGATGCTTCATCCTGAAACAGGGAAATTTCAGTAGATAGTTTAGTAAGGTCATTTTCAAAAAAAGTAGTCAGGTTCATTAGGTTGTTTTTTTTAATTAATATAAAAATCCGTTAGATATTGAATTGAGTGGTTTCATCTCCGACCTGCTGCCATTAATCACTTTAACAGGTGTGGCATCATTCATAAACTGTTCAAATATATTTTTTGGAGCATCCTTTACCGTTTCCATCAAGGCCTTAAAAGCATAAAGCCTTACAATCGCGTTTTTATCGCTTGCAGCCAGGTCAGATAATTCTTCAGGAGAAGCCACTTTAAGTAAATTCTGATAATTCAATTCCTGATCTGAAACAGCTTTGTCACTACCATTCAAAGATGTAACCACATACACATTTGCTTTCGCTATTCTTCTCACAATTTTTTTCAGAGGAGTATCATTAACTGAAGTATATATTGTGGATGCGCGATATTTTTTTTTGAAAGAAAAACCTTCGGCAGCATGATAGCAGGCAATAGAAGCCAGTAAAACGCTTGCGACAAAAAAGATCTTTCTCATAAATTAAAATAATATTTTAAAGGTATTTTGTTTTGGCCAAAAAATCATTTCATCGAATTCAAAAATTGTTTTTAAAAGGTTAAGTTTTTTAAAAAACCATTAGTAATTAAAATAATTTCCAGAATGACTGCTAATATTTGAAAACGATCCAAGTTAAGATGATCCCAAAAAATAAGTCAGAATACCCGCTTTCTATTTCAATATGTCAACATTAGGCTATCATTATTATATTTGCGTCCTATGACGATTGAATTACTTAAAGATTTGAGAGACCGTTTATCGGTTTTGAGGAGGTTTCTTTGACGTTGAGAACCGCGAACAAAAGGTAAATAATGACAAGCAACTGTCTCTTGCTGCCGGCTTCTGGGACGACAGCAAGCGCGCGACTTCTATCTTAAAATCTATCAAATTAGACGAATACTGGCTTAATTTGTACAATGATGTAAAAACAAAATTGGAAGATTTTTCGGTACTTTTTGATTTCTGGAAAGAAGGAGAA
>Ga0207657_10007967_pt1 | contig 10803 bp, 5 predicted proteins | sample KBSC33metaG_FD_184316 | JGI IMG/M metagenome (GOLD analysis project Ga0207657, IMG submission 184316) | Corn rhizosphere microbial communities from Kellogg Biological Station, Michigan, USA - KBS C3-3 metaG (SPAdes) (version 2) | ecosystem: Host-associated > Plants > Roots > Rhizosphere > Soil ... | reverse complement strand
CGTAGATCCCCCCGGCCCAGTCGGCCAGGGCGTCGAGCAGCCGGCGGATCGGAGGCGCGTAGAGCGCCAGCGCGACCGCGGTGCCGATGGCGGCGCCGCCGAGCACGTCGGTCGGGTAGTGCGCGCCGACGATCACCCGCGAGAGCGCGACCAGCACCGCGAGAACGAGGGCCACCGCTCCCGAGAGCCGGTGGCGCAGCAGCAGGGCGACCGCGATCGCGAACGCCCCGGTCGTGTGGTCGCTCGGGAACCCGGCGTCCTTGGCGTGGTGGATCAGCGCGTGGATGTCGTGGTGCGCGACGAACGGCCGAGTCCGGTCGACCGCGCTCGAGAGGACCTTGGCGATCAGCAGGCCGATGCCGAGCGCGGCGGCCGCCGAGACCGCGCCGCGGCGGCCCTCGCGCCCGGCGAACAGAAACGCCAGCACCGCCACGCCGACCACGATGAACACCGCGTCGTTGGCGAAGAACTTCGCCGTGTCGCCGAACCACGCGTGGTGGTAGCCCCAGCCGTTGAGCGTGCGCGCGATCGAATGATCCATGGGCGCGGGAGCCTAGGCGTCAGCCGCGCAACGCACTCGCAGCGCGGTAGGCCAGCGCCTCGAGCGCCAGCTCCTCGGTCGGGTTGACCTCGAGCGAGATGCGCGTGTCGTCGACGAGCCCGACGGCCGCGCGCAGGCGGTGGGGGTCGGCCTCGGCGGCGTCCTCGCGCAGCGCGGCGAGGCGGTCGGTGTGGTGAGCCAGGTCCTCGGCGCCGTCGGCGACGCACGCGACATCGCGCAGCCACAACCCGGTGAGCTGCAGCCCCTGGTCCAGCGCGATCGACGCGGCGCGTCGCTGCGCGCGCTTGGCCTGCTCGTCGCCCTCGCGCTCGGCCTTCTTGCGCTCCTTGACCGGGAGCAGCTCGAGATCGGCGGCGACGCGGCCCTTGACCTCGCCGGCGGCGGTGTCGCCGTGGCCGCGGGCGATCTCCAGCAGCGCGAGCCACGGCGCGCCGCTCAGGCGATCGGCCACGCAGCCGCGGGCCAGCGACTCGGAGGCGGCGCGCAGCGCGGGCCCGTCGCCCAGCGCGAGGGCCAGCGCCCGCTCGGCGTCGCCCAGCGCCAGCCGGCCGCAGGCCTGCGCCGTCTCCGGCGGGATGCCGTGGCGCCCGAGCAGGTCCGCGATCTCGGCGGAGCTCGGCGCGTCGAAGCGCACCGGCTGGCAGCGGCTGGCGATCGTCGGCAGGACGTTGGCCGGGCGGCTGGTCAGCAGCACGAGATGGGCGAACGCCGCCGGCTCCTCGAGCGTCTTGAGCATGCGGTTGGCCGCCTGGTCGTTGAGCTCGTCGGCGCGCTCGATCACGAACACGCGCCGCTGCGCCTCGAACGGCGTGCGGCTGGCGGCGGAGACCACCGCTTCGTCGACGTCGCCGACGAGGATGCCGGCGCTCGAGGTCGGGGCGACCCACGTCAGATCCGGGTGGACGCCGGCCTCGACGCGGTGCGCGACGTTGGCCGGATCGCTCGCGCCCTCGGCCAGCAGCGCGGTGGCGAAGGCGCGCGCGACCGCGCGCTTGCCGCTCCCCGCGGGGCCGTGGAAGAGGTAGGCGTGGCTCGGCGCGCCCTCCGGCGGGACCGCCGCGCCGAGGACGGCGGCGGCGTGCGGATGGTTCTCGGTCCCGGCGAGCACGATCGTTCGACGATACCTTCGGCTCGTGCTGGTCACGGTCGAGGGCATCGACGGCGCCGGGAAGACGACGCTCGCGGCGGCGCTGGCCGCCGCGCTGCGCGACCGCGGGCTCGACGCGGAGCTGCTGCGCGAGCCGGGCGGCGTCGAGCTGTCCGAGCGCGTGCGCGCGCTCGTCAAGGACCCGGCGCTGACCGTCGATCCGCGCGCGGAGGCGCTGCTCTACGCCGCGGCGCGCGCGCAGCTCGTGGCCGAGCGGCTGCGCCCGCTGCTCGATGCCGGGCGCTGGGTGCTGCTCGACCGCTTCGTCGACAGCTCGCTGGCCTACCAGGGCGCCGGGCGCGCGCTCGGCGTCGAGGCCGTGCGGGCGATCAACGAGTTCGGCACGGGCGGCCTGCGGCCCGATCGCACGCTGCTGCTGCGCATCGACCCGGCGGCCGGGCGCGCCCGCGCCGAGGGCCGCGGCGAGGCCCCGGACCGCCTCGAGGCCGAGGACGAGGCGTTCTTCGCGACGATCGCCGCGGCCTACGACGAGCTCGCCGCCGCCGAGCCCGACCGCGTCCGCGTGCTCGACGCGACGCGTACTCCCGACGAGTTGCTGGGCGACGCGTTGGCCGAGCTGGCCGACATGCTCCCCTGACGCTGCGAGAATCGCCGCTCCTTGCCGGAATTCGAGGTCCAGTCCTTCGAGCACGTCGCCGCCACGCCCGGCACCGTCCTGCTGCGCGTGGCCGGCCGCTGGACCGGCTCCCAGCGCGAGCGCCTGCCGGCGCCCATGCTCACGGTCGACGACGGCCGCGAGACACACCGCCTCGCGCCGCTTCCCGGCCTCGACGACGCCGCGCCGCTCGCCGGCCCGGACGCGCCGCTGTGGCGCGCGGCCTACTCCGCCCCGGCCGAGCTGATCGCCCGCGGGCGCCCGGCGTTCGCGCTCGACGCCGGGCGCGGCGACCTCGCCGACCTTCCCCGCCCCGTCGAGGCCTCGCCCGTGCGCCGGCGCACGGCGCCCGCCGTTCCCTCCCTGCCGTCGGGCGTGGAGGCCCGGCGCGCCGAGCGCCGCCGCGACGACCGCCGCGAGGCGATGCACGCGCTCCAGGAGTCGCTGGAGTCCGAGCGGCAGGCGCGCGAGGAGGCCGACCGGAGGCTGCGCGCGGAACGGGCGGAGCGCGAGCGCGCGGAAGCCGCCGCGACGGCGGGCGCCCGCGAGCGCGACGAGCTCGCCGGCCGGCTCGACGTGCTCGCCCGCGCGCGCGAGGAAGCCGAGGCCGCGGCCGCTGCGGCGGCCGCCGAGGTCGCGCGTGCGCGCGAGGAAGCGTCGTCGCGCCTGCAGGCCGAGCGCTCCGCGCACTCCGACGCCGCGCGGACGCTCGACGCGACGCGCGCCGAGCTCGACGCCGAGCGCCGGCGCGCCCAGGCCGCGATCGCGCGCGCCGCGGAGGAGTCGTCCGTGCGCGAGGCGCATCGGGCCGAGCTGGCCCAGGCCGCGCAGCGCGCCGAGGCGCGGCTGGCCGAGGAGCGCCGCAGCCGGCAGGCGGCGGAGGCGCGGATCGTCGAGCTCGAGCGCGACGCGTCGGCCGCGGCATCGCTGCGCACGGCTCGCGGCAGCGCCGAGCGGGCGGTCGCGGCGGCGCGGGAGCGCATCGCCGAGCTCGAGGCCGAGGTCGGCCGGCTCACCGCCGAGGCCGCGCGGGCCGCCGAGCTCGAGGCGAACCTCACGGCGATCGCCCGCGAGCGCGACGCGGCGCAGGCCGAGACCGTGGACGCCGCGCAGCGGCTCGAGGAGGCCGAGCGCGCCGCGCGCACGGCCGGCGCCGCCCAGCGCGCCGCGCACGAGGCGGCGGCCGAGCTGCAGGAGCTGCGGGTCGCCCACGCGCAGGCCAGCGAGCGCGCCGCCGCGCTCAACGACGCGATCGCCCGCGCCGAGGCGGCCGAGGCGCGGATCGCCGAGCTCGAGGGACAGGTCGCCCACGAGCGGTCGCTCGAGGAGCGGATCGCGGCGCTGACCGAGCGGGCCGAGACCGCGGAGGCCCGGGCGGCGGAGGTCGAGGGCCTGGCGGCGCGGCTGCAGGAGACCGCCGCGCGCGCCGAGGCGGCGGAGGCGCGGGTGGCCGACCTCCAGGTCCGCGACGCCGACGCGCTCGCGCTCGCCGAGGATCTCGCGGTCGCCACCGCACGGGCCGAGGAGGCCCAGACGCGGGTCGTCGAGCTCGAGGCCCGCAGCGCGGAGGCGGCGGGACTGGCCGAGCGCCTGGCGGCAGCCGAGCGCGACGCCGAGGAGGCGCGGGCCCGTGCCGCGCAACTCGAGTCGGTCGCGCGTGCGGCGCAGGAGACCGACTCCGAGGCGGCCCGCCGCGCCGAGGCCGAAGCCGAGCGGGCCGCCGAGGCCGAGCGGCGCGCCGCCGACGCCGAGCGCGCCGCCGAGCAGGCCCGCAGCGAGGCCGCGGCCGCCCGGGCCGCCGAGTCCGAGCTGCAGGAGCGCTCGGTCGGGCTGGCGCAGCGGGCGACGGAGCTCGACGCGCAGGTCGCACATCTCGAGGCCCAGGTCGCCGCGCTGGAGACCCGCGCGGCGGAGACCCGTGAGCGGGCCGCGGCCGCCGAGGGCCAGGTGGCCGAGGCGACCGAGCGCGCGGTCGCCGCCGACGTCCGCGCCGCCCGGGCCGACGAGCTGAACGAGACGATCGAGGCGCTGCGGGCCGACCGTGCGCAGGCCGACGAGCGCATCCGCGGGCTGGCCGACGAGCTCGTCAAGGAGTCCGGCTTGCGCGAGGAGCTCGCCCGCGCGCGGGCGACAGCGGAGGCCGAGGCGGCGGAGCTGCGCGAGCGCATCTCCGAGGCCGAGCGCGTCGCGGAGCTCGAGTCGTCGGCTCGCGAGGAGGCCGACCGCACGCTCGAGGAGCTACGCGACCAGGCCGGTTCCGCGACGGCCGCGCTCGCCGAGCGCGAGGACGAGCTGGCCGCGCAACTCGCGCGGGCGACGGCGCTCGAGCAGGAAGTCGAGCGGCTGCGCACCGCCGCCACCGAGGAGGCCGACGAGCGCATTGCCGCGCTGAGCGCCGAGCTCGAGACCGTCCGGGGCGAGGGCGGCGCGGCGAGCGAGCGCGTGGAGGCGTTGGCCGCCGAGCTCGCCGAGGCGCGCGAGCACGCCGCCCGGGTCGAGGCCGCGGCCCAGCAGGCCACCGAGTCCACCGCCGGCCGGGTCGAGCAGCTGCGGACCGAGCACGAGGCGGAGCTCGCCGCTCTGCGGGAGCAGCTGGAGGCCGCGACGGCCGCGCGCGACGAGCACGCCGCCCGCGCCGAGGCGGTGCGCGCCGATGCCGAGGCGGCCTCCAGCGAGGCCGGGTCGCTGCGCGAGCAGCTCTCCGCGGCCGAGCAGGAGGCGGCGGCGCTGCGCGAGCAGCTCACCGCCGCCCAGGCCAATGCCGCCGAGTCCCGTGCGGCCGCGGAACGCGAGGCCGCGGCACTGCGCGACCAGCTCGGCGCCGAGAGCGCCGAGGCCCGCGCGGCCGCCGAGCGCGAGGCGGGCGCGCTGCGCGACCAGCTGGCCGCCGCGCAGGCCGAGACCGAGCACGCCCGCGCCGCCGCCGAGCGCGACGCGATCGCGCTGCGCGAGCTGGTCGACCGCGCTCGCGCCGAGGCCGAGGCCGTCCGCGCGGCGGCGGGCGAGGAGGCCGCCGCGCTGCGCGAGCGCCTCGCGGCCGGCGAGCAGGAGGCCGCGACGCTGCGCGAGCAGCTCGCCGCCGCCCAGCAGCAGGCAGCGACGCTGGCCGAGCAGCACGGCGCCGTCGACGAGGACGCGACGAGGCTGCGCCAGCAGCTCGCCGCCACGCAGCAGGAGGCCGCGACGCTCCGCGAGCAGCACGACGTCGCCGACCACGAGGCGTCGGCGCTGCGCGAGCAGCTCACCGCCGCCCAGCAGGAGATCGAGGCCCTTCGCGAGCAGCACGCCGCCGCCCAGCAGGAGACCGCGACCCTCCGCGAGCAGCACGCCGCCGCGCAGCAGGAGGTCGCCACGCTGCGTGAGCAGCACGACGCCGCCGGCGAAGGGGCCGCGGCGCTGGGCGGGCAGCTCACCGCCGCCCGGCAGGAGGCCGCCGCCCTCCGCGAGCAGCACGACGCCGCCCAGCACGACGCCGCCGCGCTGCGCGACCAGCTCGCCGCCGCGCAGCAGGAGGCCGCGACCCTCCGCGACCGGCACGCCGCCGCCGAGCAGGAGGCCGCCGCCCTGCGCGAGCAGCATGCCGCCGCCCACGAGGACGCCGCGTCCTTGCGCGAGCAGCTCACCGCCGCCCAGCAGCAGGCCGCGACCCTCCACGAGCAGCATGGCGCCGCGCAGCACGAGGCCGCCGCGCTGCGCGAGCAGCTGTCCGCCGCCCAGCAGGAGGCCGCGACCCTCCGCGACCGGCACGCCGCGTCCGAGCACGACGCCCGCTCCGCGCGCGAGCAGCTCGAGGCCGCCGGGGCGGGGCGCGACGAGGAGCTGGCGACGCTGCGCGCGCAGCTCGCCGAGTGGCAGGAGCACGCCGCCGAGCGCGACCGCGAGGCGGCTTCGCTGCGCGAGCGGATCGCCTCCGACGAGCACGCCGTGGCCGACCGCGAGCGCGAGGCCGCGGAACTGCGCGACGAGCTCGCCGACCTCGAGGAGCGATTCGCCGAGGCGCTCGCCGCGGCCGACGCGGCGCGCCGGGAGGCGTCGGCCGAGGCGGCCGCGCGCCAGGAGCTCGAGCGGCGCGTCGACGAGCTCGGCCGCGACTCCGAGCAGGCGGCCGCCGACGCGCAGGCCGCCCGTGAGGCCGCCGAGGAGGCCGAGGAGCGCGTCCGCGAGCGGCCGGTCCCTCCGCGCCGCCGCGTCCCGCCGCCCCCGCCGCGCGAGCGCCGGCCGGGCCAGCGCGTCAGCGCGCTGCCGCGCCAGCGGCCGGCCCGGCGGCCGGCCGAGGCGCGCTACCTCCCGTCCGAGCGCGTCGTCGGGCTTCTCCTGCTGGTCTTCGGCGCCGTGGCGGCGGCCGCGCTCGCCTTCGGGTTCCTGCATTTCGTGGCGTTTGGCTAGCCTCGGAGCCGTGGGTCGCACGCTGAGAATCGCGCTCGCCGCCGCTGCGCTGGCCGCCCCCGCGGTCGCGCATGCGAACGCGTTCGACCAGATCTTCAAGGACTACCAGCGCACCGGGAAGGTCGAGCCCTGCAAGTACTCGCAGGCCCAGCTCCAGCAGGCCCAGAGCCAGGTGCCCAACGACGTCCAGGCCTACGCGCCCGACTTCCCCAACGCCCTGCAGGCGGCGCTCGAGCAGCGCGCCGGCGGCGCGTGCCGCAGCGGCGGCCAGGCCCCCGTGCAGACGACGACCGCGGCCACGCCCCCGCCGGCCACGACGCCGGCCGCTCCCACCCCCTCGGGCGTCACGACGACCCCCGCCCCCACGCCCGACCCGACGGTCGCTCCCGCGGCCAACGACCAGGCGATCGCCCGCACCGCGGCGTCCGCGAGCGGCAGCGACGCCAGCGTCCCGGCGCCGGTCGTCGCGCTCGCCGTGCTCGGCGGCCTGCTCGCGCTCGGCGGCCTGCTCTATGGCCTGGCGCACTGGCTCGCGTTCGATCCGCCGTGGGCCCAGCGCGCCCGCTTCGCGATGGCCGAGGCCGGCTGGCGCGTCGGCAACACCTGGTCCGAATTTGCGGACTGGTTGCGCCTCGGGCGCTAGCTGAACGACCGGTTCTCTGCCTATCCTGAGAGGGGCTTCGAAAGCCCCCCGAAGACCGCGTCCGACCCGTTCCGTCCGGTGCGAAGCGGACACTCCGGTGTTACCCCCAAAACCACGCCGGAGGCTCCGCAAAGAGCGGAAAAAGGCCCCCCAGAAGCGGACAGGAGAGACCGTGAGCACCACCCCCCAGACCAGCCTCGTCGAGAACCAGGATCCGCAGAACGCCACCGCGCTGACGATCCGCCGGTTCTTCACCAGTCCGGGGGTCCACCCGTTCGACAGTGTCGAATGGGAGACGCGTGACGCGTTCATCGGCCACGGCGGCAACGTCGCGTTCGAGCAGAAGGACGTCGAGTTCCCGAAGTCGTGGAGCCAGAACGCGACGAACATCGTCGCCCAGAAGTACTTCCGCGGCCAGCTCGGCTCGCCGTCGCGCGAGCACTCGGTCAAGCAGATGATCGGCCGCGTCTCGGGCACGATCGCCGACTGGGGCCGTGCGCGCGGCTACTTCGCCACGGTCCAGGACGGCGACGCCTTCGAGGCCGAGCTGACCCACATCCTGCTCCACCAGATCGCGGCGTTCAACAGCCCGGTGTGGTTCAACGTCGGGTTCGAGGAGAACCCGCAGTGCAGCGCCTGCTTCATCCTCTCGGTCGAGGACACGATGGACTCGATCCTCGAGTGGAACACCAAGGAGGGGCGCATCTTCCGCGGCGGCTCGGGCTCCGGCATCAACCTCTCGCGGATCCGCGGCTCGATGGAGCCGCTCTCCAAGGGCGGCACGGCGAGCGGCCCCGTCTCGTTCATGCGCGGAGCCGACTCGTGGGCCGGCACGATCAAGTCCGGCGGCAAGACGCGGCGCGCGGCCAAGATGGTCGTCCTCGACGTCGACCACCCGGACATCCGCGAGTTCATCTGGTGCAAGGCCAAGGAGGAGGACAAGGCCGCCGCGCTGCGCGACGCCGGGTTCGACATGTCGATCGACGGCGACGGCTTCACGTCGATCCAGTACCAGAACGCCAACAACTCGGTCCGCGTGACCGACGACTTCATGCACGCCGTCGAGAACGGCGGCGAGTGGCGGACGACCGCCCGCGCGACCGGCGAGCCGATCGGCGATCCGTTCGACGCGCGCGAGCTCATGCGCGAGATCGCCGAGGCCGCGTGGCGCTGCGCCGACCCGGGCGTCCAGTACGACACGGTCATCAACCAGTGGCACACGTGCCCGGTCAGCGGCCGCATCAACGCGTCGAACCCGTGCAGCGAGTACATGCACGTCGACGACAGCGCGTGCAACCTCGCCTCGCTGAACCTCATGAAGTTCCGCAAGGAGGACGGCACCTTCGACGCCGAGTCCTTCGCGCACGCGGTCGACATCGTCTTCCTCGCGCAGGAGATCGTCGTCGGCCCGTCGAGCTACCCAACCGAGGAGATCGGCGCGAACGCCCGCGCGTTCCGCCAGCTCGGCCTCGGCTACGCCAACCTCGGCGCCTACCTGATGGCCGACGGCATGCCCTACGACTCCGACGAGGGTCGCGCGACCGCCGCGGCGATCACCGCGCTGATGACCGGCCGCGCGTACCGCGAGTCGGCCCGCATCGCGCAGGCGGTCGGCCCGTACGAGCGCTACGAGGAGAACCGCGAGCCGCACAACGCGGTCATGCGGATGCACCGCGACGCGAGCTACGCGATCCCCGAGGCGGCGACGAGCGACATGCCGCTGCTCGAGGCCGCGCGGACGGCGTGGGACGAGGCGGTCGCGGCCGGCGAGGCCTACGGCTACCGCAACGCGCAGGCGACGGTGCTCGCGCCGACGGGGACGATCTCGTTCCTCATGGACTGCGACACCACCGGCGTCGAGCCCGACTTCTCGCTCGTGAAGTTCAAGGAGCTCGTCGGCGGCGGCACGATGGTCATCCCGAACCGCACGATCCCGATGGCCCTGCGCAACCTCGACTACTCCGAGCAGGAGATCGAGCAGATCGAGGCCTACGTCGCCGAGCACAACAAGATCGTCGGCGCGCCGGGGCTCAAGGACGAGCACCTGCCGATCTTCGACGTGGCGGTCGGCGAGCGGGCGATCTCGCACATGGGCCACATCAAGATGATGGGCGCGGTGCAGCCGTTCATCAGCGGCGCGATCTCCAAGACCGTCAACATGCCCAACGAGTCGACGGTCGAGGACATCGCCGACGCCTACATCCAGGCCTGGCACCTGGGGATCAAGGCGCTGGCGATCTACCGCGACGGCTCGAAGACCGCCCAGGCGCTGCGCACCGACGCGCAGGACGCCAAGCCGGTCGCGGCGGCCGCGGGCCTGTTCACACAGGAGGACGTCGACGCGCTCGTCGAGACGTCCGTCGAGGAGGCCGTCGCCAAGGCGAAGGCCGAGGCCGGCGGCCCCGTCCGCCGGCGGATGCCGCGCGAGCGCCAGTCGATCACCCACAAGTTCTCGATCGGCGGCCACGAGGGCTACATCACCGCCGGCATGTACGAGGACGGCACCGTCGGCGAGATCTTCCTGACCGACATCGGCAAGGAGGGCTCGACGCTGCGCGGGATGATGAACTCCTTCGCGACGTCGATCTCGATCGCACTGCAGTACGGCGTCCCGCTCGAGACGCTCGTGCAGAAGTTCAGCTACATGCGCTTCGACCCCGAGGGGATCACCCAGAACCCGGAGATCCCGTTCGCGAAGTCGATGCCCGACTACATCATGCGCTGGCTGGCGTCGCGCTTCCTCGACGCCGACACGCAGGAGGAGCTCGGCATCCTGACCCAGGAGGTCCGCGCGCGGAAGGCGGCCGAGGCGGCTGCGTCCTCGCTCGGCGCCGACACCGCCGGCCCGGCGAACGGCGGTGGCAACGGCGGGAACGGCCGAGGCGGCGCATCCGCAGCGTCGCCCCCCGCGAGCGCGCCCCAGGCCCGCGGGCCGCAGGCGGCACCGCAGCCCCCGACCGCCGCCCTGACGGACTCGCCCCCGGTCGTCCCGGCCCGCCTGGCCGGCCTCGACCTCGGCCCGGCGTGCAGCCAGTGCGGCGGCATGATGCAGCGCACGGGGTCCTGCTACACCTGCTCGAGCTGCGGCAACAACACCGGCTGCGGCTGACAGTCGTCCTCGTCACAGCGTGAGCGAAGGGCCCCGCGAGGGGCCCTTCTCGTTGCCGGCGCGCCGCTGACCGAGCGCGGTCGTCTGCCGCGTCCGCGATGATGGGCCGGAGACCTGTGACGGACGAGCCCACACCTCGCGACGCGCCGCGACTGATGCGCTCCCCGAGCGACCTCGCGGGGTTCTGGAACCGCCTGGCCGACCTCGACGCCGAGATCTCGCAGCTCCACGGCGAGGGCTACGACGCCGAGGTCGATCGCCTGCTCGACGAGCGCGCGGAATGGCAGGCGGAGCGCGACGACCTGTTCCGCTGGCTCGGACGCGTCCCACCGCGCCGCTG
>Ga0207657_10007966_pt1 | contig 10804 bp, 8 predicted proteins | sample KBSC33metaG_FD_184316 | JGI IMG/M metagenome (GOLD analysis project Ga0207657, IMG submission 184316) | Corn rhizosphere microbial communities from Kellogg Biological Station, Michigan, USA - KBS C3-3 metaG (SPAdes) (version 2) | ecosystem: Host-associated > Plants > Roots > Rhizosphere > Soil ... | reverse complement strand
CTCCTGCCACAGACGGGGCACGACGAGGCTCGGAACATGGCCGAGCGCCTGAGGCAGAGCATCGCGGCGACGGTCGCCTTTCACAAGGGGGCATCGATTCCCGTGACTGCGTCCTTCGGCGTGGCGACGTACCCGGAAACGGTGAGTGATCGCGAGAAGCTGTTCCCCGTGGCTGACGAAGCTTTGTACCGGGCGAAAGCCGAGGGGAGAAACTGCGTGAGATATTCTGCTGCAACGCAGTACAGGCCAACGAGTTGAGCCGTAGAACCGCAGGTGGTGCGACAGGGTGGAGGCGCTTGATTTGAGGCGCGGGATGATTAGATTTCGGGAGTTACATTCAGGGGGCGACTGGCTTCGACGGGACTGGTGAAGCTGTGGGCGCGTGCCGAGGTCCTCGGGCACCTCGTTAAACACTCGGGAAACTTCCAACTGCGAACGACAACTTCGCTCTTGCCGCCTAACTTCGGTTAGGCCTGCAAGTGCCCAATGGGAAGCCCGCCCGGGGCGGCTCTATGGGTAACGCAAATCTGGGCTAGTCCGGCGGTGCGCCTTCCGGCGCCGGGCGAAATCACAGGAGGATCACCCGGCGGTGGGCTGCCCACTGGCCAGCCGACGGGGACATCAATCAGGGGGATACGCACGTAGTGCCTGTGGTCGATCTAGCTTCGGACCGGGGTTCGATTCCCCGCGCCTCCACTGGGAACTGAAAACGCCTCGCCGGCTTCGCCGGCGAGGCGTTTTTTCGTGCGTGTCCGACGAGAGAGCCGGGCGAAGCCCGCGAATGGGTCAGACCGCAGTTCTCAGTTCCGTGAGTCCACCGGCAGCTCTCCCTTCACGTCATCCTTGCGGCGCTTCTGGGCCTTGAAGATGAACTCCGGGGCCATCGCCACGCCCAGAAGCGTGACGGGAAGGATCTGCTGCGCCTGGATGAGGAAGGCGACGGCGATGGCCTGATCCCGGTCGTAGCCGAAGGCCACCGCCGTCGCGGCGTACGCGGCCTGGAACAGCCCGACGTTGCCGGGCGTTGCCCGCAGGGCAAAGCCAAGGTTCACGGCGAGCAGCGCGGCCACGGTGGCCACCGTCGTCATCGGCAGGTGCGCGGCGTGGGCGGTCATCTGGTACGTGGCTACCTGGAGCGCCCACGCCGCCACGCTCAGCAACAGCGCGGCAAGGAACCGCGGGACGTTGGACACCTCGCCGATCGTGCGGATGAATCGTGAGCCGTACTCCTTGAGCCGCCCGTGCCATGACGTCGGTTTCGGTCCGGCGATGGTCTCGACAACGTCCGGACGCTTGAGGAGCCACCAGAGCAGGATCGCGATGCCGACGAGGGCAGCGATGGCGAATGGCTTGACCCGGTCCAGCGATTCCGGGAGGCTGAGAAAGGTCGCGGCGAGTGCGAGGAGCACGACGTAGCCGATCAGCTCGAACAAGCGCTCCAACGCGAGCGTCGCTACGACGCGAGCGCTCTGGACGTGCGCGCTCCGCGCCACGAATACCACTCGCGCGGCCTCGCCGCCATTGGCGACGAGCACGTTGTTCAGACCCGCTCCGGCGAAGGTCGCTCGCAACGCGAGGGGCAGCGAGGTCACGCCGATGGGGCGCAGGAAGACCCACCAGCGAATTCCCTTCACCACGATGCTCGCAAGGTTGACCAGCGCCGCACCGAGCAACAGCGAGAGAGAGGCGCTTCGGATCGCTCGCCAGGTGTCGTGCCAGTTCACCTTGGTGGCGAACACGATCAGCATCCCGACGATGACGAGCGTGAGTCCGATGCGAAGGGCGTGCTTGACCGCCGGCTTCATTCCGTGAGCCTCGTCATTCGGGAAGAGTGGTGAATTGCAGTCCGCGATCGCGCAGGCCGCGAATGATCATCGGCAGGGCCTCCGCCGTCTGCAGTCGGTCACCGTCCGGATCGTATCCATCGCCGTCGTGCAACAACAGGATGGACCCCGCGTGCAATCCGTTCAAGGCGCGCCGGGCGATTTCGCTGGCGCCGGGACGGGCCGAATCCCACACGCCCAGTGACCAGCCGATGGTACGCTGGCCGAGCGAGGCGGCGATGGGGGTGACCCACGGGTTGCGAAAGCCATGCGGAGCGCGGAACACGCGTGGCCTCACGCCGCCGGACGCCTGCACGATGGCCTCGGTGCCGCGGGTGAGATCGTCGCGTACGTAGGACGGCAATCGGCGGTGCAGCTTGCGATGCCAATAGCCGTGGTTGCCGAGCTGATGGCCTTCCTCGGTCATCCGCCGGACGAGGCCCGGCCAGCGTTCGGCGTGGCGGCCGAGCACGAAGAAGGTGGCGGACACGCCCTGCTCGCGAAGCACGTCGAGGATGCGTGGCGTCGCGTCCGGGTTCGGGCCGTCGTCGAAGGTGATGGCGACCGCGTTGCTGCTCGCCGGCAGCCGGTTCAGGACGGGCCCGAACAACCATGAGTTCCGGTGCCAGGTGCCGTGCGCCGCGAGCCCTGCGGCAGCGACTCCGGCCGCCGCGAGCGCGATCATACGGCGACGGCGACTCGTCCCATCACGGCGTGGTAGACGTCGAGCACCTGCGACGTGACGCGGGGCCAGGCGTACTTCATGGATTCGTAGCGCCCCGTGGTGCCGAGCTGGATGCGGAGACCCTCGTCGTCGAGAAGCTGCACGAGCGCATCAGCGAGCGCGTCGCGATCCCCGCAGGGCGTCATGAGGGCTTCGCGCCCGTTCACGACGACATCCTGGAAGCCGAGGATGTCGGAGCAGACGATCGGTGTCTCGCAGGCCATCGACTCGAGCAGGGTGATGCCGAACGAGGCCTTGGTGGTGGGGCAGGCGTAGATGGAGCTGTGTGCGTAGAAGCTCGGACGGCCCTCGAGCACGGCGCCGACGAAGCTGATGTCCGGATCGCCATTCGCCTGTCGGTAGTAGTGCTCGCGCAGCGGTCCATCGCCGACGACGACGAGCTGCGCCTGCCGCTTGCGTCCCTTGACCTTTCGGAAGGAATCGATGAGCGTCGTCAGCCCGTTGCGCGGATCGAATCGGCCGAGAAAGAGAATGGACGGGACGTCCTTCCGGATGACCGCTGGCGGAGCGACGCTCGGGTGAAAGACTTCGGTGTCGATCCCGTTGGGGATGATCTGCCAGGGCGCGCTGAAGTAGCGCTCGAGCGCGACGGTGGTGGAGTGTGAGACGCAGATGGCAGCGGCGAGCATGTCGAGCCGCTTCTGGAAGTAGCCGTTGAGGAACTTGTAGCCGTACGAGTGATCGAAGTACGTATGGAAGGTGCCGACCACCGGACAGTCGGCTTCCTCGATGGCAAGCAGGGGCAGGATCGGGGTGAGCGGGGAGTGCACGTGCACCACGTCGTAGCGGCCCGTGCGCAGGATGCGTCGCATCTCGCGCCGCAGCCCCAACCCCACCGTGATGCGCGCCTGGGATCCATTGGCGTACACCGGCTGGCTGTGACCGAGCCGGATGACGTGCGGCTGCTCCTGGGCACCCGGAAGGTTGGACGTGATGATGTCCACGTGGTGCCCGCGGCGCCGCGCCTCACGCGCGAAGAAGTGGACGTGCTCGCAGACACCACCGAGATGCGGGTAGTAGTACTCGGTGACGAGCGCGATGCGAAGCGTGTGCGCATCGTGGGCATCGGGGAGCGCAGGGAGCTTCGGAAGCTCCGGGCCCGGCCTGAGGACGCTACTTCTATACTCGGGAATCGAGAGCGGCATGCGCGGCGGCGAGGCGGGCGATCGGGACGCGGAACGGGGAGCACGAGACATAGTCGAGCCCGATGGCGTGACAGAACTTCACACTCCTGGGCTCTCCACCGTGCTCACCGCAGATTCCGACTTTCAGCTGCGGGCGCACGCTTCGTCCTGCGGCAACGGCCAGCGTAATAAGCTTGCCAACCCCGGTCTGGTCAAGGACTTGGAACGGGTCATCGGGGAAGATGCCGCGGTCCACATAGGAGGGAAGAAATCGCCCGGCATCGTCCCGGGACAGGCCATATGTAGTCTGGGTGAGGTCGTTTGTTCCAAACGAGAAGAACTCCGCATACTGGGCGATCTCATCGGCGGTGAGCGCGGCGCGCGGCAGCTCGATCATCGTGCCGATGGAATACTCGAGATCCTCGCCCATGGCGCCGAGCACGTCGCGGGCCGCATCCTCGAGGATCGCCCGCTGATTCGTGAATTCCTTGTACGACGAGACGAGCGGGACCATGATCTCGGGACGAACATCCACACCACGCCGCCTGGCGCGCACGGCGGCCTCGAAGATGGCGCGCCCCTGCATCTCGGTGATCTCGGGGTACGTGATGCCGAGCCGACATCCACGGTGGCCGAGCATCGGGTTGGTCTCGCGAAGCGATTCCACCACCTGAGCCAGCTCGGCGCGGCTGAGATCGAGCGTGCGCGCAAGCAGCTTGGATTCCTCGCCGCCGTGCGGCAGGAACTCGTGCAGCGGCGGATCGAGCAGGCGAATCGTCACCGGATAGCCGGCCATTGCTTCGAAGATCCCCTCGAAGTCGAGTCGCTGCATCGGGAGCAGTTTGGCCAGGGCCCGCCGACGGCCGCCCTCATCGCGCGCGACGATCATCTCGCGCATTGCGGTGATCCGGTCGCCCTCGAAGAACATGTGCTCGGTGCGACAGAGGCCGATGCCCTGCGCGCCGAAGGCGCGCGCTACCCGAGCGTCGGCCGGCGTATCGGCGTTGGCACGCACGCCAAGGGTGCGCACCTCGTCGGCCCAGCCCATGAGCCGATCGAACGATCGATAAGCGGGCGCGCTCGCGGCGCTCCGCGTCCCTCGCGTGACCTGGACGACTTCACTGGGCGTGGTGGGCAGATCGCCGGCGTACACGTTGCCGGTCCCGCCGTCGAGGGTGAGCCAGTCGCCTTCGACGATCTCCACGCCGTTCATGGTGCAGGCGCGGCGCTCGTGGTCCACGATCATCGCCTTGCATCCGACGACGGCGCACTTGCCCATCCCGCGCGCGACGACCGCGGCGTGGCTCGTCATCCCGCCACGCGAGGTGAGCACTGCGCGCGCGGCAACGATGCCGTGAAAATCCTCCGGCGTCGTCTCCTCGCGTACGAGGATGACCGCTGCGCCATGGGCCACTCGCCGTTCGGCGGCGTCAGGGTCGAAGACGGCAATGCCGCTCGCCGCGCCGGGGCTCGCCGGCAGCCCGGTAGCAATCGGCGTGGCGCGTACGCTCGGATCGATGATCGGATGCAGCAGCTGATCGAGCTGCTCGGCAGGCACGCGAAGCACCGCTTGCGCCGGCGTGATCATTCCCTCGTCCACCATCTCGGTGGCGATGCGCACGGCGGCAGCGGCGGTGCGCTTGCCCGTGCGGGTCTGCAGCAGGAATAGATCACCGCGCTCCACGGTGAACTCGATGTCCTGCATGTCGCAGTAGTGCCGCTCGAGCAGCGCCTGCGTCGCGAGCAGCTGCTCGTAGGCGCGGGGCAGGCGGTCCGCCATTTCATCAATGCTCAGCGGCGTCCGAATGCCGGCCACCACGTCCTCGCCCTGCGCGTTGACGAGGAACTCGCCGTAGAATTGCCGCTCGCCGGTGCTCGGATTGCGCGTGAACGCGACGCCCGTACCGGAGTCGTCACCCAGATTACCGAACACCATGCTGACGACGTTCACCGCCGTGCCGAGATTCTCGGGGATGTTGTTGTGCTTGCGGTAGTCGCGCGCCTTCTTCAGCGTCCACGACTTCCAGACTGCCTCGATCGCCCCCCAGAGCTGGGTCACCGGGTCCATCGGGAAGTCGGCGCCCGTGCTGCCCCGCACCAGCCCCCGGTACTCGGTGACGAGTCGGCGGAGCTGCTGCTCGTCGAGCTGCGAGTCGTGTTCGACACCGCTGGTGAGGCGCATGGCGCCGAGGAGCTGCTCGAACTTGTGATGGTCCACGCCGAGCACGACGTCGCCGTACATCTGCATGAACCGGCGATAGGAGTCCCAGGCGAAACGAGGGTTGCCGCTGGCGCGGGCGAGGCCCTCGACCGTGTCGTCGTTCAGGCCGAGATTGAGGATCGTCTCCATCATCCCCGGCATGGAGACCGGCGCGCCGCTGCGGACGGAAACGAGCAGCGGATTTGTCGCATCGCCGAATCGCTTTGCGCTCGCCTCCTCGAGGCGTGCGAGGTTGCGCTCCACGTCCTCGCGCAGCGGGCTGGGAATCGCGCCGTCGTGCAGGTAGGCAATGCACGCGTCGCAGGCAATGGTGAAGCCGGGAGGCACCGGAACGCCGAGGTTGGTCATCTCGGCGAGGTTGGCTCCCTTGCCGCCGAGAATCGCCTTCATGTCCCTGGTACCTTCGGCTTTGCCGTTGCCGAAGAAGTAGACGGAGGTGTTCACAGGCGGGCTGGCTCGGAGTTCAGGTCAGCATCCGCACCCGTAGCGGAGCTTGTCAGGGTCAGTCGGTGGCGGCGTCGGATAGTCGCCCGAGAAGCAAGCATGGCAAAAGCCGTGCGGGCCGCCTGGCACCGACTCCAGCATTCCGTCGAGCGACAGATAGCCGAGCGAATCGACGCCGAGGGATTGGCGGATCTCCTCGAGGGTGTGGTTGGCGGCGATGAGCTCTTCACGGCTCGGGGTGTCGATGCCGTAGTAGCACGGACCGGTGACGGGCGCGGAACTGACGCGCATGTGGACCTCGCGCGCGCCCGCACCGCGGACGAGCTGCACGAGGCCGCGCGTGGTAGTGCCGCGCACGATGGAGTCGTCGACCATCACGACCCGCTTGCCGTCGAGCACTTCGCGCACCGCGTTGTACTTCAGACGCACCTTGGCGTCGCGCGTCGCCTGGGTCGGCTGGATGAACGTGCGCCCCACGTAGTGGTTGCGGATGAGCGCCAGCTCGTACGGCAGTCCGCTCTCCTCGGAGAAGCCGATGGCAGCGGAGTTCGATGAGTCCGGCACGCTGAAGACGAGGTCCGCGTCCGGCGCCGGGCACTCACGCGCCAGCCGCCGCCCGAGGGCGCGACGAGCGCGATCCACCGAGCCGCCGAAGATTCGGCTGTCCGGGCGCGCAAAGTACACGTGCTCGAAGACGCATCGCTTCAGCGGCAGCCGCTCGAAGGGGAAGATGGAACGCTCCCCATTCGCGTCGACGGCGAAGATCTCGCCGGGTTCGATGTCACGCTCGTAGCGCGCACCGACGATGTCGAGCGCGCAGGTCTCGGAACCGAATACCGGCGAGCCATCGAGGCGGCCCATCACCATCGGCCGCCAGCCACGCGGGTCGCGCGCGGCGAGCAGCGTGCCGCCCATGACGACGAGGAGACTGTACGCTCCCTCAACGCCACGCAGCGCATCCGCGAGTCGATCCTCCGGCTTCTCGGCGGAGGAGCGAGCCAGGCGGTGCACGATGACCTCCGAGTCCATGGAGGACGCGAAGATCGACCCGAGGTCCTCGAGCTCGGCGCGCAGCTCGCCGGCGTTGGTGAGGTTGCCGTTATGCGCGAGGGAGATGTAGCCGCCGCGCGAGCTGACGAGCACGGGCTGCGCATTCTCGATCGACGATGAACCGGCGGTGCTGTACCGGGTGTGACCGATGGCCATCACGCCGTGAAGCGACTCGAGCTGCGGCTCCGGCATGTCCGAGACGAGTCCCATGCTTCGCACGCCGCGCGCACCACCGGCTTCGTCGACCGCGACGATGCCCGCCGATTCCTGGCCGCGGTGCTGCAGGGAATAGAGACCGAGCTTGGTCAGGTCCACCGCATCGGGCCGGTCGCGTACACCAAAGATTCCGCACATGGGTCAGCTCACCGAATCCGATGCGAGTGCCACGTCCTGAGCCGACGCGCTGCGCTGCATGATGCGAGGCATGGCCTCGTGATACGCCTCGGCGAGCCGCGCGACGGACATCCGCCACTGGCGCTGACCGACGGTAATGTCGAGCGAACCGGTCTCGGTGCGAACGGTGCCGATGGTGGTGGCCGGCACGCCATGACGCCGCGCGATGGCCAGCACCTCCAGCGCGTCCGGCGCGGAGACGATGATGCGGCCCTGCGCCTCGCCGAACAGCAGCGCGCGGAGCGGCAGGTCGCGCCAGTCGGAGAGATCCACCGTGGCGCCCGTGAGGCGATTGCGATCGAGCATGACGCACTCGGCGAGCGCGACAGCGAGACCGCCATCCGCGCAGTCGTGTGCCGAGCGCACCGCTCCGCTGGCGATTGCATCGAGCACCGCGTCGATCAGGCGGCGTTCGGCGTCGAGATCGCAGCGGGGGGGCACTCCCGCAACCACGCCATGAATACGCTGCAGGTATTCGCTCGCCCCGAGCTCAGCGGTATTCTCGCCGAGGAGCACGATGCCGTCGCCGTCGTCGGTGAAGTGGGAGCGCGTCACGTGCTCGAGCGAGTCGATGACTCCGACCATGCCGATCACCGGCGTGGGATACACGGCGCTGATCGGGCTCTCATTGTACAGCGAGACGTTGCCGCCGGTGACCGGTGTCTCGAGCGCGGTACACGCCTCGGCGATTCCAGCAACGGCCTCGCGAAGCTGGTAGTAGACTTCGGGTCGCTTGGGATTGCCGAAGTTGAGATTGTTGGTGATCGCGCGCGGCCGTCCGCCGGCGCAGGCCACGTTGCGCGCCGCCTCGGCGACGGCGATGCGCGCGCCTTCGCGCGGGTCGAGATACACGTAGCGGCCGTTGCAATCGGTGGTGAGCGCGATCGCGCGATCGGTGCCGCGAATGCGGACAACGGCGGCATCGCTTCCCGGCCCCTGGACGGTGCTGGTGCGTACCGTGTGATCGTACTGCTGATAGACCCAGCGCTTGCTGGCAATCGTCGGTGAGCGAAGGAGCTGATCGAGGGTCCATGCCGGATCGGACTCCTCGGAACGCTCGGCAATCGCGATCACGTCACGCTCGCGACGCTCGCGGATGTCGTCGCTCTCCCGCGCTTCAGGAGTGTAGGTCGGGCAGTCGGTGACGAGCCGGATGCCGGGGAACTCGGCGACGATTCGGTCGCCCTCCATGACGCGGTACACCGGCTCCTCGATGACTTCACCGATGACCGCAGCCGTAAGGTCCCATTTCTCGAGGATGGCTCGCACCTCATCCGCGTGACCGCGCTTCGCGACGACGAGCATGCGCTCCTGTGATTCGCTGAGCAGCAGCTCGTACGGTGTCATCCCTTCCTCGCGAGCCGGAACCTTCGTCGTGTCGATGACGACCCCGACGTCGCCGCGCGCCGCCATCTCGGCGGACGACGACGTGAGCCCCGCCGCGCCCATGTCCTGGATGGCGACGATGTGGCCGCTGTGAATCAGCTCGAGGCTCGCCTCGAGCAGCAGCTTCTCGGTGAATGGATCGCCGACCTGGACGCGCGGACGCTTGGCGTCGCTGGCCTCGGAGAGATCCTCCGAGGCGAAGGAGGCGCCGTGAATGCCGTCGCGCCCCGTGCGCGCGCCAACGGCGATGATGGGATTGCCGACGCCCTGGGCGACGGCGAGCATGAGCTCCTTCTCCTTGAGCAGCCCGACGCACATCGCGTTGACGATCGGATTTCCCTCGTACGCGGGATCGAACATCACCTCGCCGCCGACCGTCGGGATGCCGACGCAGTTGCCATAGTCGCCGATACCCTTCACCACGCCAGCGAAGAGGTACCGCACCCGCGCCGAGTCGAGCGATCCGAAGCGGAGCGAGTTGAGCAGCGCGATGGGTCGCGCCCCCATGGTGAAGACGTCGCGCAGGATGCCACCGACACCGGTCGCGGCGCCCTGGTACGGCTCCACCGCCGACGGATGGTTGTGCGACTCGATCTTGAAGGCGACGGCGAGGCCGTCGCCGATCGAGATCACGCCCGCGTTCTCGCCCGGACCCTGTAACACCCATGGCGCCCTGGTCGGCAGCGTGCGAAGCAGCGGGCGCGAATGCTTGTACGAGCAGTGCTCACTCCACAGCGCACTGACGATGCCCAATTCCGTGAAGGTCGGCTCGCGCCCGAGCATGGCCACCAGGCGATCGTATTCGTGCGTGGTGAGTCCATGTTCGGCGACGAGCGCGGGAGTAATGCGTGGATCGCCAGGACGTGCGGAAACGGTCACGGAGTCTGCTGCGGAGTTGAAGATGGAGTCGCCGGCTTCACCTGCGGCGGCGAGACGGGAATCGACGGGGTCGCGTCGGTCGGCTTCGCGGGGGGCTTCATGCGAATCGGGGCGCCGGCGGATGCGGGCTTCGCCGCTTCCTTTGCCGAGATGGGCTCGGGGGAACTGCTGGTCCCCGTGTAGTGACGGTCCGGCGAGCGGAAGATCGCGTCGGTGACGCTGTCGCGCGTCAGGATGACGAGATCGTTCGTCCCGCAGCTCTTCCCGCACGAGTTGGCATAGAAGAGGTACGTGCGATCTCCGTTCTTCCGGGTGATGGCGGGCTTGCCGAGCGCGTTGACGACCTGCGCCTGGGACATGCCAGGAGAGATGGTCTTCTCCTTCTCCTGCGACAGGCAGGCGACGGGAGCACAGAGGAGCGCGAGGACGAGGAGATGGCGCATGGAGGCTCCGGGTCGCTCAGGCGGCGACGTGTTGGAGGAGCGATTCGAAGAGCGCGAGTCCGTCCGGCCGGCCCAGCACCGGGTCCACGGCCCGCTCGGGATGGGGCATCATGCCAAGGACGTTTCCCTCCCTGTTGACGATACCCGCGATGTCGCGCATCGAGCCATTCGGGTTGTACGACTCCTCCGCCTGCAACCGGTCGGGGGCGTAGCGGAAGACGACGTGTCCGTCGCCCTCCACGCGATCGAGTGTCTCTTCGTCGGCGCTGTAGCGACCGTCGCCGTGGGCGACCGGA
>Ga0207657_10007960_pt1 | contig 10808 bp, 10 predicted proteins | sample KBSC33metaG_FD_184316 | JGI IMG/M metagenome (GOLD analysis project Ga0207657, IMG submission 184316) | Corn rhizosphere microbial communities from Kellogg Biological Station, Michigan, USA - KBS C3-3 metaG (SPAdes) (version 2) | ecosystem: Host-associated > Plants > Roots > Rhizosphere > Soil ... | reverse complement strand
GCTTCGGCCCGGGCGGCGATCTGCGGCGCGTTCCTGGAGGCGTCGTCCCAACCCAGCCGCATCTTCACCGTCACCGGGACCTCGACCGCTGCGACGGCGGCGGCGACGATGCGGTCGGCCAGCTCCGGCTCGCGCATCAGCGCCGAGCCGCATTGGGCGCCGGTGACCTCCCGCGCAGGGCAGCCGAAGTTGAGATCGACGATCTGCGCGCCGGCGGCCTGGGCCAGACGCGCGCCCTCGGCGATGTGGACCGGGTCACGCCCGACGAGCTGGACCACCATCAGCGGCAGCCCCTCGCCGACCGCGGCGCGGCGCACGACGTCGGGGCGGCCTTTGGAGAACTCGGCGCAGGCGACCATCTCGGTGGCGACATAGGCCGCGCCCAGCCGGCTGGCGGCCCGCCGGAACGGCAGGTCGGAAACCCCGGTCATTGGCGCGATCCACACGCGGCCGCCTACGGTCACATCGCGAAGCTCGAGCGTGATGCTCATTTTATAGTCACCCCTATCGCCAAGTTTTTAGGCATATTGTGCGGTGCAGTAAACCCCGGCCGAACTGGACAAGCCCCACCCGGCCCCTAAAGACGGAGCGCATGAGCTTTTCGGCGATCGTCGTGGCGGCAGGCGAGGGCCTGCGCGCCGGGCCTGGCGAGCCCAAGGCCTGGCGCCTGCTGGGTGGCCGCCCGATCGTCCGCTGGTCGGTGGAGGCGCTGCTGGCCGCCGGCGCCCGCGAGGTTGTGGTGGTGGTCGCGCCGGACCGGCTGGCCGCGGCCGACGATGCGCTCGCCGAGCTGCTGGGTTGGCGCGCGACGGCGGGGGGCCGGACGCGGGCCGAGTCGGTGCGCGCGGGCCTCGCGGCCCTGCAAGGCGAGCCGCAGGATCCGGTCCTGATTCACGACGCCGCCCGGCCCTTCGTGACCGCCGCCCACGTTCAGCGTTTGCTGGGTGCGCTGGAGGCCGCCGACGGCGCCGTCCTCGCCCTGCCCGTTCCGGACACCCTGAAGCGCGGAGAGGGGCTGATCGCCGAAACCGTGAGCCGCGAGGGCCTGTGGCGCGCCCAGACGCCGCAAGCCTTCCGCCGCGAACGGATCGAGGCGGCCTATGCGGCCTGGCCCGCGGACGCGGAGCCAACCGACGACGCCAGCGTGATGGAAGGCGCCGGCGGCGGCGTGGCGCTGGTCGCAGGCGATCCGATGTTGATGAAACTGACCTGGCCGGAGGACTTCTCGATGGCGGAGCAACTGGCCGGGTCTCAGAGGATCGTGCGGACCGGCTTCGGCCTGGACGCCCACCGCTTCGGGCCGGGCGACGCGGTGACCCTGGGCGGCGTGCGGATCGCCCACGACCGCGGCCTGATCGGGCACTCCGACGCCGACGCGGGCCTGCACGCGCTCACCGATGCGTTGCTGGGCGCGATTGCCGAGGGCGACATCGGGCAGCACTTCCCGCCCTCCGACCCGCAATGGAAGGGCGTCTCCTCCGACCGGTTCCTGGCCCATGCGGTCGAGCTGGCGCAGGCCAAAGGCGGGCGCATCCTCAGCGTGGACCTGACGCTGATCTGCGAGCGGCCGAAGATCGGGCCGCACCGGGAGGCGATGCGGGCGCGGATCGCACAGATCATCGGCCTTCCCCTCGAGCGGGTCAGCGTCAAAGCCACCACGACCGAAGGCATGGGCTTCACCGGTCGCGAGGAAGGGCTGATGGCCCAGGCCGTGGTGAACGTCGAGACGCCACTTTAGCCTTCGGTTCCCAAGTTGAACTTCTGCTTGAGCCGCCGCCATAGCGCGCCGAACAGGTTGGTGTAGTCGTCCGTCCAAGGCCGCACCCCGTGCGCGTCTGTGAGCTGCCATCGCGGATCGTTTGCGAACGGCGCCAGCGCCGCCCGTGAGCGGCCGATGATCACTGCGTCTTCCGGCGACGGCCAGCCTGCGAGGTCGACACCCGCAGCCGGCCGGTAGTGCTGGATCAGGGCTACGCCGCCCACGGCTTTGGCCACGGCCTGCGCCGGGCCATTCAGGTCGAGATTGCGGTTCGAGAGGTGCAGGATCAGCACCCCGTCGGGCTTCATGTGCGTGAGGTAGCCGCGCACCGCCTGCTCGGTCAGCAAGTGCGTCGGGACCGCGTCCGAGGAGAAGGCGTCGATCAGCAGGATATCGAAGACGCCGGACGGCTGCTGCGTCAGGCTCAGCCGCGCGTCGCCCAGGACGTAGTTCACCGGCCCCTTGGCGCAACGGGTTGTGTAGCTGAAGTGCCGCGGATCGCTGGAGATGCGGATCACCAGCGGGTCGATCTCGAAGAAGGTCAGGCGGTCGCCCGGCCGCACATAGGCCGAGACCGATCCGGTGCCGAGGCCGACCGCGCCGATGCGCAAGGCCGGCGTCTGACGCTGCTTGGCCAGGAAGACCTGCCCGATCGGCGTGCTGGTCGCATAGTAGACCAGCGGATTGCAGCGCCAGCGCGAATCCAGCGCCTGGGCCCCGTGCAGGGTGGTGCCGTGCGACAGCATCCGCACCGGTCCGCCCAGCGCCGGGACCTCGGTCCTGGACTCGCGAAGGACCCCGAAGAAGCTGCGCCAGCTCTGCGTCGTGTCCGTGCGGTCGGCGGCCGTGGCCGCGCCCATGGTCAGCACCGCGATCACCGCGAAGAACAGCAGCGCGTGACGGCGCACCAGGAAGGCCGCGATGGCCGAGGCGCCGAGGCAGACGGTGACGCCGAGTTCGAAGAGCTGGATCTGGGTGAAGCTGCCGATGACCGGCCTGGCGTAGATGTGGGGCGCCACGAAGGCGCTCAGCACCGGGCTCGCCAGTCCGCCCACGACCCCAAGCGCCAGCATGACCTTGGTGGAGCTGTCGATCTTCCAGTCGCCCCATGGCCGGGCCAGACACGAGAGCACCAGGACCAGCGGATATTCCCAGACGTTGTCGAAGATCACCGGCGCCAGGAAGGCGTTGAAACTGCCGCCCAGCACGCCGCCGAGCGACATCCAGAAATAGAACTCGGTGAGCTGTCGCGCGTCCGGCCGGCGCGCCACCAGCGCCTGGTGGCACATCAGCGCGGTCAGGAAGAAGGTCGCCAGGTGGACCGGAAGCTGGATGGCGAAGTTTTGGCTGAACGGCATGATCATCGTGCAGATCGCGAGCGCCGCGGCCTGCAGCAGCAGCGTCACGTCCGGCGGGATTGCCGGCCTGGCCTGGAACGCGACGATGAAGGTCGTCAGGTACAGCGCCAGCGGCAGGACCCAGAGGAACGGCGCGGAGGCGACATCGGTGGTGATGTAGGTCGTGGTCCCCAGCATCAGGCTGGAGGGGATCGCCGCCAGGGCCACCCAGACCAGCCGGTCGCGCCAGGCCACCGGCGCGGCGGGCGCCACCTCGTGGCGCACGGCCTTGCCGCCGGCGCGCGCGACCATGAACGCCAGCGCCGCCATCAGCAGGATGAAGGCCAGATAGCCGCCGCTCCAGCCGACCCGCTGGGCGTGCAGGGTCAGGCCCGGCTCGACCACGAGCGGATAGGCCAGCAGCGCCAGCAGGCTTCCGAGATTGCTTGCCGCATAGAGGACATAGGGCTCGTTCGCCTCGTCCTCGCTGAAGGCCCGGGCGTGCCAGGCCTGCACCAGGGGCGCGGTCGCCGACAGCACCGCAAACGGCGCCCCGATCGACACCGTCAGCACGCCCAGGAGCCACAACGTCGGGTGGTTTGAGGACGGCGGGCCGAAGAGCTCATTGATGCGCAGCGGCAACACCAGGGCCGCGGCGATCAGCGCCGCGCCGTGCGCCAACGCCTGGAGCTTCAGCGAGCGCACGCGCTGCAGGGCGTGGGCGTAGGCGTAGCCGATCAGCAGCGCGGCCTGGAAGAACGCCAGGCTGGTGTTCCAGACGGAGGGGCTGCCGCCCAGGCGCGGCAGGACCAGCTTGGCCACCATGGGCTCCACCAGGAAGACCAGGGCGGCGCTGGCGAACACCGTGAGCGCGAACGGCGCCCCCCGCAGGCTGGGGCGCGAAGCCTCCGAGGCGATGGTGGTCATGAGGTTGCCAGGTCCGTGGCGCGAATCGCCTTGAATGAGCCGTCGCTACGATGCTCTGGTCCAGCGACCTTCTGAGCCGTTAAGAGAGTCCGCCCGCATGTTTTCGCTCGAGATCGTCACCCTGGCCCGTCTGTTGGTCGACGAGGCGCGGGAGCGCTCCCTGCGGATCGTCACGGCGGAGAGTTGCACCGGCGGGCTCGTGGCCGGCGCGATCTGCCAGGTCGCGGGGGCCTCGGACGTGTTCGAGCGGGGGTTCGTCACCTACTCGAACCGGGCGAAGCAGGAACTTCTGGGCGTGCCCGGCGACCTGATAGCCGACCTGGGCGCCGTGTCCGAGCCGGTGGCCCGGATGATGGCAGAAGGCGCGCTGGAGAACTCGAACGCCCATCTTTCCGTGGCGATCACCGGCGTCGCGGGGCCAGGCGGCGGCACGCCGATGAAGCCGGTGGGCACCGTCCATATCGCGACCGCGCGCACCAATCATGGGCTGATGCACCGCCAGGAGTTCTTCGAGGTCGAGGACCGCGTGGGCATTCAGCTCGCCGCGGTGCAGTCGGCGCTGGAGATGCTACGCGACCGTCTGACCTGAAGGCTTCGGCGACGGCGACATGAGCTGCAGCAGGCTCTCGTCGCCGTAGGCGTTGCGATAGAGGGCAATGAGCGGCGGCACGATGAACAGGCTCGCCGCGACGCAGGCCAGGGCCACGGAGCTGTAGAAGAAGGCGGTGGACGCGACGGCGGTCATCCTGCCGCTGAGGCCGTGGACGGCGCTCCGGAACCTCGCGACGGTGTCCCCGAACAGCAGGGTGTTTCCCAGCGAGATCGCCCGCCAGAACACCGAGACGAAGAGCAGCACCTTCCAGGTGTTCTTCGGCAGGCTGATATGGCGGTAGCCGGCCGACCAGAGGCCCGCCACGGCGATCGGTGCGAACACCGCCGCGTCGATGAACTCGATCGGCGATATGTGCGGCAGCCGGCTGAGCATCGGGGGCAGGCCCACGGCGACGATCACCAGATAGACGACCGCATAAATCTTCCAGAACATCGGCAGCGCATTCCTTCGCGATCCCAAGATCGGACGCGTAAGTCTCGCCTCACCGCCGTTGCAAACCCGCTAACAAGAAAGGTGAAGACCGTATCCACCAAGTTTTCGTAAGGTTCGTGTCAGGCGGGCCCGCCGTAGAGCGCCGCCGCTCGCGCTTCGAAACAGCCCATCAGCCGATCCACCGCGTGGGCGAAATTGGCGCTCAGCAAGGCCTCCAGAAGGCGTGACTTGAACTGGAAGTCGATATCGAACTCGACCCGGGTTCCGCCGTCCTCCTCGAAGAACTGCCAGCGGTTGGCCAGGCGCTTGAACGGCCCGGACAGCAGGTTGACGTCGATCTGGCGATTTTGCTCGTCGCGTCGCACGCGGGTGGAGAACCGCTCCTTCAGGAACGAAAAGCCCACGCCGGCCTCGGCGTCCACGGTTTCGACGCCGGCCTCCAGCGCGCGGGCGTTCCAGGTGCGCATGGAGGTGATCCACGGCACGAAATCCGGATAGGCCATGACGTCGCCGACGAGCGCGAACAGCTGGTCGGGCGTGTAGGGGAGGCGCTTGGAGACGTGGTGCTGCAAGCCGGCTCAGGCCGCGGCTTCGCGCGCGGTGCGGGCGGCCTGCAAGCGGGCGAAGTCCTCGCCGGCGTGGTGCGACGAACGGGTCAGCGGGCTGGCCGCCACCATCAGGAAACCCTTGGCGCGGGCGATCTCCTCGTAAGCCCTGAATTCGTCGGGATGCACGAAACGGTCGATCGGCGCGTGCTTGCGGGTGGGCTGGAGGTACTGGCCGATGGTGATGAAGTCGACGCCGGCCGAGCGCATGTCGTCCATCACCTGCATGACCTCTTCCTTGGTCTCGCCCAGGCCCACCATCACGCCGGATTTCGTGAACTGCTGCGGGTCGCGCTCCTTCACGCGCTCCAGCAGGCGCAACGAGTGGTAGTAGCGCGCGCCCGGGCGGACCCCGAGGTAGAGCCGCGGCACGGTCTCCAGGTTGTGGTTGAAGACGTCCGGCTGGGAGTCGATCACCTCGAAGGCGGCCTCGACCGGCTTCCTCAGGAAGTCCGGCGTCAGGATCTCGACCGTCGTGCCTGGCGCAGCGGCGCGGATGGCGCGCACGACCGCCGCGAAGTGCCCTGCCCCGCCGTCGGCTAGGTCGTCGCGGTCGACCGAGGTGATCACCACGTGCTTCAGGCCCATCTTGGCCACGGCGTCGGCGACGCGGGCGGGCTCCGTCGGGTCCAGCGCCTGCGGCTTGCCGGTGGCGACGTTGCAGAAGGCGCAGGCCCGCGTGCAGACCTCGCCCATGATCATCATGGTGGCGTGGCTCTTCGACCAGCACTCGCCGATGTTCGGACAGGCCGCCTCTTCGCAGACCGTGACCAGGCCGTGGGCCTTCACGATGTCGCGGGTGGCGTTGTAGCCGGCCGAGCCCGGCGCACGAACGCGCAGCCAGTCGGGCTTGCGCAGCAGCGGCGTCTCGGGATTCGCCTGCTTCTCGGGGTGACGCGGGCGGATCGCGCCCGCGAGGTTATCGATGACCACGGCCATGGCGCTTAAATCGGCGGTCGGAGCCTCCGGATCAAGCCGCGAATGGAGCCGCCCCTCGGTTCACGCCCTGTAACCAATCTTTTCATCGCCCAAGCCAGCCGATAGGCTCCCGAGCAACGATAACCATGGGAGGTCGCAGCCTTTGCCGCGTTCCTTTGACGCCCGCCAGGCGCAGACGACCCTGTTCGACGCCCTGGTGGAGGCGCGCCAGACCTACGGGGCCAAGAAGCCGATCCTGGAGGACCAGGAGCGAAATCCCCTCACCTATACGGACCTGATCCGCGCCGCCTTCGCGCTGGGGCGTAAGATCGCGGCCTTTACCAAGCCCGGCGAACGGGTGGGCGTGATGCTGCCCGCCAGTTCGGCGGCGGTGGTGACCTTCTTCGCCCTGCACGCCTTCGGCCGCACGCCGACGATGCTGAACTTCACCGCCGGCATCCGCAACCTGAAGGCCGCCTGCGAACTGGCCGGCGTGACCCGCGTGCTGACGTCCCACCGCTTCGTCGAACAGGGAAAGCTGCACGACCTCGTCGACGCGCTGGAGACGCTCACCACGGTCACCTACCTGGAGGACGTGCGGGCCACGATCGGGCTTTCCGACAAGCTGTTCGCCGCGGCCGCCGGCGCGCTTCCCAGGCAGTTTCGCGCCGCGAGCAAGCCCAGCGACGCCGGCGTCATCCTCTTCACCTCCGGCAGCTTCGGCGCGCCGCGCGGGGTGATGCTGAGTCAGGCGAACCTGATCGCCAACGTCCGCCAGGTGGCGGCCCACATCGACCTCGACCCGGCCTGGGTGATGTTCAACCCGCTGCCGACCTTCCACTGCTTCGGCCTGACCGGCGGGGTGCTGCTGCCGATCCTCACGGGGATGAAGGCCTTCCAGTACCCCTCGCCGCTGCATATCAAGCAGATCCCGCCGCTGATCAAAGACGCCAAGGCCTCGATCCTGCTGGCCACCGACACCTTCGTGAACCAGTACGCCCGCTCCGCCGAGCCGGACGAACTGTCAGGGCTGCGGTTCATCGTCTGCGGCGCCGAAAAGGTGCGCGACGAAACCCACAACCTGATCGCCGAGCGGTTCGGCAATGTGCCGGTGCTGGAGGGCTATGGCGCGACCGAGGCCGCGCCGGTCATCGCGGTCAACACGCCGATCGACAATCGCCGGGGCACGGTCGGCGGCCTGCTGCCCGGCGTGGAGACCCGCCTGGAGCCGGTGGAGGGCATCCCCGGCGGCGGCAAGCTCTATGTCCGCGGCCCCAACGTCATGGCCGGCTATCTCGCGCCCGGCGGCGGGCTCGAGCCGCCGGCGGACGGCTGGCACGACACCGGCGACGTGGTCTCGATCACCGAAGACGGCTGGGTCAAGATCAAGGGCCGGGTGAAGCGCTTCGCCAAGGTGGGCGGCGAGATGGTGTCGCTGACGGCGGCCGAGGACCTGGCCTGCGCGGTCTGGCCCGACAGCCGCCACGCCGTGGTTTCCCTGCCCGATCCGAAGAAGGGCGAGCGCCTGATCCTGGTCACCGACCGCCGCGACGCAGACGCCGGGCCCCTGCTCGCCCACGCCCAGTCGATCGGGGCGCCGGAGATCGCCGTGCCGCGCCGGATCATCCGGGTGCCCGAGATCCCGGTCCTGGGCACCGGCAAGACCGACTACGTGGCGCTCCAGCGGATCGTCGACGCCGAAATGCGTCGGGCCGCCTGAAGCGGCGCCATTTCGGCGCTGGCGCGTTGAGAGCGACGTTCCGCCAGCAAGGAGCGTCTCATGCCGAATCTCATCGCCTGGTCGCCGCGGGTGCTCAGCATCCTGCGGATCGTCACCGCCCTGCTCTTCATGGAGCACGGGCTGATGAAGCTGTTCCACTTCCCGGCCGCGCAGCCGGGTGCGCCCGACCCGTTGCCGCTCATGCTGCTCGCCGCGGCCTGGATCGAGGTGGTCGGCGGCGGCTTGGTCGCTCTGGGGCTGTTCACCCGCGCCGCCGCCTTCATCTGCTCCGGCGAGATGGCGGTCGCCTACTTCGTGGCGCATGCGCCCCACGGGCCGTTCCCCGCGCTGAACATGGGCGAGGCGGCCGTGCTCTACTGCTTCGTCTTCTTCTACCTGGCGTTCGCCGGCCCCGGCCCGTGGAGCCTCGACGCTGCCATTCGAAAGACCCTCTAGGCTGGCTCAGATGTGCAGCACGATGCCGTAGGCGTCGAGCGCGGCCTCGTGCATGGCCTCGCTCATCGTCGGGTGCGGGAAGACGGTGGCCTGCAGCTCGGCCTCGGTGGCCTCCAGAGTCATGGCGAGCGTGAAGCCCTGGATCATCTCGGTGACTTCGGCGCCGATCATGTGCGCGCCGATCAGCGCCCCGGTCTTGCCGTCGAAGACGGTCTTCACGAAGCCTTCGAGTTCGCCGGCCGCGATCGCCTTGCCGTTCACGCGGAACGGGAAACGCCCAACCTTGGGCTCGCGCCCCTGCTCCTTGGCCTGGGCCTCGGTCAGGCCCACCGAGGCGATCTGCGGTGTCGAATAGGTGCAGCCGGGGATCGGGCTTTCGATGTGGGTCGGCTTCAGTCCGGCGATGTGCTCGATGCAGTGGACGCCCTCGTGGCTCGCCTTGTGCGCCAGCCAGGGCGGGCCGGCGACGTCGCCGATCGCGTAGAGCCCCGGCACGCCGGTCGCGCCATGCTTGTCGACGACGACGTGGGTGCGGTCGATCTTCACGCCCAGCGCCTCCAGGCCCAGGTCCTCGACGTTGCCGACGATGCCGACCGCCACGATGGCCACCTCGGCCTCCAGCGTCTCGCTCTTGCCGCCCGCTTCGATCTCGACGGTCACGCCGGACTTGGTCTTGGCCAGTTTCTTCACGTTGGCCGGCACACGGAACTTCAGGCCCCGCTTCTCGAAGGCCTTGTGGGCGGCCTTGGAGACCTCTTCGTCCTCCACCGGCAGGATGCGCGGCAAGGCCTCGACCACCGTAACATCCGCGCCTAGGGCTCTGTAGAAGCTCGCGAATTCGATGCCGATGGCGCCGGAACCGATGACGATCAGGCTCTTGGGCGTTGATTTCGGAACCAGCGCTTCGCGATAGGTCCAGACCCGTTCGCCGTCGGGCTCGAGCCCGGCCGCCGGGATAGTCCGCGCCCGTGCGCCGGTCGCCAGGATCACGTGCTTGGCGGTGAGCGTGCGAGCGCCGCCGGCCTTCAGGGCCACGACCACCTTCGGCGCTTCGCCGCCCTTTTCCAGCTTCGCGGTCCCCTCGACGACCTCGACCTTGTGCTTCTTCATCAGGAAGGCGACGCCGGCGTTGAGCTGGGCGGCGACCTTGCGGGAACGCTCCACCACCTTGCCGAAATCAAACCTGCGCGTCTCGACCGACAGGCCGTAGTCGCTGAGGTGGCCGAGCTGTTCGTAGACCTCACCGGACTTGAGCAGCGCCTTGGTCGGGATGCAGCCCCAGTTCAGGCAGATACCGCCCAGCAGTTCGCGCTCGACGATGGCGACCTTCATGCCGAGCTGCGAGGCGCGGATGGCGGTGACGTAGCCGCCGGGGCCGGAGCCGATGATGATGACGTCGAAACTGTCGGCCATCAGAGCAATGCCTCGATCTCGCCTTCCAGCGCCTTCGGCTCGAAGTGCGGCGCGAAACGGCCCCTCACCTCACCGTTCCGGTCGACCAGGAATTTGGTGAAGTTCCACTTCACCCCTTCGCTGCCCAGCAGGCCCCGTTTGGCGTGCTTGAGATAGGCGTAGAGCGGATGGGCTCCGGGTCCATTGACGTCGATCTTCCGCATCATCGGGAAGTCCACCTCGTAGGTCAGCGAGCAGAAGCTGGCGATCTCCGCCTCGTCGCCGGGTTCCTGGCGGCCGAACTGGTTGCACGGGAAGCCCAGCACCACGAGGCCGCGGTCGCGGTACTTCCGATAAAGGTCTTCCAGGCCTTCGTACTGGCGGGTGAAGCCGCATTTGCTGGCCGTGTTGACGATCAGCATCACCTTCCCGCGCCACTCCGAAAGCGGCGCCGGCTTGCCGTCCAGGGTTTCGGCGGTGAAGTCGAAGATGCTCATCGGCCCGTCAGACGATCATGGTGATCGGGTCTTCGATCAACGGCTTGAAGGCGGCGAGCCAGCGCGCGCCGGTGGCGCCGTCGACGACCCGGTGATCGCAGGTCAGAGTGACGGTCATGACGGTGGCGACAGCGAGCTGGTCCCCGCGCACG
>Ga0207657_10007956_pt1 | contig 10811 bp, 6 predicted proteins | sample KBSC33metaG_FD_184316 | JGI IMG/M metagenome (GOLD analysis project Ga0207657, IMG submission 184316) | Corn rhizosphere microbial communities from Kellogg Biological Station, Michigan, USA - KBS C3-3 metaG (SPAdes) (version 2) | ecosystem: Host-associated > Plants > Roots > Rhizosphere > Soil ... | reverse complement strand
GCTTGTAGTCCGTGGTGTTGAGGTCGAAGACGCCGTTCTTCATCAGGCCGAGGCAGATGCCCTCGCGGTAGTCGTCGAGGATCGCGACCCGGCCCCGGTACTTGGACTGCCAGGGCATCGCCCACGGGTTCCGCATCGCGTAGGGGTTCTCGTGCACGAGGTCCTTACGCCAGGTGATGCCCGTCGTGTAGATCGTGTACGGGACCGTGTACTGCCAGCCCTTGTCGTAGAAGGGGTCGGTGTAGTCCGGCCAGGCCTGGCTGATGTTCGGAATGTAGGAGTGGTTGAGCGGCTGGGCGAGCTGGCCCATGACGATCTGGCCGAGGACGTCGGGCGTGGCGCCGACGAGCACGTCGAAGGTCAGCCCGCTGCGCAGCTTGGACAGCGCCTCGTTCATCGTGTTGAACGTCGTGAGCTGCACCTTGCACTTGTACTTCTTGGCGAAGCCGTTCACGACGTCCTGGTTGATATACGCCTCCCAGATGTAAACCTGGAGGGTCGCGTCCCGCTCGGGCTCGAGCCCGGACTTGATCGCGGTGTTGCCGGAAAACACCGGCCATGTCACCGGGTTAGTGGGCCGTGGCAGCGGCAGCTTGCCTGAGCCGGTCAGGTCGGAGGCGCAGCCGGTCAGCACACTGGCCGCACCACTGGCCGCACCGAGCGCCGCGAGCGCGGACAGGCCCATGCCGCCTTGGAGGAACCGGCGGCGTGGCATGCCGTGTCCCTGCCAGCCTTCACGCGGGTGTACCAACGGCCGCCGCCTCCTCATGTGCTAACGAATGATTTCTGTGCCGGACCTCACTTGACTGAATGTTCGGTCAATTGAACTCTCGGCAGTGTCTTGTGGGCAAGGTTTCGTCGGTAACTAATGGGTTGCGGAGCGCCCGCTATCCGCGAATGGCCGCGGCGAAGGTGCGGAAGTTGGCAATGAGCCGGTCGATGTCCGCTTCATCGTGCTGAGCGGAGATCAGCCATTGCTCGATCTTGCCCCACGGTGGCAGGAAAACCCCGCCATTGTGCTGGAACAGCCAGTGCGCGTGGCTCAGCGAATCGTCGACGGCGAGGAAGCCGCGGAAGTCGCGGACCGGCTCGGGCGCGAACACCACGCAGCCTTTGGCGCCGGCCGTCACCACTGACCCGGTCAGGGAGAATTCCGTGATCGCCGCGGTGATGCCGACGGCGGCCCGCTGGCGTAGTGCCTCGATCCGCTCATACGCGCTTTCCGTGGCGACCTCGGTGAGCATCGCGCGGGCCGCGGCCATCGCGAGCGGGTTGCCGTTGAACGTGCCGACCATCTCGTAGCCGCCGCTCGCCACGTGATCCATCAGCGGAAACGTGCCGCCGACCGCGGCGACCGCCATTCCCCCGCCGAGCGACTTGGCCAGGCAGACCAGGTCGGGGATGACACCCGACTGCCTGGTCACGCCGCCGGGGCCGACCGTGAGGCCGGTCTTGACCTCGTCGAACGTCAGCAGCGCACCGTGGGAGTGCAGGAGGTCCTTGAGCCCGGCGAGGTAACCGGGGAGCGGGGGGATGATCCCGGCGTTCATCATCACCGGCTCGACGATCATGCCCGCGACCTGGCCGCGGTGCGCGTCGAGCAGCCTGGCGACGCTGGCGAGGTCGTTGAACTGGGCGATCAGCGTGAGGCCGGTGATCGTCGTGGGGATGCCCGACGACGACGGAACCTGGCGAGGACTGTCCCGCGGGCCGGCCTCGTCCGCGTCCGGCATGACCGAGACCTGCACCGAGTCGTGGTGGCCGTGGTAGCCGCCCTCGACTTTGATGATCAGGTCCCGGCCGGTGTAGGAGCGCATGAGGTGGACGGTGTCCATCGTGGCTTCGGTGCCGGAGTTCGCGAAGCGCCAGCGCGGCAGTCCCCAGCGGCGCGCCAGCTCGCCCGCGACGACGATCGCGTTCTCGGTCGGCTGCGCGAAGTGAGTGCCGCGTTCCACCTGGGCCTTGACCGCCCGGACGATCGCGGGGTGGGCGTGCCCGGCGAGGGCGGCGCCGTAGCCGCCGTGCAGGTCCACGTACTCGTTGCCGTCGGCGTCGTAGACCTTGCCGCCGGCGCCGTGGCTGAGCCAGACCGGCTGCGGCTGGGTGATCTGCCAGTTCGACGTCACGCCGCCGGCCAGCACGCCGGCGGCGCGGTCGGCGAGCGCGGCGGACTTCGGCTGGCGCTTGACGAAGATGGCTTCTTGTTCGGCGATGACGTCGGCCAGGCTGGTCGGGGTGAGCACCGTGAGCTCTCTTCCGTGTGCCGATTTAGCTGAACGCACGTTCAGACTTTGACTGAATGTTCAGTCTAGACATACCCGCAGGCTACGGGCAATAGCCGCCGGGGAGACACCGGAGCAACCCGCGGCCGTATATCTGAGCGATCTCTGAATACTTGAGCGTTACCTGAGCCCGGGAGGCGTCCAGGTAGCGTTGGAAACGTGAGCATTTACGACATCCCGGTTAAGACCCTCGGCGGGGAAGACTCCACGCTCGGCGCGCTCGCGGGCAAGACACTGCTCGTCGTGAACGTCGCGTCCAAGTGCGGGCTGACCCCGCAGTACACGGCCCTTGAGGAACTGCACGAGCGGCTGTCCCCCCGGGGCTTCTCCGTGGTCGGGTTCCCCTGCAACCAGTTCGGCGGGCAGGAGCCAGGCACGGCCGAGGAGATCGAGCAGTTCTGCTCGACGACCTACGGCGTGACGTTCCCCATGTTCGAGAAGATCGATGTCAACGGGCCGGACCGGCATCCGATCTACGACGAGCTGACCGCGGTCCCCGACACCGCGGGCGAGGCGGGCGACATCCAGTGGAACTTCGAGAAGTTCCTCCTCGGCCCGGACGGCTCGGTCGTCGCGCGGTTCCGGCCGCGCACCGTGCCCGACGACCCGAAGGTCCTCGCGGCCATCGAGTCCAACCTCCCCAGCTGAGGGCTGACGCGAGCGGGCCCCGGGCATTTCGCCCGGGGCCCGCTGGCGTGTCCGGCCGCAGCCGCGGGAGGTCGTGGCGGCTCAGGCGTGCACAGTTCAGGCGTGCACAATGTCGGTGTGATGGCAGAAGTGCACCCGAGACGGGGTCAGCGACCGGACACGGCCGATCGAGGCCTCCCAGGACGGCCGGTCGGCGGCCTGGCCCGGCGGCAGCTTCTGGTCTAGCGGCCCGGTGTACTCGCGCGGCGTGTAGGCGGCGTCCCCGATCAGCAGGTCGGGCGCGCCGTCGTCGGTCTCCACTACGACGCACTGGTGACCGGCGGTGTGGCCGGGGGTCGCGATGACCGACAGGCCGGGCAGGATCTCGGCGTCGCCGTCGAGTAGCTCGAACTTCGCGCCCATGAAGTCGAACCAGCCGGACAGCGCGGACGACTCGCGGCGAGCGCGGTCGAGCTCGGCCCGCTGGACGTAGAACGGTGCATGCCGGAACACCGCGTTCTGCCCGCAGTGGTCGAAGTGCAGGTGGGTGTTGATCACCAGCGTGATATCGGCGGGAGACATGCCAAGGCCGGCCAGGGCGTCGGCCGCCGCGACGTTGACCACGCGCCAGTCGCTGAGCAGGTCCTCCGGGCCGCCCACGCCGGTGTCGACCAGGACCGCGCCGCCCGGATGGGTGATGACGAAGCCGTGGACCGGCCACTCCCCCTGCGCGCCCCCGGGCTGGCTCAGGCTAGCCAGGTGCAATCGCCTGATCTCCAGCGACATCGGCGTCCCTCCCGTGTTCGCATCGTTTTCCACTCGGGATTCCGTTTTATCAGCGACCCTGGCGGGCCCGGAAGAGGATTTTTGCCGACCGGGGCACTGCTGGGCGCGGTCGGCAGCGCCCAGACTGGGGCGCCGCGGCGGCTTTCCCGAACGCCAGTGACAAATGCGCAGATTTGGGACGAGGACATCTTGCGGGAGACGGTTAGCCGGTCTAACGTCCGCGCCATGACGACGTTTGTTCTTGTGCACGGGGCGTGGGGCGGGTCGTACGGGTTCAAGTACGTGCGCGGGCCGCTGCGCGAGGCGGGGCACGAAGTGTTCACCCCGTCGCTGACCGGGATCGGCGAACGGGTGCACCTAGCGTCACCGCAGGTCGACCTGACCACGCACGTGACCGATGTGGTGAACACGATCTTGTACGAGGACCTGACCGACATCGTGCTGCTCGGCTACTCCTACGGCGGCATGGTGGTGACCGGGGCGCTCGAGCACGTCGCGGACCGGGTCGCGCACCTCGTGTACCTGGACGCGTTCAAGCCCGACAACGGGCAGTGCCTGCGGGACCTCAGCGGCGCGCCGTACCAGGCGACCGCGATCGGGCCCGGCAGCACGTGGCTGGTCGAGCCGCTGCACCGGCCGCTCGAAGACGAGACGCAGGTCGACTGGTTCGGCGAGCGGCGCTCCTGGCACCCGGTCGGCTGCTTCACCGAGCCGGTCAGGCTGCGCAAGCCGCTCGAAGACTTCCCGTTCACCCGCACCTACGTCAAGGCCCTGCAGGAGCCGCGCGCGGCGACGGGCACCGGGGCGAGCGCGTTCTGGCGGGCGGCGGAGTACGCGAAGACCAGCCAGGCCTGGCGGTACCGGGAGATCGACACCGACCACATGATCCCGATCAACCGCCCGGCCGAGCTCGTCGAACTGCTGCTCGAGCTGACCTGAAGATCGTAGGAGTAACCAGGCAGCTCTAGTCCGGGCGGGCGGGCGGGCGGGCCCGATACGCTCGCCCTTTGCAATCGGGCCGGCCGCACGGACATCGGGGGGTACGGAGGTCGTCCCCCGGGAGTTAACAGAGCTGTTCCAGGATCGTGGGGTCCTTGATCTCGTGGTCGCGGGCCAGCAGCAGCGCCTTGGCGACGATCTCGGCGGTTTTCGGGTCGTCGTCGGCGAACGGCAGGAACAGGCGGCCGCGGTGCTGGGCGCCGACCGGGATGATGCACAGCGCGCCGCCGGGACGGCGGTGGACGGTGCCGCTGCCGAGGTGCAGCGAGTACTCGCCCAGTTTGCCGCTGATGACCGCGTGCACGCCGGCCAGTTCGACGTTGTCCAGCTTCATGAGCCGCGCGGTCTCGCGGATCAGGGCCGCGCGCATCTCGGTGGTCGACGCGGTGGCCTCGGGGTCGACGCCGCCGGCGTGGGCGACGCTGACCACGAGGTCCAGGTCGCGCATGGCCTCGGAGAACACCACCGGCGGCACCGACTCAAGCGGCTGGGCCAGGTACTCGCCGCGGCGGGTGAAGTGGACACCCTCGATCATGGGCGGTTCGGCCTCGGCCGGGGTGAACATGCCGTTGGCGAACGTGACCCGGGCGACGAGGCTGTCGCGGTGGAACACCCGGGCGGCGTCGCCGGTGTCGTAGCCGGACACCCAGCCCCGCGCGGTGAGCAGAGCGGCCGCCTGCCGCGGCTGGACCTGGTGACCGTCGTAGCGGTGGCTGACCGGGCTGTCGGTCAGCTCCTGGTCCGTGCGGACATAGAGCTCCCTGAACACCTGCTTGAACGGCTGCCGCCAGCCGAGCGCGAACAGGCGCTCCTGCCAGTGAACCCAGCTGCCGTCGGCGACGAAGTCGACGGGGTGGGCGATCCGCAGCGGGCCGAGCGCGCCCGGGCTGGCGAGGCCGGCGTCGATGCCGTCCGCGCCGTGCATGAGCAGGCAGGTGGTGCCGTCCGCGGTCACCCAGACCAGCTTGGCCAGCATCGGCGCGACCACCGGGTGACGCCGCAGCTCGGCGAAGTCGTGCTCGGTGAACTCGTCGCGGGTGGTCATGGCCGCTTCGAGCGACGCGCGCACCCGGACCATCTGCTTGGCGAGATCCGCCTTGCGTCCCTGGAGCGCGGTGATGGCCGGATCCTTCTTCAGCGCGGCCGGAACGGCCTTCAGCGCCTTGCCCTTGCGCGCCACCGCTAGGTCCGGAGTGCCTTCCTCCGTCACCGACAGGGTGACCGTCACCTCGCCGGCCGTGACGCTGACCGGCCCGTCCGCCAGGTCGCCGGCTTCGCGGGCCTCGGCCGCCCAGGTGAAGCGGAGCGGGTCGGCGTAGCCGGCGGTGCGGGCGAGGTTCTCCACGCCGATGCGGACCGCGGTCTTCTCGTTGGCCTGCCGCTCCGCGCCGAACGCCTTGCTGCCGCGCTCGAACTCGCGCAGGATCGCGTAGCGAACCGCGATCGCCTCGGCCCGCTTGTCCGGGCCGACGGCCGTGTCGCCGCGGTGTTCGTCGGCACTGGGTGTATCGGCACCGTGTGCATCGGCACCGGGCAGGGGCAGCAGGCCGAGGGCGCGGACCGCGTCCTGATAGCGCTTGCCGAGGATCCGCTCGCGCAGCTCGCCCGCGCTCACCTGGCCGAGCATGGCCTCGGCGAACAGCTGGGCGCGCCGGTGCCCGACGCCGTTCGAGACGTTCTTGGCCGCCGCGTGCAGCGCCGCCCAGCGCGTCTCGCCGAGCGCCTGGTGGACACGCTGGAACCAGGCGACGTCGACCGCGCCGTCCATCAGGTCGTCGGCGGTCAGCGGGGTGCGCTCGGCGGCGAGCGCCGCCCACGAGTCGCGCAGTTCCTCATCGACCGACCACAGCCGGTCTTTCGTGTGGGCGTGCAGCCAGAGGACCCCGTCGGCCAGGCCCGGCCAGCCGAGCGCTTCCTCCGCCGGCCGCGCCCACTGCGGTGCGTAGAGGGCGAGGTCGATGAGCCTGGCGTCCGGGATCTTGGCCCGGTCCGCAGCGGCCCGCAAGTCGGCGCCGGTCTCGCCCGGCGCCGGGAACGAGACGCGCAGCAGGTGGCTGAGCACCTCGGCGCGGCCGGCCTGGTCAGCCCCCCAGTTGTGCCCACGGAAGAGCGCGGTATCGGCCAAGTTGGCGAGCAGGGCGGTGGCGGTGGCGGCGCCGGCGACGCTGCCGATGTTCCTCGCGTTGGCGGAGGTGGGCGTGGGCAGGTCGCCGCGCTTGACCTCCACGGCGACGAGGCGGTCCCTGACCCGGTCGGCGACCGGGATCAGGGTCGGGTAACGCGCCTCCTGCTTGGTGCGCCAGTGCCCGGTCAGTTCCCTGAACAGGGGGTGGCCGTAATGGTTACCGGGGTGCAGGAAGGCGGCGGCGGCATCGTCGTCGGTCGCCACCCCGGCCCGGTGCGCGGCGGCTAGGAGCGCATCGCCGACCGGCAGCGCCTCGGCCTGGCGGGCCGGCCTTTCCAGCCAGCGCATCAGCCCGAACCACCGGCTGAGCCGCGGCGTGGTGAACAGGTCGGGCCGCAGGTCAAGCAGGGCGGTGAGCAGCTGGTGCCACGGGCTGCCTGACACCAGGTGCCGCCAGTCGCCGTGCGCGAGTCGGCCTGGTGGCGGGCTGAACCGGGGGTCGGATACGAGTTTCGCGCTGAGCACGTCCCACGGAACCGCGGCCAGCGTCGCTTCGAACGCGTCGAGGCACTCGTCAACGACGGGGCCGCTGGCATGCTCGGCCGCGAGCCAGGCCGTCGCGGCCTGCACGGCGGCCAGGTTGCTCAGCGGTTCCGGCGGGTCGCCGGCGACCTGGCGCTCCGTGACCTGCCACCATTTCGCGCGCCGGTCCTCCGTCACCCCGGCGACCAGCGCCGCCACGGGCGAGCCAGGGGGCAGCCCGGCCGGCGAGGCCGGCCGCGTGACCGCGGCGAGGGCGAAGCAGCGCAGCGCGTCCCGGCTGTCGTCTTCGCCACGCAGCGCGTCGGGCCGACCCGCCCACCACTCGTGGAACGCCGCGCCGAGGACCATTCCCTCGGCCAGGCTGAGCGCGGCCGGCGCGGGCCCGCCGCCCGGCTGTCGCGGCGGTCGCATCCACGCCTGGGAAAACGGCGACGGGAAGAACTTCACGTCGCCGAACAGCATCTGCTGGCTGCCCTGCCAGTTCGTGACCGTCACCGGCACGTCCCGGTGGTTGACGGCGACCTGATCGAGGGCCTGGAGGATCTGCGCCGCCTGCGGGCTCGGCCGCGGACCGGAAAACGCCGCGCGGGGCGGCGTGGCCGCGCTCCGGTTGACGGTCATCGTGACGCGCAGGTCCTCGATCGGGACCGGGCGCACGCCGTCGGCGAGGATGCCAGCCGAGTCGGCGGCCGCGCCGGACGCGGCTTCTCCTGTGCGCGCGCCGTCCTTGGCGGCGATTTCGCGGAGCAGTTCCGCGGCGGCGTCCCGCTGGCGCTTGGCCTTGCCCGCGGCCAGCCGGGCGGCGGACGCCCGGGCGTCGTCAGGCGGGAGCGAGGCGAGCAGGGTCAGCGCGCCGCGCCTGACATCGGTCGCGGCCCGGGTGAGCAGCGCCTCGACGGCGGGCGCTTCGGCCGGGTCAAGGCGGGTCGCGGTGAGCGCCTTGATGGCGATCGCGCGCACCCAGGAGCTCCGGTCGGTGAGCAGGCCGATGACCACCGGGCGGAGCTCGGCGGGCAGCGGGGGCCGCTGCCCGTCCGCGGGTTCGCCGGGCAGGCCCGGCCCGTCCGGCCCGATGGTTGACACGATGCGGGCGGCAGCCGCCGCGCGGCCGTCCGGACCCATGGCCGGCAGCCACGGCAGCAGGTCGGCGACCGGCCGGTCGCCGAGCGCGTCGACGAGCCGTCTGGCGGCCACCCGGCGGGACACGGCGACCGGCCCTTGCTCGACGCCGAGGCCCTTGACCTCTCTGTCCGCGGCGGGCAGACGGCTCACCAGCCGGCCCAGGGCGTCGAAGGTGCCGGGCCGCGTCAGGCCAGGACCGGTCAGCAGGCGGACCGCTAGCGCGGCGACACTCAGGTCCGGGTCGTCTACCGCGTCGGCGACGATCTCCTGCCCGGCGGCCACCGCGGTCGCCGCGGCGTAGCGGACCGCGGCCGCGCGCAGGCCAGGGTCGCGCGCGGTCAGCAGCGCCCGCGCCTCGGCAAAGGTCGTGAACACGTCCTGCATGCCGCCCGCGAGCAGCGCGAGGTAAGCGTCCCACGGGTCGGCCGAACGCAAGGCGGCGGTCCGGTCGGCCCCGCTGGCCCGGCAGGCGACGAGTACGCGCAGCCGCCGCTCGATCAGCGCGACCTCGCCGACGTCGGCGCCGGAGCCGAGCCACACGCCCGCGGCGCGGACGGCGGCGGCGAACCGCAGCAGCCGCTGGTCGAGGATGAGGGCCACCATGCGTTCGAACGCGGCAGGGTGAGCCTCGTCGACGGATTCAAGGATCGACTGGCGCAGCCCCTCCTGCCGCTGCGCCGCGAGCAGCAGCCGCTCGACGAAGTCCCAGGCCTGGGGGCGCGACGAGCCGAGGAGGGCGACGATCACGTGGCGGCCCATCCTCCCGGTCGGGTGCGCGCCGTTGCCGATCTCGACGAGGGTGGTCAGCATCTCCTCACCGCAGCGGTCGCCGAGATCGATCGCGGAGGCGAGCAGCCCGCCGAGCTCGTGCGGCGCCACTGCCTGGCCGTATCTGCCCCTGAGGTAGGCACCCCAGATCGCCAGCCACACCGGGTCGGCTTCGTAGGGGCCGGTCGCGGTCAGGAACCGGCTCAGCGAGGCCAGACGGCCTTCGGTCGTGCACTCGGGGTTGCGGGGCGCGCGGAACGCCATCCGGTACCAGCCGCGCGCGTACGGCCGGCCGCGCGCGTCCGTCCACCACCGGGCGAGCGCCGCGCCGAGGCCGGGATGCAGCGCCGACGTGAGGCGGGTCAGGTCCGCGGCGGTCAGCTGGTCCATGGCGCGCGCGGCCGCCAGCTGACGGTCCCAGTGCGCCTCGACGTCCTGTCGCGCGGTTGGGGAAGGGGCCGGCGCGAGCAGCGCCGTCGCCGGTTCGCGCAGCGGATCAGGGAGCTTGGCGGCGCGCGCCGTGGCTTGGTCCCGCCAGTGCGGGTCATGGAGGGTGGCGAGTCGCTTGGCAGCTTCTTCGACGGTGAGCATGGCGGCGTCAGCCCCCGGCCAGCGGCATGAGCCGCAGGAAGAGCAGCTGCGCCCCGTCGGCGAGCGCGACCGGGGCGTCGTCATCGGCCAGCTCCCGGTCCGCGACGAAGACCTTGAAGAGCCCGTCCGCGAACGCGAGCAGGGCCGCGTCGACCGCGGCGCCGGTGTCAATGGGCACTGTGTCAACGGGTGCCGGATCCCCGGCCGCAGTGTCATCGAGCGCTGGCTCCTGCGGCCCCCCGGTGCGGACCGCGCCCGTGGCTAGCTCCCTGGCCAGCCCTTCCCTGGTGAGGACGCGGACCAGGCTCGCCTCCTCGGTCCGCGCCTGGAAAGCCGCCACCTCGGCGGCCACCGACGCCTCGATCACCTGCCGCGCGGTCACCTGCCCCGGCGGCAGCGCGAGCACCAGGTCATGTTCGCGCACTCCCATGCGCCGGTGCCCGGTCACCGTGGCCGACACCCGAACCGCGACCGTCACGCGATCCTCCTGTCCTCGATCATTTGTTCTATCTGTGACGGATACTAGCGGAGGAGTACGACAAAAGGGCGCCCGACGGCGGGGCCGCTCAGCGCCGCGCTTCCGGCATGGCCGGCCAGCCGGAAGCGGCAACGGAATGACTACCGATCTTTAAAAGCGGGGGTTACGGGCTCCGGTGATGGCTGGCGTGGTGGGTATGCCGGGGCCATGGGGTGTCCCGGTGGCGGCGGGTTGACCGCGGCGGAGCGTGCCCGCCGGGGCGGGTGCGGCTGGCGGCGGCGGGGCTGACTGGGGCCGGCATCACGCGGGTCGGTCCGCGGGAACCCGCCGCAAGAGGCCGGTGAGGTATGCATCCTCTTTCGGGTCCTTGCGGACTATCGCGTACTTGATCGAACTGCATACTTTTGAATCCAGCAGCCGGCCGATTACATCCAGACCCGCATCGCGATCCGGTCCGAAATCGGCTTCGTGCTTGACATATACGGAGAGT
>Ga0207657_10007955_pt1 | contig 10812 bp, 10 predicted proteins | sample KBSC33metaG_FD_184316 | JGI IMG/M metagenome (GOLD analysis project Ga0207657, IMG submission 184316) | Corn rhizosphere microbial communities from Kellogg Biological Station, Michigan, USA - KBS C3-3 metaG (SPAdes) (version 2) | ecosystem: Host-associated > Plants > Roots > Rhizosphere > Soil ... | reverse complement strand
GGTGTACTGGTACGTGGGCACGGACCCTCCTTGGCGCGGGCCTCAGATTAGCACTCGGGATATCCGACTGCTAATCATATCCAACCGCGGAAAGGGTTCTGGGATTCCGGCTGGCAGGGTGCGGGTGTGGAGGTGAATTAAGGGGGGGCGAGGAGGGTGAGCCCGGCTCGCGGGCGGGCCGTGGCGCGGACCGGGACGTCGTGGCCCTCGGCCGGCACCTGCTCGACGAGTTCGTCGTCGTAGATCAGCGCGATCAGCGGGACCAGCGGGCCGACCCGGGCCAGCGCGCGGTCGTAGCTGCCGCCGCCGCGGCCGAGCCTGCGGCCGGCCGCGTCGACCGCCAGCGCGGGCACCAGCACCACGTCGGCCCGGGCCACCGCGTCGACGCCGCGCGGCGGCTCGCCGGGTTCGCGCAACCCGCGCGGGCCCGCGACCAGCGAGTCGGGGCCCTCATAGGACGCCCAGTCCAGGTCACCGTCCGGCCGCAGCAGCGGCAGCAGGACATAACTGCCGCGCTTCCACAGCGCGTACACCAGGCCGCGGGTATCCGGCTCGGTGCCGACAGAGTAATAGGCCGCGATCGTGCCGGCCATCTGTACCTGGGGCGCAGCCAGCACCGCGTCGCGGATGAGCCTGCCTGCCGCGGTGCGCTGATCCGCGGGCAGCGCGGACCGCCGGGCCAGTACCTGGGCGCGCAATTCGGCCTTGCGCAGCTGGACATCGGACACGTCACTCACCGTACCTGCGGCCCTGAACACCTCCCGGAGTTCGCTAGTGTTCAGGCATGGCTGTTAAGGACGTGACCAAGGCCGTTATCCCCGCGGCGGGCCTGGGCACCCGGTTCCTGCCCGCCACCAAGGCGACGCCCAAGGAAATGCTGCCGGTGGTCGACAAGCCGGCCATCCAGTACGTCGTGGAGGAAGCCGTCGCGGCCGGCCTGCACGACGTGCTGATGATCACCGGCCGGAGCAAGGTCTCCATCGAGAACCACTTCGACCGGGCCTACGAGCTCGAGGAGGCGCTGGCCGCCAAGGGCGACACCGAACGGCTGGCCCAGGTGCGCGAGTCCGACGAGCTCGCCACCGTGCACTACGTGCGCCAGGGCGACCCGAAGGGGCTCGGCCACGCCGTGCTCTGCGCGGCCCAGCACGTCGGCGACGAGCCGTTCGCGGTGCTGCTCGGCGACGACATCATCGACAGCCGCGACCCGCTGCTGACCCGGATGATCGAGGTGCGCAAGCAGCACGGCGGCAGCGTGGTGGCGCTGATGGAGGTGGACCCGGAGCAGGTCTCCCAGTACGGCTCCGCGGCCATCACGCCGACCGCCGAGGACGACGTGGTGACGGTCACCGACCTGGTGGAGAAGCCGGTACCGGGTTCGGCCCCGAGCAACTGGATCCTGATCGGCCGCTACGTCTGCGACCCGGCCGTGTTCGAGGTGCTGCGCGAGACCCCGCCCGGCCGCGGCGGCGAGATCCAGCTGACCGACGCGCTGCTGACGCTGGCCAAGCTCGGGCCGGATGAAGGCGGCGGCGTGACCGGCGTGCTGTTCCACGGCCGCCGTTACGACACCGGCAACAAGCTGGACTACCTGCGCACCCTGGTCCAGTTCGCCTGCGAGCGCTCCGACCTGGCCGAGGAGATCGTGCCCTGGCTGCGCAAGTACCTGGACAGCCTTCCGTGAGTCATTCCGGAGAGCTGACGCCGGTCGAGGAGCACCTGGCCGAGATCCTCGCCACCATCACCCCGCTGACCCCCACCGAGCTCGGCCTGGACGACATCGGCGGCCTGGTGCTGGCCGAGGACGTGTCTGCGGTCAGCGCGCTGCCCTCGTTCGACAACTCGGGCATGGACGGGTACGCGGTGCGGGTCGAGGACGTCGCGGCCGCCACCGAGGAGACGCCGGCCACGCTGCCGGTGACGGCCGAGGTCGCGGCCGGCGACACCGGGGCGTACGCGCTCCAGCCCGGCACCGCCATCAAGATCATGACCGGGGCGATGCTGCCGCACGGCGCCGAGGCCGTGGTGCCGGTGGAGTGGACCGACGGCGGCAGCGCCCGGGTGAGCATCCGCGCCGGCGCCGCGTACGGCAACGCGGTCCGGCTGGCCGGGGAGGACGCCAAGGCCGGCGAGGTGCTGGTCACCGCAGGCACCCGGCTGCGGCCGATGCACGTCGCGGTGATCGCCGCGGCCGGCCGCGGGTCCGTCCTGGTCCGGCCGCGCCCCAGGGTGGTGGTGCTGTCCACCGGCAACGAGCTGGCCGAGCCGGGCACCCCGCTCGTGCCCGGGCGGATCTGGGACTCCAACAGCTTCATGCTGGCCGCGGCGGCCCGCGAGGCGGGCTGCCTGGCCTACCGGCAGGCCATCCTGCCCGACCACCCGGACCAGGTACTGCCGGCCATCGAGGACCAGCTGGCCCGGGCCGACCTGATGGTCACCACCGGCGGGGTCAGCATGGGCGGCGAGCACGACGTGGTCAAGGCGGCGCTGCAGCAACTCGGCACGATCACGTTCCGGAAGGTGGCCATGCAGCCGGGGATGCCGCAGGGGTTCGGGACCATCGCGCTCCCGGCCGCGGCGGCCCCGGAGGATCCCCAGCGCCGGCTGGCGCGGCCTCGCTGGCGGCGCGACGGGTACGAAGAGGCCGCCGCGCCGACCCCGGCGGCAGGCGACCGGGTGCCGATCTTCACGCTGCCCGGCAACCCGGTCAGCGCCTACGTCTCGTTCCAGGTCTTCGCCCGGCCCGCGATCGCCGCGCTGCAGGGCTACGACGGGCTCGGCCTGGAGAAGGTGCAGGCCGAGCTGACCGGGCCGCTGCGCTCGCCGGCCGGCCGGCGGTCCTTCCTGCGCGGCGTGCTCGACCGGGCGGCCGGGAAGGTAACCCCGCTGACCGGGCAGGGTTCGCACCAGATAGCCACGCTGGGCAAGGCCAACGCGCTGGTCGTGGTGCCGGAGTGGGTCGTGCAGATGAGCGAGGGCGACACCGCCGAGGTGCTGGTCCTGCCGTGACGAGCGAGAACGCGGGCTCCGGGCTCACGCACGTGGACAGCGCCGGCCACGCGCGGATGGTGGACGTGTCCGGCAAGGAGGTCACCGCGCGTTCGGCCTGCGCGACCGGACGGGTGCGGCTGTCGGCGCGCGCGGTGGCGGCCCTGCGCGCCGGGGAGGTGCCCAAGGGCGACGCGCTCGCGGTCGCCCGCATCGCCGGGATCGCCGGGGCCAAGCGGACGCCGGACCTGATCCCGCTGTGCCACCCCATCGGGCTGCACGGGGTCACCGTGGACCTGGCCGTGACCGACGACGGCGTGGACATCACCGCGATCACCCGGACCGCGGACCGGACCGGGGTGGAGATGGAGGCGCTCACCTCGGTGTCGGTGGCCGCGCTGGCGCTGGTCGACATGATCAAGGCCATCGACCCGGCCGCGGTGATCACCGACGTGCGGGTCGAGTGGAAGGAAGGCGGCAAGACCGGGCGATGGCAGCGGTGAACGACGCTGGGACCGTGATCAGCGCCCTGGTCATCACCGCGTCGAACCGGGCCGCGGCGGGCGTATACCCGGATCGTTCGGGACCCGTACTGGCCGAGCTGCTGGGGACGGCCGGCTGTGCCGTGGACGGGCCGGTGGTCGTGCCCGACGGCGAGCCGGTCGAGGCGGCGCTGCGGTCCGCGCTGGCGGACGGCTACGACGTCGTGGTGACCACCGGCGGGACCGGGCTCACCCCGGGTGACCTCACGCCGGAGATGACCAGGCGGGTGATCGAGCGGGAGGTCCCCGGGATCGCCGAGGCGCTGCGCGCGGCCGGCGCCGCGGCCGGGGTGCCGTCGGCGATCCTTTCGCGTGGCGTAGCCGGGGTCGCCGGCCGTACCCTGATCGTGAACCTGCCCGGTTCCACCGGAGGCGTCCGGGATGGGATGGCCGTGCTCGGGCCCGTGCTCGGGCACGCGATATCCCAGATCCACGGAGGTGACCACCCCCGGCCGGACTCCGGTGCATAACGCTTACCTGGCATCGCGTAGCGTCAGCAGCGGTACGGGAGAATGATGGGATCGTGGCGTACATGCGTGGCTGGCCGGTTACCCTAACCGAGCCTCACCTGCTCGAACGGCCGGTGAGCCTGCGACCGGTGCGGGTCAGTGACGCCCGCATGTGGCGCGAGATCCGGGTCAGGAACGCGCCCTGGCTGCGGCCCTGGGAGCCGACCAACCCGGAGACCCCGCTCTACCGGTCCAGCCTGGGTCCGTACATCGCGATGGTCCGGGCCATGCGGCGCGAGGCGCGGCAGGGGCAGGCGATCCCGTGGGTGGTGACGTACGGCGGGGAGTTCGTCGGGCAGCTGACGGTCGGGTCGATCACCTGGGGTTCGGCCCGGTCGGGGCAGGTCGGGTACTGGATCGACGAGGCCTTCGCCGGCCTCGGCATCATCCCGACCACGCTGGCCATGGCGGTGGACCACTGCTTCGGCGTCATCGGGCTGCACCGGCTCGAGGCGTCGATCCGGCCGGAGAACCACGCCTCCCGGCGGGTGGTGGAAAAGCTCGGGTTCCGCGAGGAGGGCATCCGGGTGCGCCAGCTGCACATCAACGGGGCCTGGCGGGACCACGTGTGTTACGCGCTGACGGCCGAAGAGGTGCCGCAGGGGCTGATGCCCAGGTGGCGGAGCATCCAGATGGCGACGCGCCCGACCGCGAGCTGATCGCACCGGTTACGGCGAATCTTGCGACACACCGTCCGGGGTCCTCGTCTAACTCGCCCGCAGCTATTACTTTGCGTTACGTGAGCACGCCCGGCGCCGGCCACGCCGAGGGGAGGATTGTTGAGCAGCGCGATACTGTACGTCGCCATCGTCGCCATCTGGGCTGGCGTGCTCATTCCCAGGTGGCTTCGGCGGGACTCGGCGGGTAACCAGCGGGCCAGCGAGGATCTGACCAGCGCGGACGCCGAAACCTCGGACTCGGCCGAGGAGGCCGCGGAGCCCGCTCCCCCGCTGCGGCGCCGGGACGATTCCGCCGGTCCGGCTCGTCCCGCGCGCCCCCTGGAGCGGGCGGCGGCGCGGGTGCCGGCCCGGGCTGCGGCTCCGGTTCCGGCCCGGGATCCGGTTCCGGCTCGGGCTGAGGTCCGGGCTCCGGCTCCGGCTCCGGCTCCGGCTCCGGCTCCGGCTCCGGCTCCGGAGTCGGCGGAGGTTCCCGACGGCGAGCCGGGGCAGCGGGAGCACACGAAGGTGCTGACCGCGCGGCGGCGGCTGCTCTACATGCTGCTGGTGCTGGCCATCGGATCCGGCGCATTGGCGGTGACCAAGATGGCCGCCTGGTGGGTGGTGGTGCCGCCGACCGTCATGCTGCTCGGCTACACGGGCATGCTGCGCGAGGCCTCCAAGGCCGACGCCGAACGGCGCGAGCTGGCTCGCACCCGCGCTACCGCGGCCACGACGGTGGCCGCGGCCAAGCGCGCCGCTCCCCCGGTACCGGCGGCTCCGGTGCCCGGGCGTGATGCGGAGGTCATTGACATCTCCGCGTCGCTCAGCGTCGCGGGTCACAAGTTCTATGACCAGTACGCGGACGCCAAGCAGCGCGCGGTGGGCGACTTAGCCGCTTGACGGGCTGAACCCGGCCGGGCATGCGGGCTAGCCGGAAGCGCGGTTGATGCCTTTGCGGATCCGGACGGAGCGATCGATGAGCTCGCGGAGCGCATCGAGGTCGACGTCACCGAGGCGCTTGATGTACAGGCAGCCCTTTCCGGTCTTGTGCGAGCCCAGGCGCGCCAGCACCGCCTGATGCCGGTCTGCGAAGTCGCCGACCAGGTAGATGACCAGATGCGGACGGCGAGGTGAGAAGCTCGCCAGCGCCGAGTCGCCTTCGTGACCGCTGGCGTACCGGTAGTGGTACGCGCCGAAGCCGACGATGCTGCTCCCCCACATCACCGGCGGCTCGCCCGTGATTTCCTGCATCATGACGCACAGCCGGCGTGCGTCCTCGCGTCGCTGATCATCGGGTACCTGGGCGAGGAACTCCTCGACCGGCACGTCGGTCTGGTGGGTCGCCATGGCGTCAGGGGTGCGTGCGGACCAGGAGGACCTGGGGGCCGCGGAACGAGATGTTGGGGTGGAAGGTGAGCTGCTGGTCCGGGGCTAGCCGGAGGGCGGGAAAGCGGCGGGCGAGTTCGGCCACCGCGATCTGGGCTTCGAGCTTGCCGAGGTTGGCGCCCAGGCAGTAGTGCAGGCCCTTGCCGAAGGCCAGGTGGTGATCGGCGTCCGTTCGGCCCATATCGAACTCGGCGGGGCGGTCGAACGCTTCCTCGTCGCGGCCTGCGGCGGCCAGCCACAGGAAGAGCCTGGCCCCGGCGGGCAGGTCCACGCCGGCCAGGGTAACGGGACGGGTGGTGACCCTGCGCCAGACGGGAACGGAGGGATCGTAGCGGAGGGTCTCGTCGATGGCCCCGGGGATGAGATCGGGACGCGCGACGATCTCGGTCCACCGGCCGGGGTCCTCGAGCAGGCGGCGCACGGTGTTGCCGATGAGGCCAGTGGTGGTCTCGTGGCCGGCGAACGACAGGGAGAACAGAATCGAGGCGATCTCGTCCAGCGTGAGCCGGTCCGGCGCCTCGCGGTGGATGGCGATCAGGTCGCTGGTCAGGTCGTCTGCTGCCGCACGGGTCTTGGCGTCCACCAGGTCGCGCAGGTACTTGCGGTACGCGGCCATGCTGGTGGCGATCTCGACCTGGTCCTCCGGCGCGGGCCGCCCCCAGGCCAGCGCGGCGCGGTAGCCGCACCACTGCTTGAGCCGGGCGAAGTCCTCCGCAGGCACGCCCATCAGGGAAAACACGATGTTGGCTGGCAGCGGGAAGGCCAGCGCCCCGACCAGGTCGAACTCCTCGCTGCCGTCGACCGCGTCGAGGAGGCGGGCGGTGGTGGCCTCGATGGCGGGGATCATCGCGGTGACCCGCTTCATGCTGAACGCGCGGGCGGCCGGCTTGCGGAGCCTGGCGTGTTCGGGCTCGTCGAGGCTGACCATGCTCGGCTGGGGCTTGTGCCCGCCGGCCAGCAGGATCTGCTGGGCCTCAGGGGTTAGCGGGGCGAGCGGCGCCTGGGCCACCGCCGCGGAGTACGTTGCGGGGTCGCCGAAGGCCTGCTGTATAGCGTCGTAGCTGGTGACGACGTAGTAGCCGATCGACGGGGCGAAGAAGACGGGTTTCCTGCCGCCGGGCAGCCGGGCCATGACCGTGTAGGGATCGGCGAGGAATTCGGCGGCCAGGGGGTCGAAGTCCTCGTCGACCGGGCATCCGGGAGCCGCGCCGGCCGAGGAGGTCGGGTTCGGGCGCATGATGCCCATGATGTCTGGCCGGGGTTCGGCTGTCACGTGCGTGGTGCCGGCTAGGACCCGTGCGCCCCGCCAGTCCTGCCAGTCCTGCCAGTCCTGCCTAGGGCGACGGCCCGGCGGCCGCGACCGGTACTCCGGGAACGTGGCGCGGTGATCCGTGGCGCGGGCAGGCCTCCTGGTTTGCTAGGCTGACTCAGGTTCTCGGGGCTGTAGCGCAGTCCGGTAGCGCACCTCGTTCGCATCGAGGGGGTCAGGGGTTCAAATCCCCTCAGCTCCACCGAGAGGTCTTCACGTTTCGGTGGGGCCTATTTTCAGGCTCTGCCGCGGATTTTGTGATCTGGTTACGCAGGGTGCAAGATGACGCGTTTGCGGAGCAGGTCGAAGCCGGCGCGGCCGTACATCTGGCGTTTGATCATCTTGATCTTGTTGACCGTTCCTTCGACCTTGCCGGAGTTCCAGGGCAGGGTCAGGCCGTTGGTGACGGCCTGCTGGTCGGCGCGGATGCCGGCCGCGAGGGAGCGCAGGCCGGCCTGGTCGTCGGCTTCGATGGCGGCGAGCCAGGCCTCCAGGTCGCGGCTGCCGGTGCGGGCGGTCATCATCTGGGCGAATGCGGTGACGTGCCCGGCGAGGGCGTCGATGTGCGGGCAGCGGGCGCGGATGGCGTCGAGCTGGGCCTGTTCGTCTGCCTGGAGGTGGTCGGGGCGGGTCAGCAGCCAGCGGGTGATCTGGCGGGTCTTCGGCATGGCCGGGGCCGGGTCGGGCGCGGCCAGCGCCTGCCGGAATGGCCGGACGTAGCGGCGGACGGTCTGCGTGCTGCCGGCCCAGCCGCGTTCTCGCAGTTCGGTGTGGAGCGCGGCGGCGTCGGTGAGGCCCTGGTTCCATCGCTGGCAGATGTACGGCTTGAACTGATCCAGCTTCGATTCCCGGGTGGTGGCCTTGACCAGCAGCTCATCGACGGTGGCGGCGCGGGCGAACCGCCGCACGGTCTTGCGGTTCAGGCCGGTGGCGCGGCTGATCGCGTCCAGCGGCTGCCCGGCGTCCACCCGGCGGCGGATTTCGGCGTAGCGTTCCCGGGTGCGTGTTACCAGGCGGCGTTCCCGGCCGTCCACGTCCAGGAACCCGTCCGGCGCTGCCTGGCCCGGCGGCTCCTGCCCTGGCGGGCCGGCGGTACCCTGCGCGTCCGTGCCGTCGTCGCCGGCCGGGTGGTCCGTCAGGCAGCCGCGGTGGCGGGCCACTGTCTTCTCGGCGTATCCGGCCAGGTTGTGCCACAGGTGCCAGCGATCGGCGACCTGGACCGCGTCCGGCGCGCCGTCACGGGCGCCTTCGGCATAGTTGCCGGCCCGGTCCCGGCAGATGATGCTCGCGCCGGGATGCGCCGTCAGCCACGCCTCCAAGGTGGCGGCCTCCCGGTCCGGCAGCAGGTCGACCACATCTCCGGTGCGCATGTCCACCAGCACCGTCCCGTACACCTGGCCTTTGGCCAGCGCGAAGTCATCGACCCCGAGTACCTCCGGCGCGGCCGTGACCTCCCGATCCGGCATCGCCGCGACCAGCCGCAGCACCGTGGCCGGGTGCACGGCGATCCCCAAAGTTCCGGCCAGCCGGGCGGCGGCGCGCCCGGCCAGCTCCAGCCCGAACCCGGCCAGCATGGCCAGCAGCGGGACGCTGCGCCGCCGGTATCGTTCGCTCAGCCCCGCAGCCTGCTCGGCGAAGGTGACCGCCGGGCATCCTGGGTTCCGGCAGCGGAACCGGCGCACTTGCAAGCCGATCAGCACCGGCCGGCCGGCCGCCGCGCCGTCGGCCACCGTGCGGCCATACCCACCGTGCACCTGCGCCGACTCCTGACCGCACCGCGGGCAGCACGCCGCATCCGCCCGGCACGACGCGGCGATCATCACCGCGTCTCCGGTGTCTTCCACCCGGTGCACTCGCAGCCCCGCCAGGTGCGGGAACAGCACGGCTAGCAGGGCTTGCCCCTGCTCAGAGACATCCCAGAGGACGCGGGCGGCGGAGCTGGCCGGCCCGGCAGGCAGCATGACAGACTGATCCGGCAACGGGGCTCCCGGGTGCAGTGATCCTGGCAGGACACCGCGTCAATAGCGGAGCCTCGTTGCCAGCTCACGCCGCCACACCGCAGCGATCCCAGATCGTGACACCCCAGGCACCCAGCAGCAGCCCGCGGAGAATCATAACCCCGGCAGCGACACTGACGACCAGCGCAAATCACTCACCGTCAGCCATCACAAAATCCGCGGCAGAGCCCTTTTCTGTGGTTGAGGGATGGCACGCACCCGCTGGCCGCCGATCTGTGAAACCCCGGCCTCTTGCCCAGGCCAGGCAGATCGGACCGGCAGCGCCGGTGGGTGCCTGAACGACCGGGACCCGGGCGACGGGCCGGTCTCAAGACAACCAGGCGGCGTCAGGCCGGATAACAGGTCAGACCAGGTCCCAGCGCCGACCCTACGCCCGTAGCCACACAAAACCACGGAAGCAGGGCCGAAGCTCTCATCCACATCCTCCCTGCCGAATATTGTCTCTCTTCGGAGCGGGAACAACAGGCCGGCGCATGCGCAGATTGTCCAGTGCGGTGCGGCACTGGTAACGAGCGCCAGCCCGGGTATCCGGGTCCACCTGTGGGTTGCGCCGCTGTCTGTAGATGTCAGATGCTCTGACACGGTTGCAGGCAGGAGGCGCGACGGAGCCAGCAAGCGTTCGCGGGCGGTGCTGCCTATTGTCAACGGCGCCCGATTTGACCGCCGGGCGCGCCGGAGTCAGTGTGCCGCGCCTGTCGACGGTGATAAGGAGGATCGGCCTGCGAAGCCGCGTGCGTGCCTTCGCGACGCTGTAGCCATCGGTAGGCCGGACGATAGCCCTCGGGTTCACGAGCGGCTGGGTAGCCGCTGGCGTCGGTAACGGTGTGTTCTCGTCGGCCGCCGTCCGCGCGGGTCACGGTGCTGGGGCCAGCCGGGAGCCGGACGTGCAGGGCCGTTCCGTGGCCGGGCGGGCTGAGGACCGAGATTGTTCCGCCAAGGGCCTCGACCCGGTCTTTGAGGCCGATGATGCCCGAGCCGCGGCTGGGGTCGGCGCCGCCTATGCCGTCATCGCGGATCGACAGGGTGAGGGCGCTGTCGTCGCCTTGTACCCGCAGGTCGATGACCGATGCCTGCGCGTGCTTGGCGGCGTTGGCGAGCGCCTCGGACGCGGTGTAATAAGCGGCCGCCTCGACCTGCTGGTCCAGCGGCGAGCCGAGATTCAGGTCGAGCTCGACCGGCACCGCAGAGCGTCGGGCGAGTGCCTCGAGTGCCGGGCCCAGCCCGGCCTCGGACAAGACGGCGGGATGAATGCCGTGCGAGATCTCCCGCAGTTCGTCCAGGGCGGTAAACAAGCCGTCGGCCAGGAGCGACAGCTCGCGCTGGATGTTGTTAGCGGGCTGGGGTGTCATCTTCTGGATCATCTGGGCCTTTAGCCCGAGCCAGACGAGGCGCTGCTGGATG
>Ga0207657_10007953_pt1 | contig 10813 bp, 9 predicted proteins | sample KBSC33metaG_FD_184316 | JGI IMG/M metagenome (GOLD analysis project Ga0207657, IMG submission 184316) | Corn rhizosphere microbial communities from Kellogg Biological Station, Michigan, USA - KBS C3-3 metaG (SPAdes) (version 2) | ecosystem: Host-associated > Plants > Roots > Rhizosphere > Soil ... | reverse complement strand
CCCGCGCTCGCTGACCCATTCAGGCAATCGGATATCCCGCGCTCTTTAATAGCACCCGCGTCTCCGCCAGCGGCAGGCCGACGACGTTGGAATAGCTTCCGGCGATATGGCGGACATAGACCTCGCCATAGCCCTGGAGCGCATAGCCGCCTGCCTTGCCGCGCCATTCGCCGTGGCTGGCGTAATAGTCGATCTCTTCCTCGCTGAGCCGCTTCATCGCGATCATCGTTTCGACAAGGCGTTCGCGGACACCCTTGCCGGCGATGGCGAGCGCGACGCCCGTCAAGACGCGGTGGCGACGGCCCGACAGCAGGCGCATGCAGACGCGCAGGGTTTGCTCGTCCTCGACCTTGGGCAGGATGCGCCGGCCGACCGCAACGACCGTGTCAGCGGCGAGAACGAGCGCGTCGTTATGCTCCGCGGCGACCGCCTCAGCCTTCTCGCGGGCGAGGCGAACCGCGTGCTGGCGCGGGAGCTCGCTCTTCGGCACGCTCTCGTCGATGTCGGCGGGAACGACGGCGTCCGGCACGACTCCGATGCGCGCAAGCAGGTCGAGGCGGCGCGGGCTCGCCGAGGCGAGGATCAGCCGCATCGACGATTAACCCGTATAGCCGGGCGGGCCTCCGCGGCCGGGCATGAAGCGATAGGTGATGCGGCCCTTGGTGAGGTCGTAGGGCGTCAGCTCGACGAGGACTTCGTCGCCGGTCAGCACCCGGATCCGGTTCTTGCGCATCTTGCCGGCCGTATGGCCGAGAATCTCATGGCCGTTTTCGAGCTCGACGCGGAACATCGCATTGGGCAGCAGCTCCACCACCCGCCCGCGCATCTCGAGAAGCTCTTCCTTGGCCAAGCGATTCCTCTCTGTGTCGAAAAGTCGCGGAGGCTTAGCCGCGTGCCGCGCAAATGTGAAGGACAGCGGCTGCTAAATCGTCAGGATCGTCGACCCGCTCGTCTTGCGCGCTTCGAGCTGGCGGTGGGCTTCGGCGGCGTCCCTGAGCGGGAAGCGCTGCTTCACCTCAACGCGCACCTTGCCCGACGACACCATTTCGAACAGGTCGGACGCGCTTTCGACCAGCTCATCGCGACTGGCGATATAGGTGAACAAGGTCGGCCGGGTGAGGAACAGCGAGCCCTTCTGCGCCAGCAGCCCGGGCGCGATCGGATCGGGCGGCCCGGAGGCATTACCGAAACTGACCATCATCCCGCGCGGACGAAGGCAGTCGAGCGACTTCATGAAGGTGTCGCGTCCGACTGAGTCATAGACGACCGGCAACTTCTCGCCGCGCGTGATGCGGTCGACCTCGGCGGCGAAATCCTGGCGCGTGTAGACGATCGGGTGATCGCAGCCGTGGGCGCGCGCAAGCTCGGCTTTCTCCTCGCTTCCGACAGTGCCGATGACCGTGGCGCCGAGCGCCTTGGCCCATTGGCAGACGATCAGTCCGACCCCGCCCGCCGCAGCGTGAATGAGGATCGTCTCGCCGGGCTCGACCCGGTGGACGGCGCGAAGAAGCATCCGCGCGGTGAGCCCCTGAAGCATCATCGCCGCCGCCTGCTCGGTCGAGATTGCATCGGGGAGCTTCACGACGCGGTCGGCGGCGATCAACCGTTCCTCGGCGTAGCCTCCTATCGGGCCGGCATAGGCCACGCGGTCGCCGGCCTGCACGTTGGTAACGCCGCTTCCGACCGCCTCGACGATTCCGGCGCCCTCGACGCCGGGCGTGAAGGGAAGCTGCTGCGGATAAAGGCCGGTGCGGTGATAGACGTCGATGAAATTGAGGCCCGCCGCGCGCTGGCGGATCTTTACTTCGCCCTGGCCGGGATCGCCGACCTCGACCTCCTCCCACTTGAGGACCTCGGGCCCTCCCGCTTCATGGATTCGGACTGCGTGAGGCATGGCTGCGCTTCAACGCCTCTCGCGCGCAAAAGAAAAGCCCCGCCGCGGCGGACCGCGACGGGGCTTCATTATAAGTCGATCAAACCGCGGCGTGCGCCGCCAGCGCCGCGAGCAGGAGCAAGGCGACGATGTTGGTGATCTTGATCATCGGATTGACCGCCGGGCCGGCGGTGTCCTTGTAGGGATCGCCGACCGTGTCGCCGGTCACCGCGGCCTTGTGGGCCTCGGAGCCTTTGCCGCCGTAATTGCCGTCTTCGATGTACTTCTTGGCATTGTCCCACGCGCCGCCGCCCGAGGTCATCGAGATGGCGACGAACAGGCCCGAGACAATCACGCCGAGCAGAAGAGCGCCGACCGCGGCGAAGGCATTTTCGCGCCCTGCCACAGCCTGGATAATGAAGAACACCACAATCGGAGCAAGCACCGGAAGCAGTGACGGGATGATCATCTCGCGAATCGCGGCCTTGGTGACGAGGTCGACGGTGCGCGCATAATTCGGGCGAACCGAGCCATCCATGATTCCGGGATTGTCGCGGAACTGGCCGCGCACTTCCTCGACCACCGCTCCGCCGGCGCGGCCGACCGCTGTCATGCCCATCGCTCCGAACAAATAAGGCAGGAGCGCGCCGAGCAGCAGGCCGACGATCACGTACGGGTTGGACAGCAGGAAATCGACGTTCAGCCCCGGAAAATACTCCCGCAGGTCGGCGGTGTAGGCGCCGAACAGCACCAGCGCGGCCAAAGCGGCCGAGCCGATCGCATAACCCTTGGTCACTGCCTTGGTCGTGTTGCCGACCGCGTCGAGCGCGTCGGTGCGGGTGCGCACGTCGTCCTCCATCCCCGCCATCTCCGCGATGCCGCCGGCATTGTCAGTGACCGGGCCGTAAGCATCGAGCGCGACGACGACGCCCGCGAGCGCCAGCATGGCCGAAGCCGCGAATGCGATGCCGAGCGGTCCCGCAAGCATGAAGCTGGCGATAATGCCGATCACGATCACGATGGTCGGCAGCGCGGTCGATTCGAGGCTTACGGCGAGGCCCTGGATGATGTTGGTGCCGTGGCCGGTCTGGCTGGAGCGGGCGATCGACTGGACCGGACGGTAGTTGGTGCCGGTGTAATATTCCGTAATCCAGACGATGAGCGCGGTGACGGCGAGGCCGATGTAGCTTGCCCAGATGATATTCTTTGCCGGGAAGCTCAGGCCCGCAGTCGTCGTGATCGTCTGGCTAAGGTCGCCACCGAGCGCGTACCAGATCGCCGCCGGGATGAGAATCGCGCCGCCAATCGTGGCTACCCAGAAGCCCTTGTACAGTGCGCCCATGATCGAGCCCTTGGCACCGAGCCGCACGAAGTACGTCCCGATGATCGAGGTGATGATGCACACGCCGCCGATCAGCAGCGGGAGGGTCATCAGCGGGACCAGCAGCGGCGAAGCGCCGATCGCGAGCGCGATCGAGACCATGGTGATGCCGACGGTCACGACATAGGTCTCGAACAAATCGGCGGCCATTCCGGCGCAGTCGCCGACGTTGTCGCCGACGTTGTCGGCAATCACCGCGGGGTTGCGGGGATCGTCCTCGGGGATTCCGGCCTCGACCTTGCCGACGAGGTCGGCGCCGACGTCGGCGGCCTTGGTGAAGATGCCGCCGCCGAGACGGGCGAAGATCGACACGAGGGAAGCGCCGAGGGCGAGGGCGGTAAGGGCGGTGACGACCGCGCGGTCATTCGCCGCATAGCCGCCGGGGCCTGTCAGGTACCAGAACAGCACCGCGATCGCGAGGAGCGCGAGACCGGCGACGAGCATGCCGGTGACGGCTCCGGCGCGGAAGGCTGTCGTGAGCCCGCTCTGCAGGCTTTTGCGCGCCGCTTCCGCGGTGCGGACGTTCGCTCGGACCGAGATGTTCATGCCGATGAAGCCAGTGGCTCCGGACAGGATCGCGCCGATCAGGAATGCGACGGCAGACAGCGGCTTGAGGAAGATGCCGATGATGATCGCCACGATGATTCCGACGATCGCGATCGTGGTGTACTGGCGCTTCAGATAGGCAGCAGCGCCTTCCTGGATGGCGGCCGAGACTTCGACCATCCGCGCGTTGCCCGCCGACATGCCGAGCACCTGGCGGCTGGTGATGATTCCGTAGAGAACGGCGATGATGCCGCACGCGATGGCGACATAAAGCAGGTTGGAGCCGAGATTCATGGGTGACGCTTCCCTGTTTTCTTTAGGCAAGTGGGCACGGCCGCGGGAGACGCGGCGGCCCTCAGATGCGCGGCTTTAGGGAGCGTTTGCGCGGCTTGCAACCGCGCGAGTTGAACGGGTTAGCGCACCAGCAGCGCGCAGGCCATGCCGCAGGCGAGACCGCTAAGGCCGATTAGCCATTGGCGGACGGGAAAACCCGCGACGGTCATTGCCCTGATGCTCAAATCCAAGCCTTTCCGGCAGTTCGACCGCCTCGCCGCCGATGGTGAGGGAAAGCGAAACCTCGCCCGCCGTCAGCGTGCCGATCCGGCTGACTCTCGTCCCTTCCGGTAAAGAAAGCGTTGCCGGATCGAGCTTGGGCGGAAGCGCGGCCAGCAGCGCGTAATCGTCGCCCGCGGTCGCCGCGAAAAGCCGAGCCTTCAAATCCGATCCGCGTTCCGCGACGAACGCGCTCGACAGCGGCAGCTCGGCGAGATCGATCGAAACCGCGCGACGGCTGGCTTCCGCGAGGCGCCGGGAATCGAGCAGCAGCCCGTCCGACACGTCCATCATCGCATGGGCATGTGGTGCCAGCACCTGGCCGGCGCCGAGCTGAGGAATGGGGCGTCGGTAAACGTCGACGAGCGGGCCGACCGTGCGCGGGTCGGCGCGTAGCAGTTCCAGACCCGAAGCGGCGTCGCCGAGCGTGCCGATCAGCCAGAGAACGTCCCCCGGCTCACCGCCCGAACGGTCCGGAACGTGCGCACCGCTGCGGCCCAGCGCGGTCATCCCGAGCACCCGAGGTGCGCCTGCCGGCAGCGCGATCGTATCGCCGCCGATGAGGGGCAGCGAATAGCTTTCGCAGGCATCTTCGACCCCGGTCACGAACCGGTTCTCCCACTCGCCGTCGCCCGAGAGCGTCAGGGAGAGGAGGGCGCCCGCGGGCTTGGCGCCCTTGGCCGCGAGGTCGGACAGGTTCACCGCGACGAGCTTCCAGCCGACGCTCGCCGGCGGGTCGGTCGGAAGGAAGTGGACACCCTCGGCGATGCTGTCGTGGGTGATGACGAGCCCGTCGAGGACCGCCACATCGTCGAGGAGGCCGCGAGCCTCGGGCGCCGTGGCGATTCGGCGCAAGCGATCGATGATCTCCGCCTCGCGCATGGCTCAGTCGCGCGCCGGCCTCGCCTCTTTCGCGATGGCGTCGAGGAGGCCGTTCACGAAGCCGCTCTCGCGCTTGTCGTAGAAGGCGTGGGCGACGTCGACATATTCCGAGATGACCGATCCGACCGGCACGTCGGCGCGGGCGATCAGCTCATAAGCGCCGGCGCGAAGTATCGCGCGCATCGGCCGGTCGAGCCGTTCGAGGCTCCATCCTTCGGCGAGCTTCCCCGCGATCTTCCCATCGATCTCGCCGCGCCGGGCGTCGACGCCGGTCACGATGTCGTCGAAGAAGTCCTGCTCAGCGTCGTGATAGGTCTCGTCCTCGATCGTGGCGCCGAGCCGGTGCTCGTGGAACTCGCGCAGCAGGCGGGCGACGGGGGTGCCCTCCATTTCCTGCTGGTAGAGCGCCTGGACGGCGCCGAGGCGCGCGGCGGAACGGGAGCGGGAACGGGCGACTGCGGTCATGTCGCGGAGCCAGTAGCCCCGCCGTTCGCGGCAAGGAAGGGCCTCAGCGCGTTCGCGACCGGGTCTGGCGCTTCCCACGGCGCGAAGTGGCCGGCGTCGGCCAGCCGAACGATCGCCAGATCGTCGATCAGCACGTCCAATCCGTCGAGCTGGAGCGGAAGGAGCGCCTTGTCCCTCATTCCCCAGACCACGAGTGTCGGAATCTCAACCTTCGGGAAGGCGCGCAGCAGCCAGTCGGGGAGGGGCATCGTAACGCCCGGCGGCGGGACCATGACCCTCGCAGCGCGGTACCAGTTGAGCATCGCGGTGAGCGCGCCGGGCTGGGACCATTCGGAGATATATTGCCGCTTCTCGGCCTCCGTGATCGTCGACAGGTCCACGTGGCCGGAGAAAGTGCGCTCGAAGAACCAGTCGAAGCCCTTCATCTCGACGATTTTCTCGAAGCCGGGCGCGCGGAAGGCGGTGATATATTGGGAAGCGGCGCGCTGAGCCTCGTCTTCGATCAGGCTTTTCTGGAAAATGACCGGATGGGGCGCGTTGACGATCGCGAGGCGGGTGAGCCGGGGATCGCCGCGAAGCGCCGCGCTCCACGCGATCGCGCCGCCCCAGTCGTGGCCGACAAGCGCGAAACTTTCGATTTCCAGCGCGTCGGCGAGCGCGAAAATGTCGTCGACCAGCCTATCGGTCCTGTAGGCCGCGACGTCCTGCGGGTGGTCCGATCCGGCGAAGCCGCGTTGGTCGGGCATGACGAGGTGAAAGTCGCTCTCGATCCGCGGCGCGATCTCGCGCCACGTGCGGTGCGATTCGGGAAATCCGTGGAGCAGGACGACTGCCGGTTTTGACGGATCGCCCGCGATTGCCACGTTGAGCGTGACACCCGTCGCGAGCGCCACCCGCCGGAATATGGTCACGGATAGCTGACCGTCTTCGGCATCTCGGGAAGGGGAATGAATTCCTGGTCGTCGCCGGGAATCAGCGGAAAGCGCATCGACTTCCAGTCGTCTTTCGCCTGGTTGATCCGGTCGCGCGATGACGAGACGAAGTTCCAGAAGACGTAGCGGCGCGTCCTGAAGGCCTGCCCACCCATCAGCATCGTTCGACCGCCCCTCGCGCTCGAGAGCCGCCCCTCGTGGCCCGGGCGCAGTACGTAGAGCGTGAACGGATCCAGCCCTTCGCCATCGAGACTCGCCTCGCCGCCGACGACCATGATCGCCCGCTCGTCAGCCCCCGCTTCGATCGGAAGCGAGCCGCCCGAGCCGAGCTCGATGTCGGCATAGATGGTCGGGGAATCGCAGCGGGTCGCGGCTGTCGCGCCCCACAATGTCCCCATGAGGACACGCGCCCGCGCAGCGCCATCCTCGATCAGCGGCAGGTCGCCCTCGGCGACATGGTCGAACGCAGGCGCAACTTCCTCGCCGCCGTCGGGAAGCGCGATCCATGTCTGCATCCCGTAGAGGCTCGGCCCGTCCGCCCGGAGCGACTGCGGCGACCGTTCCGAATGGACGATCCCGCTTCCCGCGGTCATCAGGTTGATGGCGCTGGGCTCGATCACCGCGTGGCTGCCGATGCTGTCGCGATGCTCGATCGCGCCTTCGAACAGATAAGTGACGGTGGCGAGATTGATGTGCGGATGCGGGCGAACGTCCATCCCGCCGCCCGCGGGAAGCCGGGCCGGTCCGAATTCGTCGACGAAGATGAAGGGCCCGACCATCGTCCGCTGCTTAGCCGGGAGCGTGCGGTTCACCTTGAAGTCGCCGAGGTCGTGGGTGACCGGCGCGATGACCATTTCGAGCGCTGATTCCATGGCACGGGCCATAATCCCGTGCAGAGGGCGGCGGAAGCCCGTCTGACTTAGTTACGTATTACAGTAGCTTAACGAATGTTCATCTGAGCTTCATCAGCGCACGGCTGTTAGGCGCCGCATCCGGAGGCAAAACGGCCGCGGCGACCGCCGCTTTCGCCGTCCTCCATTCAGACTTGGATTCGCGCTGCCGGCGTCAGCCGCGCGGCATCGCGGACGTGTGTTCGAGCGGGAGGTGCGTAAAGCACCGAAACAAAAGGGAATATTCAATGCGTCTTCTTCTTGCGTCCACCGGCCTGGGCGCGGTCTTCGTCATGCTTGCCGCGCCTGCGATCGCCGAAACCGTGATCAGCACCGCGACGACGGCGCCGCTTTCCACGAGCACATCCGGAGACATCCGGATCACCTCCACCGGATCGGTGAAACCGACGAGCGGGGCCGCGATCACGATCAACAGCAGCAATACGGTGAAGAATGAAGGCGCGATCGCCATCCAGGGCGTGAACGGGGCCGTCGGAATCCTCGCCAATCCCAACCTGACGGGCGACATCACCAACAGCGGCTCGATCACGATCGACGAAGACTACACCCCGACCGACGCCGACAAGGACGGCGACCTCGACGGACCGTTCGCGCAGGGCAGCAACCGCTTCGGGATCCATGTGCTTCCGGGCGGGACCTACACCGGCAACATCGTCAACAGCGGGGTAATCACGGTCGAAGGCAACCAGTCGGCCGGGGTCGCCGTCGACAGCGCGCTGACCGGCTCGCTGTCGACAACCGGCAAGATCAATGTGATCGGCGACAATAGCGCGGGAATCCGCACCGCTGCGGTCAGCGGCAACGTCACCATCGGCAGCGGAAGCTCGACCACCGCGATCGGACAGAACGCCGTCGGCGTGCTGGTCGGCGGCAACGTCGGCGGAGCGGTGGTGATCCAGGGAACGGTCGGTTCGACGGGCTACCGGAGCACGACCCCGCCCGCGGATACATCGAAGCTCGATGCCGACGACCTCCTCCAGGGCGGCTCGGCGGTCGTCATTGCGGGCAACGTCGCGCACGGCATCCTTCTCGACGCCAAGCCCGCTGACCTCGATGCGAACGAGACCGACGAGGATCACGACGGAGTCGCCGACGCCAACGAAACGACGGCCAACCTGACAACCTATGGCTCGGCGCCCGCGCTCTCGATCGGCTCGGCTGCGCAGGACATCAGCATCGGCGCGGTCGCCGGATCGACCGACGGGCTGGTGATCAAGGGCAACGTCACCGGAGCGGGCGTCTATAACGGGGTGCAGGCCACCGGCGTGTCGATCGGCGGCACCGGCCATGCCGTCCAGATTGCTGGCGGAATGACGGTGACCGGAACCGTCGGCGGCTTGGCGACCGGCGCGAGCGCGACCGGAGTCCGCATTGGCGCAGGCGCAACCGTTCCCGTCATCACGGTCGGCGGGTCCGTCAGCGCCCAGGCCGGCGGCGCCTCCTCGGCAACCGCTACGGCGCTTCTGATCGACAGTGGAGCGACCGTGAACTCGGTCAAGAACAGCGGCAGCATCGGTGCCGTCCGCGCCGGTGACAGCGGCGCCGCGGCAGGAATCGTCGACAAGTCGGGGACGCTGAAGCTTGTCGAGAACAGCGGCTCGATCTCGATCGCGAAGGCGGCCGAGCTTGGCGACCTCGCCACCGCGATCGATCTCCGCGCGACGACCAGCGGCGCGACCGTCCGCCAGGTCGCCGCCGCGCAGGGCCGGCCGGCGCCGTTCATTGCCGGCAACATCCTTTTCGGCAGCGGCAACGACACGCTCGACGTCCAGGCCGGGACCGTTTCGGGCAAGGTCGATTTCGGCGGCGGCAGCGACGTCTTCAATCTCGGCGGCGGCGCGGCATTCCACGGCACGCTCGCCAACAGTGGCGGGGCGGCGGTGACGCTGGGTGCCGGATCGGTGCTCGACGTGCAGAGCACCGGGTCGGTGAACCTCGCATCGCTCACCACCGGCAACGGCTCGTCGCTCGGCGTCACGATCGCGGATTCCGGCCACACGCTCTATAACGTCGCCGGAGCCGCGACGTTCGGTGCGGGAACGAAGATCCTCGTCACGCTCGACCGCGTGGGCACTGCGGCGGGCGACTACACGATCATCGATGCCGGGTCCCTCGCCGGCGCCGAGAACCTCACCAGCTCGGTCGTCACCTTGCCGTTCCTGTTCGAAAGCGAGCTCACCGCCGACGCGGCGACGGGCCAGGTGACGCTCGGAATCGAGCGCAAGGACAATGGCGAGCTCGGCCTCAACCGTTCGGAAACGACGATCCTCGATGCGGCGCTCGAAGCTGCGGACGGCGACTCTTTGTTCTCGTCGGTGTTCCTCTCGGCCTCCAATTCCGCGGAGCTGAAGTCGACGCTACAGCAAATGCTTCCCGAGCATAGCGGCGGCGTGTTCGAAACGGCGACAAAGGGTTCGCGGCTCGCCGCGGACATCCTTGCCAGCCCGCGGCCCCTGAACGGGCTGTGGTTCCAGCAGGTGGCTTGGGGGTCGAGCAAGGCGATCGGCGAGACGTCGAGCTACAAGCTCGACGGCTGGGGCGCGAATGCCGGTTACGACGTTTCGCTCGGCGCCGGCGCAAGCGTCGGAGTCACCGCCGCTTACTTCTTCGGCAGGGATAGCCGCCTCGCCAACGATCTCAGCAGCAACCACTACGAGGGCGGCATCTACTGGCGCGAGGCGATCGGGCCGTTCCGCGCCTGGGCGCGCGGCACCTTCGGTACCATCAGCTTCGACAGCAAGCGCGAGTTCGGCGCGACGACGTCGCTCGGCACGTTCGCCCGCACGGCAAACGGCCAGTGGAAGGGCCGCATCTACTCGGCGACGGGTGGGCTCGCCTACGAGCTTCACGCGGGCCGGTTCAGCGTCCGGCCCAACATCTCGCTCGAATATTACAAGCTTAACGAGGACGGCTATTCGGAGACCGGCGGCGGCGACGGGTTCGATCTCACTATCCGCGATCGCAGCAGCAACGAGAGCGCGGCCAATGCCATGCTCGCGCTCGGATACGACTTCGATCGTCCGGAGCCGGATTCGGAAGGCTGGTTCCGGGTGGAGCTCGAGGGCGGACGGCGCCAGATCCTCGGCGGCTCGGTCGGCGACACGGTCGCGTCGTTCGGGAACGGCTCGCCCTTCACGCTCGAACCTGAGCAGCGCGAGAGCGGCTGGCGGGGCGGGCTGCGCCTCCTCGGCGGAAGCTCCGTCGTGAACTTCGGCGGCGAAGTGAATGCCGAGCAGCAGCAGGGCCGGGTGTCGATCGGCGCGAGGGCTGC